>Ga0307306_10000042_pt1 | contig 25700 bp, 27 predicted proteins | sample ER_DNA_193_FD_194507 | JGI IMG/M metagenome (GOLD analysis project Ga0307306, IMG submission 194507) | Bulk soil microbial communities from the East River watershed near Crested Butte, Colorado, United States - ER_DNA_193 | ecosystem: Environmental > Terrestrial > Soil > Floodplain | place...
AAGCATGGCCGCCGCGATCGCCCGCGGCTGGGCCGGCGAGTTCGAGGCGATGCTGTTCTCCGACAGCGGTTCCGGGCGCGCGCAGGCGCTGGCCGACGAGCTCGGGGGCGAGGTCGCGGCCAACGGGGAGATCGCCGGCCGGGCGGATCTCGTCCTCCTGGCGACCAAGCCGAACAAGCTCGGTGAGGTCGCGCCGCAACTGCAGGCGGCGCGGGAGGTGGTCTCGGTCCTCGCGGCGACGCCGCTGGAGCGCCTGCGGGCCGCGCTGCCGGGCGCCGAGCAGGTGCTGCGGGTGATGCCGAACGTCGGCGTCGAGGTGCGACAGGGCGTCCTCTGCATCGCCGGCTCCGCCAGCGGACAGGCGCGGGAGAAGCTGGAGTTGCTCGGCCACGTGGTCGAGCTGCCCGAGGAGGACTTCGACGCGGCCACGGCGGTGATGGGCTGCGCGCCTGCCTACCTGGCGCTCGCGGTGGAGGCCATCGCCGATGCCGGGGCCGCCGACGGCCTCGATCCCGCCCTCGCCCGCGAGCTGGTCGTCGAGACCGCCGTAGGGACCGCCGAGCTGCTGCGCCGCCACGACCCCGCGGCGGTCCGCAAGGCCGTCGCGTCGACGGGCGGCAGCACCGAGAAGGGGCTGGAGGCGCTCGAGCGCGAAGGCGCCCGGGGGGCCTTCGAGGCGGCGGTGCGGGCGTCGTTGGAGAAGATGCGAGGGTGATCCCGCTCGCCCTCGACCGCGGTGACGTCGCCGACTACGTCGGCGCCCTCTTCCTCGTCTACGTGATCCTGATCTTCGCCCGGATCGTCATCTCGTTCGTCCCGCGGATGCCCTACCGCCCCTGGCTGCGGGCGGTGCTCGACTTCATCACCGAGACGACCGACCCCTACCTGAACTTCTTCCGCCGCTTCCTGCCGAGGTTCGGCGGTGGCGGCTTCGCCCTCGACCTGAGCCCGATGATCGGACTGATCGTCCTCTTCGTCGCCGAGGCGATCGTCGTCGGGCTGATCCGCGGGTGAGCTACGCCACCGCCCGCGCCTGGAGCCTGGCGGGGGTCGTCTGCGGCCTCGTCTTCGCCGCCGACCAGGCCGCGAAGGCGGCGATCGAGGCGCACCTGGTGCCGGGGCAGTACGAAGAGGTGCTGGGACCGCTCGAACTGACGCTCTCCCACAACAGTGGGGTTGCCTTCGGCCTGGCGGGCGGGGCCGGGGTGAAGCTGGTGCTGACGACCGCCCTGGCCCTGGCGGTGATCGGCTTCCTCTTCTCCCGCGACCCGCAGCGGCCGGGGATGTGGCTGGCCGTTGGCCTGGTCGCCGGCGGCGCGATCGGCAACCTCGCCGACCGGATCCGCGCCGACGCGGTCACCGACTTCATCGCCGTCGGCTCCTGGCCGGCGTTCAACCTCGCCGACGTCTCGATCACCCTCGGGGTGCTCCTGCTCGTCTACCTCTACCTCCGCGACGCCGAGCGGGAGGAGGCGCCGCAGCCGGAGGCCGGGGGTGGCTGAGCCGCAGCTGGAGATCGTCCACCTCGACGAGCAGCTGGCGGTGGTCGACAAGCCGGCCGGCCTCGTCGTCCACCCGGCGCCGTCGCACACCGGCTCGACCCTGGTCGACGAGCTGGGGGAGATCCTCGGCGGCGGGGGCGACCCGGAGCGGCCTGGGATCGTCCACCGCCTCGACAAGGGAACCAGCGGGCTGCTGGTGGTCGCCCGCGACGACGCGACCCACGCGGCGCTGCAGGAGGCGGTGCGCCGGCGCGAGGTCGAGCGGGTCTACCTGGCCCTGGCGGGGGGGCGGCTGGCGTCGCGAACCGGGACGATCGACGCGCCGATCGGCCGCGCCGCGCGTCAACGGCACCGGATGGCGGTCTCCGGCGCCGCCTCGCGGGAAGCGCGGACCCACTTCGAGGTGCTGGAGCTGCTGCCGCGCGAGACCTACCTGGAGGCGCGGCTGGAGACCGGCCGCACCCACCAGATCCGCGCCCACTTCGCCGCGATTGGCCACCCGCTGACCGGCGACCCGACCTACGGCGGCGCCGAGCGCTATGGCCTGCGACGCCAGTTCCTCCACGCCCACCGGCTCGCCTTCGCGCACCCGGCTACGGGCGAGCGGCTCAGCTTCGGCTCCGAGCTGCCGCCGGACCTCGCGGCCGCCCTGGAGGCGGCCCACGCCGAGTAGCGCAACCGCTCTACAATCGGCGAACCAAATCCCAACCCCCGTCAGGAGCCAGCCGGCCCTGCCTGGCCACCACCAGGTCCCGGCGCGCACAGCGGGGCGCATTGCCCAAACAAGCAAAAAAGGAGACCCATAGATGGCTCAGGCAGAACTCAGAGATCTGCTCGAGGCCGGAGTTCACTTCGGCCACCAGACGCGCCGCTGGAACCCGAACATGCGCCGCTTCATCTTCGGCGAGATGGACGGGATCCACATCATCGACCTGCTGCAGACCGAGGCGCTGCTCGAGAACGCCCGCAAATTCGCCGGCGAGCTGGCGACCGGAGGCGGCACCGTCCTCTTCGTCGGCACCAAGAAGCAGGCTGCCGACACGGTCCAGGAATGGGCCGACCGCTGCAAGATGCCCTACGTCAACAAGCGCTGGCTCGGCGGTCTGCTGACCAACTTCAACACGATGTCGGGCCGGATCGCCCGTCTCCACCAGCTCAACGGCTGGAAAGAGGAGGGCAAACTCGACCTCCTGCCGACCAAGGAGCGGATGGGGATGGAGGCCGAACTCGCCAAGCTCGAGTTCAACCTCGGCGGTGTCCGCGACATGGAGCGCCTGCCCGACGCCGTCTTCGTCGCCGACCTGAAAACCGAGGAGATCGCGGTCAACGAGGCAGCGCGCCTGCGGATCCCGATCATCGGCCTGGTCGACACCAACTGCGATCCGACCCCCGTCGACTACGTGATCCCGGGCAACGACGACGCGATCCGTTCCTGCGAGCTGGTGATCGGCACGATCGGCGGCGCGATCGAGGAGGGTTCCTCCGCCTGGCGCGTGCAGGAGGAGAAGCGGATCGCCGAAGAGATGGAGCGCCGCAAACGCGAGGAGGAAGAGCGCAAGAAACGCGAGGAGGAAGAGAAAGCCCGCGTCGAAGCGCTGGAGGCCAAAAAAGCCGCCGAAGATGCCGAAAAAGCGGCGCAGGCCACGGCTGCGGCACAGCAGAAAGCCCAGCAGCCGAAACAGCCTCAGCCTCAGGCTCCCGCTCAGCCTGCTCAGCCGGCTCAGCCCGCGGCAGAGCCCACCGGGGCCCAGGTCCAGGCGACGCCGGCCGGTGCCGCCGTCGAGAGTCAGGCCGCGCCGCCCGAGGCCTCGGTTGCCGAGGTGAAAGAGGAGGCATCCCAGGAGCAGCCTCCGGCGCCGCCGCAGGAAAGCGCGAAAGCGGCCGAGACCGAGGAGAAAGCTGAGAGCGAGGGAGAGTCCAAATGAGCGTTACCGCTGCTGATGTGAAGGCGCTCCGGGATCGGACCGGGGCGGCGATGATGGACGCGAAATCGGCGCTGGTCGAGGCCGACGGCGACGTCGACCGCGCGGTCGAGCTGCTGCGGGTGAAGGGGCAGGCCTCGGCCGCCAAGCGAGAAGGGCGCGGCACCAACGAGGGCGTCGTCGCCTCCTACATCCACGCCAACGACAAGGTCGGCGCGATGGTCGAAGTCCAGTGCGAGACCGACTTCGTCGCCCGCAACGAGGAGTTCCGGGTCTTCGCCTACCAGGTCGCCCTCCACGCGGCCGCGACGGCGCCGCAGTACGTCTCGACGAACGAAATCGACGAGGCCGAGCGCGAAGCCGAAAAAAAGGTCTTCGAAGAGAAGGCGCGCGAAGAAGGCAAGCCCGACAACGTCGTCGAGAAAATCGTCGAAGGACAGCTGAACAAGTGGGCGAGCGAAGTCGCGCTACTCGATCAGACCCACGTCAACGCCGAGAAGCACGAGGGCAAGACGATCGAGGAGCTGCGTCAGGAGCTGGCGGCGAAAACCGGCGAGAACATCCAGATCGCCCGCTTCTCCTACTTCCGCGTCGGCGAATAGAGTCACCCCTCAGTGACCGACTCTCCCGAGCCCCGCTTCGGGCGCATCCTGCTGAAGCTCTCCGGTGAGGCCCTGATGGGCAGCCAGGACTTCGGCACCGACGCGGCCGAGGTCGATCGGATCGCCAAGCAGGTAGCTGCCGTCCAGGGCCGCGGGGTCGAGATCGCGATCGTCGTCGGCGCCGGCAACATCTACCGCGGCCTCGACGGGGCGGCGAGCGGGATGGACCGCGCCACCGGCGACTACATGGGGATGCTGGCGACGGTGCTGAACGCCCTCACCCTGCAGGACGCGCTCGAGCGCGAGGGCCAGCACACCCGGGTGATGTCGGCAATCGATGTGCAGGAGGTCGCCGAGCCCTACATCAGGCGCAGGGCGATGCGGCACTTGGAGAAGGACCGCGTGGTCATCTTCGCCGCCGGCACCGGCAACCCGTTCTTCACCACCGACACGGCGGCGGCGCTGCGGGCCCTGGAGATCCACGCCGAGGCGATCCTGATGGCGAAGAACGGGGTCGAGGGGGTCTTCGACTCCGACCCGGCGACGAACCCGAACGCGGAGTTCATTCCCGCGATCAGCCACCGCGAGGCGATCGAGCGCGACCTGCGGGTGATGGACTCGACCGCGCTCTCGCTCTGCATGGACAACGACCTGCCCATCTACGTCTTCAACATGGGCGACGAGACCAACATAGATAGGATCGTTTCCGGCGAAAAGGTGGGGACGTTGGTCTCCAGCAACCCCGCCGCTTAGGAGGATCGGGAACCGGTGGAGCTACTCGACGAACTGCTTGCGGACGCGAAGGAACGGATGACGAAATCCGTCGATTCGACGCGTGGTGAGTTCGCCACCGTGCGCTCTGGCCGCGCCACGCCACACCTGCTCGACCGGATCACCGTCGACTACTACGGCAACCCGACGCCGCTGAAGCAGCTCGCCAACGTCGCCGCCTCGGACGCTCGCCTGCTGACGGTCACGCCCTTCGACAAGAGCGCGATCGGCGCGATCGAGAAATCGATCCAGGAGTCCGACGTCGGCCTTACGCCGAGCAACGACGGCAATCTGATCCGGCTGCAGATCCCGGAGATGACCGAGGAGCGGCGCCGCGAGATGGTCAAGGTCGTGCACGGGGTCGCCGAGGAGGGGCGGGTCGCGATCCGCAACATCCGCCGCGACATCATGAGCGACCTTCGCGACCTGAAAAAGGAAGGCGAAGCCGGCGAGGACGACGAGCGCCGGGCCGAGGCCGACCTGCAGAAAGAGACCGACGCGGCGATCGCCGAGATCGATTCCCTGCTTAAGGGCAAGGAAGAGGAGATCCTCGAAGTCTGAGGATCGCGCCTCGCGTGACCGCGGCGAAATACGTAGCGATCATCACCGACGGCAACGGCCGCTGGGCGAATCAGCGGGAGCTGCCGGTGGTCGAGGGGCACCGGGCCGGGGCCGACACCCTGAAGGCGCGCCTGCGCGACGCCGCCGAGCTGGGGATCGAGGAGCTGACCGTCTACTCGTTCTCGACCGAGAACTGGAGCCGGCCCGAGGACGAGGTCCGCGGGCTGATGGGGATGATGGGCGAGCGGATCGGGACCGAAACGCCGGAGCTGAAGGACGAAGGCGTGCGAATGCGCTACATCGGCCGCCGCGAGGGGCTCGACCCGGCGCTGGTCGAGCGGATGGAGTGGTCGGAAGCCGAGACCGCGGAGAACGAGCGGATCACCCTCTTCGTCGCCTTCAACTATGGCGGCCGGGCTGAGATCCTCGACGCCGCCCGCCGCTTCGAGGGCGGCTCCGACGACGACTTCCAGCGCCTCCTCTACGCGCCGGAGATGCACGACCCCGACCTGCTGATCCGGACCAGCGGCGAGCAGCGCCTCTCCAACTACCTGCTCTGGCAGTGCGCCTACTCCGAGCTGGTCTTCCGCGACGAGCTCTGGCCGGACTTCGACCGCGACGCGCTGGAGGCCTGTCTGCGCGAGTACGAGACGCGGCAGCGCCGCTTCGGGAGCCGGACGTGAGCGCGGAGGGGGAGGAGCCGAAGGTCGCGGTGGACCTCTTCGACGAGGAGATCTTCGAGGACGAGCCGCGGCCGCCGCGCAAACGGCCGCGCGAGCCGCGGCCGGCGCGCCCCGAGCGAAGAAAGCGCCGGCGCGGAAGCGGCGAGACGGCGAAGCGGATCCTCGTGGCGCTGCCCTGGATCGTCTTCGCGATCGCGATCACCGTCGCCGGCGACATCGTCTTCGCGCTGGCGATGATCGCGATTGGCGTGGTGGCGCTGCGCGAGTTCGAGGCGATCGCGCGCCGCTACCGGCCGCTTCTCATCCCCGCCTACGTCGCCGTCGCCGGTCTCGTCCTCGCCGCCCACTTCGGCACCGCCTTCAACGTCCTCTACGTGCTGGCCGCAGCCTTCCCGCTGATCTTCGCCTTCGCCTCCCGGCCCCAAAACCAGGAAGGGGCGACGGTCTCGATGGGGGTGACGCTGCTGGGGGTGCTCTGGATCGGCATCCCCCTGGCCCACGCGGTCCTGCTGCGCGACCTGCCCTCGCACGGCGCGGCGCTGCTGATCGACGTCCTCGTCGGCACCTTCGTCGCCGATACCGCCGCCTACGCGACCGGGCGGATGTTCGGCAGCCACAAGATCACCCCGAACATCTCGCCGAACAAGACCGTCGAGGGACTGATCGGCGGCTTCGTGATCGGCACGATGGGCTTCTGGTTCGCCGGCCTCTACCAGGACTGGCTATCCGGAGTCGACGCCCTCCTGATCGGCGCCGCCGTCGCCGCCGTCGCCCCGATCGGCGACCTCTTCGAGTCGATGCTGAAGCGCGACCTCGGCACCAAGGACACCGGCACGATCTTCGGCCCCCACGGCGGAATCCTCGACCGCCTCGACGCCGTCTTCTTCACCGTCGTCGTCGGCTACTACCTCGCGGTGGCGCTGGTTTACTGAGCCGTAAGGGCGGCTCCGTATCCTCTGTCAGGCATGAAGAAGGTCCTCGTGCTCGGGTCGACCGGGTCCATCGGAACGCAGGCGCTGGAAGTGATCGGGCGCTCGGCTGAGCTGCAGGCGGTAGGCCTGGCGGCTGGCTCTGCCTGGGAAACGGTCCTCGAGCAGGCGCGGGAGCACGGGGTGCCGGCGGTTGCGCTGGCCGACGAGGCGACCGCCGAGAAGGCGCGGGACGCCTGGAGCGGCCGGGTGCTCACCGGCGAGGAGGGGATCCGGGAGCTGATCGTCTCCTCGGGGGCCGACCTCGTCCTCAACTCGATCGTCGGCGCGGCCGGTCTCGGTTCGACGATCGTCGCCCTCAGCGAGGGGATCGACGTCGCCCTCGCCAACAAGGAGAGCCTGGTCCTCGGCGGCGAGCTGGTGATGGCCCTGGCCGAGGCGACCGGGGCGCGGTTGCTGCCGGTCGACTCCGAGCACTCGGCGCTGTTCCAGCTGATCGCGGGAGAGGCACCGGGGACGGTCGAGAAGCTGGTGCTGACGGCATCCGGCGGGCCCTTCCGTGGCCGCGATGACCTCGCCGACGTCAGCGTCGCCGACGCCCTTGCCCATCCCACCTGGCGGATGGGGGGACGGATCACGATCGACTCGGCGACGCTGATGAACAAGGGCTTCGAGGCGATCGAGGCGCACCACCTCTTCGCCGTCCCCTACGAGCGGATCGACGTCGTCGTCCACCCGCAGTCGCTCGTCCACTCGCTGATCCACCTCAACGACGGCTCCTCGCTGGCGCATCTCGGCTATCCCGACATGCGGGTGCCGATCTCCTACGCGCTGCACTACCCCGAGCGGGCCGACGTCGAGGTGCCGCGGCTCGACCTCGCCGCCGCCGGCTCGCTGACCTTCGAGCAGCCCGACCTCGAGACCTTCGCCTGCCTGCGGCTGGCGCTGGAGGCCGGCAGGGCCGGGGGCACCGCGCCGACCGTGCTCAACGCCGCCGACGAGGTCGCGGTCGCCGCCTTCCTCGAAGAGCGGATCCCGTTCACGGCGATCCCCGCGGTGATCGAGCGTGTTCTCGAGGAGATGCCCGCTCAAAGCGTCAGCCACTTCGACGACCTCTTCGCCGCCGACGCCGAGGCCCGCGAACGCAGCCAGGAGCAGGTCCGGGAGCTGACGCCCGCGTGAGCTGGTTCCTCGTCTTCCTCGGCTTCTGCTTCCTGATCGTGATCCACGAGGCGGGTCACTTCTTCGCCGCCAAGGCGGTGGGGATGCGGGTCGAGCGCTTCTTCCTCTTCTTCGGCCCGACGATCTGGTCGTTCCGGCGCGGCGAAACCGAGTACGGGATCAAAGCGATCCCGCTCGGCGGCTACGTGAAAATCACCGGCATGAACCCGGAGGAGGAGGTTCCTCCGGAGCACGAAGAGAACGCCTACTTCCGCAAGCCCGTCTGGAAGCGGATCGTCGTCGTCGCGGCGGGGCCGGCGGTCAACATCGTCCTCGCCTTCCTGATCCTCTTCGCCGTCTTCTCGATCGGCGGCCTGCCGAAGTCGGACCAGTCGGTGGGGCTGGTCAAAGCCGACTCGCCCGCCTCGAAGGTGCTCGAGGAAGGCGACAAGATCGTCGCCGTGGACGGCAAGCGGTTCGCCGGGGCAAGCGTGAAAGAGCGGCTGGACGGATTCGGCGCCACCGTCAAGGCGCACAAGTGCGCCGGGAAGCAGGTCGAGAACTGCCGGGCGGCGACGCCGGTGCGACTGACGATCGAGCGACACGGCCAGATAAAGACGCTCTCCGTCTACCCCCGCTACGACAAGGAAGCCAAGCGCGCCTTGATCGGCTTCTCCTATGGCGGCCATTTCGTCCCGATCAGCCTCGGCCACGCCTTCGACAAATCGCTCGACTCGATCTGGCTCGTGACGAGCGGGACCGCCACCGTCTTCGGGCGGATCTTCGAGTCCGAGCATCGCAAGGAAATCTCCGGCATCGTCGGCACCAGCGACGTCGGCCACGCGGCGGTCGAGCAGGGATGGAGAGAGGCCTTCCTGCTGCTGGCGCTGGTCAGCCTCTCTCTTGGCCTGATCAACCTGCTGCCGATCCTGCCGCTCGACGGCGGCCACATCTTCTGGGCAGTGATCGAGAAACTGCGCGGGCGGCCGGTCTCGCTGCGGGTGATCGAGCGGGCGACCGTCGTCGGTTTCGCCCTCGTCCTGATCCTGATGTTCATCGGCCTCTCCAACGACATCGGCCGGATCACCGGCGAAGGGTTCGAAACCCGCTAGCGGCTACTTCTTCCGGCCGAGGACCTTGAAGGTCCAGGTGGCGGCCGTGGAGTCGGTCAGTCCGTTTGCCACCGCGGCGACGCGGAAGGTGTGGCGCCCGGGTTTCAGCGAAGGCGCGGTGTAGGGCGCGCGGCAGGCCTTGAACGGCTTTCCGTCGAGGCTGCACCGGAAGGCCGCCCCGGCGATCGATGCCGTGAACTTGAAGGTCGGCGTCCGATCCTTCGTCTTTGCCTGGGGCTTGAGCGTGATCTTCGTATCGGGAGGCTCGGAGACGGGGGCCGCAGCCGGCAGAGGGGTTGCGGCGGGCGGCGGTGGGGAATCGGTCGTCGCGGGGGGAGGGTCGACCGTCGGCGGCGGTTCGACGGGCGGGGACGGCTCTTCCGGGCCTGCGGTCTTGAAGGTGCGGTCGATCCCGTGGGAGGTGCCGGTCGCGTTTTTGGCCACCAACCGGAAGTGGTAGGTGGTCGACGGCGTGAGGCCCGCCACCGTCGCCGATCTCGCGATTGGAGAAGCGCCGTTGCCGGCCGGTTCTTCGGCGGTCTTTTCGCCGTAGGCTGCCGTCGTCCCGTATTCGAAGAAGTAGCTCGTTTCCTGTTCGGAGGGGTTGACGGTGCCGTTGAGCGTCGCTTCGGTTTCGCTCACGGCGCTCGCGGAGCCGCTGCTGACAACAGGGGCCGCGGGCCCGGAGACGGTGATCGTCCCCTTCATCTGGGCGGGATGGACAGGGCAATAGAACTTGTAGGTCCCGCCCTGGGCGAAGGTGCAGGAGCCGCTCCAGTTCGCCTGACCCACGCTAGGGGTGCCGGTGCAGTCCGGGGTGACGGGAGGGCTTTCCCAGACGAGGCCATGGAAGTTCGCGGTCGGGTTTTTGAAAGCGACCGAGCCGCCACCGTCCACCGCCGCGGTCGACGGGGTCCAGGCGTAGGTTGCAAACGAGTTCCCGGTGGCTTCTACCGTCGGTTCGGCGGCGAGCCCGGCGGAGGCGAGCAACCCCAGAGCCATGAGACCCAGGATTAGGCTCGAAATCAGTCTTCTACTCATTCAGCTTCACTCTCCTGGTCACGGTCGCCGCCGTCCCGCTGGCCGGGCTGACGATGGCTTTCACTATCAACGACAAGCGCCCACGGCGCCGCAGGGCGCGATGCGCGGGAGGCCGCAGGTGGACCGCGAAAGCCTGCCGACCGGCTCCGGCAAGGGAGCGGGAGATCGCGCCGACGCGGGTCATGCCCTTGCCGTGACCGCCCAGGGCGGTGCGCGATGCGCGGAGCTCCACGTGCAGGCGACCGCCAATCGCCGCCGAGGAGACGGCGATCGACCCGTGAACCGTCCGGCCGCGCTGACTCTTAGCCAGTCGCACCGCTTCGACGAGAGGGCCTTCCGAGAGGGCTGGGGGCTGGCCGGGCGCCGCCGGCGCCGGCGCCGGCGTTTCGCCGGAAGCCACGGTGATCGTCCCCTTCATTTCTTCCGGGTGGACGGTGCAGACGAAGGTGTAGGTACCGGCTTGCGCGAAGGCGCAGGCTCCGCTCCAGGCCGTCCCTGAGCTGTCGACCGGAACCCCGCTGCAGCTTGGTTTTTCGGGGCCTCCCGTCCAATGGACCCCATGCGGCACGAGGTTGCCCGGGTTGCGGAAGGCGACGGTCCCGCCGGGAGCCGCCGTTGCCGCTGAGGGCTTCCAGGCGAACCAATCAGCCGTTTCGGCGGGTTCGATCACGGCCTCGTCCGCCGAGCTGACCGCGGTCAGCTGGAGCGCGCCAAGGAGGACGAGCGCGAGCAGGGGCAGCAGCCGGCCGTGCCGTCGCCTCGCCTCTCCACGCCTGGGCGGTGCCATCCGCCTCGGCATACGGCTCCCGCGCACCTCGGGTTCAACGGGCCCGTGCCCTCGGCTCAATAAGCTTGGGATATGGCTTCCAAACGGCAGATCTGGGTCGGCAACGTGCCGATCGGCGGTGGCGCGCCGGTCGCCGTGCAGACGATGACGAAGACCGAGACCGCGAACCTGGCGGCGACGATGGAGCAGATCCGCAAGGTCGCCGACGCCGGGGCGGACCTGGTCCGCTGCGCGGTGCCGCGGGAGAAGGACGCGGAGGCGCTGAAGACGATCGTCAAGGAATCGCCGATCCCGGTGATCGCCGACATCCACTTCAACCACACGCTGGCGCTGAAAGCGATCGACGCCGGCGCCCACTGCGTCCGCCTCAACCCGGGCAACATCGGCGGCCGCGAGAAAGTCGCCGAGGTCGCCGAGAAGGCGAACGCCAAGGGCGTGCCGATGCGGATCGGCGTCAACTCCGGCTCGCTGCCCAAGCACCTGCACGCACTCGAGCGCGAAGCCCCGGTCGAGGCGCTGGTCGCCGCCGCGATCGAGTTCGTCGAGCTGATGGAGGGCCTCGACTTCGAGAACTTCAAGGTCTCGATCAAGTCGACCAACGTGCCGTACACGATCGCCGCCAACCGCCTGCTCTCCGAGAAGATCCCGTACCCGCTGCACCTCGGCGTCACCGAGGCGGGAACGAAATGGGGCGGCTCGCTGAAAAGCGCCGTCGGCCTGGGCACGCTGCTCGCCGACGGCATCGGCGACACGATCCGGATCAGCCTCTCGACCTTCCACGCCGAGGAGGAGGTCAAAGTCGCCTGGGAGATCCTCAAGGCGCTGCAGCTGCGCGAGCGCGGTCCGGTCCTGATCGCCTGCCCGACCTGTGGCCGCCTCCAGTTCGACATGGACTCGGTGGTGGCGGAAATCGAGCAGCGGCTCGAAGGCTACGAGGAGCCGGTCGAGGTCGCCGTCCTCGGCTGCGCGGTCAACGGCATCGGCGAGGCCAGCCACGCCGACTTCGGCATCGCCGGCGCCAAGAATGAGGGCCTGATCTTCGCCGGCGGCAAACCGCTCCGCAAGGTCCCGCAGGCCAAGCTCGTCGACACCCTCTTCGAAGAGATCGACAAGTCCCTAGACCGCGGCACGGTGGAGTTCGACGAGGCCGAGTCCCAGGAGGGCGCCGAGTGGGTCGCCAACATCGAGCGCGAAAACGCCGGCGACCTCACCCCCGAGAAGATCGCCGCGATGGAGGCCGAAGCAGTCGAACGCGGCGAGTCCGACAAAGTCCTCCTTGACGAGGAGGCCTCGCCAACGGCGGGCCGCCGGTTCACGCGGGCCTAAGCGGATAGGTTTCGCGGCGTGAGCCGCCTTTCTCAGACGTTCCTGCCGACCCTCAAGGACCCTCCCGCGGACGCGGAGGCGATCTCGCACAAGCTGATGGTGCGGGCGGGGATGATCCGGCAGCTGGGGGCCGGGCTGTGGAGCTATCTGCCGGCGGGGTGGCGGGTGGAGCGGAAGGTCGAGCAGGTGATTCGCGAGGAGATGGAGCGGATTGGCTGCCAGGAGATGCTGATGCCGCTGCTGATGCCGGCCGAGCCGTGGGAGAAGACGGGGCGGTATGCGATCGAGGAGCTGTTCAAGCTGCAGGACCGCAAGGGCTCGCCATTGGTTCTGGCGATGACGCACGAGGAGGCGGTGACGACGCATGTGGCGCGGGACGTGCGCTCCTACCGGGACCTGCCGCTGATGCTCTTCCACATCCAGACGAAGGAGCGCGACGAGCCGCGGCCACGCGCCGGCGTCCTGCGAACGCGCGAGTTCACGATGAAGGACGCCTACTCCTTCGACCGCGACGAGGAGGGCTTGGCGCGCTCCTACGAGCTGCAGGCCGAGGCCTACGGGCGGATCCTCGATCGCTGCGGCGTGCGCTGGTACCGGGTGAAGTCCGACGTCGGGATGATGGGCGGCACCGACGCCGACGAGTACATGGCGCCCTGCCCGGCCGGCGAGGACGAGGTGGCGCTGGCGCCCGGGTACGCGGCCAACGTCGAGATCGCCTCGGCCGAGCCGCAGCCGGTCGAGCTGCCGGAGCCGCTCGGCGCGCCGGAGGAGGTCGAGACCCCCGGCATGACCAAGGTCGAGGAGGTGGCGGGTCACCTGGGGCTGCCGCCCGGCGCCTTCATCAAGACCCTGCCGATCATCGTCGAGGGCCGCGGGATGGTCCTCGTCCTGCTGCGTGGGGACCACCGACTGAATGAGACGAAGCTGCGCAACGGGATGAAATCCGACTTCCGCCAGGCGCGCCCGGAGGAGATCGAGGAACAGCTCGGCCCGGTCGGTTACCTCGGACCCGTAGGCAGCGGCCTGCCGATCATCAAGGACGCCGCGCTCAGCGGCAACTCTTACGTCACCGGCGCCAACAAGCCGAACACCCACTTGCGGGGGGTCGACCCCGGTCGCGACTTCGAGGCCTACGAGATGGACGTCCGCCGGGTCGAGGCCGGCGACGCCGCTCCCGGCGGCGGCTCGATCGAGATCGAGGCGGCAATCGAGGTTGGCAACATCTTCAAGCTCGGCACCCGCTACTCGGAGCCGCTTGGGGCCACCTACCTCGACGAGAACGGTGCCGAACACCCGATTGTGATGGGTTGCTACGGGATCGGCCCGGCGCGGATCGTCGCCGCTGCGATCGAGCAGGGCGCCGACGAGCGCGGCATCGTCTGGCCGCAGGCGATCGCCCCCTGGCAAGTCCACCTCGTCTCCCTGGCGAAGGCGGGGGAACCGGAGCGCGAGGCCGCCGACAAGCTCTACGAGGAGCTGCGCGCCGCTGGGGCGGAGGTCCTCTACGACGACCGCGACGCCGGACCGGGGGAGAAGCTGACCGACGCCGAGCTGATCGGCTGCCCGCTGCGGATCGTCGCCGGCCGCCGCGGGCTCGCCAACGGGGTGGTGGAGGCGACCGAGCGCGCCTCGGGCGCCGAGCACGAGCTGCCGTTGGAGGACGCCGCCGCCCAGGCGCTGTCGCTCCTCGATGACTGATCGCGACCCCTTCGGCCGCGGCCGCGTGCGCCGCCTCTTCGGATTAGACCGCAGCGCGCCGCCCCCTCCGTCCACCCGCAAGGGCGAGCCGCTGCGTCCCTGGACGATCCCGAATGCGGTCGGCTACATCCGCCTCGCCGCGCTCCCGGTCTTCCTCGTCCTCGCCTACAGCACCGAGGACGGGACCTCGGTCGCCTCGGCGATGGTCTTCTGGGCGATTGCCGCCGGCGACTACCTCGACGGGATCCTCGCCCGGATCACCGGTCAGTACAGCCGTCTCGGGGCGCTGCTCGACCCGCTGGTCGACCGGCTGACGATCCTCGCCGGCGCCGTCGTCTGCTGGAGCTTCGAGCTGCTGCCGCGCTGGGCGCTGGCGCTGATGGCGCTGCGCGAGCTCTCGATGCTGATCCTCGCCGAGTACGGGCTGCGCCACGGCGTCGACATCGAGGTCAACTGGCCGGGCCGGATCTCGGTCTTCCCGCTGATGGGCGGGATCTGGCTGGCGCTGCTCTCGCCCGGGTGGGTCGCAACCGCGTTGGTGCTATGGGGGCTGGCGATGGCGATCGTCGCCACCGTCCTCTACGCCCAGGCCGGCAGGCGCGCCGTTCGCGGCCGGCGCGCTGCAAGCTGAGGTTCAGATGTACCCAAACCCTTAACCTGCAGTTGAACCTTTTGCCTGGGTGGGGGTATCATCGGCCCTCGCCAACGGAGGCTCCGCCTCCTCGAGTTAGGAGCACGATGGAGGACACCTTTCCGGATCTCGGATCCCTCAGCGACAAGGAGCTGAAGGACATGATCGACAACCTGACGGCCGAGGAGAACGAGATCTCCTACAAGCGGCGCGTCCTGCATGGGAAAATCGACATCCTGCGGGCCGAGCTGGTCAACCGTCTGCGCCACAAACGAGAGGCCGGCGAGTCGGTGATCTCCGGCAGCGACGTCGAGCAGCTGACCCAGATCCTCGCTGGCAAGACGCAGCCGCTGACGGAGGACGACCCCGCCGCCTGAGCGGGAGCGCCACCAGTCATGGCCATCCACTGTCCAGAGTGCGGCTTCGCCAACCCCGAAGGGGCGAACTACTGCCAGAAGTGCGGCGCCTACCTCGGCGGCCCGAAAGAGGGCGGCGACGAACCGACGACGATGACCTACCGGGTCGACGAGACCGGCGAGATGAAGCCGGTCGACATCGACGAGGTGGTCGAGGAGAGCGGCGCCGCGCTGGTAATCCGCAGCGGCGGCGGCCGCGCCGGTGAGAGCTTCAGCGTCAGCGAGGAGCGGGTCTCGATCGGCCGCAGCCCCGACGCCGGCGTCTTCCTCGACGACGTCACCGTCTCCCGCAACCACGCGCTGCTGGTCCGCCGCCGCGACGGCCTCTACATCGACGACCTCGGCTCGCTCAACGGCACCTACGTGAACCGGCGCCGGATCGAGTCCCACCGGCTCGCCGACGGCGACGAGATCCAGGTCGGCAAGTACAAGCTGAGCTACCTGGAGCGCTGAGGATGACCGTCTCCGAACAGACCGGCCGTGCCGCCGGATCCGGAAGCCGCCCGCGCAAGGCGCTGACGATCGGCGCCGTCTGCAAAATCCTGCAGAGCGAATTCGACGACGTCTCGATCTCGAAGATCCGCTACCTGGAGGACCAGAAGCTGCTGAGCCCGCGGCGCACCTCCGGCGGCTACCGCCTCTACAGCCAGTCGGACGTCGAACGGCTGCGGACGATCCTGCGGCTGCAGCGCGACGAGTTCCTGCCGCTGCGGGTGATCCGCCAGGAGCTCGCCTCCGGCGGCGACCTCGTGCTCGGCGACGGCGGCTCCGAGCGCAAGCCGGCCACGGGAGCGGTCCGGCGGGCGATTCTCGTCGACACCTCCCGCGCTTACCTGACGCTGGAGGAGATCGTCGAGGAGACCGGCGCCCGCGAGGAGCTGATCCGCGAGCTCGAGAACTACGGGATCGTGCAGCCGGAGAAACGCGAGGGCAAGACCGTCTACGACGAGACCGATCGCGAGATCGTCCGCGCCGCCAACGAGCTCTCGCGGGTCGGCGTCGGAGCGCGCAACCTGCGCGTCTTCCGCTCCTCCGCCGACCGCGAGGCGAACCTGCTGGAAGCGCTGCTCGGCCCCTCGTTGCGCTCACGCAACCCCGAGCGCCGCAAAGAGGCGCTGCAGAGCCTGGAGAGTCTGGCGGCCACCGTTTCGCACCTGAAGCACCTGCTCTTGGTCCGGGACCTGCGCCGGCTCGCCGGCGACTGAGTGGCCCGCGTCACCCGTACCCGCACCGTCGGGGCGCCGCCTGGCGAGGTCTGGAAGCTCGTCTCCGACCCCTACAGCCTGCCGCGCTGGTGGCCGCGAACCGCGCGAGTCGAGAACGTCGACGCCAAGCCCGGCGGCAAGCGGACCGCCTGGACGAAGGTGCTGCAGACGGCCGAGGGGCGCGGGGTCCGCGCCGACTTTCGCTGTGTCAGCTCGGCCGAGCGCGAGCGCTACGTCTGGGAGCAGGAGCTGGAGGGCACGCCCTTCGAACGGCACCTGAAAAGCCTGCGGGTGGAGATCGGCTTGCGCGAGCGCGGCGACGGCACCGAGGTCAGCCTGACCGAGGAGCAGACGCTGAAAGGCATGTCCAAGTTCGGCTCCCCGCTGATGCGCCGCGCCCGCCGCGAGATCCTCGACGAAGCGCTCGACGGCCTCGAAGAGGCGTTGGCATGACCCGCGAATTCCGAGCTGCATCAACTTTTCTATCTGCTGGGTGGAAAAGTTGATGCAGTTCCCCCGGAGGGACGGGAAGTGGTGGGGGTGGGGGGACCCCGCGGTTGCGCCGGAGTTGGATGAGGCGGCGCTGGGGGTGCTGCGGGAGCGGATCGGGCAGCTGGAGGCGTGGCCGCTAGCGCGCTCACCCGGGGACTTCGAGTTGCCGGCGAGAGAGGAGCTGCCGGCGGCGCTGGTGGAGGCGGTGGGCAGCGAGAACGTCTTCATCTCCGACGAGGACCGGCTGCGCCATGCGGTCGGGCGCGGGTACGTCGACCTGGCGCGACTGCGCAACGGGGCGCTCGAGGCGGCTCCCGACGCGGTCCTGATGCCGCAAAGCGCCACCGCACTGCAGCGGGTGCTTGAGGTCTGCGCCGCGGAGGGGGTCGCGGTCGTCCCCTTCGGCGGCGGCACTAGCGTGGTCGGCGGGGTCGAGCCAGTGCGCGGCGGCCACGGTCGCCTGATCAGCCTCGACCTCGGTGCTCTGCGAGATGTCGCCATCGACGAGCGCTCTCTGACCGCCCGCCTCGGTGCCGGCCTGCGCGGTCCGGAGGCGGAGGCGGCCCTGGCCCATTCCGGCCTCACCCTCGGCCACTTCCCGCAGTCCTTCGAGTACGCGACGATCGGCGGCTTCGCCGCCACCCGGAGCGCCGGGCAGGCCTCCAGCGGATACGGCCGCTTCGACGCGCTCGTCAGCTCGGTCCGCCTGCTCGCGCCCGCCGGGGAGCTGGCGACGCTGGAGACCCCGCACACCGCGGCCGGCCCGGCCCTGAAGGAGTTGGCGATCGGCTCGGAGGGCGTCCTCGGCGTGATCCCGGACGTCACCGTGCGGGTGCGGCGGGCGCCCTCCGTCAAGCGCTACGAGGCCTGGATGGCGGAGTCCTTCGAAGCGGGCTCGGAGATCGTCCGGGCGCTGGCGCAGGGGCCGGGTCTGCCGGAGGTCATTCGCGTCTCCGACGAGGAGGAGACCGAAGGCTCGCTGGCGCTTTCGGGCCCACGCGGACTCAGCGGTCGCCTCTTCGGCGGTTACCTCGGCCTGCGCAAGCGCCGCGGTGGCGCCCTGATGATCGTCGGCTTCGAGGGCGACGAGGAGCACGTGGCCCGCAAGCGCGCCCTCACCGTCCGCGCCCTCCGACAAGGGGGCGCCGCCTACCTCGGACAGGCGGCTGGCAGCGCCTGGGAGCACGGCCGCTACCAGGGTCCCTACCTCCGCGACACGCTGATGGCGATGGGAGCGATGGTCGAGACGCTCGAGACCTCCCACACCTGGAGCCGGCTCGAGGAGCTGCACACCGCCGTCGGCGGCGCGATCCGGAGCGCCCTGGATGAGCAGGGGACGCCGGGTCTCGTCTTCTGCCACCTCTCCCACGCCTACCCCGACGGCGCCTCGCTCTACTTCACCTTCATCTCCCGTTCCCGCCGCGGCGCCGAGGTCGAGCAGTGGCGCGCCGTCAAGCGCGCCGCCTCGGAGGCGATCGTCGCCCACAGCGGCACGATCACCCACCACCATGCGATCGGCCGCGACCACGCTCCCTACATGGAGGCGGAGGTGGGACGGACCGGCCTCGGGGTCCTGCGCGCGGTCAAGGAGCAGCTCGACCCGGCGGGGGTCATGAACCCGGGCAAGCTGCTCCCGGACGCCTAGCTTCTATTCGTTTTCTTTTTCCTGCAGGCGCTGGGCGACGCCGACGATCGGGCCGCTGACGGTGCCGCGGAGGACTTCGGTGCCGGTGTACTGCGGCGCCGCTTTTTCTTTCGTCGCCTCGGCAAGCGTCGCTTTCAGCTGCGATTCGTCGGTTGCGGTGACCGCGATCTGGTCGAAGGTTTCGTTCGCCAGGTAGGCGAGGATTTCGACCGGGACCCCAACCTGCGCCCGGATCTGGCCGTTCTTGGAGACTTCGGTTGAGGCAAGCGGCAGCATTTTGCTCGGCGAGGCGGCGAGCCAGATCGTGTAGCCGCCGCATTTCGGCAGCGGCGGGAGGCCTTCGGCGGCAACCTGGAGGGCGAGGCTGTTTTTCACCCGTCCGAAGACGACGAGGCCGCGGGATTCGCTGCCGTCGACCGGGTTCAGCACCGCCCGGGTCGGTTCTTTGCCGGCTTTGATCGCCGAGGCCGCGAGCACCGCGATCGCTTTCCCGTTCGCCTTCGGCGCCGCCGCGGTCGGCTTTTCGCAGTTGCTCTGCGCCGCCGAGGCGTTGGTGGAGTCGGAAGAGTCAGAGCTGTCGTCGCCGGCGCTGACGAAAAGGATCACCACGAACAGCACGATGATCGCCACCCCCGCCAGGATCGCCCACAGCCCCCGGTTCTCCAGCAGCTTCGCCTCATGCGCGATCTCCTTCGGCCCGTGCCCATGCGCATGCTTCGGAATCGGTTTCGGCTCAGAGTCAGGCTTCTTCTTAAGAGGAGTCGCACGCGGCGCTCTGGGCGAGGGGGACTCCCCCGGAGGAGCCTCCCCATCTTTTGCGACGGAGGGGGAGTCCGCGTCGCCCCCCGGCGCCGGAATCGCCGGAGCGGGAATCCCTTCCGCTTCCAGGTCCGCCGCAGCTTGCTTCGCCCGCGTGTGGACCTCGTCGACCGAGATCCCCATCAGCGCCGCGAGGTCCTCGTAGCCCTGGGACCCCCGCTGCGCGAGCAGCCGCAGGATCGCTTTCTGGTCGTCACTCAGGGCCACGAGGGGCGAAGCCTATTAGGGTGCCCAGCTGTGAACGAGGACGCTGAGGTTAAGGCTCGGCATTTCGACGAGCTGGTCGGGACGGAATGGCTGAGCGACGATCCCGATGACGCCCGCGTGCGGCTGTCGCTCCGCGACGAGCTGCGCCAGCCATTTGGGCCGATGCATGGCGGCGTGATGTCAACGATCGTCGAGAGCATCTGCTCGAAAGCCGCCGCCGGGGCCGTCTACGACGACGGCCAGATCGCCCTCGGCCAGTCGATCAGCATGAACTTCATCCGGCCCGTCCTCGAGGGCAACATCGAAGTGCGGGCGCGGGCGCGCCACCGCGGCCGCACCACCTGGGTCTGGGACGCCGAAGTCCTCAACCACGAGGGCAAGGTCTGCGGCCTCGGGCAGATGACGATCGCGATCCGCCCGCGACCGGGCGCTTAGCTAACCGCCGAAGCGGTTGGTGATCGGCAGGCGGCGGTCCTTGCCGAATGCCCGCGGCGTGATCCGGATGCCCGGGGCCGCCTGGCGGCGCTTGTACTCGGAGCGGTCGACCAGGCGGATCACCTCGTCGACCGTCTCGGCCGGCATCCCGGCGGCGATCAGCTCTTCGCGCCCCCCGTCGCGCTCGACATAGCTCTCGAGGATGCGGTCGAGCAGGTCGTAAGGTGGCAGTGAGTCTTCGTCGAGCTGGTCGGGGCGCAGCTCAGCCGAGGGCGGGCGCTCGATCACGCTCGCCGGCACCAGCTCACGCCCCTCGCGCTGGTTTCGCCGTTCGACCAGTTCGTAGACGAGTCCCTTCGGCACGTCCTTGATCACCGCGAAGCCGCCCGCCATGTCCCCGTAGAGGGTCGCGTAGCCGACCGACATCTCGCTCTTGTTGCCGGTCGTCAGAACCAGCCAACCGTGGCGGTTGGAGAGGGCCATCATCAGGTTGCCGCGGATCCGCGCCTGGATGTTCTCGGCGGCGAGGTCGGGCTCGGAGGGCCGCGCCGGGTCGCGTGGCACCTCGTCCTCGCCCGCCGGGGGCTCCTCGCCGGGCCGCATCAGCCCGGCGAGCGCCTGCTCGTACCCCTGCATCATCGGCTCGATCGCGATCTCGATCAGCTCGCAGCCGAGGTTGGCGGCGATGTCGCGGGCGTCCTGCTGCGTATCGGAGCTGGAGTGGGGGGAGGGCATGACGACGCAGGAGAGCCGCTCCGGCCCGACCGCGTCGGCGGCGAGCATCGCCACCAGGGCGGAGTCGATCCCGCCCGAGAGGGCGACGCCGACGTGCTCGAAGCCGTTCTTCTCGACGTAGTCGCGCAGCCCCAGCGTGAGGGCGCCGTAGACCTCGTCGAGGTCGCCGAGCGCCTCGGTCAGGGACCCAGGCTCACTCGAGGGGACCTCGCAGACCAGCAGCTCCTCCTCGAACTGGGAGGCGCGGGCGATCACGCTGCCGTCGGGGGCGGTGACGAGGCTCTGGCCGTCGAAGACGAGCTCGTCCTGGCCGCCGACCAGGTTGCAGAAGGCGAAGTAGGCGTCGTAGGCGCGCGAGCGCTCGCAGAACATCGTTTCCCGCTCGCGGCCCTTGCCGCGGTGGTAGGGGGAACCGGAGGGATTGGCGATGAGCAGCGCGCCCGCCTCGGCCTCGGCCTGGGCGGGGCCGCCGGGGAGCCAGACGTCCTCGCAGATCGTCATCCCGACCTGCTCGCCGCCGACCTCGATCGAGAACGTTTCGGCGCCGGGGACGAAGTAGCGCTGCTCGTCGAAGACGGAGTAGTTGGGGAGCCGGTTCTTGCGGTAGACCGCCCGCACGGCGCCGTCAGCGAGCACCGCCGTGGAGTTGTGGGCACGGCGGGAGTCGGTCGGCTCGGCCACCGGCTCGGCGAAGCCGACCAGCGCGGCGATCCCACTCGTCTCCTTCGCCAGCTCCTCGACCGCGCGCTGGTTGGCGGCGAGGAAGTGGCGCTTCAGGTAGAGGTCCTCTGCCGGGTAGCCGGGGATGCATAGCTCCGGGAAGATCACCAGCTCGGCGCCCTCGTTGCGAGCGCGGCCGATCCACTCGGCGACCTTTGCCGCGTTGGCGTCGATCGCGCCGACGGTGGGGTTGATCTGGGCGAGGGCGATGCGCATCGCGTCGCGGAGGCTAATGCCTTCATCAACAAAACCCCGGCATCTTCATCCCGATCGGCAGCGGTACTTCCCGCCCCCGCTAGGGTTTTCGCTGCATGCGGAACCGCCGGCGGCACCTGGTCGGAACCTCGGCGGCGCTGCTACTGGCGCTCGCCGCAGCGCCCGCTGCCCACGCCGCCTCCGACCTTTCGGAAGCGGCGCTCGCCTCGGAATCCCAGAAGCCGTTCATCCTGCCCCAGGCGCGACCGACCGAAGAGCGCGCTCGTCCGACCGACAAACCCGACCCGAACCGCAACGCCTACTCGGTCCCGGAGGCGAAGAACTCGCCGGCCTGCTCGCGGCATTTCTGCGTCCACTGGGTCGCCGAGGGGCTCGATGCCCCCAACCTCAGCGACCGCAACGACAACGGTGTCCCCGACTTCGTCGAACGGGTGCTGCGAGTGGCCGAACACGTGCACGAGGTCGAGAACGACGAGCTCGGCTGGCGCGAGCCCCGCAGCGACGGGCGCCAGGGCGGGCGCAACGGCAAGACCGACGTCTACCTCTCGCAGATCGGCGGCGAACTCTTTGGCTACGCCGCTCCCGACCGCGGCCAGGCGACCAAGGACCACCGGATCCCGCGGCGGCTGCACGGCTACCTCGTCCTCGACAACGACTACAGCGCCTTCGAGTTCCCGGGGACGAAGCCGCTGAACGATCTCGACGTCACCTTCGCCCACGAGTACAACCACATCCTCCAGTTCGGTTACGACGCCTACCAGGACCCCTGGTTCGCCGAGTGCAGCGCGACCTGGATGGAGGACCAGGTCTACAACGACATCGACGACTACCTGCGCTACGTCCGCCGCTGGGTGAAGCTTGGGGAAACGCCGCTTACGGCGAGCTCGATCAAGGAGTACGGCAGCGCCGTCTGGAACCAGTGGCTGGCGCGCCGCTACGGTCGGGCGATCGTGCGCAAGGCCTGGGCGGGGGCGATCGCGGCGAAGCCGGGCGGCTTCTCAGTCGCCAGCTACGAACGGGCGATCCGCGCCGCCGGCCCCTCAGACTTCAGCCGCGACTTCACCCGCTTCGCCGCCGCGGTGGCGGAGTGGCGGACGGGACAGGCCTTCCGCGAGAGCCGCCTCTACCCCGACGTGCCGCGTCAGGGACACCTGCCGCTCGGCGACGGTCGGCTCACCCGCTTCCTCAACCACACGACCTTCCAGCTGCTGCGGGTGCGAGCCCCGGCCGGACGGGCCGTGGTCGTGCACCTGACGGCGCCGCGCGGAACCGCGGCTGGGCTGGCGCTGGTCGGACGGGTTGGCAGCGAGCGGCAGGGACGCACGGTCTCCCGGATCAACTTCAAGCGCGGGGGAGGGCGGCTGACCGTGCGGCTGCCGCGGCCGGGCCGCTTCTCCCGGATCACCGCCGTCGTCGTCAACGCCGACGGGCGGGCACGCGGGTTCAGCGCCCGCAGGCTCGACTGGCTCTACCTCACCGACGGCTTCCCGTTCGAAGTCAGCGGCGAGCTGATCCGCTAGCGCGGGGCGCTAGGAGCGCGACTCGGCCGCGACCGGGCCGGAGCCGTTGCGCGAGGCCGCGGCGGCCTTCGCTTTCGCTTTCGCCTTCGGCTTCTTCGCCTTTTTCTTGGCGCCGGTCTTGCCGGACGCCTTCGGGGCGGTCTTGATGACCTCCTGCGTCGTCGCCTCGAGATCGAGGGCGAAGCTGTCGAGGTCCGCCATCGCGTCGTAGTCGCCGACCAGGCCGATGTTGACCTGGCCGTTGTAGGACATGATCCCGACGCAGAGGGCCTGGCGCCGGGCCAGCGGCACCATCGGGAAGAACGACTCCATCCGGCGGCCGAGGACGTAGAGCGGGAACTGCGGCCCCGGCACGTTGGTGACGACGAGGTTGAAGAAGCGCTGGGCGGGCTGCAGGCGCGCCGCCTGGGTGGCGATCGTGCCGGGCGCGAAATCGGTCAGTTTGGTGAGGATCTCGGCTCCGACCGCCTGGCCGGAGGACTTGAGGTCGCCCATTTCCCGCGTCACCACGTGCAGGCGCTCGACCGGGTCCTCGCACCAGACCGGCAGCGGCGCGAACATCGCCGAGATGCGGTTGCCGAGGGCGCCGTGCTCCTCGTCGGCGCGGACGCTGACCGGGACCATCGCCCGCAGTTCGAGGCCGTCGGTCTCGTGGCCGCGGGCGCGCATGTACTTGCCGATGCCGCCGGCGACGATCGAGAGGATGACGTCGTTGACCGTGCCGCCGTGGGCGTCCTTGACGCGCTTCAGGTCCCCGAGGTCGGCCTGGACCATCTGGAAGCGGCGGTGGGGGCCGATCTCGACGTTGAAGACGCTACTGGGGGCGGAGACGCCGGCGGCGACCATCTTCGAGGTGGCGCCGAGGCCTTCGAGCACCTGACGGGGGCCGCGGAAGGCAGCGCGGACGCCGCGGTAGATCTCCTTCGGGCTCGTCATCCGCTCCTTCAGCGCTTCGGTCAGCAGCTGGGCGTCGGTCGGTTCGGGCGCGGCCAGCCACGGCGGGGCCTTGTCAGGCGCGCCCTGCGGCTCGGCGTCGAGATCGAAGAGGACGGTGGTGATGTCGACACCGGAGACCCCGTCGACCAGCGCGTGGTGGCTCTTGCCGACGATCGCGAAACGTTCGTCGGTCAGGCCCTCGACCAGCCACAGCTCCCAGAGCGGCTTCGAGCGGTCGAGCTGCTGGGAGAAGATTCGCGCCGCGAGGTTGCGCAGCTGCTCGTCGGAGCCCGGCGCCGGCAGCGCGGTCTGGCGCACGTGGTAGTCGAGGTTGAGGTGCGGGTCGTCGACCCAGACCGGCCGGCTCTGGCCGAGCGGGACGAAGCGCAGCTTCTGGCGAAAGCGCGGGACCAGGTGCAGGCGCGAGCCGATGTGGTCGCGAAATTCCCGGTGGGTCGGCGCGTCGCCCTTGAAGATCGAGACCGAGGCGACGTGCATGTGGGCGCCGGAGCGCTCCAGGTGCAGGAAGGAGGTGTCGAGACCGCTGAGACGTTCGGGCTTAGCCATGAAAGACATGGTCGCATAGGTGTCCAGGGCGGGGTAAGGCGGTGGGAAAGGCTTCGGGAAGCCGAATCCTCGGGGCCGCATGCAGTTTTGGATTCATGAGGCTTCTATGTGCGTCCGCTCACATTTGCGCAACGAAGGCTGACTTACCGTGTTCTCCCAGAGAACGAGGTAAACCAACTGCCGAGTCTCCCGCGTCCGCGCGGGAGAGCGGGGGACCCACTGCCGCGCTTGGCGCGGCCGGGGCGAATCGGGTGCGAGCCGCCCGTAGCGGGAGCCGGAGGTGCCGGCCACTGCGAGCCCGTCAGCTAACCCCGTAGGCGGAGAAAGCGAGCTGACTATCTACACGTACAGGCGAAAACTCCTGCCCGCGGTGGCGGCTGCCGCTGCGCTGACGATCGGCCTCGCGCCGGCGGCGGCGCAGCCTGCCGGTCATCACCGCCACGAGCGGTCGCGTGCCCACGTTTCCCTGCACCTCACCACGCATTCCGTGCTGAAGGGGAACGGCCTGGCGGTGCGCGGCAAGGTGCGGCCGAGCGGCCGCCACCGGATCAAGATCGTCTTCCGCGGTCCTGACCATGCTGCGCGCGGCGTGACCACGAAGGCCAACGGGACCTTCGCGGTGCGCTGGCTGCCCGAGCGGACCGGCACCTACGCGATCCGCGCCTATGGCGTCCACGACCGCCGCACGAGCGGGTCGAAGAGCCCGGCGCGGAAGCTGACCGCCTACCGGCTGGCCGGCGCCTCCTACTACGGGCCCGGCCTCTACGGCAACGGCGTCGCCTGCGGCGGGACGCTGATGCCGGGGACGATGGGCGTCGCGAACAAGACGCTCCCCTGTGGGACGAAGGTGAAGCTGCGGTACCACGGCCGCACGGTGACGGTCCCGGTGATCGACCGCGGCCCCTACGTCGCCGGGCGCGACTACGACCTGACGACGGCGGTCAAGGAAAAGCTTGGCTTCCCGGGCGTCGGCACGGTAATGGCAACCCGCTAGGCGAGCCTAGGAAGGAAGTCCGAGCCGGAGCTGACCGTCGGTTGGCTCCGGCTCGGCAGCCGCTTCG
>Ga0307306_10000044_pt1 | contig 25664 bp, 32 predicted proteins | sample ER_DNA_193_FD_194507 | JGI IMG/M metagenome (GOLD analysis project Ga0307306, IMG submission 194507) | Bulk soil microbial communities from the East River watershed near Crested Butte, Colorado, United States - ER_DNA_193 | ecosystem: Environmental > Terrestrial > Soil > Floodplain | place...
CGAGATCACCACCACGATCGATAGAGGCAGCACGAGCGCCCACCAGCGGCTCTGCAGCCGACCGAGGAGCGCGGGCAGGGGCGGTCTGGGTGCGGCTACGAGGGCCGCTTGGACGAGGCTGAGGGCGCCGATCGAGAGCCAGAAGGGGAGCAAGCGCTAGGCGGTGCCGGCGGTGGCCGTGGCGCGAGGCCGCTCCTCCGCGGGCTCCGCGGGAGAGGTTTCGCTCCGCGGCTCGAGGCGGCCCGCCGTGGCCACGGTCCAGAGCATCGCCAGCCAGTTGCAGGTCGCCACTGCGACGTGGACCCAGACGATCTCGCCCGGCAGTTCGAGCGCCCACTGGACGCCGCCGATCGCCCCCTGCAGGGCCAAGAGACCGATCACCCCGGTCAGCGGCTTCAGCGCCCTTCTGTCGCCTCCAGGGCGCCGCAGGAGGAACCAGACGGCGATCGCCGCCAGGCCGTAGACGGCGGCAAGGGCGGCGTGGCGCTCGACGACCCATTCCAGCGTCCGCGCCCCCTCGAAGTCGAAGCGGTGGACCAGCTGGCCTTCGTGGGCGCCGGCATGGGGGCCGGAGGCGGTGGCGATCGTGCCTGCGAGGATCGTCAGCTGCCCGAGCGGGATCAGCGCCCGCAGCGACCAGACCCCGAGCCGGTCTCGAGAGCGCCGCCGCTCCCAGGGTTCGTAGCGTGAGCACCAGGCGAGGGCGAAGGCGGCGTCCAGCAGCATCATCGAGAGGATGAAGTGGCTCATCACCAGGCCGGGTGCGAGGTGGTACTTGACCACCAGCGCCCCGAGGATCGCCTGCCCGATCACGCCGAGCGGCAGCAGCGCCCCGAACAGGGCCAGGTGCCAGCGGTAGGGGCGGCGGAACCAGGCGAGCAGGGCGGCGGCGATCACCGCGAAGCCGACGATGCCGGTGATCAGCCGGTTCGTGTACTCGATCACCGCGTGCGATTCGAGCGGGGGAGTGGAGCCGCCGTAGCATTTGGGCCAGTCCGGGCAGCCGAGGCCCGAGCCGGTCAGGCGCACCCCGGCGCCGGTCAGCACGATCGTCGCGAGCGCGGCGAGCGCGATCAGCGTCACCTGCGCGTAGCGCTCCGGCGAGATCTCGAGGCGGCTTTTCAGGCGTTCCCGCATCTACCCCACATGATCGCAGCGGCCATCCGGCCGCTCGGGCCTAGCCCTGGGACTTCCCGCCCCCGGCTTCGCCGGCAGCGGAGTTTTCGATCAGGTACCCGACCAGGTCTTCGATTTCTTTTTCGGTCAGGATTTCGCCGAAGTTCTGCGGCATCACGTTGGGCGGGTAGCCCTTGACGATTTCCGCGTTCGGGTTGACGATCATTTCTTCGACCGCGGCTTCGTCCTCGCCGGGTTCGATCGATTTTTCGAGCGGCGGGCCGGTGACACCGCCGGAGCCGGCGGCTTTGAAGGTGTGGCAGCCACCGCAGCCGTTGTTGGCGAAGACCTGGGCACCCGGGCCCCCTTCGACTTCCGGCGGCGCGGCGCCGGAGACGCCGGCCCATTCGCCGACGTAGGCGGCGACGTCGTCGAGGTCCTGGCCGGTGACGATGTCGGCCGGCATCGAGACGCGCGGGTCGCCGTTGTTCTCGCGCGGGTACTCGACCTGCGCCTTGACCACTCCTTCGACCGTGTCGCTGTCGTTGCCGATCGACCGTGCCGAGGCGAAGGCCTCGTCGAGGCTGGGACCGACCTGGGCGGTGGTCCCGGCCTGCGCCAGTTCGTGACAGACGCCGCACTTCTGGATGAAGAGCGTGCGACCGCGAGCGGTGTCGGCAGTGCTCGTGCCGCAGCCCGAGGCGGTCACCACGAGGGCGAGCAGGGCGGCGATCGCGAGCAGCGGGCCGATCAGTTTCGAGGGGCGATTCATGGGGCGCAATGCGAGCGGGAGTCTATATGTCGGCGCCCCGGGTAAGCGTCGCTGTGACCCATTCCCCATGGGATAGGATTGAGTCGATTCGCACTAGCTTCTAAATCGACGGGAAGGAGGCCCCAGATGCAGGTGAGGGACGGCATGTCGGAGATCACGCTGACCGTGGGGCCCACGCACACGCTGCGCGAGGCGGCGGCGAAGATGGTCGAGAAAGGCACCGGCGCGGCGCTCGTGCTCGACAACGAGATGCCAACGCCTTCGGTCGTCACCGAGCGCGATCTGCTGATCTCCGTCGCCCAGGGCCAGAACCCCGACCACGAGCGGGTCTGCGACCACATGAGCGAAGGCGTTCTCACCGCCGCGCCCGACTGGAGCCTCGAGCGCGCGGCGGCGGAGATGTCGCGGCGCAGCGTCCGCCACCTCGTCGTCTTCGACGGAGGCGAGCCGACCGGCATCCTCTCGATGCGCGACATCGTCCGCTGCTGGACCTCGGACGGCGCAACGTCCGAAATGAGCCTGCCGGGCTCTAGCTAGCCGCGAGGCGGGCCGGAAATCGTTTCTACCGGCAGTGCAGCGCCGCGGGTCTCCTGGCGGCGGGGCAGGCGGTAGTAGTCCCGCGTGGCGCTGCGGACGATGCTGCGGAAGGCGATCAGGACGAGGATGACGCCGACGATCGCGTAGAAGACGGGCGGGAAGGCGAAGCCGCCGGCGAAGATCCCGCAGACGAGCGCGACGGCTCCGAGTGCGAAGAAGACCGGGCCCCACGACGGGCGCGGCGTGTAGATCATCTCGCCCGGCTCGGAGACGTGTCGGTGGTCGGCCATTCCTACTGGGCGATGTAGAGGAAGGCTGCGACGAACGAGAGGGCGAAGATCCCGGCGGCGATGCCCCCGGCGACCAGCCCGGCGCTCATGTTCCGGCGTGCGGTCTCGCGATCCATTGCCCGGATTTCTATCAGTCCGAGGGGAGCCCCTGCTTCTACACGTTGGCCGCTATGGCCATCGCCAAGAAGAGCAGGGCGAGGTAGGCGAGGGAGAAGAGGTACGTCTTCAGCGCCCAACGGCGTTCGCGGCTGCGGTAGAGGCGGGTCGAGAAGTAGATGAAGCCGGCGCCGAGCAGCATCGAGGGGACCAGGTAGGCGACGCCGAGGCCGCCGGCGCAGAAGGGCAGCTGGGTGACCGCGTAGAGGAGGACGGTGTAGAGGAGGATCTGGCGGCGCGTCTCCTCCTCGCCGCGGACGACCGGCAGCATCGGGATCCCGGCCTTCGCGTACTCGTCCTTCATCAGCAGCGAGAGCGCCCAGAAGTGGGGCGGGGTCCAGAAGAAGACGATCGCGAACATGTAGAAGGCCATGCCGCTGAGGCCGCCGGTGACGGCCGCCCAGGCGACCAGCGGGGGCACCGCGCCGGCAGCGCCGCCGATGACGATGTTCTGCGGCGTCGTCCGCTTCAGCCAGAGCGTGTAGACGCAGACGTAGCCGAGCAGGCCGGAGAGCGATAGCGCCGCTGCCAGCGGGTTCACCGCCAGCGCCAGCAGCAGGAAGGAGGCGGCGCCGAGGCCGATGCCGAAGGCGGTCGCGGCGGCGGCGGAGACCCGGCCGGAGGCGACGGGGCGGTCGGCGGTACGGGCCATCGTGCGGTCGATGTCGCGGTCGACGGCGTGGTTGATCGCGCCGGCGCCGCCGGCCGAGAGGGCGCCGCCGAGGCAGGTGAGGAAGACGAGGCCGACCGAGGGGTCCCCGGCCACGTACATCGTCGTGATCGTGGTGAAGAGCAGCAGCGACTGCACCTTCGGCTTGGTCAGCGTCAGGTAGTCGCGGACGACCGTGGGAACGGCCGGGCGCCGCGCCAGGGCAGCAGTCTGGGCACCGCTCATGCGGGACTCAGGCTACCGGCTGGGACTCGCGCGCAGTCCCTGCTTCTTCGCGGCGGCTGCGATGGCCGATCGCCTCGCGGATGTCGCGCAGCGGCCGCGGGCTGCGGACGTCGGGAAGGACGTCGAAGTTGTGCGCCTCCGGCGGCGAGAGCGTCAGCCACTCGAGCGTGTCGCCCGCCCAGGGATCGTGGCCGGCGGCGGGGCCGTTGGTGCGGCTGAAGATCGCGTTGAGGATCGTCAGCAGGACGCCGAGGAAGAGGATGAGGACGCCGATCGTCGAGATCACGTTGTAAGCGGTGACGTCGGCGGTGTCGAAGTACTTGTAGGCGTCGACGACCTGCCCCTGCTCGTCACCGGCGAGGAAGAGCGGCAGGAAGCCGAGCAGGAGGCCGATGACGATCGTCCAGAAGGAGATGCGGCCGAGGCTCTCGCCCATCGTCTTGCCGGTCATCTTCGGGAACCAGAAGTAGAGGGCGGCGAAGCCGCCGAGAACGCCGGCGCCGACCAGCGCGAAGTGCGTGGCGGCGGTCGAGTCGGTGGTGTTCTTGATGTGCCAGGCGGCGGCGACCAGGGACTGGCAGAGCTCGGCAGCGAGGCCGATCGAGATCATCGAGATCGCGCCGATCGCGAACAGGACCGGGGCCCGCATCCGCAGGGTGCCGCCGATCAGCGTCGCGATCAGGTTGAAGAGGACGAGGCCGATGGGCACGACCAGGGCCAGCGACATCAGCATCGCGAAGTACTGCCAGCCGATCCCGATCGGGGCGGTCAGCATGTTCTGCATCCAGGCGAGGGTGCCGAGCACGGCGACCGCTGCCAGCGAGACCATCACCACGTTGCGGTTGAAGAGCGGTTTGCGGGAGAAGGTGGCGACGATTTCGGCGATCGTGCCGAAGGCGAAGATCAGCAGCAGCATGTAGGTGCCGGTGAAGAAGATCCAGCTGAGGTGCTGCCAGAGCAGCGGCGCGCCGCCGGAGCCGTCGGCGAAGAAGATGCCGTCGTAGTTGCGGTCGATCAGCAGCATCGTCAGCGCCGCCAGCAGGACCGGGCCGACGACGATCAGCAGCCAGGAGGAGACGGTCGCGGCCCAGGCGAAGACCGGGACGCGTCGCCAGGCCATGCCCGGCGCCCGCATCATCCGCAGGGTCGCGACCAGGTTGATCGCGAGGAGGACGAAGCCGAGCGTCGCCAGGCCGGTTCCCGCGGCCCAGGCGTCGACGCCGTTGTTGGAGAGGAAGGCGGTCTCGCTGAGCGGGGCGAGCGGGTTGACGCCGGCCTCCGAGGGGGTGAAGAGGAAGGTCGCGTAGAGGATCGTCGCGCCGGCGACGTAGAGGCCGACGCCGACCTGGCCGAGGCGGGGCAGGGCGGTGCCGCGGGCGCCGATCTGCAGCGGCGCCACGTAGTAGAAGAAGCCGAGCGCGAAGGGGACGGCGAAGAGGAAGATCGAGGTGGCGCCGTAGAGGGAAAGCAGGCGGTTGAAGCCGACCGGCGAGAGGAAGGTGTTTTCCGGCACCAGCAGCTGCAGCCGCATCAGCAGCAGCTCGACCGCGGCGACGAAGAGGAAGCCGAGGGCGCTGCAGATGAGGATCTGGCCGAGCTCCTTGTGGTCGGCAGTGGTCGCCAGCTCGGCCCAGCGGGGGCGGCGGCTGTCGCGGAAGCCCTCGGCTACGAGCTCGGGGCGGGCACTGGGGCTCATGGCACCTTTCCTTCTTCGATCAGGCCAACCACCCGATCCTGAGCTTCTTCGATCTCGCTCTTCTGGTTCTCGATGAATTCTTCGTATTCGTCGGGAGAGACGACTTCGACCTCGGTCCGCATCGCCGCATAGGACTGGCCCGAGAGAGTCGCCGAGTCGCCTTCGAAGCCGCCTTCGTCGTCGGCGCTGAAGACGATCCGGTGCGTCTTGCCCGGCACCGCGTCGGCCTTGGGAGCCAGATCGTTGACGTTCCAGGTGTGGACGACGTCGGTCGAGAGCAGTTCCAGTTCGACCGCGGTGTCGACCGGGACGACCAGCTTGTAATAGGAGAAGGCGCCGTTGGGGTAGTCGTAGCGCCACAGCCACTGCTGGCCGGTCGCCTTGATCTTCAGCGCTTCCTTCTTCGCCGAGGCGAGGCCGGCGTCGCCGGTGCTCGGCGTCTCGCGCGCCTTGTCGGTGAAGACGACGCCGAGGATGAAGAGCAGAAGGGCGAAGGCGGTGAGCAGGCCGCCGACCCGGAACTGCAGACCGCGGCCGCCCAGCAGCTGGCGCGGGGCGGCGCCGCGCTCGGAGCGGAACCGGCGCACCGCGAAGAAGAGCGCGGCGTTGACCGCGAGCACGAGGATCACGGCGGCGATGAAGCCGATCTTGAGCAGCGTGTCGATCTGGTCGGTGCCAGGGGAGTGGGGCGCCAAAGCGCGGCCATTCTATTCAGGCCGGGCGGCGCCGCGCCCTCCCGTCGGCCTTCGGCCCCCCGACCTATACTCGCGCCCTTGATGAGGAGGCGCTCGCGGCCACCCAAAGCGCTTCGTCTCGCGGTCCGAGCGGGGGGAGTCGCGGCGATCGGAGCCGCGATCGCCGCTCCGCTGCTGCGCAAGCGCCTCCGCCTCCCGGCGCCGGTGACGGTCGCCGCCTGTGCGGCCGGGCCGCTTGCCGTCGCCGTCCTCCACCCGCGCTCGAAGAAGCGCGACGTGGCCCTCTTCGCCTTGCAGATGTGGGGGTTCATCATGGTCCACGAGCTCCCCTACGACGACCCGGATCGGCTCCGGGCCCGCCTGCGGGCCCGCTACCCGATCGCCGCCGATCGGGTGATCGGCGGCGGCCGCCTCCCCAACGCGCGGCTGCAGCGGACGCTGGCCCGGCTGCCGCAGGTGAAGCTGGTCAACCGGGTCCTCACCTGGGCTCACTGGCTCTGGTTCATGGAGCCCTACATCGCCCTGGCGGTGATCCTCGCCCGCCATCCCGAGCGGTTTCCTCGCGCGGGGCGGCAGGTGGCGGCCGTCTTCGACCTCGGCTGCGCCGTCTACTTCGCGGTCCCGACCGCGCCGCCCTGGTGGGCGGCGGAGCAGGGCCTGACCGGCGAAGAGGTGCGGCGGATCATGGTCGAGGTCGGCGAGGACACCTGGGGCTCGGCCTGGCCGAAGATGTACGACGCGCTCGGCGGCAACCCCTGGGCAGCGATGCCGTCGCTGCACTTCGCCACCTCGGTCACCGCCGCCCTCGCCCTCGCCGAAGCGGGCAAGGTCGAGGGGGCCCTCGGCTGGACCTACGCCGGTACGCTCGGGTTCGCCCTCGTCTACCTCGGCGAGCACTACGTCACCGATCTGATCGCGGGCGCCGCCCTGGTCGCCGCGGTGCGGCGGGGCGAGCTGCTGGCGGAACCCCTCATACGCGGGGTAAACGCGGGCCTGCAGCGCTTGGAGAGGATCGCGAGCAGCTAGTTTTTCTCAGGTGTCTCAGGAAGAGCCGGCGCAGGACAATGGCCGCTTCGGCGAAATGCCGATCTTCACGACCCGTCGCATCGTCCAGACGGTCGTCCTCGTCTTCATCCTCCTCGGCGCGATCTACTTCCTCTTCCCGAAGCTGGTCGGGCTCGGCGACGCGCTCAGCCGCCTCGACGACGCCGACCCGCTCTGGATCGGAATCGCGATCGCCTTCAACGTCGCCGCCTACGCGACCTACATCGCCCTCTTCAAAGCGGTGGTCGGCGGCGACGCGCTGCGGCTGAGCTGGACCGAGACCTACGAGATCAACATGGCCGGGGTCGCCGCCACCCTGCTCTTCTCGGCCGGGGGGGCCGGCGGCGTCGCCCTCACCTACTGGGCGCTGCGCAAGGCGGGGATGGCGCGGCGCGACGTCGGGCGGCGGATGATCGCCTTCGTCTCCCTGCACTACGTCTTCTATCCCATCGCTTTGATCCTCTTCGGGATCCTGCTGCGGACCGGGGTGATGAACGGCAAGGGCTCGGTCGAGCTGACGATCATCCCCGCCGCCGTCGCCGGGCTGCTGCTGATCCTCGGCATTCTGATCACGCTGATCCCCGCCGACGCCGAGCGGCGGCTCGCCCGCTACGCCCACAGCGAGCGCTCGCAGCACTTCCTCCAGAGCGCCGGCAAGGTCCCTGCGACCCTCGGCGAAGGCTTCCGCTTCGCCCTCAGCCTCTTCACCCACCCCTCGCGCGGCGGCCTCGCGGTGCTCGGCGCCGCCGGCTTCTGGGCCTTCAGCATCGGCGTGCTCTGGGCCTCTTTCCACGCCTTCGGCGTCCACGTCCCGCTTGCGGTCGTCGTCCAGGGCTTCTTCCTCGGCATGGTCGCCAACCTCTTCCCGCTGGCGCCGGCGGGGGTGGGGGCGGTCGACGCGGGGATGATCGGCGCCTTCGTCCTCTTCGGCTTCCCCTCGGAAACGGTCTTCCCGGCGATCCTGATCTTCCGCCTCGTCTCCTTCTGGATGCCGATCCCGCCGGGTATCTTCGCCTTCTTTCAGCTCCGCCACACCGTCCACCGCTGGGAACAGGAGGGGCTGCCGATCGACCGCGGCGGCAGCGCCGAGCGGGAGTTCGAGCGGGTCGTCGACGGGTTGCCTTCCGCCTTCCCGGGAGGTACTATAAAAAGTAAAGTAATAGACTCCAGGCGGCGAGAAGATGGCTGACAGCAAGAAAATAGAGAACGTGATCATCGTCGGCGGCGGGCCCGCCGGCTACACCGCGGCGCTTTACACCGCCCGCGCGAACCTCGAGCCGCTGGTCTTCGAGGGCTTCCAGTGGGGCGGCCAGCTGCAGAACACGACCGAGGTCGAGAACTACCCGGGCTACCCCGACGGGATCATGGGCCCGGAGATGATGGCCCAGTTCCGCGCCCAGGCCGAGCGCTTCGGGACCCGCTTCGTCACCGACGACGTCGACCGGGTCGAGCTCTCCGACGGCGGCGTGCAGAAGGTCTTCCTCGGCGACGAGGAGCACCGCGCCAAGACCGTGATCCTGGCGATGGGGGCGGAGCCGAAACGGCTCGGCATTCCCGGCGAGATGGAGCTCGGCGGCCGCGGCGTCTCCACCTGCGGCGTCTGCGACGGGGCCTTCTTCAAAGACCAGAAGGTGATCGTGATCGGCGGCGGCGACTCGGCGATGGAGGACTCGATCTTCATCTCCAAGTTCGCCGGAGAGCTGGAGATCGTCACCCGTCGACCCGAGTTCCGCGCTTCGAAGATCATGATCGACCGGGCGCGCGAAAAGGACAACATCGAGTTCAGGGCACCGCTGGTGCCACTCGAGTTCGTCCCCGGCGACAGCGGCAAGCTCGAGAAGGTCCGCTTCCGCCACGCCGAGACCGGTGCCGAGGAGGAGATCGCGGCCGACGGAGCCTTCATCGCGATCGGCCACATCCCCAAGTCGGAGATCGTCAAGGGCCAGGTCGACACCGACGAGGACGGCTGCATCGAGACCGAGGCCGGCTCGACCCGCACCAACCTCGGCGGCGTCTTCGCCGTCGGCGACGTCGTCGACCACACCTACCGCCAGGCGGTCACCGCCGCCGGGACCGGCTGCATGGGCGCGCTCGACGCCGAGCGCTACCTGCGCGACGCCGCCCCGCCGGTCGAGGCCCACTGGATGCCGGGCGGCGAGCCCGCCGAGATCGCCACCGGCAGTGGCTGAGTGCACGCACCTCGACGCGGTTGAGGTCCTCGCCCTCCCGGGCGAGGTCAAGGGTTGCGAGGAGTGCCTGGCGCTGGACATGCAGTGGGTGCACCTGCGGATGTGCCAGACCTGCGGCCACATCGGCTGCTGCGACAACTCGATCGGCAAACACGCCACCGCCCACCACGAGGACACCGGCCACCCGATCATCCGCTCCGCCGAGCCCGGCGAAGACTGGAGCTGGTGCTACGTGGACGAGCTGATGCTGCGCCTCGGGAGCAGCTAGATATCTTCTGGATATCTCCTTGTTAAGCTGTTTGGCATGGAGAAGGCGACGAAGGTCCTCGTGACGATGCCCACCGATCTGCTGGAGCGGATCGACCGGGAGACCAGAAGCCTCGGCCAGACCCGCAGCGAGTTCCTCCAAGAGGCCGTGCGGCGCCGTCTGGGGTGGCCTGACCCCCTGACGGTCGACGCGGCATTGCTGCGAGGACGTGCTGCGCTCGCCGAGCTGGGCGGCTTCGAGTCCACCGAGGTGATCCGCTCCGAGCGAGAGGAGCGCGATGCCCGCGATCAGCGTCGTTAGCGATGCGAACGTCGTGCTGAAGTGGTTTCACTCCGAGGGCGAGGAGGAAGTCGCGCCGGCCCGTGCTCTTCTCGACGCTCACAAAGAACGAGTAGTCGCCCTTTCGGTCCTTGACCTGACGGTGTATGAGGTTGGCAATGCGCTCATGCGTGGGCGGGCGGGCGCCAATGCAGAGCAGGCCGCAACCGTGATTGAAGCCTTGGCTGAGATCTGCCCTTCTATCCGCCCGAGTCCCGAAGAGATGAAAGCAGCGAGTCGGTTGGCCGAACGTCACAAGCTGACTCTTTACGACGCCGCTTATGTGGCGGTCGCGGAAGGTCGCTCTGCGGAGCTGGTGACCCTCGATCGGGCCCTGTTGGATGCCAAGCTCGGTAGCAGGCCGCAGGAACTGATCAAGACCATCGACCCTTCGAACTAAGAAGGGGTCGAGCCGGCTATGGCCCGCAACCTGGGCGCTGGCGCATAGGCTGCGCCCTTCTCCGCCTCTAGTCGTTCAAGTAGATCGACCGCGCGGTCGGGGCCGATCAGCCTGGCGATCGCGATCGGGCCGAGGGGCCAGTTGAAGCCGAGCTTCATCGCCGTGTCCATGTCGGCGGGCGAGGCGACCTCCTCTTCGCGGGCGAAGGCGGCCTCGTTGGCGATCTGGGCGAAGAGGCGGGTGAGTACCTCCTCGGCAGCGGGGTCGATCTGGGCGAGCTGCGCGGGGTCGAGGGTCGGCGCCTCGATCTCGACCTCGGGATCGGGTTCGCGGGCTGAGCCCTCGCCGTAGTCGTGGTAGCCGCGGCCGCTCTTGCGGCCAAGGCGGCCTTCGGCGACCAGCTGCTCCTGGATCGGGCTCGGCCGCCAGCGCTCCACTTCGCCGCCCTGGGCGAAGAAGGAGCGGGCGATTTCGGTGTTGACGTCGAGGCCGATCAGGTCGAGCAGCTCGAATGGGCCCATGCGGAAGCCGCCGCCGAGGCGGACGATGCGGTCGATCGTCGCCGCGTCGGCGACGCCGTCGCCGAGGATTCGCAGCGACTCCAGGGAGAACGGGCGGGCGAGGCGGTTGGCGACGAAGCCGGGGGAGTCCTTGGCCCGGATCGGGGTGCGGCCCATCCGCTCGCCGACCTCGGTCGCCGCGGCCAGGGCCGCCTCGGAGGAGCGCTCGGCAGCGACGATCTCCACCAGTTTCATCAGCGGCGGCGGGTTGAAGAAGTGCATGCCGACGACCCGCTCGGGGTGGGGGATCCCCTCGGCGATTTCGGAGACGCGCAGGGAAGAGGTGTTGCTCGCCAGGGTCGCCTCCGCTCCCAGGGTCTCGGCGAGCTGGTTGAAGATCTGGCGCTTCAGCTCCAGTCGCTCGGGCGCCGCCTCGATCGCCAGCTCGCAGCCGGCCAGCTGCCCGACGTCATCGGCCGGTTGCACCCGCTGCCCCGCAGCCGCGGCGTCCTCCTTGCTCCAGCGACCGCGCGCCGCGCCCTTGTCGAGCGCCTGGCGCAGGGCCTCGACGCTCTCCTCGGCGACCCCCGGCAGAGGGTCGTAGAGAACGGACTCGTAGCCGCCGAGCGCCGCGAGCTGGGCGATGCCGCGGCCCATCGTCCCGGCACCGACGACGCCGACGCGGGAGACGCTCACCGGCCTTTGAACTGGGGCTCGCGTTTTTCGAGGAAGGCGGTCATCCCCTCGACCCGATCCTCGCTCGCCATCGCTTCCTCGAACAGCTCGCGCTCTGCCCGCAGTCCCTCGTCGAGGTTGGTCTCTTGGGCGACCTGGACCGCCCGTTTGCCGAGCCGCACCGCCAGCGGCGGGCGCTCGGCGATCACCCGCGCCAGCTCGATCGCCTCGGTCAGCCAGGCGCCCTGGCCGACGACCTTGTTGACGAGGCCCCAGCGCTCGGCCTGCCTCGCGTCCCAGCGGCGGCCGGTGAGGACGTACTCCATCGCCCGCTGCTTGCCGATCGCCCGCGCCAAGCGTAGGGTGCCGCCGCCGCCGGGGATGATCCCGAGCGTGATCTCGGGCTGGCCGAAGCGGGTCCTCTCGTCGCAGACGATCATGTCGCAGGCCATCGCCAGCTCGCAGCCGCCGCCGAAGGCGTAGCCGGAGACGGCGGCGACGATCGGGGTGGCGATCGCGCTGATGCGGGTCCAGAACCGCATCCCCTCGGGATCGGGCGGGGCGTCGAGCGGCCGCTCGGCCATCGCCCGGATGTCGGCGCCGGCGGCGAAGAACTCGTCGGACCCGGCGAGGACGATGCAGCGGACCTCGGGGTCGGCGTCGAGGCGCTCGAGGCTGTCGGCGATCTCGGCCCGCATCTCCGGCGAGAGCGCGTTCCGCGCCTCCGGCCGGTTCAGCCGCAGCAGGGCGACGTGGAACTCGTCGATCGAGACCTCGACCTGGGCCACGGCGCTCAGCCCCCGACGAGGGGCGTCATCGCGTTCTCGCCGGTGGCGGCGCGGCCGATGATCAGCTTCTGGATCTGCGAGGTGCCCTCGTAGAGGGTGGTGACGCGCGCGTCCCGCAGGTAGCGCTCGACCGGGTAGTCGTCGACGTAGCCGGAGCCGCCGTGGACCTGGATCGCCAGGTTCGCGCATTCGACCGCCGACTCCGTGGCGTAGAGCTTGGCGATCGAGGTCTCGGTCGCGTTCGGCTTCTTTTCGTCCTTCAGCAGGCCGGCGCGCAGGACCAGCATCCGGCCGGCGTCGCGCCTGAGGATCATTTCGGTGATCATCTCCTGGACCAGCTGGAAGCGGGCCAGCGGGACGCCGAACTGCTTGCGCTCCTTGGCGTACTCGACCGAGCTCTGGACGCAGCCTTCGCAGATGCCGACGCAGCCGGCGGCGACGCTGTAGCGGCCGTTTTCGAGCGCGCTCATCGCCACCTTGAAGCCGTCGCCGACCTCGCCGAGCATCGCCTCCTCGCCGACCTCGACCTCGTCGAGCGAGATTTCGGCGGTGTCGGAGGCGCGCAGGCCGAGCTTGCCGTGGATCTCCTGGGTCGTGAAGCCCTCGCTGTCGGTGGGGACGATGAAGCAGGCGAGCCCGCGGTGTTTCTTCTCGGGGTCGGTCTGGGCGAAGATCAGGGCGAAGTCGGAGACGTTGCCTAGGCTGATCCACATCTTCTGGCCGCTGATCGACCAGCCGTTCTCGGTCTTGGTCGCGCGGGTGCGGAGGTTGGCGGCGTCGGAGCCGGTGTCGGGCTCGGTCAGGCCAAAGCAGCCGAGGCCCTCGCCCGAGCAGAGGCGCGGCAGCCACTTCTTCTTCTGCTCCTCGGTGCCCCACTTCTCGATCGGGCCGCCGACCAGCGAGGTGCAGACGGAGACGACGGTGCGGGCGGATGAGTCGGCGCGGCCGATCTCCTCGGCGATCAGGCCGTAGCCGATGTAGTCAAGTCCCCGGCCGCCATGCTCTTCGGCGATCGGGGCGCCGAGGAAGCCGACCTCGCCGAGCTTGCGCGCCAGCTCGCGGTCGAAGCGCCCGGCGCGGTCGTTCTCGCGCGCCGTCGGCAGGATCTCCCGCTCGGCGAACTCGCGCGCGGTCTCGCGGATCAGCTTCTGCTCGTCGCTCAGCTGGAAGTCCATGGCCCTCGTCCCCCGTTCGTCTCTGGTTCTAAAGCTCGCGTAGCTCTCTACCCAGCGTCTCGGCGAAGGCATCCTGGGCCTCGCGGGTGCGCGGGCCGGGAGCGGCGTCGAAGTCGCGGCCGTCGACCGCGGCGACGGCCTGGATCTCGCGGGTGGTCGAGGCGAGGAACGCCTCCTGCGCGCCGCGCAGGTCCTCGACGTCCCAGGTTCCCTCCTCGACCTGCAGCGCCTCGACCATCCGGCCGCGGGTGATCGACTCGAGCACGCCGTCGGAGAGCGCCGGCGTCCGCAGCTCGCCCTCCGCGGAGACCCAGAAGACTGAGGAGGTGGGCGGCTCGAGCACAGTCCCGTCGGGGCGGATCAGCACCGCCTCGTCAGCGCCCTCGCCTTTGGCGATCCGCGTGGCCTGCATGTTGGCCGCGTAGGAAAGAGACTTGACGCCGTTGAGGATCACCGTCGGGCAGTAGGTGACGGTCTGCAGGCGCACCGCCTCGGGGTGGGGCGGGATCGGCTCGGTGGCGGCGATGCGACGGCCGCCGCGGGTGACGATCAGCCGCAGCTGGCCTTCGACCGGGCCGGCCTCGGCGAGCAGCGCCGCGATCTCCCGCTCGAGGGCGGCGCGGTCGAACTCGAGCTCGATCGCCGCCGTCGAACGACCGAGGCGGTCGAGGTGGTCGACCAGCGCGAACGGCTTGCCGGCGTAGAGGCGGATCACCTCGAAGGCGCCGTCGCCGCGGTAGAGGCCGTCGTCCTTGAGACCGATCGTCGCCGCGGCGGTCGGAGTGATCTCGCCGTCGACGCTGGCCAGCTCTGCAAAGCCCTCGCTCACGCCGCCGAGGCTACCTGTTGCCCGCCGCCGCCGTTAGCCGCGTTTGCTCTGGATCGGGCAGCGGTTCCCGTTGGCGCGCAGGCACTTCAGCGTGCCCCAGCGGATCAGGAAGTGGCTGTCCCAGACGACGGAGTTGTCGCGGCGGACGTAGAAGGGGGAGACGACGCCGCCGTAGACGAAGCGGCCGGCGATCCAGGCGATTTCGCACTTGAAGCGGCTGCGGCTGACGCGGCGGCAGCTGCCGGCAACCCTCTCCGCCCGCTCGAAGCGCTGTCCGAAGCGGTCGCGCAGGGTGCTGACCGCGAAGGCTTCCGCGACCGGCTTGGCCATCAGCGGGAAGGGGGTCTTCGGGTCGAAGATCGGCCGCGGGCCGCCGCTTTCGGTCGCCGCGATCCATTCGCCGACCCAGGTGGAGACGAGGTCGACGCGGGTCATCACGTTCGGCTTCTTGGTGCTGCAGAAGTCGCCGCCGGTGCTGATGATCCCCAGCTCGACCAGGGTGCCGTCGGGGCGCTGGCCGATCGTCGGACCGCCGCTGTCGCCGAAGCAGCCGCCGCTCTTCTTGCCGGGGACATCGAGCGTGCACATCTGGGCGGCCGGCGAGAAGGGGCTGTAGTAGCCGTGGGTCTTCGCTTCGCAGGCGGCGGGCGGCTCGACCACCATCGAGGTCGTGCGCAGACCGCTCGGCCCTGCTTTCGCGTTGGCGCGGGTCAACCCCCAGCCGGCCAGCTGCACGGTGGCGCCGCCTTCGTAGAGGGCGGCGTCGCCGGCGCCGGCGAGCGCCAGCGGTGGGGCGGAGGTGGGCCGGTCGAGGATGAGGATCGCGGCATCGCCGTGGAGCGCGCCGGGGTCGAAGCCGGGGAAGACGTGCGCTTCGGCGACCCGGAAAACGTTCTCGGGCTTCGCTTCTTCGGGGCTGGTGACGCCGGTCGCCAGCGCGTAATCGGTCGCCGGCGTCAGCCCGCCGCGCTCGAGGTTCTCGACGCAGTGGGCGGCGGTGAGGACCACCCGCGGCGCGACCACGGTGCCGGTGCAGGCGAACCCGTGCTCCCCTTCGCGCGCTTCGATGAAGGAGAGGAAGGGGAACTCGGCGATCGAGCCGCCGCGGCCGCCGACGATCGAGGCCTGCGCAGACGGTTCGGCCGGCGCCGCAGCGGGGAGAGCGAGCGCCGCCAGGGCCACGCAGGCAAGGGCAAGTACGAGGGCGCGTCCGCGGAAATTTCCCCATCCAGTCACTGCCGAAATCCTATTGGTCCTGAGCGGTCAGAAGGGCTGCCTGGACAGCTAGACGGCTTCGAAGACAGTCGCCAGGCCCTGGCCGACGCCGACGCAGAGGGTGGCGATCCCGTACTTGCCGCCGCGGCGGCGCAGCTCGCGGCTGAGGGTGCCGGCGAGGCGGGCGCCGGAGCAGCCCAGCGGGTGGCCGAGGGCGATCGCGCCGCCGTTGACGTTGAGGCGCTCTTCGTCGATCCCGAGCTCGCGGGCGCAGGCGAGGACCTGGGAGGCGAAGGCCTCGTTGATCTCGACCAGGTCGATCTGGTCGAGCGAGAGGCCGGCGTTGCGCAGCGCGTTGGGGAGCGCCTTCAGCGGCCCGACGCCCATGATCGCCGGGTCGACGCCGGCGACCCCGGTGGTGACGACGCGGGCGAGCGGCTCGGCGCCGAGCACTTCGGCGCCCTTCTCGGAGGCGAGCAGCAGGCAGGCGGCGCCGTCGTTGAGGCTGGAGGCGTTGCCGGCGGTGACGGTGCCGCCCTCGCGGAAGGTCGCCCGCAGCTTCGCCAGCTTCTCCAGCGAGGTGTCGGCGCGGGGGCCCTCGTCGGCGGCGACGCTGACCGTCTCGCGGCCCTGGGGCGCCTGCACGGCGACGATCTCCTCGTCGAACTTGCCGGCCTCGCGGGCGGCGACCGCGCGCTGGTGGCTGCGCAGGGCGAAGGCGTCCTGGTCTTCGCGGCTGATCCCGTAGCGCTCGGCGACGTTCTCGCCGGTCTCGCCCATCGACTCGGTGGAGACGCCGAGCTCGGCCATCCGCGGGTTGATCATCCGCCAGCCGAGCGTGGTGTCGTGCATCGTCTGCGGGCCGCGGGGGAGTCCGCGCTCGGGCTTCTCGACCACCCATGGCGCCCGGCTCATCGACTCGACCCCGCCGGCCAGGTAGAAGTCGCCCTCGCCGGCCTTGATCGCCCGCGCCGCGTTGTTCACCGCCTCGAGACCGGAGGCGCAGAGGCGGTTGACGGTGGCGCCGGGGACGCTCTGCGGCAGGCCGGCGAGCAGCGCCGCCATCCGGGCGACGTCGCGGTTGTCCTCGCCGGACTGGTTGGCGGCGCCGAAGTAGACGTCGACGATCCGCTCGGGATCGACGCCGCTGCGCTCGACGGCGGCGCGGATTACGTGCGCGGCGAGGTCGTCGGGGCGGACGCCGGAGAGGGCGCCGCGGTAGGCGCCCATCGGGGTGCGCAGGGCTTCGACGATGTAGGCCTCGGGCATCGGTTCGAACCGTATCCTTCTGGAGTGCTCTACCTACTGGGGACCGTGGGCATCGTCATCTTCATGGTCGGCGTCCTGCTCGTCGTCGGTCACTTCTACCCGGGCAGCTCGGCCAGCCTCGTCGACTGGTACCCGACCCGCTCGCCCGAGGTCGAGGTGCAGAACGAGATCGACGACGTCCGCCAGATGCTGGAGGCGCAGAACGAGATGCGGCGGCGGCGCGGCGCTCCGGAGATGACCGAGGAGGACCTGCACCGGGGGGTCGCCGAGGACGAGCGCGTCCGACTGCGCGGCCGCGGTCCCTTCGAGCCCTCGTAGGCTCTCGGATATGGCGAGAGCGCTGATCGTCGGCTGCGGCTGCCGCGGCCGGGAGCTGGGGGAGAGGCTACTGGCCGAGGGCTGGGCGGTGCGGGGGACGAGTAGGCGCGAGGAGGGGCTGGCAGCGATCGAGGCGGCCGGGATCGAGCCGGCGCTCGCCGATCCCGACCGTCCGGCGACGATCCTCGATCTCGTCAACGACGTCGCGATTCTGGTCCTGTTGCTCGGCGGTGCCGGGGGCTCGGAGGAGGAGCGGGCGGCGATCCACGGCCCGCGGCTCGAGCGGCTGATGGAACACCTGGTCGAAACCCCGGTTCGAGGAGTGCTCTACGAGGGAACCGAGGAGGGAGCGGAGGTCGTTCAGGCCGCCGGCCGCACCTGGCGGATCCCGGTGCGGACGATCGCGGCGAGTCTGTCGGAGACCACCCATACGGGGGTCGCAGACAGGCTCGCGCAGGAGGTGAAGGCTCTGCTGGCCGGCGAACCTAAAGAGCTAAACTCCGATAAGAATTCAGGTAATTAAGAAGAAGCGCGAGAGGAGCAGGAAAAATGGCTCTACAGCTCGGTGAAGAAGCACCAAACTTCCAGGCTGACACCACGCAGGGGCGAATCAACTTCCACGACTGGATCGACGGCTCGTGGGCGGTCCTGTTCTCCCACCCGAAAGACTTCACCCCGGTCTGCACGACCGAGCTCGGCTACATGGCCCGGATCCAGCCGGACTTCGAGAGCCGCGGCGTCAAAATCATCGGCCTCTCGGTCGACTCGCTCGACAAACACGAGGACTGGGCCAAGGACATCGAGGAGACGCAGGGTGCCAAGCCCGAGTACCCGATCATCAGCGACCCGAGCCTCGCGATCTCGAAGGCTTGGGGCATGCTGCCGGCGGACGTCGACGGCGATTCCTCTGGCCGCACCCCGATGGACAACCAGACGGTCCGCAACGTCTTCGTCATCGGCCCCGACAAGAAGATCAAACTCATCCTCGTCTATCCGATGACCGCCGGCCGCAACTTCGACGAGGTGCTGCGGGTGATCGACTCGCTGCAGCTGACCGCCAACCACAAAGTCGCCACGCCGGCGCAGTGGAACCGCGGCGACGACGTGATCATCTCCGGCTCGGTCAAAGAGGACGAGGCGAAAGAACTGTTCCCCGAGGGCTGGGAGTCGCCGAAGCCGTACATCCGCATCGTCCCGGAACCGTCTAAGTCGTAATCCGCTGCAGTAAGTCGCCGAGGATCCGCGCGGTCGCCCCCCAGATCAGCTGCCCCTCGACCTCGTAGGTCGGGGTGTGGACGGGGACGCCGCGGCGGACCAGGCGGCGCATCTCATAGCCCTCGCGCAGCAGCTCCAGCGAGAAGGTGAGCACGGTCTCGACCTCGGTCGGGTTCGGCCGCAGGGCGAGCTCGCCGGGGTGGGGGATGGTGCCGACGAACGGGTGGACCCGATAGCCGGTGACGAAGGTCGAGACCGGCGTCAGCGCCCCGGTCATCTCGACCGCTGCCGGGTCGAGGGCGATCTCCTCCTGCGCCTCGCGCAGCGCCGTCGCCGCCAGGTCGGCGTCCTCGGGGTCCTGGCGGCCGCCGGGGAACGAGATCTCGCCCGCGTGCCGCCGCAGGTCCGCCCGCCGCTCGGTGAAGATCAGCCCGGGATCCTCCGGCCAGCCGTAGAGCGCCAGCAGCACCGCAGCCTGCGTCCCCCGCCGCCCCGCCATCCGCGCCGCCTCCTCGGGCGAGAGCAGCAGGTCCGCGAGCTCACTCAGATGATCACCTGGACGGTGCCGCCGTCGACGCTCCAGGCGGCGCCGGCGACGTAGGAGGCGCGCTCGGAGCAGAGGAAGACGATCGTCGAGGCGATCTCCTCGGCCTGGGCGAGTCGGCCGATCGGGCGCTTGGCGCCGGCTTCGGCCAAGGCCTCTTCTCGGCTGTTCGCGCCGGACATCTCGACCGACTGGTCGAGCAGGCCGCCCTCTTCCATCCACATCTCCGCTTCGACCGGGCCGGGGGCGACGGCGTTGACGAGGACGCCGGTCTTCGCGTAGCGGTCGGCGAAGAGGCGGGAGAGCGAGAGCTCGGCGGCCTTGGCGACCGAGTACTCGGCCATCGCCGCCGAGGGCCGCTTGCCGGCGGTCGAGCAGACGTTGACGACCCGTCCCCAGCCGCGCTCCACCATCGGCGGGATCGCCGCCCGCATCGCCCGCAGCGGCGCCATCACGTTGAGCTCGTACTGGGCGCGCCAGTCCTCGTCCGGGACGTCGTCGAGGTCGCGCCACTTGGCGGCGCCGGCGTTGTTGACGAGGATGTCGAGGGCGCCGAAATGGGTCTCGGCAGCGGCCAGCATCCGCTCGCCGGCGTCCGCGTCGGTGACGTCGAGGGCGAGGGACGCCGCCGCGCCGCCGGCTGGCTCCGCCGCCCGCTTCGCCTCCTCGGTCGCCGCCGCCAGTCGCTCCTGGCCCCGCGCGACCAGCAACACCTTGGCGCCCTCGGCGCAGAGCTGCAGGGCGGCCGCGCGGCCGATACCGCTGCTGGCGCCGGTGACGACACAGGCGCGACCGGCGAGGCCGAGGTCCATCAGGCGGTCTCCAGGCGCTCGACGACGCTGACGTGCGCCTCGCCGGCCAGGACCTTGTGGACGGGGCATTTGGTGGCGATGACCAGCAGCCGGCGCTTCTGCTCGGCGTCGAGGTGCGCCGGCAGCTTCAATCCGACCTCGAAGTTGGTCGGCACCGGGCCCTCGTAGGACATCTCGACGTCGACCTCGACCGGGCCGAGGTCCCAGCCTTTGCGGTCGCCGTACATCTCGACGGTGATCGCGATGCAGCCGGCGAGGCTGGCGCCGAGCAGCTGCGTCGGGCGCGGGCCGGTGTCGGTGCCGCCGTGGTCGGGCGGCTCGTCGACCCGCAGGTCGTGGCCTTCGAGCTCGACGTCGTGGGCGTAGCCCTCGCGGCGGCGGGCGACGATCCGCAAGCTCAGCGCCCCCGGCTCACCGGGTTGAAGGCGAATCCGGTCATCACCTTGGGGAAGAAGTAGGTGCTCTTCGGCGGCATGTTCTCCTCGGTTTCCGCGACCGCCTTGACCTGCTCGACCGGGACCGGGCGCTGGATGAAGGCGACGTCGTAGGCGCCCTCGTCGACCATCTCCAGCGCCGCCGGCACGCTCTTCGCGTATTCGAGGCCGTTGCGCTCGTCGATGTCGTGGTCGCTCATCCCCGCCAGGCCCTTGAGCACGAGGGTCTCGAGGATCGCCGAGTCGAGGCGGCGGTAGGCCTCGGGCTTGCCCTCGAGGCGGCGGTCGAGCTCGGCGACGTCCTTCAGCCGCAGGCGGAAGGCGCGCTTGTGGAAGGAGTCGTAGAGGCCGAAGACGCCGACGCCCTCGGCGCCGCCCGGGTCGAGCTCCTCGCGGCCGATCTCCTCGACCTCGAAGAGCTCGCGCAGGCCGTTGCCGAGGCGCTGCTGCTTCTCGGGGTCGTCGGCGAAGCCCGAAAGCAGGCGGTGGGTGGGGAAGACCGTGAGGCCGGGGTCGTCGAGGCCGGTCAGCGACATCAGCGTGTAGTTGTGGGCGCCCTCGCCGCCGACCTCGTCGCGGAAGGCGCGGGCGGTCTCGTAGCGGTGGTGGCCGTCGGCGATCAACAGCTGGGCGCCGGCGAGGCACTCGGTGACCGCCTGTAGCACCGCGGGGTCCTCCACCTTCCAGAGCCGGTTGACGGTGCCGTCTTCGTCGCGCGCCTCGCCCCACGGCTCGTCCGGCAGCGAGGACGCGACCAGCGGCCAGGCGTCCTCGGTCGAGAGCGAGAAGATCGGCGAGAGGTTGTAGCCGGTCGCGCGGGTCAGCTCGAGGCGGTCGAGCAGCGGGCCGGGATGGGTGCGCTCGTGCGGGCGCACGGTGCCGCTCTCGTAGTCCTCGACCCGGACCCGGGCGAGGATGCCGTTGCGGCTGTAGGAGTTGCCGTCGGGGGCGACGTAGTCCTGCGTAAGCGCCCAGATCGAGGGCTGCTCGTCCTGGACCAGGGCGCCGTCGGCGCGCCACTGCTCTATCCGCGCCGCCGCCTCCGCGTAGGGGTCGCCGCTCGGGTCGCTGTCGGGGTCGGCGGGGTCGAACGGTTTCGGCAGGTCGATCGCGACCGCGTTGTAGGGCGAGCGCCCCAGCAGCGCCGCGCGCTGAGCGGCGTCGATGACGTCATAGGGAGGCGCCGCAACGGCGTCGAGCGAGCCGACCTTTCCGAGGTCGTAGTGCAGCGCGTTGAAAGCAAGCACCTCCGCCATCGTCCTCAGAACCTACACTTGCCCTAGTCGGGGTGTGGCGCAGCCTGGTAGCGCGCCGCCTTTGGGTGGCGGAGGTCCCCGGTTCGAATCCGGGCACCCCGATCGTCTTGGATGATGATCCTCCCGAACGGGTAGGGAAAGCGCAGGCTCACTCGCAAGGAGGACGCAGATGGAGAGTTGGGATTTGAAGACGGTGGACGTGGAGCCGCGCCAGCCGCGGATCCTCGCTTCGGCGAACGATGCGCGGACGATCCTGTTGCATCTGCCCAGCGGCGAGGAGATGCAGGAGCACGAGGTGCACGAGCGGGCGCGGGTCCTGGTGGTCGACGGCGACCTGGAGGTGACGCTGCAGGAGGGCGATATCGTCAGCGCCAGCGCCGGCCACCTCTTCGAATTCGAGCCGGGGGAGCGCCGCACGATCGTCGCCCGCTCGGACGCCCGGATGCTGATGGTTCTCTCGCCCTGGCCCGGTGACGGCCACCCCGGCGCGATGAGCCTCGAGGAGAAGTCGGAAGCGCGGGAGAAAGCCGCCGAACACGCCAGCTAGGGGCTGTTCGAAAGTCCCTGGCTTCAAGTTCTCCCGCTGCGGTGCCGAAAACCTCATAGATGGAGGATCTGCTTCAAAACCAGGCGGGGGCGACGTCGGAGAAGCGACGCCGAGTCGAGCGCGCCGTCTTCGAAACCGACCGCCAGCTGATCGAAGGCGACCTCACCCTGCCGCCGGCCGGCTACCAGAGCCGCTTCTCGGACTCGCTCAACCGCGGCGAATTCGAATTCGTGCCGCTGACGAACGCGACGGTCACGTCGCTCGACGACGGCAAGGTCACCGAGCTGCCCTTCGTCGTCCTCTCGAAGCGCCACATCCGGGTCGCCTACCCAAGCGCCCCCTGACCTCGCACCTCTGACTACGAAGCGGGCGGGATGCCCTTGACGCTCAGGTTCCGCGCGATCGGCGGCTGAGCGCCGTCGGCGCGCGTGAGGGTCAGTGAGCCGGTTGCCGGGCCCACCGTGGTGGGAGTGACGTCGAGCCAGAAGCGCCGCGAGGTGCCTGGGCCGATCGAGAATTCGATCTTGCCCGCGGTCGAATTGCGGAGGGCGAACCAGGGGGAGCCGGCCACCGCCAGCGAGGCTTTGAGCCATTTCGTCGGGCTGCTGTTGTGCACGGTGATCGCTCGGGTGGCGGTGCGCCCGACCGTCACGTTGCCGATGCTGCCGGTCCGTTCGATTTCGAGCGAGAGGGGGCCGAGGCGCCCGGTGACCGAGAAGGTGCCGGCGCTCTCCGATCTCTGCTGCCCGATGTCGTCTTCGCCGTAGACGGTCACCGCGTATTTCGCCGCGGCGGTGCCGTAGTTGGGGGGAGCTTTGTAGTGGCCGACGAAGTGGGACGAGCTGACCGGTTCGAGCGGAACCTCTTTCAGCGTTTCGTCGGGGAGCATGATGTTCGCGAAGACGTAGTTGACGCTGCGGTTGTCGCTGACGTCGGCGCTGATCGTGACCCAGCCGCCTTCGGTGCCGAGGCTGCTCGGGGTGACGGCGGCGTTGGAGACGTAGGGCGCTTCGTCGAACTGCGGCGCGCCGGCGACTTCGGTGGCGCCCGCGAACTGTTCGGAGCTGCCTTCCGTGGAGTCGAGCGCGCGGATCGTGAGTTCGTAGGTGAACGGCTGTTCGTCGTAGTTGGCCGGGGCCCCGATTTCCCCCCTGAACGCCTGCAGTTCGTCGTTGACGGTCTCTTCGGTCGGGAGCAGCTGGAAGCTCCACTGGAGACCGCCGGAGGTATTCACTTCCGCGTAGACCTCGAGGCCGCAGTCGCTTTCGACTTCGGCCGTGAGGACGATCGTCCCGCCTTCCCAGGGGAGGCTGCTCGGGCTGACGGCCGCCGATTTGATCTGCGGCGGCGCGCTTTCGCCGCAGGCGGCGGCCCCTGCCGGTACGGCAAGCAGGAGAGCTGCAAGTACGGAGAGGGCGGCGAGGACTGCGCGGCGTCGACTGGTAAACGCGGACATCTGATCCTCGACTATATGGGCGCCTTGCAGAAGCGCAAGCGGGCCGGTACGAATTTCAACCTCGGCGGCGCTCGCGGCTGCCGCGAGCGTAGGAACCCAGGTCGATCGCGAAGGCGAGGATGACGATGAACCACTCGAAGCCGGAGACGCGGTTCGAGCTCGCCCACATCACCGCGTAGGCGAGCGTCGTCCACGGCAGCAGGAAGAAGCCGAGGAAGGGAAGGAACCAGCTGTCGAAGGCGCGGCTCAGCAGATCCGAGAAGAGGAAGATCGCGAACAGCGCCAGCCGCGGCGAGAGGAAGGCGAGCAAAACCAGCAGGCAACCCATGCGCGCACGCTACCTCGTTAATCGGCCGGTTAGATCTGGGGCGTAACGTTTCCCGTAAGAGGAAACGGAGGGAGCACATGAACAGACTTGGAAAGCTGATGGAGATGATGCAGCCGGAGAAGACGAAGCTGGTCGCTGCGGATGAGGCGCTGCCGGGCCGCAGCGAGCGGCCCTTCGACGTGCCGAAGACGCACGCGGTCCTGGGGACGCCGCTGGAGCCGCCGTTCCCGGAGGGGATCGAGGTCGCCTACTTCGCGCTCGGCTGCTTCTGGGGGGCGGAGCAGCTGTTCTGGGAGCTGGATGGCGTCTACACGACGGCGGTCGGCTACCAGAACGGGACCACCCCGAACCCGACCTACGAGGAGGTCTGCTCGGCGAAGACCGGCCACGCCGAGGCGGTGCTGGTCGCCTTCGACCCGCAGAAGGTCTCCTACGCCGACCTGCTGAAGGTGTTCTTCGAGGAGCACGACCCGACCCAGGGGATGCGCCAGGGCAACGACGTCGGCACCCAGTACCGCTCCGGCATCTACTTCACGAACGATGCCCAGAAGGCGACGGCGGAGATGGCGCGGGACGCCTACGACCAGGCGCTGCGGTCCGCCGGCAAGGACCCGGTGACGACCGAGATCGAGCCCGCCGGGCCCTTCTACTACGCCGAGGATTACCACCAGCAGTACCTGCACAAGGTCCCGAACGGCTACTGCGGCCTCAAAGGGACCGGGGTCGCCTGCAGCATCCCCACCGCCGCGGCCTAGCCGCGGCGGTGCCCGCCGGGCGCGCCGAATAGCATCACCGCCTTCGTGGCACCGTCTTTCGGCTCTTACATAGTCGGCTGCCTCGCCGTGATCGGCATCGTCGCGGCGCTCGGCCTCGGCGGCTCCTGGCTGCGGCGCTGGATCGTGCCCGAATTCACCGGCGCGCTGGCGCGGCTCGGGGACGCGGTAATCGCCGTCGCGCTGCTGGTGGTGACGCTGGAGATCCTCGGCACGCTCAGCCTGCTGCGGATCTGCTGGGTGGTGCTCGGCTGCATCGCCGTCGGCCTCGGAGCGGCCTGGCTCGGGCGCTCGAAGTCGGTCGGGAGCGGCCGCGAGGTGGCGGCGCCGCCGGTGGAAACGATCGCCCTGCTGATCGCGGTCGGGGTCGCCTCCTTCGTCGTCGCCGAGTGGTCATTCCCCTCGCAGTCGAGCCTCGACTTCGGCATGTTCGGCGGCGACACCACCTGGTACCACATGCCCTTCTCGGCCTGGATGGCGCAGACCCACTCGACCATCCACCTGCATTTCACCGATCCGCTGCGGCTGGCGGCCTGGTTCTACCCGCAGAGCTCGGAGCTGGTCCACGCAGCCGGCATCGTCATCTTCAAGAGCGACTGGCTCTCGCCGCTGATCAACCTCTTCTGGCTGGCGATCGCCCTGCTCGCCGCCTGGTGCATCGGGCGCCCGTACAAGGTCGGGCCGGCGACCCTGGTCGCCGCGGCGATCATCCTCGACTCCGGGGTGATGATCGAAACCCAGCCGGGGGAGGGGCGCAACGACATCATGGGCCTCGCCTTCCTGCTCGCCTTCGTCGCCTTCCTGATCAACGGCCACCAGCGGCGGGCGCCGACGGCGGGGGCGGTGCAGGACGCCCCGGAGCGCGACGCCGTCCTGCTGGACAAGGGGCCGCTGGTGCTGGCCGGGATCGCCGCCGGCCTCGCCGCCTCGGTAAAGACGACCTTCCTCGTCCCGGTGGTGGCGATCGCCCTGGGCGTGATCCTCTTCAGCGGCCGCGGCCGGCGCTGGACCACCGCCTGGGTGATGGGGCTGCCGCTGCTGATCTCCGGCGGCTACTGGTATCTGCGGGCGGCGATCAAGAGCGGCGGCAACCCGATCCCGATCACCAAATTCGGGCCGCTCAACCTGCCGATGCCGGACCAGATGCCGCTCGA
>Ga0307306_10000045_pt1 | contig 25471 bp, 19 predicted proteins | sample ER_DNA_193_FD_194507 | JGI IMG/M metagenome (GOLD analysis project Ga0307306, IMG submission 194507) | Bulk soil microbial communities from the East River watershed near Crested Butte, Colorado, United States - ER_DNA_193 | ecosystem: Environmental > Terrestrial > Soil > Floodplain | place...
AGAGCATCCGCCGCGCCGGCGAGGACGTCGCGGCGGGCGAGGTCCTGATCCCCGCCGGCCAGCAACTGCGCGCCGGCGAGGTAGCCGTCCTGGCCGCCGCCGGGGTCGCAGAGCTCGAGTGCGCCCACCGTCCCCGCGTCGCGATCCTCGGCAGCGGCGACGAGCTGATCCCCCCTGGCCAGCCACTCGGCCCCGGCCAGATCCACGACTCCAACACCTACGCCTTAACCGCCCTGGTGAGCGAGGCCGGCGCCGCCCCCATCCACGTCGCCCACCTCCCCGACGAGCCGCAGGGAACGCGCCAAGCCGTCGCCGCCGCCCTCTCATCCGAACCGCATCAGATTTCCCCTCTGGCAGGTAGGAAATCTGATGCAGTTCGGGGGCCGGACCTCCTGATCGTCGCGGGCGGGGTGTCGGTCGGCCGGCACGACCACGTCAAGGGGGCGCTGGCCGACCTCGGGGTCGAGGAGCGGTTCTGGCGGGTGGCGCTGCGGCCCGGCGGACCGACCTGGTTCGGCGTCCTCCCGCGCGAGGGCGGCCGCCCGACCCTCGTCTTCGGCCTCCCCGGCAACCCGGTCTCGGCGATGGTCACCTTCCACCTCTTCGCCAAGCCGGCCCTCCGCGCCCTGACCGGCCTCGATCCGAACGCCACCCGCACCCAGGCGACCCTCGCCACCGCCTACCGCAAGGAGCCCGGCAAGGCCCACTACCTCCGCTGCCGCCTCGAGCTCACCGACGAAGGCTGGCGCGCCCACCTCACCCGCGAGACCCAGGGCTCCCACGTCCTCACCTCGATGCTCGCCGCCGACGCCCTCGCCGTCATCCCCGCCGACCGCGAGGAGATCGCCGCCGGCGAGCGCGTCGAGGTCGAGCTGCTGCACTGACGCAGCCGGACGCTGGTCTATGCGGCGCTTTGACCCACCGCGAACGCGAGGCGGGCGTGGATCTCGGCAGCTCGCTCCGCCGACATAACCGGCCGCCGCCGGGAGAAGAACCACCGCAAGCTGCGCGCCGGCAGGATCGTGACCCCACGACGCCGCGCCGGCACCTTCTCGACGATGTACGCCTGACTGAAGACCAGCAGCGCCTCGACCTCCATCCCCGTGATCGTCTCCAGCGTCTTCTTCTCGGCGTATGCCTGCGCCAGCATCTTCGGCTCGAGGTGCTCGAGCCACACCTTGCCGGCGCGGCTCTTGGTCTCGATCGTGTAGATCCCGCCGGGGCCGACGACGATGTGGTCGATGTTGCCGCGACCGAAGGTGACGTCGTGGACGACATGCCAGCCTTCCGCGGCGAGGCCCTCGAGGATCCCGCCGACGACTTCCTCTCCCTCGGCGCCCTGCGCCCAGTTGCCGTAGTCGCGTTTGAGGCTGCCGCCGAAGAACCGCTTCCACGACCGCGCCTTCGCCTGGTCTCGAACGTGCTGCCCCGCGACTCGTCTCGTGCTCGACTCCATACTCAGGCGTACCTATCGACCCGGAGAGCCGCGGCCTGAGCCGAGCAAGCGGATGTTCGGTCTGATGGACTAGCGGCATGGAACTGCTGGAGACCAAGCCCCTGCACGAGGGCAAGCACGTCGACTTCGTCGCCAAGCGCTACCGGCACGCCGGCGGCAGCGAAGTGGAGCGGGAGATCGTCGAGCACCCGGGGTCGGTTGCGGTGTTGGCCCACGACGACGAGTTCGCCTACCTGGTGGCGCAGCCGCGGGAGGCGGTCGAGGAGGAAGAGCTGCTGGAGATCCCGGCGGGGACGCTCGACCACGAGGGCGAGAGCGAGCTCGAGTGCGCGCAGCGAGAGCTGGCCGAGGAGGCGGAGCTGCAGGCGGAGGAGTGGAGCCTGCTGCACGTCATCTATCCCAGCCCCGGCTTCCTTACCGAGAAGGTGACGATCTTCGAGGCGACCGGCCTCTCCCCGGCTAGCGGGGAGCGCGACGAGGACGAGCAGATCGAGATCGTTCGCCTCGACCTCGCCCAGCTCGACGAGGCCCTGCCGCAGATCCGCGACGCGACCACGGTGATCGCCCTGCAGTACCTGCAGCGCCGGCGCTAGCTGCCGCGGTTCAACCGGGCGGCGCGCTTGGTCAGGTAGTTGCGCTCGGGGATGCTGCTGGTCAGCTCGGCCGCCCGCTCGTATTCGGCCGCCGCGACGGTGCGCTCGCCCGCGTCCTCGAGCAGGTGGGCGCGGGTGCTGTGCAGGCGGTGGTGTCCGGCGAGTTTCCCCTCGAGCTCGTCGAGGAGAGCGAGCCCAGCCTGCGGGCCCTCGACCATCGCCGTTGCGATCGCCCGGTTGAGGGCGACCATTGGGTTGCCCGTCACCCGCTCGAGCAGGGCGTAGAGGCCGAGGATCTCGCCCCAATTGGTCTCCTCGGGCCGCACCGCCTTGGTGTGCTCGGCGGCGATCGCGGCCTGCAGCTGGTACTCGCCGACGGCGCCCCGGGCCAGCGCTGCAGCCAGGACCGTGCCGCCCTCGTCGATCAGCGCCCGGTCCCACAGCGAGCGGTCCTGCTCGTCCAGCGGGATCAGCTCGCCGCCCGCGTCGGTGCGGGCGGGACGGCGCGCCTCGGTCAGCAGCATCAGCGCCAGCAGCCCGCCGACCTCGGGCTCGGCGGGCGCCGCCAGGTGGACGATGCGGCCGAGCCGGATCGCTTCGGCGGCGAGGTCGGCCCGCGCCAGCTCGGCGCCGGCGCTGACCGCGTAGCCCTCGTTGAAGATCAGGTAGATCACCCGCAGCACCGAGCGCAGGCGCTCGCGCCGCTCCGCCGCCGCCGGCATCGCGAACGGCTCGCCCGAGTCCTTGACCGTCTTCTTGGCGCGGCTGATCCGCTGCGCCATCGTCTGCTCGGGAACGAGGAAGGCAGCGGCGATCTCGGCGGTCGTCAGGCCGGCGACCGCCCGCAGGGTGAGGGCGATCGCCGAGGCCGGCGAGAGCGCCGGGTGGCAGCACATGAACATCAGCAGCAGCGTGTCGTCTGCCTCGCGCGCCTGCTCGGACCCCGTAGGCGGCAGCTCCTGCGCGGCGACCGTCTCCTCGCGGTCGCGCCGCGCCGCCTCGCTGCGGATCCGGTCGGTCATCCGCCGCGAGGCGACATGGATGAGCCAGCCGGTCGGGTTCTCCGGCAGCCCCTGCGCCGGCCACTGCCGCGCCGCGTCTATCGTCGCTTCCTGCACCGCGTCCTCGGCGTCGGCGAAGTCGCCGAAGCGCCGCGCCACCGCTGCGAGGGCCCGCGGCGCCGACTCGCGCAGCAGACCCTCGATCTCGCGGTTCTTTTGCCCGGACATAGACGGCGAAGGAACCACGACTCAGTGCTGGATCGGCGGACCCATCACCTCGCGGACCTCGATCACCTGCTTGATCGGCTGGCCGCCGGGACCGGGGGCGGCGGAGCCTTGCGCGGCGATCTCGACCGCCCGCTCGACCGACTCGACGTCGATGATCCGGTAGCCGGCGAGCAGCTCCTTCGACTCCGGGAAGGGACCGTCGGTGACGACGGGGGAGCCGCTCTCGTCCCAGACGACGAACTTCGCCAGCGCCGGCGCGCTCAAGCCCCGGGCGTCGACGAACTCACCCCGCTCGGTCAGCTCCGCGTTCAGGTCCTTCTGGAAGGTGATGTGGGCGTCTACCTCCTCCGGCGTCCACTCGGTCATCGGCGGAGTTCCCTCGGGGACGCCCCCATAAGCCTGCAGCAGCATGAACTTCATCTTCGGCCTCCTCGCTCGTCGCGCCCCCTCGTGGAGCGCGTTCACAAGTCTGTCGGAGCCGGGCCGCGTTTTTCGACATCGGCCGCTACCCGGCGATCCGGCCGCAGCGTCAGGCGACGCCGATTTGAGTTACCGGCTTCTGGGCGCCGTCCTCCTGGCGTGCCTTCACCGGCTTCGTCTTCGCGCAGAGGGCGGCGAACTTTTCCAGCAGCGCTTCCAGCTTCTTCGGCGGCAGCGGTTGGGACTGGCGGCCGAGCGGTTCCTGGTGCGCCCCGCCCGAGAGCTCTTTCATCGCCGCGTCGATCTCGCGCGCCAGCTCGGCGCTCCACCTGACTTTGTGCAGGTTGCGGACGCGGATGTTGCGCGCCTGCCGCTCGACCGTGCCGCCGAGCACGTAGACCTCGATCATCCGCTCGTAGGCTTTGCGCAGCTCCAGCCGCCAGCGGTGCGCTTCGGCCTCGTATAGCGGGTCGTTGCCCTTGTAGAGCGGGATCAGCCGGCTCTTCAGCGCGTGGCGCAGCGCCTTCGCCCGCTCCATCGGCGACTTCACCTCCCAGGGCAGCTCCGAGGCGACGACGCCGACGCTGTGGAAGGCGCGTTCGAGCGCCTGGCCGTGCAGCTCGACGCCGAGCTCCTCGGCCTTCTCCTGCAGGTAGTAGACGAAGACGAGGTCGTGGGTGAGGACGACGACCTGGCGCTTGGCGGCTTCTTCGACCAGGCGGGTGGCGACGTGCTCGCGGCGCTGGTGGTCGAGCGAGGAGACCGGGTCGTCGAGGAGGATCGCGCTGCGCTCGTTGCTGACCCGCAGCTCGGCGAGGAAGAAGGCGGTCGCGAGCGCGGTCTGCTCGCCGGTGCTCAAGACCTTGCCGACCTTCTCGCGGCCCTCGGCCCGCAGCTTGAACTGGACCGCCGGCTTGCCCTTGCTGGCCGAGGCCTTCAGCTCGACGCGGTTGGCGATCGGGTCGAGCTCGCCGATCTCCTGCTCGAGCGCCTCCTTCAGGCGGTCGGTGATCGCGAGGCGGCTGAGCTCGCGGATCCGGTGGGAGATCGACCCGGTTGAGAGGGCCGCCCGGGCGCGTTCGCGGACGGCGACCGCCTCCAGGCTCTCCATATAGGCGCGGACGTCGGCGCGCGCGGAGGCGACCGCCTGCCGCGCCCGCAGCTCGCGCAGCCGCGCCTCGACCCGCTCGCGCTCGCGCTCGTTGCGCAGGACCGCGAACCCTTCGGCTTCGGCGACCTGGACGGCGACGTAGTCGCGCAGCGGCTTGAGGTCGAGGCCGGCGTCGAGGGAGGGCTCGCTGCGCCCGGTGACGATCGCCAGCCGGTCGGCGAGCGCCGCCAGCGCCGCGTCGGCCGGTTCCTGCAGGTGCTCGCCCGCCGCGGCGACCGCGACCTCCGCCGCATGGGAGATCTCGCCGAGGTCGGGCAGCGCTTCCAGATGCTCGGTCAGCGCCGCGTCGACCAGCTGCACCTGCTCGCGCAGGTTGCCGGAGACGAAAGCCTCGAAGCGCTGCATCCGCTCCCGCGCCGCCGCTTCCAGGTCCTGCTGGCAGAGCGGGCAGGTCGCGTCGCCTGCCTCGTCCGGGAAGGCGCCGTCGCCGGCTTCGACGAAGCGTCGCGCCGCCTCCCACATCTCCCGCCAGGCCTCGCCGCCGGTGCCCGGCTGCGGCTGGTCGGCGAAGGCCTCGGCGGCGACCTGGTCGACGGCGGCCGAGGCGCGAGCCAGGCGCGTGCGCAGCTCGCCGATCTCCTCCAGCGCCTCGTCGTCGAGCAGCTTCCAGGCGGCCTCGAGCTCGGCGGCCAGCCGCTCGACCGCCGCCGCCCGCTTCCGCGCCGCCGCCTCCAGCTCCCGGCTGCGGTCGGAGGCGATCGTCGCCTCGGCTTTCTCCAGCTCCCGCAGCTCCGCCAGCTCCTCCTCGCCCATCCGGGCGAACGCCTCGACCTCCTCCCGCGCGGCTTCCCCCGCCTCGACCCGCGCCAGCAGCGCCGCCGCCTGGGGGTCGTCCAGCCCCGGCAGCTCGGGCAGCGCGTCGCGCAGCTCGTCGATCTGCTCGGCCAGCTCCTCGGCGAGCTCCCCCTGCGCCTCGACCAGTTCCTTCAGCAGCCGCAGCGGCCGCGGCGTGTGTTCGATCGTGTTCGACCTGCTGATGCAGAAGTCGGCGCAGCTGGCGTCGAAGGCGGTGATCGCGGAGAGGAGGCGCGGCGGCTCCTCGGCGAGGTCGACCTCCACCACCTGCTCCTCGCCGTCGACCGCGATCGCGAACTCGGCCGTCTGCGGCGCCTCCGCCCGGCCGGGGTCGAAGACGTCGTGGAGCACCTCACCCGGTTCGGCGGCGCGGCAGACCCGGCGCGCCAGCCGCCCATAGCCGCTCTTGCCGGCCCCGTTCTCGCCGAAGACGACGTTGAGGCCGGGGCCGAAGCCGAGCGCCTGGTCGCCGGCGAGGCTGTTGATGTTCTGCAGGTTGCGGATCTGCCGCAGCTCCACCGTCCCGTAAGCGCCCTCGTCGGCGGGCAGGTCGGCCAGCTCCAGCGGCGGCAGCTCAGGCGCTCCCGGCTCCCCCAGCAGCACGGCGAGCACCCGCGCCCGCGCCGCCTCGTCGAGAGGCCCGTCGGAGAGCAGGCGCATCAGCCCCCGCTGCCAGCCGGGCAGCTTCTCCGACCAGTTGAAGATCCGCTTCTGGAGGAACACGTCCCGCTCGGGCATCGCTGAAGTTTCTCAGAACGGTCCAGCCGGTCGGCGGGGGGCCTACCTCATCCGGATGGGGTGCAGGGCAGGACCCGGGCGAGGTTGAGGGCCGTCCCGTCGGCGAAGAGGACGCGCCCTTTGATCAGGTGGCGCCCACTCGGGCAACTGGCGCTGATGAAGCTGACTTTGCTGCCGCGGTAGGTGAATTTGCGGCCGACCTCGAGCTTCGCGTCGGCGAGCGAGCCGGCGCCGCCGGAGATCGGCGGGATCTTCGCAGCGACCTCGATGCCGAAGGGGCCGCGGTGGATCGTGGTGATCCTGACCGTGGTGACGACCGCGGCGGGGACCGGAATCGTGATGAAGGCGTGAACGAAGAGCGTCGTCGTGACCCCCTTTACGCCGCCGTTGAAGATCGTCAGCGGGCTCGAGGCCATGATCGGCTTTTGTTCGGAAAATTCGATCTCGGCTCGGGCGCTGCCCTTGCCGACGATCGCGCTGCCGCAGACCCGCCTCGCGTCGCGCGAGTCGCGGGACTGGAGCTGGTTCTTCCTGCAGACCGGCAGTCCCTTTGCGTCGACCCGGACGTCGTTGTCGACGTCGATGACCGCTTCGCGCACAGCCGGGATGTGGCTGCCGTCCAAGGTTGCGACCGCGGCGCTGATCCAGGCGTCGATGGGGGCCCGGCGGTGCCTCGGCAGCTTCGTCGGGGAGACGGCCCCGTCGTGGGTGAGGACGAGGTTTCCCACCTTGACCGATTCGGGCTTCGCGAGGGCGCCGCCGGCGGCGATCAGCGCCAGGGCAACGCCGATGCAGGTGCTGCGAATCAGGTTCCTCATCTCTCACCGTCTCCTTGCTGGGGGTCGATCCGATCCTCCGCCCCGCTCGCAGGCCGCCGCTTCCCCAGGCTGGGGAATCGGGTCAGCAATTCGGGAAGGTGGCGGAGCGGCGAGTCAGTCGGTCAGCTGGAGGGCGATCTCGAGCTCCGTCGCGACGTCTCCGAGCGGACGGCCGAAAAGCTCCTCGACGGCGCGCAGCCGGTTTGCGACCGTGCGCCGGTCGACGCCGAGCGACGCCGCGGTCGAGGAGACGTTCCGCTCTGCGGCGAAGTAGGCACGCAGGGTTTCCCGCGCCGCCTTGCCACCGTCCCGTCCCCTTTCGAGCGGCTCCAGGTAGAGCTGGTGCAGCGAGGCAACCCCGAGATCGTCGCGGAGAACCGACGCCAGCACCGCGACGTCGGCATAGCGGAGGACCTGCTGTCCCCTGCGCTCGGCGATCGGCAGCGCCGCTCTGGCCTGGCGGTGGCTGAGCCGCCAACCCGTGATCCCCGCGCCGGGCTCTCCGAGAGCGACGACGGTTTGCCCTGGCGGGATCGCGGCCAGCGCCCCCAGCGCCTCCTCCGTCTCGAGCGAGGATCCGCCTCCGAGCCAGCAGGACCAGACCGGCTCCTCGTCGAGGCGGTCGATGAGCAGGCGGCGGCCGAGCCTCTTCGCCAGCTCCCGCACCGCCTCCGGCGCTCCCTCCCCCTTCGCCATCAACCCGAGGTGGCTGGCGGCGAGCTCGTAGCCGAGCTCCACCTCTCCGCTGGGCTGCCGGCCGGAGAGCAGAGCCTTGATGTACCGGCGGCGCCACTCCGCGGTGGTGGTGGGCCGGCTCTGGGCCTCCCGGGCATGCTCTTCGCTCACCGCCCTCAGCAGGCGGTCGGAGAGGGTCGCCTGCCGGTGCAGCAAGCGGCGGAGATCGGAGGACGAGACGCCGACTTGCTCTGCCTCCTCCACGAGGACGTCGCCGCACAAGGCGTTGCCGGCCGAGTAGCGCCGCAGGACGGCGTCGAGCGGGACACCCGAGCGGGCGGCGAGGCGGGCCGAGGCGAGAACCGGGGCGGGAACGTCGGGCGCGCGCCGCTCCCCCCGCTCGATCACCTCGACGGCGTACTCGAGGACGGCCGGCCGGTTCGCGCGCAGGCTGTCCAGGTACTTCAGATAGGCGGGGTCGGCGAGCTCGCGCGCATCGGCGACCCCTTCGACGAGGTTGGCGAGCCCCGCTTCCAGCTCGGGGATCCGGGCGCGCAGGCGGGCCGCAAGCAGGGAGCAAGCCTCCTCGAACGACCGCGCGGTCCGGCCGCCAGCGACCCCATTGAAGCCACGCCTGTTCACGCACTCAGACTAGTTCGGCTCGGCGGTTACCGCGTACGATGCGCGGACAGTCACCAGTCACCAGTGAGGGGAGCCGAAGGATGCGGGAGAAGTCTGTGAAGCACGGGGCGCGATGGAGACCTGTCCTCGGCCTGGTCGTCGCAGTCGGGGCGATGCTGCTCCTGCCGACCGTGAGCGGGGCGACCATGCCCGGGTTGAACGGCCGCATCGCTTTCAACAAATCGGTCCCGAAAGGCGAATTCGACCGCGAATTCGGTGTCTGGTCGATCAACCCCGACGGCAGCGGGCCGACCCAGCTTGCGGGCGGCGAAGAAGATGCGTACGAAGGGACCTACTCCCCGGACGGCAGCCGCCTTGTCTTCGGCCGCTACGACGAACTTTGGACCGCGGCGGCCGACGGGTCCGGGGCCCGCGTCCTCTCTGCCGGCAACGACCGCGAAAGCGAACGAACCCGCTGGGTCCACAACTACGAAGACCCCGAAACCGGCCAGATCGTCGAATGGGTGAAAATCGACGAAGAACGCGAAGAACGCGACGCCTACTCGGAAGCGAGCTTCTCGGCGGACGGGAAGGCGCTGGCGGTCGTCCACTACATCGGCGCCTTCGTGCTCCAGCACGTCTGCTCGACCAGTGGCGACGGCAACCAGACCTGCAACGGCTCGTATTCCGAATTCGAGGTCGTCTGCGACGAATGCGGCTCCAGCATCGACGCGATCGACTCGGTGACGGCGGCGCCCCTCGGGACGCTCGTTCCGCGCAGCACTACCTCCTACATCAGCAAGCCCGCCTACTCGAGCACCGGGGCCCTCGTCTACGAAGAGATCCCGAACAACGAATTCGAACATCGTGAGGTCCGCCTCATACCCGCACCCGGCGCAGCTCCCGTCGTCCTCGCCAGTGGCGAAGTCGGCGAACCGGACTTCTCCCCCGACGGGACGCGTGTCGCCTTCGCCTCCGGCCGCCACGAACTCGGCGTCGTCGCCACGGCCGGCGGGCAACCGAGCTACATCACCCCTTCTAAGCCGGAGCCCGATTCCGTCGCCTACGAGGTCCGCTCGCCGGCCTGGTCCCCGGACGGGTCGACCATCGCCTTCGCCAACCTCGGCGCCAAACCCGGCGAAGACCGCTACACCGAGGGCGGCGTCTACCTGATGCACCCCGACGGCTCCGGCATCGTCCGGATCCAGGGCGACGCCACCATCCCGACCGGCTGGCAGCCGCTGCCGATCCCGCCTTCGCCCACGCCGCCGCCCTCCGCGGTGCGCGCCCGCGCCGTCAACGGAAAGAAGAAGATCAAGCTGAACGGGAAAGGCGTCGCCGTCGTCGGCAAGATCGTCTGCGGCTCCTCCCCCTGCGCGCTGAAGGTGGGGAAGTCGAAGCTCAAAGTCGGCAAGAAGCGCTACGGCGTCAAAGCACTGACCGCCACGTCCCTGGCGGCAGGCGCAACCGCGCCGCTGAAGATCAAGGTGAAGGGCAAAGCGCTTGCGGCGCTAAAAGCCAAGCACCGCGGCCTCCTCGCCCTCGAGTTCTCGGTCACCGACGGAACCGGCACCCAGTCGCTCTCCTTCAAGCCGAAGGTCCTGCGGGCCGCGAAAAAACACCACAAGAAAAAGAAGGGCTAGTCCGAGCGACCGCTCCACTGCCGCCAAGGCTTCGAGAAGGAAAGGCGATCCGGAGCCTTCTTTGAGTCGGGCGATGCCCATCCAGCCATCGGAATTCAGGAATAGGGTTCCCCGGTGATGGCGACTGGGCGATCCACATGAAGTTACGAGAGATCGAAGAGCGGCTTGCGGCAGCAAAAGCTCTTGAAGGGGGCGAGTTCCTTTTCGAATTGCTGGGCGCCTACGACATCCCGAAGGCGTCAATCACCCGCTTGCGTACCGGGTCCTACAACAGGTCCGAGCGGGAGGGCGAGTACCTGTGGAGGGACAAGGTCTACTTCCGATCGCTCGACGGGCCCGATGAGGAGCTCTACGCCGTGGTCGACGGAGCCAAGAGGGAGGAGAGGGTTAGTCGCGAGCGGCCGCGCTTCGTCATCGCTCGCAACCGGTCGAGGATCGTCGCTGCAGATTCGAGGACCGGTGACGCTCTCGATATCGAGCTCGAGGAGCTTCAGAACCACGCGGCCTTCTTCCTGCCATGGGCCAGGATCGAGAAGACCCAAATCGAAAATCAAAACCTGGCCGATGTCAAGGCTGCCGAGAAGATGGCGAAGCTCTACGACGAGATCGTCAAGCGCAACGCGGTCGAAACCGAGGAGCAGATCCATGAGTTGAACGTCTTCTTCTCACGATTGCTGTTCTGCTTTTTTGCCGAGGACACGGGCGTCTTCAAAAAGGGGAGCTTCACCAACGCGATCGGATCCCTCAGCCGCGAAGATGCGAAAGACCTTCACGAGCTTCTGGACCAACTCTTCGATGTTCTGAATACCGAAGAGGGCAAACGAATCAGATGCCCGTCATACCTACTCGGGTTTGGCTTCGTGAACGGCAAGCTCTTCGAACGTCACTCGAGCGCGCCGAGGTTCACTGCCAAAGCGCGCTCTCTCGTCCTCGATTGCGGGACGCTCGACTGGTCTCAGATCAATCCAGACATCTTCGGATCGATGATGCAGGCGGTGGTCCATCCGGGTCAGCGTGAGAGCCTGGGAATGCACTACACGTCGGTCGAGAACATCATGAAGGTGATCCGGCCACTGTTCCTGGACGAGCTGCAGTCCGCCTTGGACACCGCGGACACCAAGGCCAAGCTGACCCGGCTGCACGATCGCATCGCCTCGATCAAATGCTTCGACCCGGCTTGCGGCTCTGGGAACTTTCTGGTTATCGCCTACAAGGAGCTGCGCAAGCTGGAGCACCGCATCCTCGAACGACTTCAGGAGGTCGATCCCCGGGCGCCACTCACGCTATTCCAGGACTCCAGAATCAAGCTGGAGAACTTCTACGGGATCGAGATCGACGACTTTGCGCACGAGATCGCGATCCTCTCCCTGTGGCTGGCCAAACACCAGATGAACGTCGAGTTCAAGGAGCGCTTCGGCGCGGACATCCAGCTGATCCCGCTGCGTGATACCGGGAACATCACCTGCGCCAACGCCGCGCGGATTGACTGGGACGCGGTTTGTCCTGTCACCAAAGGCGAGGAGGTGTACCTGCTGAGCAACCCGCCATATCAAGGTGGGACGAAGCAGACGGACGAGCAGAAGGCGGACCTCGTGCTCGCATTCGAAGACCGGGAGATCAACCGCTATCTGGACTATGTGTCGGCGTGGTTGATCAAGGGCGCGCGATTCGCTGTGGCTCATGACGCCGAGCTTGGGTTCGTCACCACCAACTCGGTATCCCAGGGCAACCACGTAGGGCTTCTCTGGCCATATATCCGGGCGACCGAGGCGGAGATCAGCTTCGCGTACACGTCGTTCCTGTGGTCGAACAGCGCGAAACGCAACGCCGGTGTGGCTTGCGTGATCGTCGGCCTCTCATCGAAGGGGAAACGAACCACCAAGTGGCTCTACACGGGTGGAACTCGCCGGCGAGCCTCGGTCATCAATGGTTACCTCGTCCCGGACGGCGCGAACGTGATCGTTGCCGCGAGCGACCAGCGCATCAACGGCTTTCCGCAAATGGTGTTCGGAAGCATGCCTCGCGACGGCGGACATCTCATCCTCAGCCGGCAAGAGCGGGACGACCTGCTCCGGTCATTCCCCGATGCGAGCCGCTTCATCAGGAGGTACATGGGAGCACAAGAGTTCTTGCAGGGAGGAGAGAGATATTGCGTCTGGGTCGGGGAAGCTGACGAGGCAGCTGCGGCGGCAATCCCTCCCCTCCGTGAGCGGTTCGATCTGGTTCGGGCTGCGCGCCTGGCGAGCAAGGCGGAGTCGACGCGCAAGGCCGCCGGCGTTCCCCATCGCTTCGTCCAAGTCGCTCATCGCGAGACGACCGCGATCATCGTCCCGAGCGTCTCGTCCGAGAGGCGCGAATACGTACCCATCGGCTATCTCGACGGAAGCACGATCATCTCGAACTCGGCATTCGCGGTCTTCGGTGCCGAGCCTTGGCTATTCGCTCTGTTGTCGTCGCGGATGCACAACGTCTGGGTCCGGGCGGTCGCAGGCGCGCTCGAGACCAGAATCAGGTACTCAGCCACCCTCTGTTACAACACGTTCCCGGTTCCGAAGTTGGCTGAGAAGCAGCGTGAGCTGCTGTCCGAGCGTGCGTTCGCGGTACTCGAGGCGCGTGAGCATCACTCCGACAAGTCGTTGACCCAAATGTATGACCCGGAGAAGATGCCAGAGGAGCTGCGGGAGGCACACCAGTTTCTCGACGCGGCGGTCGACCAGCTGTACCGCAAGCGGCCCTTTCAGTCCAATGACGAGCGCCTAGAATTGCTATTCGACATGTATGAGACCGCCACAGCCGGCGGAGCCGAGCCTGAGGCGAGGCTGGAGACGGCAGATGCCTAATCTCGTCGACGTCACCTACGCGCAAACGGGCGAGAGCACCAAGACCGACTCGCTCGGGATGCGGGACATGCAGCGCAAGGCGTTCGGTGCCCGGGCCAGCCAATACCTCTTGCTGAAAGCGCCTCCGGCGTCCGGGAAGTCGCGGGCGTTGATGTTCCTGGCTCTCGACAAGCTCTTCAACCAAGGGCTGAAGAAGGCGATCGTCGCGGTGCCGGAGCGGTCGATCGGAGCATCATTTGCGAGCACGAGGCTGACCGACCACGGCTTCTTCGCCGATTGGGACGTGGAGCAGCGGAACAACCTCTGCCTGCCCGGCTCGGACCAGGGAAAGGTCCAGTCGGTGATCGACTTTCTCAACAGCGCCGACACGACGCTCGTCTGCACCCACGCGACGCTGCGCTTCGCCCACGACGCAATCGACGAGGAGGCGCTGAACGGCACGCTGCTCGCGATCGACGAGTTCCACCACGTTTCCTCCGACGAGAACAGCCGTCTCGGTGCGCTGCTTCGTTCGGTGATGCGCAACACCGGTGCGCACATCGTCGCCATGACCGGCTCCTACTTCCGCGGCGACGCCGCCCCCGTGCTCCTGCCCGAGGATGAGGAGAAGTTCACCAAGATCACCTACAACTACTACGAGCAGCTCAACGGGTACACCTACCTCAAGAGCCTCGGGATCGGCTACCACTTCTACCAGGGCCGCTATACGGATGCCGTCCACGAAGTGCTGGACACGGACCGCAAGACGCTCCTGCATATCCCGCATGTCGGATCGGGCGAGTCGCTGAAGGACAAGGTCGCCGAGGTCGACTCGATCCTCGACAGCATCGGCAGGATCGTCGGCCAAGATGCCGAGACCGGCGTCATCACCATCGAGCGCAAGACGGACGGGAGGACGATCAAGGTGGCCGACCTCGTCGACGACGATCCCCGCCAGCGCGACAAGGTCGTCAACTATCTGCGCCAGATAGAGGATGCCGACGGCATCGATCTGATCGTCGCGCTGGGCATGGCAAAGGAGGGCTTCGACTGGCCCTGGTGTGAGCATGCGTTGACGATCGGCTACCGCGGCTCCCTGACGGAGATCATCCAGATCATCGGCCGCGCGACCCGCGACTCGTCCAACAAGACCCACGCCCAATTCACCAACCTGATTGCACAGCCCGACGCCGAGGACGACGAAGTCAAGGTCGCGGTCAACAACATGTTGAAGGCAATCACCGCATCGCTTCTGATGGAGCAAGTTCTTGCGCCCAACTTCAAGTTCAAGCCCCGGCGCACCGGGGACGAGACGCCTCCTTCGCCCGGCGAGCTCAAGATCGGCGGCTTCAAGGAGCCCTCGAGCGAGCGGGTGAAGAACATCGTCGCGGCGGACATAAACGACCTCAAGGCCAAGATTCTTCAGGACCAGCAGATGCTCAAGGCGATGCCGGGCAACATCGACCCCGAGGTCATGAACAAGGTGCTGATTCCAAAAATCATCCGCGAGATCTATCCGAACCTCGGCGACGCGGAGGTCGAGGAGGTCCGCCAGCACGTCGTCGTCGATTCGGTGGTCAAGAACGGTGAGATCAAGGAGGTCGGCGACAGGAAGTTCGTCCTGATGGCCGGCAAGTTCGTCAACATCAACGAGTTGCACATCGACCTGATCGACCAGGTCAACCCCTTCCAGAAGGCGTTCGAGATCCTCTCCAAAAGCGTCACCAAGCAGGTGCTGAAGGTAATTCAGGATGCGATCGACACGACGCGGCTGGCCATAACCGGGGACGAGGCGAGGCTGCTCTGGCCGAAGATCAATCTCTTCGTGAAGGAACATGGCGGCCAGCGCCCGGACATCCGCTCCCATGATCCCCTGGAGCGCCGTATGGCTGAGGCGCTGCTCTACATGCAGCGCGAGGTCCGTGAGCAGAACCTTCAGCCGCGATGACCCTGGACCGCGAGACGCTTCTCCAGATGCTCGCGGAGGATGAGTACGGTCTGCTCGAGCTGGCCCCACGGCGTGCGCCGGTGACCGCCGACGACCGACTGTTGGCGGCCTTCCAAGAGATTGGCGAGTTCACCCGTGCAAACGGCAGAGAGCCGGAGCGGACGCCTGCCGATATGACGGAGGCGAGGCTGGCGATGCGGCTCAAGGCGATCCGTGAGAACGAGGATCAGGCAGCCGCGCTGCGCGGTGCCGACGACCTTGGTCTGCTCGGGGAGGCTCCGCCCGCACCGGAGCCGGTGCGGATTCCCGACACGCCCCCGGAGACGGTCGATGAGGCCCGCTCAGCCGACCCGTTCGGTCTGCTGGACGGCGCCGAGGAAATCTTCGACCTCAAGCACGTTCCCAAGACCCAGACGATGCCGGAGGAAATTGCCCGCCGTCGCCCAGCGGAGGACTTCGATCGCTATGAGCAGCTGTTCAAGGACTGCCACGCGGGGCTGCGTACCGGGCAGCGAAAACTGCTCCCTTTTCGCAACCCGATCGAGATCGAGAAAGGAAAGTTCTTCGTCCTCAACGGCGTCTTGCTCTACGTCGCCGAGATGGGGGAGCGGGAGCTCGATCAGATTCGCAAGGCCAACGCGCGTACGCGCTGCATCTTCGAGAACGGCACCGAATCGAACCTGCTGATGCAGTCGCTTGCCAGCAACCTCTACAAGGACGGCCGCCGCGTTACCGAGCCCAGCGAGGTAACGCTCGCGCGCATGGGTCTGGAGGCGGAGACCAAGATGGGTCACATCTACGTTCTCCGCTCGCTCTCCGACGACCCGCAACTCGCGCGGTTCGAGAGCGTCCACAAGATCGGCTTCACCATGCAGAGCGTCGAGGATCGAATCGTGGGCGCGGAGGGCGACGCCACCTTCCTGGCAGCGCCGGTCGAGATAGTCGCGTCTTACTCTCTCCCCGCGGTTGCCGCCCAGCCGGTCGAGGCGATCCTGCACAGCTTCTTCGCCTCCGCCCGCCTCGACACCTGGTTCGAGCAGACCCATCAGGTCGTCGCCGAGGCCCATGAGTGGTTCGATGTCCCGCTCTCCGTGATCGACGAGGCGATCGCCCTGATCCAGTCCGAGGGTATCCAGAGCTACGAGTACGACCCAGACGAGCGCAGGATCAAGCTCCGTTCATAGCTACGTGGGCGAAGTAGCCCACGTGCAGCCACTTCCTCCGATGGAGCTAGGCGGATTCGAACCGCCGACCTCCTGGGTGCGATCCAGGCGCTCTGCCAGCTGAGCTATAGCCCCGGGCTCTGCGGGATGGGAAGTTGCTCCCAGGTCCGCGCAAGCGACAGGATAACCCCATAGTCTTTGGAAGCCTCCCCTGGGAGTGGCGAGCATGAGCATCCTCGACGACGCAATTCGCGAGCACCTGGAACTGAAGCGCGCCCATGGCGCGGACGAGGCCGAGCTGAAACGGCTCGAGGACGAGGCCTTCGGCCCCCCCGGGCGACCGGAGGAGCCCGATCCGTTCGCCGAGGCGCCGACCGAGTTCATGGCGACCCCGGATGTCCCGGAGCCGGCCGAGCCGGGCGAGTCGAGCGGCGGCCGCCGGATCAACATCGCCGACCTGCAGGAGCCGCCCCCGCCGGAGCGCGCCGAGGAGCGCGAGGAGCCGCGGGTGGAGGTGACGGACACGATCGAGCCGGAGGCCGAGGCCGCCCCGCTCGCCCCGGCGGAGGACGCCGCCCAGGCCGCTCCGCCGGCGGAGGAGGACCTGGTGGTCGCAGAGGAGGCGCCGGCGATGGAGCACGAGGTTGTCGTCGAGCCCGCCGAGGATGCGCCGCCGGAGCCCGCCGTCGCCGAGGCGCCGGGCGAGGAGACCCAGGAGCGCCACGCGATCGCCGAGCAGCCGACCGAACTCTTCGACATCGAGGCCGAGATGGGGACCGAAGACGCCCCCGCCGAGCCCGCGGCCGAGATCCAGGCCTCGCGCACCGAGACCCCCGCCGCCCCTCCCGCCGGTGAGGAGGACGAAGAGGACGAGGAGTTCTGGAGCGACCAGCGCCTCTCCGACGAGCTTGACCAAGCCCTCGAGGCCCCGCCCACCGATGAGCCCGAGGTCGCGCCCCGGACCGACGTCCCCGAGATCCCGGCCCCGGTCGCCGACCCCTCGGCCCCCGTCGTCGACGACGGGGAGGGCGACGAGGACGACTCCGCCGGACCGGACTACGACCCCGACACCGGCCACGAGGACGTCCTCGAGGACACCCCGGACTTCCTCGAGGACGCCCCCGAGGACGACGAGCTCTGGTTCGAGCAGAAGCCCCCAAAGGACTTCGACCTCGATTAGCAGCAACTAGTGGAGCCAGCCGGGTTCGAACCGGCGACCTCCTGCTTGCAAAGCAGGCGCTCTGCCAACTGAGCTATGGCCCCGTCGCCGAGATTGTAGGCCGCTTCGCCTAAGCGATCAGCTGCTCGGCGCGATGCGACTCGGGCAGGTTCTGGTCCGCGTGGTAGCTCGAGCGCACCAGCGGGCCGGCGGCGACCGACTCGAAGCCGAGGTCGTAGGCGGCGCGCTCGAGGGCCGCGAACTCGTCGGGGTGCCAGTAGCGGACGACCGGCAGGTGGTTCTCGGTCGGGCGCAGGTACTGGCCGACGGTGAGGACCTGGACGTGGTGCTCGCGGAGGAGGCCGAAGGTCTCGACCATCTCCTCGAAGGACTCGCCGAGCCCGACCATCAGGCCCGACTTGGTGACGACCTCGTCGCCGCCCATCTCCTTCGCCATCTTCAGAACCCGGGCGGAGCGGAGGAACTGGGAGCCGCGGCGGGCGACCGGGTAGAGGCGCGGCACCGTCTCGACGTTGTGGTTGAAGACGTCGGGCCGCTCGTGGATCACCTTCGCCAGCGGCATCTCCTGGCCGCGGAAGTCGGGGGTGAGGATCTCGACCTTGCAGTCGGGCGCCAGCATCCGGATCGAGCGGATCACGCCGACGAAGGCGCTCGCGCCGTAGTCGGGCAGGTCGTCGCGGTCGACCGAGGTGACGACGGCGTGGCGCAGCCCCATCGCCTTCACCTGGTTGGCGACGCGCAGCGGCTCCAGCGGGTCGTTCCAGGTCGGCTTGCCGGTCTGCACGTTGCAGAAGCCGCACCGCCGCGTGCAGACGTCGCCCAGGATCATGAAGGTCGCGGTGCCGCGCTCCCAGCACTCGCCGACGTTCGGGCAGTTGGCCTCCTCGCAGACGGTATGCAAGTTGTCGGAGCCGATCTTCTCCTTCAGCCGCCGGTAGTTCGGCCCGCCCGGCGCCGGCACCTTCAGCCACGGCGGCTTGCGGGCGCGGCGGAAGGGGACGGTGCCGTCGGCGTTGGCGGCGGTGCCACCCGGCTTGGCGCGGGAACGGGTGACGTGGAGGCGCTCGGCGGTCTCGCTCATCGGCTCGACTGAGCCTAGCGAGCCTCCACATCGGCCGGGACGGCCGGAACGGCCGGGATGGCCGGGACGGCCCAGAGAAGGTCGTGCAGCCGCGCCAGGCAGTCGCCGACGAGGACGAGGTCGCCGCCGACTCGCATCCGGCCCTGCTCTCCGTCCATAAGGGCCGCGAACCAGGTGTCGACGGTCCCCATCGCCCAGGCGTCTTCGGAGGCCTTTTCCTTCACGCAGCGGAGGGCGCCGCCCGCGCTCGCATGGACGTTGAGGATCGCCGAGCCGCGCTGGCGCTCGAGGCCGGTTGTGCCCGCGATGCCGAGTTTGAGGCTCCGGTTCTGGTGCTCGGGGAGCTGCACCAGGGGAAGGGAAGCGCGCAGCACGGTCGCCATCTCGTCCACCGTCAGGTCCCCATCCACTTCCCGTTCGACGTGCTGCTCGCGCCAGCGGCCGAGGCCCGCCATCAGCGCCATCGCGTGCCGGGACTGGTCGCTCAGCTGGAAGCGCTTGCGCTGCCCCTTCACCGCGCTCTCGTGAAGCAAGCTCCAGGAGAGCAACTGGTGGGTGCGGCGGCTGACCTGGTGGAAGGTCATCCCGGAGGTGGTTTCGGAGAGCTCGGTGGCGGAGCGGCCGCCGTGGGAGAGCTCCTCGAACCACTCGTGTGTCCACATGTCGCCGAGCAGGCCGCAGACTGTCCAGAGGCCGTCGCCGCTGCCAGGGCCGGTCACCCAGGGGAGCGAGGCGGTGGCATAGGCCTCGACGAGGCGGTAGAGGTCCCGCCCGGCGGGGCTGAGGCTGTGGATCACCGTCGAGGGCACTCCCGCCACTTCCTCGCGGTCGACGAGCCCCAGGTTGCACAGCGTGCGGGCATGCCGGTAGATCGTCCGCGGAGCGTAGGTGGGGACCTTTTCAGTGAGCTTCTTGGTGCGCAGGGCGCGCGGACCGAGCGCCATCAAGATCGGGCCGTTGGCTCCGCTGCCGAGCATTTTCAGCATGTCCGAAACCGACGTTTCCTTGCCGGAAAGCTTGATCGACTCCGATGTGATGGGGCGGCCCGCCTCTCATGAATGGTCCGCAGTCCTCGATGGGTACGCGGCGATGTCTAGCGTAGCTCGATTGTCACCAAGTGCCAACTCGCCCCTAGCAACTCGTGTCACCCCGAAACCGCATGGCTAGATGCGTAGGCGCTGGCGAGGACCCTGGCGAAGGAACCAGGGTCCGCGTCGCCTTTCCGCTCGCGGGCGATCGAAGTCATCGCCACTCCCTCGATTCCGCACGGGACGATCCACTCGAAGGGCTGGAGGTCGTTGTCGACGTTGATCGCCAGGCCGTGGGTGGTGATGCCGCGACTTACGTGGAGGCCGATCGAGGCGATCTTGCGGGCGCGGTTCGCCGAGATGGTCGGGGGCGGATCGCCCAGCGTCCAGACGCCGGTGAGACCGTCGATCGTCTGGGCGGGGACGCCCGCCTCGCCGAGCGCGCCGATGATCACCTGCTCGAGGCCGCGGACGTAGGCGTGGACGTCGTCGTCGTAGGCGGCGAGGTCGACGATCGGGTAGGCGACCAGCTGGCCGGGGCCGTGGTAGGTGACGAGGCCGCCGCGGTCGGTGTCGTGGACCTCGATGCCCTGGGCTTCGTACCACTCGACCCCCATCGGGAGTTCCTCGGGCTTCGAGCGGCGGCCGCGGGTGTAGGTGGGGGGGTGCTCGAGGAGCAGGAGGACGTCGGGGATCTCGTTGCGGCGGCGCTGGTCGGCTAGCTCCTTCTGGAGGTTCCAGGCCTCCAAGTAGGGGACGACGCCGAGGCGTTTGACGAGGACCTCGTCGCTCATCGGCGAATCGTTGCAGTTGGCCGCCTTAGACTCTGGCCGCGCCCATGGTCCATTCCAAGCCTCTCCGACTCGAATGGCTTCCGGCCGTGGCGCTCAGCTCATTGCTGGCGCTGCTGATGCTGATCTGGAGCCCGCCCGTCGGGGACCTCGCCGCGCAGGTGTTCCGGACCGAGCTGTTTCAGCACGCGGGCCTCGCGATCTGGAACGGCAGCTGGTACGGCGGGCACTATACCCTCACCTACAGCCTTCTCTTCCCGCCGCTTGCCGCGCTGCTCGGGCCGCAGCTGGTGGGGATGCTCGCCGTCGTCGCCTCCTCGTATCTCTTCGACCGCCTGGTCCGCGACCGCTGGGGCATCGAGGCGCGCTGGGCGACGCTCTGGTTCGCGGCCGGCGTCGTCACCCTCCTCGCCGACGGCCAGCTGACCTTTGCCCTCGGCGTCGCCTTCGGTCTCGCCGCCCTCCGTTGCCTGCAGCTCGAGCGCGGCCCCCTGACCCTCCTCGCCGCCGCGGCCTGCCCGCTGGCGAGCCCGGTCGCCGGCGCCTTCCTCGCCGGCGTTCTCGTCCTCGGCGCGGTCGAGCCGGGACGCCGGCCGCGCCCCCTTCCCCTGGTCGCCGGAGGCCTCGCTCTCTTCATCACCATCGCCCCGAACGTCGCCTTCCCCGAAGCCGGCCACTTCCCCTTCGTCTCCTCCTCCTACATCGCGATCCCGCTCTGGTGCGCCGGCGCCCTCCTGCTCACCCAAGGCGTCCGCGACGAGGAGCGGCAGCTGCGCCGGGTCATCGTCGGCTACCTCCTCGCCTCGACCCTGATCTGGCTCACGCCCAACGCGCTCGGCGGCAACGCGGTCCGCCTCGGCGCCCTCTTCGGCGGCCCGGTGCTCGCCGCGGTCCTGCTCTCGCGCCGCCCGCGCCCCGCCGTCCCGATCTGGCTCTTCGCCCCGGTCCTCGCCCTCGCGATCGCCGGCAGCCTCTACTGGCAGCTGACCGCCAGCGTCACTCAGATCGCCCGCTCGGTCGGCGACCCGTCGACGACCTCGGCCTACTTCCATCCCGCCGCCCGCTGGCTGCGCGCCCACGGCGGCACCGGCGCCCGGATCGAGGTGCCGCCGACCGCCAACCACTGGGAGTCCGCCTACCTGGCGCCGAAGTTCGAGCTCGCCCGCGGCTGGCTGCGCCAGCTCGACACCACCCGCGACGACCTCTTCTACAAGGACAAGGCGCTGACCGCCGCGAGCTACGGGTCCTGGCTGCGCGCCAACGCGATCTCCTATGTCGCCCTGCCGGACGCGCCGCTCGACTACTCCTCCCAGGAAGAGCGGCGACTGATCCTCGGCCAGCCCTCCTACCTCGATTTGCGCTTCCGCACCCCGCACTGGCGCATCTACGCGGTCCGGGACCCGAAGCCGCTCGTCACGCCTCTCGGCACCGCCGCCGCCGAGACCCGCTGGATCGGCCGCCAGGGCTTCGCCCTCGACGTCGAGCGCCCCGGCGAGTTCCTCGTCCGCGTCAACTTCACCCCCTACTGGTCGATCTCCCGCGGTGCCGGCTGCATCCTCCACCGCGGCGACTGGACCGTCGCCCGCGCCTCCCATCCCGGCGCCTTCCGCGTCGCCGCCGACTTCTCCGTCGGCCGCGCCTGGAACGCCGTCACCGGCGCCCGCAAGACCTGTTAGCGCGCACCCTCGAGCGTCGCCAGCGCGGCACTCACCACGTGCTCCTCGTGCGGGATCGCGGCCTGCTCGAGGCGTTTGGAGTACGGCATGTGGACGTCGGCGCCGGTCACCCGCTGGACGGGGGCGTCGAGGTAGTCGAAGGCCTGCTCGGTGATCAGGGTCGCGAGGTTGGCGCCGACGCCGCCGTGGGGCCAGCCCTCCTCGACGATTACCGCGCGGTTGGTCTTGCGGACCGAGGCGAGGATCGTGTCGAGGTCGAGCGGGCGCAGGGTGCGGGGGTCGATCACCTCGGCCGCGACGTCGTGCTCGCTCGCCAGCTGCTCGGCCGCTTGCTCGGCGACCTGCGCCATTTTCAGCACCCCGATGATCGTCACGTCGTCGCCCTCGCGCCGTACCGCCGCTTCGCCGAAGCGCAGCGGCTCGCCCTCGCCCTCGGGCACCTCTCCGCGCGTCCCGTAGAGGCTCTCGTGCTCGATGAAGACGACCGGGTTCGGGTCGCGGATCGCCGCCTTCAGCAGGCCCTTGCCGTCGGCCGGAGTTGAGGGGCAGGCGACGAGCAGCCCCGGCACCTGCAGGAAGAGCGCCTCGAAGGAGTGGGAGTGGGTGGGGCCGAGCTGGTGGCCGCCCCCGCCCGGCATCCGGATCACCAGCGGCACCCGCGCCTGGCCGTTGAACATGTAGGGGATCGCGGCGGCATGGTTGACGATCTGGTCGAGTGCCAGCAGGGAGAAGTTCACCGTCATCAGCTCGACGACCGGCCGCAGTCCGTTCATCGCCGCGCCGACCCCCATGCCGACGATCGTGTTCTCGGAGATCGGCGTGTCGCGCACGCGCCGCTCGCCGAACTCGTCGAGCAGACCTTCGGTCACCTTGAACGCCCCCTGGAAGACGGCGACGTCCTCGCCCATCACGAAGACGCTCTCGTCGCGGCGCATCTCCTCGGCCATCGCGTCGCGCAGCGCCTCCCGCATCCGCAGCTCCGCCATCAGCCTTCGTCCTCGGCTTCGACGGCGCGGTCGGGAGATTCGACCCGCTCCTCCACGCCCTCCTGGACGTCTCCCTGCAGCGCCGGGTTGGGCCGCCGCGACCCGCCCTCCTCTTGGCCCGCATACGCCGCTCCCGCCTCGGCCAGCTCGCGCGCCGCCGCCGGGATCTCGTCTTTGCGCTCGCCGCGGTGCGGCTCGGGGCTGCGCTCGTCGACCGCGTACCAGCCGTCGGCCTCGGTCCGCGCGTAGAGCTCTTCGTACATCGTCTCCAGCGCCGGCTCCGGCGAGGCCTCGGCGAACTCGACCGCCGCCTTCACGGTCTCGTCCGCAGCGTCGCGCACCTGCTGCACCTCGCGCTCGCCCAGCACATCGGCCTCGACGCAGCGCCGGGCGAAGGTCTCGATCGGGTCTTTCTCCTGCCACTCCTCGACCTCGTCGCGCTCCCGGTAGACCTCGGGGTCGGCGGCGGAGTGGCCGCGGTAGCGGTAGGTGAAGGCCTCCAGCAGGGTCGGCCGCTGTTCCTCGCGCGCCAGCCGCAGCCCCTCCTCGACGCCCTCGCGCACGGCGATCACGTCCATGCCGTCGATCCGCTCGCCGGGGATCCCGTACCCCTCGGCCTTCTCCGAGAGATCGGTCTGGGCCGAGTGGCGCTCGACCGAGGTCCCCATCCCGTAGAGGTTGTTCTCGACCAGGAAGAAGATCGGCAGCTTCCACAGCGCCGCCAGGTTCATCGTCTCGCCGAAGTTGCCGGTGTTTGAGGCGCCGTCGCCGAACATGCAGACGGTGACCGCGTCTTCGCCCTTGTACTGGGAGCCGAGGGCCAGGCCGGCGGCGATCGGCAGGTTGCCGCCGACGATCCCGTAGCCGCCCATGAACCGCTTCTCGGCGTCGAAGATGTGCATCGAGCCGCCGCGCCCGCCGCTGGTCCCGTCGACCTTGCCGAACAGCTCGGCCATCACCCGTTTCGGCTCGGTCCCGCGGGCGATCGCGTGCCCGTGGGTGCGGTAGGTGCCGATCAGGAAGTCCTCCTCGCGCATCACCGAGGTGGTGCCGACGATCGTCGCCTCCTCGCCGATCCCCAGGTGCAGGAAGCCGCCGGCTTTCGCACGCTGGTACTGGCGCCCCGCCTCTTCCTCGAAGCGGCGGATCAGCGCCATTCGCGCGAGCAGCTCGTAACAGGTGGCGGCGTCGGGCAGGTCTGCCATCAACCTCACCTTAGCTGCGTGCAGCCGCCCCCACCGCATCCTCCAGGCAGTCGTCGCCCCAGAAGACTTCCTCGCCGACGACGACCGCCGGCACGCCTTCGACACCGAGGTCGCCGGCGCGGTCGGTCGCCTCCCGCAGCGCCCCTTTCACCGCCTGGGTTTCGACCGCTTTCAGCAGCGCCCGCGGGTGCAGCTCGCAGGCGGCGCCGGCGATCATCACGTTGTCGACGTCGGAGAGATCGCGGCCGGCGGCGAAGGCCTGGCGGAAGGCGGCGAGGGAGAAGGCGACGGTGCGCCCGGTCTGCTTGGCGAAGGTCGCCGCCCGCATCGCCACCAGCCCGTTGTTCGGCCACGGCTGCGGCCAGGCGAGCGGCGGCAACCCGTACTCGGCGGCCCGCCGCTCGATCTCCGCGATCCCCTCGGCCCGCGCATCCGTCTCCGCCCAGGAGCCGCGGTCGAATCGCGCGAACAGCCCGCCGAGCAGGATCGGCTGCCACTCCGGCTGCTCGAGCTCGGCTTCCGTGAACAGCCCACTGATCCGCTCGGCCGAGAGGTAGGCGTAGGGGGACCCGAGGTCGTAATAGAAGGTGGCGCGCGTGCTCACGCCTAGGCGTGGATCGCCCAGCCGTCGACGGCGCGGGCCGCGTCGAGCACGGCCTCGGAGACCGTCGGGTGCGGATGCACGGTGCGGGCGAGCTCCTGGTAGCCGCCCTCGAGCTCCATCGCCGCGACCATCTCGGCGATCATGTCGCAGGCGCGGTTGCCGACGATGTGGGCGCCGAGGATCTCGCCGTACTTGGCCTCGACGACGAGCTTGACGAGGCCGTCTTTGTCGTCGTAGACGGTGCCCGCGCCCTCGCCGGCGATTTTCTGTTTGCCGACCTTGACCTCGTGGCCGGCCTCCTTCGCCTGCGCCTCGGTGAGGCCGACGCTCGCCACCTGCGGGTGGCAGAAGGTCGCCCCGACCATCAGGTTCTGATTGACCGGATGGGTCTCGACGCCGGCCGCCGCCTCGACCGCGACCACGCCCTCCTCGGAGGCCTTGTGGGCGAGCGCCTTCTGGTTCACCAAGTCGCCGATCGCGAAGACCTTCTGGTTCGTCGTCCGCTGGTACTCGTCGACTTTGACTTTGCCGTTCTCCTCCAGCTCGACCCCCGCCTCCTGCAGGCCGAGGCCCTCGACGTCGGGAGCGCGGCCGCCGGCGATCATCAGGTAGTCGACCTCGGTCGTCGTATCCCCGTAGGAGAGCTTGACGCTGCTCTCGCCGGCTTCGACGTTCTGGACCGGCGTCCCGGTGGAGATCTCGATCCCTTCGCGCTTGAAGACCCGTTCGACGACTTTCGCCATGTCCTTGTCCTCGGCGGGGAGGATCTGGTCGAGCATCTCGATCAGCAGCACCTCGGTGCCGAAGCGAGCGTAGGCGGAGGCAAGCTCG
>Ga0307306_10000051_pt1 | contig 24155 bp, 24 predicted proteins | sample ER_DNA_193_FD_194507 | JGI IMG/M metagenome (GOLD analysis project Ga0307306, IMG submission 194507) | Bulk soil microbial communities from the East River watershed near Crested Butte, Colorado, United States - ER_DNA_193 | ecosystem: Environmental > Terrestrial > Soil > Floodplain | place...
GCGTTTAGTCGAGTGTTGGGGTGGCGGTCGGTCGATGGTGCCGTTTCAGACATCTTAAGTTTGCTAGCTCACGCTGGCGCCGCTCCACGCAAGGCTTCGTCCCGTGCCCGGGCAGGTCAGCAACGCTGTATTTAGGCGACGTTCGGGTGCGGCTTCCCGGGGTGCCGTTTCAGGCATCTGAGCTTCCAGCCTGCGCAGGCACCGCGTTGCTCGATGTCTCTTAGGGCGCAGCCTGCTTTCGCGAAATCTCAGCGGCGTGGTCGCGGTCACGCCGGGGTTGGCTCAGGCGGCTTGACCGAAGCGGCGGTCGCTCAAGATCAGGCCTGCGCGCTCTAGCTCTGCTTCGACCCGAATGCGTTCAATGTCGCGCTCGAAGCCGACAGAATCGGTGTCCAGCTCATGCTCGATTTCGAGCATCTCGCAGACCTGCATGAGGAGCTTGTCGTAGGCAAGCCGGTTCCCCATCTGATGGGCGGCAGACTTATGGGAATCCGAGCCAAGAATGACCCGCAACCGCCGCAAGTCCGCGGCGAGCTGCTCGATGGGTACGCCTTGCTGGCTGCGCAGCTCACGAACAGCATGTCTATGCGCGGCCGCTGAGCTTCGTCGTTCCCGCCATCGCCGCAGGCCTTCGTCCCACCTTCCGACCAACAGATCGTAGAGAACCACGCTCAGTATGGGTACGAGCACCATGATGGCGACCGCGATAGCACCAAGTACAACCTGGTACAAGTCCACCGCCATGAAATACACACTAAGTCGGGCTCGGAGGGTTCACAAGCCAAGGTGCCTAGGCTGAAACAGCCCCGTTACTGCGCGGGTGGTCAGCCGCAGGTGCTACCCGCGTCCCAGTGATGGGGGAGCCGCCCCTCCACACCTGGCCACGAGCCAATCGCGCCTGATGCGCGGCTTGACAGCACCTACTGCCAGCTAGGCGGTGCCCCTGTTGCCGTAAACCGAAACGTGCACGTGATCCATGTGATTGGCAGTCGGTGATCCGCGGTCAGACATCGAACGCCAGCCTTCCGAACTCCGCTGCACGGTCCAGATGTGCTGCCGATAGATGACCTCCATGGCGCCCAGCTCTTTGGCGTTGGCACGGACCCATTTAGCAATCTCCCAACCGATAGTGGAGTCAGAGATCATGTTGTCGACGGCCCGGCCTTGTCCGTGGTAGCCGCTCGAGGTACGTCGCCCCAGGAAGCTACTGATTTGTGGGTAGCGATGGCATAGGGCGCGATGGACACGGATTGCATCAGGCGTGAGCCCTGATTCCATCGAAGATCCTGACGGACAGGGTGCGCCAGAGATGCCGCCGCTGCCGCCTGCCGAGCCCGACGTCGGCTTCTTGTCGGAAAGGTACTCATCCTTCACCCAGCGACCCTTGTGGTGATAGGACACATACCGGAATCCGGCGGTGACCGTGGAAGTGACGGAGAGCTTCGTGCCAGCCTTGACGACGCCAACCACATGAGCGTCGTCTTGAGGCTTGGTCCGTACGTTCAGCTCAGTCGTTGCGTACTTGCTACTGGTGATCTTCAGCTTCAGAACCGGGGTGATCGTTTCCGACGCGGAGCTCGTTGGCCGTGGCGCCGCCTCGTTCCGGATGGGCGCTCGGGCGATGTGGCGACTGACCTCCTGCGTACGCGCTCGTGGCGCGCTCAGCGGTAGTGCATTCGCTGCTGTCGAGGCTGGAGCCGGGTACGCCACCTCGGCGCCATCACCTGGTATGACTGCGCCAGCTACGCCCGCACCCATCGCTGTTATCAATGCCGCCGGAACTGCGATTCTTGCTACCCGAACCGCCAAGGGCGGCCGTATCGCCCGTCGTGGGCGCGGTCGAGTCACGTGAAGGTCCTCCCCCGAGAAATGAGACCAAAGCGTTATCTCCCGCAGGAGTCTAAATCAGATCCGTCACGATCGTTCAACCCCTAGCACGGGTTTGGACACAATTTTTTCGTCTCTTGGGCGATATCTAGCTGGAATCTGGTCCAGATCGAGGCGCAAGAGGACCACGGCACGCACCGAACCCGTTGTGCCGTTACTGTTCCGTAGCTGTTTGGCGGGTCAGGTACCGGCGTGGCCACCTCACCTCGCGCGCCGGAGGCCGCGGCAATAGCGTTGGGAGCTATCGAGTCCCCACCAGGAAGGCCGAACCCGCATGGCTAGCTATGACGCAATCGTGATCGGAGCAGGACAACCGGGCCCGGGAGTTGCCGGTGCTTTGGCGGATGACGGCAAGCGGGTCGCCATAATCGAGATGGACCGGGCTGGCGGTACCTGCCTTAATCATGGTTGCAAACCGACCAAGGCCCTACGCGCGAGTGCAGCGGTCGCTCATCAGGCACGTCGGGCAGCCGAGTACGGGGTGAGAACTGGCGAGATCACCGTTGACTTCCCAGTCGCCATGATGCGAGTGCGCTCGATCATCGATGGCTTGCGAGATTCGTTGGACGGCTGGCTGGCAGGCGTTGCTGGCCTTGATCAATTCCACGGCACGGCAACAGTGATGACCGATCCAGCCGGCCAGGAGCATCGGGTTGCAGTCGAGAATCAGGAGCTGACGACTGGACAGCTCTATCTGAACCTGGGGGGGCGTGCGAGCAGGCCACCGATTCCCGGCCTGGAAACCGTTCCGGCAATGACCGAGGTGGAGTTGCTGGCCCTGGATTCCCTGCCAGATCATCTGATGATCATCGGCGGTGGCTATATCGGACTGGAGTTCGGTCAGATGTTTCGCCGTTTCGGCGCACGCGTCACGATCATCACGGGCAGCCGTGTTGCACCCCGTGAGGACGAGGACATCTCCGCCACTCTTGCTGAGATGCTCACCGACGAGGGCGTGGACATCATCATTGGCCGGCCGGCACGGATTGGGCCTGGTCAGGGCGGCATCGAGGTGCAGCTAGAAGACAACCAGACGATCGTCGGTAGTCACCTGCTGCTGGCAACCGGTCGCCGCTCCAATTCTGATCTGCTCGGTCCTGATCATGGGATCGAAACCGACGAGCGAGGCTTCTTCACCATCGACGGCCGGTTCCAGACATCAGTGAAAGGCGTCTGGGCTCTGGGCGATGTGAACGGTCATGGCGCCTTCACCCACACGGCCTACCAGGATGGGCAGATTTTGCTGCATCCACCACGTACGGTCGACGGCCGAGTGCCGATTTACGCGCTGTACACCGATCCGCCGCTGGGACGGGTGGGGATGACGACGAGCGAGGCGCGAGCGTCAGGTCGGAACGTCTTGCAGGCCGAGGTGCCGATGAGCAGCGTCAGTCGCGCGATCTTGGAGGGCGAGACCACTGGACTTATGCGGATTCTCGTGGATGGCGACACGGAGGAGTTTCTCGGCGCGACAATCCTCGGCCTGCATGGAGACGACCTCATTCAGATCATCGGGACAGCCATGCAGGCGGGAGTGCGCTACCCAGCTGTCCGCGACGCCCTTCCGATCCACCCGACGATGGCGGAGTACATCCCTTCTGTGCTGTCGTCGCTGAAACCTCTGGACTGACCTGGCGCTGCCCTGAATCTGCATCACGGTTGGGCTCGCAAGGGCCAAAATCGCGTGCTCTGGCGTCACTGGCGATGCAAAATCAGGGTGTCACCATGCTCAGGGTTTCCATCGCTGCGCAATCGGGGTGGCGGAGGTCGCCCGCGGCGCCCGTGGACTGCGCTTGTAGTCGGAGACAAAGGAGCTGTCGCCGATCCAGAATCGCCACGCCCGATCGGCCTCGACCGATACTCCGACCCGCGGTCCAACCATGATCAGCTCTGGTTCCTCCGTTGCTGGCGTGAGGGTCACCGGTCCGTCGCCGAAGAGGTCGCAACCTTTGTGCTCGGCATGCAGGCCGAGTGCCTGAGTCAGCCTGCCGGGACCGCGCGCAAGATCACGATCACGCACCTGCCCTCGTCGCGATTGCGCCAGCTCGGTTCCGTCGATCACCTCGCCGGCACGCATCAAGACGCCCGATCCGACTCCTTCGGGTCCGCAGCTGATATTGCCTGCCCAGTGCATGCCGTAGGTGAAATACAGGTATAGGTGGCCGGGCGGCCCGAACATGACCGCATTCCGCGCGGTCTGGCCGCGATAGGCATGCGATGCCGGATCGGTGGCAGCGTCGTACGCCTCGAGCTCGGTCAGCCGGACGGCCACCGGCCCATGCCGCAGCACTGCGCCCAGCAGCCGTGGCGCGACCTCATCGACCGGCGCGCAGAGGTCGGGGATCACCTCAGCACCTCGACGGTGCCAGCTGTGCCGTCTACCCGCACCAGATCACCGGTCCTGAGCCGCATAGTGGCATTCCCGCAGCCAACCACAGCCGGAATTCCCAGCTCGCGCGCCACGATCGCAGCATGCGACAGCGGGGCGCCGACGTCGGTGACCACAGCGGCCGCACGCGGAAAAAGCGGCGTCCAGCCAACGTTGGTGACAGTCGTGACCAACACCTCGCCGGGTTGCAATGCGCCACCATTCGCGGCATCGCCGAGCACCCGGACCTTGGCCTCGACAATTCCAGCAGATCCCGGAAAGCCGCGCACTGCAACATCAGCCTCGTTACGGCTGCTTGACATGAACACATCCGACCGCCGGTTCACATCAGCCGCCCACGCGTATGGATTGAAGGTGCCGCGGATCAGTGCTGGATAGGGCGGCAGCGCGGAGTACGACTGATATGCCCGACGGCGCTGTTTGATCAACTTGGTGCTGATCGTTTCGCCCTCCAACACCCGAACGATCTCTGCCTTGTCGAGAAAGAAGATGTCCTCGCCCAAACCGGTAAGTTCACCGGCCCGTTGCGCGTACGCACGCAACACCCAGAAGTATCTGATCACTTCTGAACGGGCCCGCTCTCGATCTCGAGAGATCTTGGCCCAGCCACGCACCTGGCGTCTCAGGATCCGGGCTTGGACCGGATGCCGCTGCTCCAACTCGGCCCACGCCTCGCTGCGCTTGTGCTCCTGCACCTCGAGCAGCTCGCGATAGCTCGTCGCCAATGCCGCACGTTCGGCCAACCGCTGATCTATCCAGGCAGGATCCTCACCAGGCCGGGGCAGTGAGATCTCGAACTCGTGTGGCCCTCGATGACCGTAGCGGCGATTGAAGGTGTCTCGATCGATCTCGCCCGTGGCGACCTGTTCCAGACCATCGAGCAGCCCGAGGCTGGCCAGCTGCCCGGCGTGTCCGCCCAGCCCGGCGGTCAGCGCATTGGCTGCGGCATCGCCGACGAGGCGCTGCAGCCGTTTTCGTGTCGTGATGAACGAGGCTCCGCTTGATCGAGTAGCCGCGGACAGCATCCAGCTCACCCGATCAAACTCAGGGCTGATGACGCTGACCCATAGATCAGCCAGCTCGACCGGCTTGGCGATCGCGGCGATCTCGGTCCGCCGACGATCACACAACGCGGGATGCTCAGCCAGGTAAGCATCCAGCACCTTGACATCGCGCCGCGCCTCCCCGAGAACATGCAGCCCCATCGGCAACACCGCGCGGATTACGGCGAGCCTATGTGCCTGCACCGGCGGAATCTCAAGATCAGCTGGCAGCCTGCCAAAGACCTCCTCAGTCAGGCTGCGATACCGCTTCTCGCTGACACCGACCGCGGCCGACAACGTCATCATCACGCTGAGATTGAGATAGATCCGGCCGCCAATCCGGCCATATCCGACGTAGGGAGGGATGGAAGCGGTTGCCATCGCATCGGTGAGGAAGACCTGCACCATGGACCAGGTCGCCGGCGTCATAACATCGGGAATAGCCTCGCCGACGTTGGTATTGGTCCACAAGAAATCGCCGGAACGGCTGTCATTCCACGGATCAGGGTGGATTGCCGTCGTGATCGGTCTGGCCTGCAGGATGAAGAGCTGATCACCAACCCGGCACCATTCGATGTCCGTCGGATCCTTGAACAGATCCTCGACCGCGACCGCAAGGCTCACCAGTCGTGATACCTGCTGCTGAGTCAGGGCTGGCGCGGCTTGTTGATCAATTGGAACCGGTACGACGGTAGTGCCGCTCGACGCACGTCGCATCATGATCGTCTTGGTATTGATCACTGTACGTGTCACTCGACCCGAGGATCGTTCGACAGTGACCACGTCTGGTGACACCTGGCCACCCACGATGGCCTCACCGAGTCCCCATGCGGCATTGATCTCGATCATGCTGTCGTCACCTGTCACCGGATCGGCGGTGAACACGATGCCGGAGGAATCGGCATCGATGAGTTCCTGCACCACGACAGCAAGGCTGACTGTGTCGGGCGCGATCTGGTGGCGGGCTCGGTAGCTGATAGCGCGAGCAGTCCACAAAGATGCCCAGCAGCGGCGTACGGCCGCCAAGAGTTGATCATCGCCGGCGACGTTCAGAAAGCTGGATTGCTGACCGGCGAATGAGGCATCCGGCAGATCTTCGGCGGTTGCTGACGAACGAACTGCGACCGGCGGCGAGCCCAGCCGGTGGTAGGCACCCAGCACCTCAGCTGCGATCTGACGCGGGATCTCGTGATCTGCGAACAGCGCCGCGATGGAGTCCGCCGCACGATCAGGCGTATCGCCCGCTGCCGGGTTGCCCAGTAGCGCCGTGATCCGGCTCGTGAGGCCGTGCCCGGCGACGAACGCGTCATACGCAGCCGTAGTGATATGGAATCCCTGCGGCACCGGCAACCCGGCCGACGCCAGCCGTGCCAGGGATTGCCCTTTGCCGCCGATCTCAGAGACTCCGAGGCCCTCGTCGAGTAGGCAGGTGTATCTCGCAGTCATCGTTGCGCTGGCTCGCGGAAGTTGCCGGCGCTACCCGAGGCTGACCCAGTCTCCGCTCGACGCCGACCTCAGCATCGCATCGCAAATCTCCGCGGCTCGGGCGCCATCGGCGAAGGTGGGCAGCCCGTCCGGTACCTTGCCGAGCCCCGCGTACGCATCCACCGCGGCGTAGGAGTCCACGACGTAGTTCTCGAAACATTGCGCATAGCCCTGGGGATGCCCGGCCGGCAGGCTGGACAGCCGTCGCTGCTCGGCCGAGCCTTGATTTGGGTCGCGGAATAGTAACTGGGCGCCTGTCTCGCTTCCGATCCACAGCTGCTCGGGCTGTTCCTGATCGAAGACGGCACTCTGGTGCATGCCATCGACTTCAACCCAGAGGCGGTTCTTGCGGCCGGCGCTGAGCTGGCTGATCACCGCTGAGCCAGCGACATCGTCAACCGTGCGGAACATGATCAAGGCGGTGTCCTCGGTCTGCACATCCACCAGCGGCGCGTCGGTCTCCGCCGCACTGAAGGTCGCAGCGGTCGCGGCCGGACGCTGCTTGATGGTGATCGAGGTGGTGGCGACGAGTCGGGCAATACGATCACCCGTTACCCACTCCACGAGATCGCACCAGTGCGAGCCGATGTCCCCGAAGGCCCGCGATGGTCCGCCCGCCTTGGGATCGACTCGCCAGCTGGTGGCCCTGGGATTGAGCAACCAGTCCTGCAGGTAGCTGCCGTGCATCAGGTTGATCGCCCCGAAGTCCTCAGCCTGCACACGGGCCCGCATCTCGCGCACCATCGGGTGGAACCGGTACGCGAATGGGATGGTGTTGATCACTCCGGTGTCATCGGCAATCTGGGCCGCGTGCCGAGCGTCCTCCAGGCTGACCCCCAAAGGCTTCTCGCACAGCACGTGCTTCCCGGCCTGCATCAAGGCCACGGCGTAGGGCACGTGTGATGCGTTCGGCGTGCAGATGTGAACGATCTCTGCCTTACTGTCGGCAACCTCGTCGATGCTGCCGTACGCCTGCTCGACTCCCCAATCCTCTGCCACCTGTCGGGAGCGCTCTGGAGTGGACGCCATCACTCCCAGAATCTGAGCCCCGGCGAGCATCGCGGCCCGCCGATGCACATCGCCGATCATCCCGGCGCCCAGTATTGCTACCCGTTTCGTTGCCTCAGCCATGCCCGAAAGATTAGTTCTGGGCACCCCGATGCGCCCGAGCGGCGTGCAGAATGGCCGTGTGGGCGGGGCTCGGATCTTGGTCGTTGAGGACAGCGACGCCATCCGATTGCCCGTCGTCGCGGCGCTGGCAGCGCACGGTTTCGAGCTGGCGGCCGCGCCGGACGGAATCGATCTTGAAAGACTGCTGCCGTCGTTTATGCCCGATCTAGTGATCTTGGACGTGATGCTGCCGGGCCGCAGTGGGTTCGAGCTGCTCCGGGTAATACGTCGGGCCAGCACCGCTGCGGTCCTGATGCTCACCGCTCGGGATGCGCTCGCCGACCGGCTGCAAGGCCTCACCGGAGGCGCCGACGACTATCTGATCAAGCCCTTCGCGATGGCCGAGTTGGTAGCGCGAATCCATGCCGTGCTGCGCCGCAGCCGGCTGGGCGGCAGCTCGATTTCAGTCGCAGACCTGGTGATCAACGACGACGCAACGCTGGTACGACGCGGCGACGACTCCCTCGACCTGACCGACACCGAGCGTCGACTGCTTGGCTACCTCGCCGCGCATCGCGACAGGGTGGTGAGCAAGACGCAGATCTTGACCGCAGTCTGGGGCTACGACGGATTCGATGACAACGTGGTCGAGGTGCACATCTCCTCACTGCGCCGCAAGCTCGAGGCAGGCGGGCGTTCACGGCTCGTGCACACCGTACGGGGCCGCGGCTATCTGCTGGGCGCCACGCCGTGACTGGCCCAAATCCTCCGGCTCAGGTGAACAGGCTGAATACGGTTTCGCTCAGGCTCCGGGTCATCGCAGCGGTGATGGCGGTCCTGGCAGTCATCTTGATCTTGCTCAGTATCGCGGTGAACGCGATCTTCGTTGCGCAGTCCAACCGGAACCTCAACACATTGCTCACCGGGCAGGCGCAGCTCGCGCGTCAGCTGGCCCGTTCCGGCGCCCGGCCACAGCAGATCGTCAACAGAGTTCAAGCCGGCGGAGTTCAGGCCTACCTCGTCCTCAGGAACGGCGCCGAGTTCGGCACGCCGGTCCCCAGCGGCGCCGCTGTCAAGACCACCACCATCGTGCTCAACGCGCCGACCAGGGTTGACGGGGCCCAGCTCACGTTGGCGATCGACACCTCGCTCGTTTCCGGAGCCCGGCGTACGCTCCGGCGCGTGTTGCTGATCACCGGAGTGATCGCTCTCCTGATCAGCGCGGCCCTTGTCGCGGCAGCGGTACGGCTGGCACTGCGACCGCTCGACTCGATGGCGGCGCTGGCCAAGACGGTCACTCAGGGCAATCGTGGCTACCGGCTGGCGCCCACGCGAACCGACACCGAAATCGGTCAGACCGCCCAGGCGTTCGACGAGATGCTCGACGAGCTCGAGGGTGCCGAGGCCCGGGCGCATCAGGCTGAGGAGCGGACCCGGGCGTTCTTAGCAGATGCCGCGCACGAGCTGCGTACCCCAATAGCCGGAGTGCAGGCGGCCGCGGAGACGCTGCTGCACCACGATGACCAGCTTGATCGTTCCGAGCGCCAGCACCTGCAGTCACTGTTAGTCCGTGAGGCCGAGCGCGCCGGCGCCCTCATTTCGGACCTGCTTGCCGCCGCGCGGTTGGATGCCGGACTCGATCTTGATCTTGCTCCGGTATCGCTGCGGACTCTGGTGCACAGCGAGATCGATCGAGTACGGCTGCTGCATCCCGAGGCGACGGTGACGATGACTGGGCCGGAGGTCGTCGCACATGCCGACGCTGCCAAGGTCAGCAGCATTGTCCGCAACGTGATCGACAACGCCATGCGGGCAGCTGGACCGCAAGGCACGGTGCACGTGGTGGTTCGCGAACATGATCAATTTGCGATTGCCGAAGTCTGGGACTCTGGGCCTGGCGTGCCACCGTCGGAACGGATGAGGATCTTCGAGCGGCTGGTACGGCTTGATCATGGTCGATCGAATGACGCCGGCGGCTCGGGTCTCGGGCTGGCGATCGCTCGCGGATACGCCCGGGCACACGGAGGTGATCTCACCTGTGAGGATCCGCGCGGTATCGGTGCCATGTTCCGGCTGGTTTTACCGCTTGAGCCCCGCCAAGCGGCGGTTCACTAGCAAAAGTCAGCGGGCTGGCGTCATCGGTTACACACGTGGCACCTCGAGACGAATGTCGCCGAGGCCGCGAGCCACGAGTAACGTGCCGCCAGCCGGCGTAACCCAACCAGTTGCAGCCTCGTCCCAGAGCCGGAATGCCCGAGGGTCGCATTCCACCGTCACCGTACGCTGCTCGCCGGGCACCACCTCGTCAGCGATGGCGTAGCCAACCAGCCGCGGCGGCGCGGATTTTTCCGGGCGCCAATAGACCTGGACGACCTCGCGCGAGACACGGTTGGCAGTGTTGGCGAGAACCACGGCGAGCAACTCGGTGTTATCGACGCGCTGGTGTTCGGCAGACCGGTAGTCCCAAACACCCCAGCCCAGGCCGGCACCGAACCAGAAGGCCGGCGCGACATCGGATCCATACCAGCCGCGATAGCCGACGCGTGTCCCTTCCGCGTAGTCCAGCGCGCCGTGCTGTGGAGTGACGTTCCAGGCCGGGCCGTCGCAATCCTTAGCCGGGAAAGTAGTGACCAGGCGGCCAGTCGGCTCCGTCGTGCCCAACAGCACGTCGGCTACGGCGTGACCGCCCTCCTGGCCGGGCAGCCCGATCCAGAGCACGGCATCCACGTCATCCAGCCATGGCATCAGCACCGGAGTAGCGGCGTTGATCACCACCACCGTACGGCGCGCAGCGCCCGCAACCGCGCTCACTAGATCATCTTGCCGACCGGGGAGCGCCAGCGTCTCCTTGTCCAGCGCCTCTGTCTCCTGTTCGGCGGTCAGTCCTACCACCACAATCGCGGGATCGGCCTCGCGAGCGGCAACTGCGGCCTCATTGATCATCTGGTCGTCGGGAGACGTCACTGGTTGGACGACGAGGCCTGCCAGCGAGATGCGCTCAGAGATCTTCAGACGGCCGGTGAGGATACGGCCCGGCGCTGCCTCGACGCCGTAAGTCCAGCTCGGCGGTGACATGAAGCCCAGCTCGGGAGACTCGCCGGGCAGCAACGCGTTCGCGAACGCGTGCCTGTCGTCCCCGTAACTGAGCGTCCATTCGCCAACACCGCGTACGCCGACCTCAAGCGGAGTGCCAGGCGGCGCCACGAGCTCGGCTGACAGTTCCACTACGCTCGCTCCCTCGTGCGGACCGTCCGACATGCCGACCACAAATTCGGCAACCTCACTGCTCGTAGACGCCCGCTCAATACCGGAGTCGTCGAAGCTGACAATCCGGATACCCTGCTGACCTGTTTCCGGATCGATGATCAACTCCGGCGGGGCAGCGGGCGGATTGCTGTGCACGGCAACCCCGTCGAAGAGTCGCAGTCGGGCCGCGCCAAGCACCTCTTTTAGCCCGTCAGCAATCGAGATCGAATGCGGCGGCCGCACAGCAGCCGAGCCGCCACCCTGGAGCGTCGTCTCCAGCACATGTCTCCCGATGATCACGAGCGGTGACTCAGCCGTAATCGCAGACTCGCGCAACGGCAAGACGTCCTGACCCTTCAGCAGCACCATCCCGGCCGCCGCGAGATTTCGCAGTGGCATACGCATCGCGGCTGCGTCCGGGTCGAGAACTGGGCCAAGTTCCGCCGTCCGAGCAGCCGGAACGCCCTCCAGCGCCCCAACGCGTCCGGCCAGTCTCAGCAGTCGAGCCAGATGATCATCGATGGTCACTTCGGCCACGTCGCCCGAACGCACCGCCGCAATGAGCTGATCACCCCACGGACCTCCCGGTCCCGGCATCACAAGATCAAGTCCACCGTTTGCTGCCGGCGCGGCTGTCTTCGTCGCACCCCAATCGGACATCAGCAAACCGTCCCAGCCCCATTCGGACTTCAGCACGTCGTTATTCAGCTCGTTGTGCTCGGTGGCAGCGACCCCGTTGACGTCGTTGTACGCCGCCATGATCGTCCACGGATCCGCGTCGGCCACGCAGATCTCGAAGGGCAGCAGGTAGAGCTCACGCAGTGCCGCCTCCGCAACTCGAGCATTCACCGTGTGCCGCTCGGTCTCGGATTCATTGGCGACATAGTGCTTGACGCAGGCTCCGACGCCGTACCGCTGAATGCCCCGAATGTACGCCGCCGCCAGGCGACCACTCAGCAACGGATCCTCTGAGTACGCTTCGAAGAGCCGGCCGCCGAGCGCCGAGCGATGCAGGTTAACCGTCGGGCCGAGGACCACATCGACGCCCTGGGAACGCCCTTCGCCGGCCAGCATCTCGCCCACACGTTGCGCAGCAGTCTCATCCCAGGACTGGGCCAGCAGCGTGGCATTGGGGAACAGCGCGACTCTCTTGCCGCCGACGAACTCGCTGCCACGGACACCGGTCGGTCCGTCGCTGAAGATCATCGGACGGAGTCCAATGGCATCATTGCTGTGCAGCGCAAAGGTGGCCGCGCCGGTCAACAATTCGACCTTGGCTGCAAGATCAAGTTCGCGTATCGCGCGTTCGATCACATCGTCGATCGACATGCGGCGCTCCTTCGCTTCGGCGGATCACGGCAACTGCGATGAGACCCTAGTGAATCCCGGTCGGAGATTGACCCGGCGTACGTCGACCCGCTCGATGTCCTCCCATCGCACGAGGAACGAACCGCGATGCCGCGACCGCACCAGGGCTGCGATCGGCCAGGGCGACCGTACGTCGGAACGCTCGTAGCCTAGGGATGAGGACCGGGCATGTGGGCTGACAACGATTCCGTAGAGTCGGGCCGGACGGCCTGTCGAGGAGGTGTAGAGGCGGAACCGGGCATCGGTGACGAAACCGACGAAGTCGGGGCCGAACACCCGCGCTCCCAGCAGATCGGTGATGATCACGAATCGCCTCGCTTGCTTGTCGCTGAGTCGCCGCGCTTTTTTCGCTCAGGATCGTGGCGTCCTCCGGGGAGACGCCCGATGATGTGATCTCGTACCCATCGCTCGGTCCAGGTGAGATCCGTCGTCTCACCGCGGATCGCCAAACTGATCACGACACCGACCTCGCTGACCAGGGCCCATGGAGTACGGTGCAGCCGCGACTGCGGCGGGCGGCCGCCGAAGATCCGCGTTCCGAGCACGGGCCCGCTGAGCAGCGCGGTGATCACCGGTGGCGGTGTGCCTACCGGCAGGTCCTCGCCAGTGAGGACATCCGACAGCTCGAGATCGTCCACCACTGCGACCGGGACGCCGGCTGCGTCAAGCACCTGCCGGTCGAGCAGGTGCAGTTGGGCATCCAGCCAGCGGCTGCCATGATCAGTTGGCGCGTTCGTCATTGCCCGGCTCCAGTGATGATCAACAGTGGGATCGCAGCAATCGAGGCGACCAGAATGATCACCATGTAGAACAGTGCTACACCGTTCAGCAAGCGTCCGTTGACGTGCTCGCCCAGATACTCCGGATCATTGGCGACAATCAAGATCGGCAGATACGTCAGCGGTAACGCGACCGCCGAGAACACCACGGAGATCTCGGTCACCGTAATCGGATCTACCCCGGTCAGTAGCGTGGCGATAGCGACGATCAGACAAATGATCATCAGCAGATGGAAGCGGGCTGCCCTCGCGGGTGGCCGGAACTTCCCCCAGGACCAGCCAAAGAACTGCGCAATCGTGTAACCCGCGGACAGTGTCGTCTCCAGCGCGGCCCCGAACGTTGCGGCGACCACCCCGAGAATGATCAATCCCAGCAGTATCTTTCCGCCAGCTTGAGCGACCGGAAGCATCACCTGGGAGAGTGCCGTTACCGCGATGAGCTGTGGCAGGAGCACCACCGCTGCGCAGCCGGCAATTGCCAGCGAGAGCACTCCGCCGAGCGGGAATCCAACGATGACGTTGGCCCGCGACTGCGCTAGATCCTTGACCGTCCAGCCCTCTTCGACTGCCCCGGAGGAGAAGAAGAAGACCTCGTAAGGAGTCATCGCAGCGCCGAACAGCGCAACTGCGTAGAACCAGTAGGTGGAGACTTTCTCAGTGCCGGTGGACACACGCTGCACCGCCTGTCGCCCCAACTCCCCCCAATCCGGATTGAGCAAGAAGAACGCCACCAAGAAGCCGATCAGGCAGAGACCAACCAGCCCGGCGACGTTCTCCATGATCGTGAACTTGACCCGCCAGATCACCAGCCATACGGCCACCGCAGCGAGCGGAACCCACAGGAGGTAGGAGACGCTCGTGATCAGCTGCACGGCGAGCGCGACACCGCCGACCTCTGCGGTAAGCGTCATCAAGTTGATCAAGAAAGAGGCACCTAGGTTGAGTATGGCGACACGCGGCCCAAGCCGTTCTCGGATCAGCTCGAATGTGGCGCGGCCGCTGACGGCGGCAACTCGTCCTGACATCTGAGCGAAAATGCAGATCCCGATGACTCCAACCACCACTGCCCAGCCAAGCGAAAGCCCGAACCGCGATCCCACGACCGCATTGGTCACCAAGTCCCCGATGTCGAGGAAGCCACCGATCGCGGTCAGGATGCCCAGCGCCAGGCCGAACACTTTTCTTCATCGGCTGCTTCTGAGCTCACTGAGGAGGCTGTCCACCTGGCTGCCCGCCGACTCCAAGCCCGCCGTACTGTCCACAGCGCCGCTCCGCTCGAGCTCGTCGCGGCTGGAGAGCACGGAGGTCGCGCCTGCGTGGATGGCGTCTGACACTGCATTTCGGTCTGATTGGAGCTGCGGACTGTCGATCGTGATCGGCTCGAGGGCGCGCTCAGCGTCCGCAATCTGCCCAGCCATGTCGCCGAGCAATGTTTCGGTTGCAGCTCGAGTCGATCTCTGCTGCTCGTAGAGCTGAATGGCCAACAGGCTGCTCGCAATTGCGCTGTGCGACTCGCTCAAGGCGTGAATCAGATCGTCGGTCGCTGCGGCCTGCTGGCTGCACCCAGCGAAAAGGCATACCGACAGCGTGAGACCGACTGTGCACCTCAAGATGCGCACTCCGACCTGCCTCCCCGTTATAGGCGCCGCCGAATTGTCAGCTCATCAGTGATTGCGCAACATCGACACCAGCTGCGACTTGTTCTTGCCGGAATAGCCGGATAGGCCTAAGTCCTTGGCGCGCTTTCGTAAATCGTCGACCGTCCAGTCGTCGTATGAGCCGGACTGGGCACCCTTCTTTCCCACCGAGGATCGGCCGCGCGCGGCCGAAGCGTTCGCAATTCGAGCTGCCTTCTCCTTGGAACCGCCCTCGTCGCGAACCTTCTCGTAAACCTCGGGGTCTTTGACACTTGGGCCCGGCTTCTTCTTGGCTGGCATGACCTCTCCTTTCCGCCGCTCTGCTCGTGAACCGGTTGCTACTGCGCTGGCCGATTGGTTCGCACGATCAGTGGTAGCGCCGCGATGATGATCACCACAGCAAGGGTGAAGCCGGCCACGACAAGCGCAGCGGTCCTTCCCATCACCAGGTCGAAGATCAACAGCACAGTGCCGATCAACATGACGGCGACGCCCGTAAGGGTGAAGCGCATGATGACATGTGCGGTCTGAACGATCGTTTGCTTTGCGCTCCTGCGGAACAGCGCCCGATGAAGGTTCACCGGCGCTAATCCGAGCGCGGTAGTAAGCACGGCCGCGACCACCAGGACGAGATAGACACGGGTCTGGAAAGTCGTCAGATCGCCGAACCGCTGTTGAAAGGCGATGGTGAGCAAGAAGCCGGTGAAGATTTGGGTACCCGTCTGGGTAACCCTCAGTTCCTGCAGGATCTCGTTCCAGTTGCGGTCCATCCGTTCGTTTACGGACTCGTCACGGCCATCCGTTGGATCGGCATCAGCCCGCTCATCCGCGGCCCGACGGTCCGTCATCGTGATTCCTCAGCCATCATGTTCACTCTCCTAGTTTTAAAACCCGCGCAGTGGGATGCCTAAACATCTGGGCCGCGGGCGAGGAGATGCCAATCCCGGCCGGCGGCCGTGAGCCGCCTCTTTTCACGAGCGACGAGCGCGTTAGGAGTTGCCGACGATGTGTTCGATGATCGCCGTCGTCGATACGGATGGGGTACGCGGTAGGTACACGACCTGACAGATGTCGTTCAAAAAATCGAATTTGCCCTGCCAGTCATCGCCCATCACCAAGATGTCGGCCTTGTGCTCGAGGACGTAGTCACGCTTCTGTTCGAGGCTCTCTTCGAGAAACACATCGTCGACTGCCTTGACATTGGCAACGATCTCGAGCCGTTCATCCTGCCGGAACACCGGGTTACGACCCTTCTTGGCAAAGTTGAGATTGTCCGAAGACACTCCGACTACGAGCCGATCACCGAGTGCCGCCGAGCGATTGAGCACCCGCACATGGCCGACGTGAAATACGTCGAATGTGCCGAAGGTGATCACGGTCTTGCTCGCCACGTTCACTGCTCCTTACTCATTGTTTCGCCCGCCAAGCTCGCTCAACGCTCCGTGTTTGCCAACCCTAGAGGGTCAGCGGCGAGGGCGGGTGAAGACGGCCCGCCAACGATGCGTACCTGGCGGGTCGCGAATTTCCTCAATGTCTACCGTCTCCAGGCCCTCGACTGCGAAGGATTCAATATCGGCCCGAGTGAGCGGCCAGGGTGGACCGTCCACGGGATCGCCGTCATCGCGAGCAGCGGCCAGCAAAAGCAAGATGCCGCCAGGAGTGACGAAGCGACCGACATGCAACACAACGGTCGGGCGGAGGCGTACGGGCAGGGCCTGAGTGGTGTAGGTCTCGACGACGAGGTCGAAGTGATGCCGCCACTCGGCGGGTGGATTCAGTAGATCGGCCACCCGGAAGTCGACTGGGCTCGTCGGAAAACGGCGCCGCGCGGCGTCGATCGCTGAACCCGAGATGTCAAAAGCGATCACGCGATATCCCTGGGCCGCCAGGTACGCCGCGTCTTCGCCGAGGCCTGAACCAACCACCAGTGTCCGGCGTCCCGCGAGCATGGGGACCTGCTCGATCCACTCGACCAGCAGCGGGTGCGGCGCGCCGCGATCCCACGGCACGATGGCCTGCCCGTCCGCCGCCTCGGCATACAGGCGCTCGAACCAGCCGGTCGCGTCGCCCCGACGAAGGGCCTCCCCCGACAGTCGCCGCGCGTCCTCGTCCGGATCGTGTGCCACCATGGCTCCATCCTGGCGGATCAGGGGGTTCGCGAGCGTCGGAAAATCGCGGCGGATTCGCCGCACGATTGCGCGAGCGAACAGACCAGGGACCTGGGTCAGCTCAGGTCACTCAGTGCCAGCTCGACCTGGTCCAAGCCGCGCTCGAGCTGGTCTTCGCTGATCACCAGTGGTGGCGCCAGGCGAATGGTCGAGCCGTGCGTGTCCTTTGCGAGCACATATCGCCGCGCCAGCGCCTCACAGACCTCGCGGCCCGTTCCCAGCCGAGGATCAATGTCAACGCCTGCCCACAGTCCCCTGGATCGTACGGAGATCACCCCGCGACCAATCATGGAATCCAACCGCTCCCGCATCCGCAACCCGAGCCGGGTAGCTCGCTCCTGGTATTCCCCTGTCTCGAGCAACCGCACGACGGCGAGACCCAGAGCACAGGCGAGCGGATTGCCGCCGAATGTGCTGCCGTGCTGGCCAGGCTGCAGCACGCCCAGCACATCATGATCAGCAACGACTGCGGATACCGGAACGATGCCGCCACCAAGCGCCTTGCCCAGCAGGTAGACATCGGCGATGACGCCCTCGTGCTCGCAGGCGAGGGTACGGCCCGTACGACCTAGTCCTGACTGGATCTCGTCGGCGATGAACAGCACACCATGCTTGCTGGTGAGTTCACGTACCCCGGCCAGATACCCCGGCGGTGGGATCCGTACGCCCGACTCACCCTGAATCGGCTCAAGGAGCACCGCGACAACATCGTCAGTCATTGCCTCGCGAATGGCTTCAAGATCGCCGTACGGGACCAAAACGAAGCCCGGAGTGTACGGTCCGAAATGATCATGCGCCAACGGATCGTCGGAAAAACTGATGATCGTGGTGGTACGACCGTGAAAATTGCCGCTGGCGACGATGATCACTGCTCGACCATCTGGCACGCCCTTAATCTCATACCCCCACTTGCGAGCAACCTTGATCGCCGACTCAACTGCCTCGGCGCCGGTGTTCATCGGCAGCATCATGTCTTTGCCGATCAAGGTAGCCAGGCCCTCGGCGAACGGGGCCAGCTGATCATGGTGAAAAGCCCGTGAGGTCAGCGTAAGACGGTCGAGTTGTTCCTTCGCCGTGGCGACCAGCGTCGGATGACGGTGCCCGAAGTTGTTGGCCGAGTACGCCGCCAGAAAATCCAGGTATTGCGTGCCCTCGGTGTCGGTGAGCACGGCGCCGCATCCGCCAGACACCACGACATCGAGCGGATGATAGTTGTGAGCGACGCGCTCGTCCTCGAGCCGCAACAACTGACTGGCACTCGACAAGGTGTCGTCCATGGTGATCATGATGATGCTCCTGCCGAGGGTTGGGACGGGATGGTGGGGCCAAGAGTTGAGTCCTCGTCGTGCAGCGCGCTAGTCGTCGGCGGAGCGATCAGCGCCGGCCTAATCTCCTGGGTGCAGCACTTCACGCTTCCGCCGCCCTTGATCAACTCGCTGAGATCTACCGATATCGGCCAGTAGCCAGCGGCCGCGAGGTCCTCACGCAACTGGCGGGCACCGGCAGGAATGAAGACATGCAGCCCATCGCTGACCGCATTGAGCCCGAATGTGTACGCATCATGCCGGTTCGCAATCAAGGCATCGGGAAACAGCGCGGCTAGCAGCTCTCGGCTTTGCTGACTGAACGCCGCAGGGTAATAAGCGATGTGATCACGCTCGTCGTCGAGAACGGCCAGGGCGAGATCAAGATGGAACAGACGTGGATCGACCAGCTCGAGACTGATCATCTCGCGTCCTGTCAACGCGACGAGCTCCCGATGAGCTTGCAGAGACGTGCGAAAGCCATAGCCGGCGAGGATCCTCCGCGACAGAATTGCGAAATCACCCTCCGCCTCGTTGACGGCGTTAGGTTCCGGCATGTTTCCGGCGCCGTACAAGATGCCGTTGCGACGATGCCACTCTGCATGTGAGGCAATCTCAGCCTCGCGTTCCTGGTTGGCGAACTTGGCGAGCAGAGTGTGGCCGTCTACCACCGTGGCGCCGTTTGCGGCAAAGACCATGTCCGGCATGCTGGGCAGCGGGTCCAGCAGGTCGACTCGGTGCCCTGTCGAGCGGTAGGCGTCCACCAGTCCCGACCATTGGCGGATGGCCAGCGCGCGGTCCACCTGAACGCTCGGATCCATCCATGGATTGATCGAATAAACCACGTCGAAGTAGGTCGGTGGACACATCAGATAGTGCCGAAGCCTGGCACGCCGCATGGGGTGCCCAATCCGGTTCAGCACAGTCGTTGTCACCCTTGAAGCCTAGGGGCCGCAAGCGCGCAAGTCCGATAGTGTGATCGACGAAAGCGAGGAGAGTCTGTTGCGTCTTGATGAAATTGATCACAAGATCCTTGCGCGCCTTACCGACCATGGCCGAGAGAGCTTCGCCATGCTCGGGCACCATGTCGGATTGTCCACCGCGGCCACCAAACGACGGGTCGATCGCCTCCGGCTGAGCGGTGTCATCAGGCGCTTCACTGCCGAGATCGAGCCAGCTGCACTGGGTTGGACAATCGAGGCATTCGTCGAGGTCTACTGCGAAGGAAGGGTGCCGCCAGACCGAATGCGGGAAATGGTGAGCACCATTCCCGAGGTTGCGGAGGCGTATACCGTGACTGGCGAAGCTGACGGCATCCTCCGGGTCCGGGCCGCCGATACCTCTCACTTCGAGAAGGTGCTTGGCATCATCCGCAACCATCCCGGCGTATCACGCACCCGTTCGGCAATCGTTCTCTCCAGACTCTGATCACAGTGAGACTGGCAATGCCCGCGCGTAGGCGGCAAAACGCGCCCCGCTAATCCTGGCGTCGATATCCACACCCGTTCGGACCAGGAGTCTCACCTTCCACAGATTTTCCTGGTACCGAACGATCGCGGCACCGGCTCAACATCCTTCCAACGTGCGCCACCGTCATGAAATCTCCAGCCGGCTGCTTCATCTCGCTACGCTGCAGGACCACGTGATCACCCGCGAGCAGGCGCTCGCACACGGCTTGAGCCGTCACAGCGTAGACCGCCTCGTGGTATCAGGGGCCTGGCGACGGCTCGCCAGCGGCATTTTCTTGACGGTTCCGCTGGAGCCGTCGTGGGACTCGCTGGCCTGGGCCGGCATCCTCCTGGGTGGTGAATCCGCAAGGCTCGGACCGGAGTCTTCCGGCTTCTTGCACCACGTGCTGCCTGAGGTTTCGAACCCAGTTGATGTGTTGGTGCCTCGGACGCGCCGCATTGACGTCAACGGTCCGTGGCGTTTTATCCGTGAGCGGCCAGCAGCCCGACCCGCACGATCGGTTGGAAATCCACCACGACTCACTGTCGAAAGCACCGTCCTCGACCTAGCTGAGGCTCGGGACGCCGGTGAAGTGGTGGCGTTGATCACCACCGCGGTACAGCGCCGCCTGACGACGGTAAAGCGAATTGGTAATGACCTGGACCAGCGAGCCCGACACCGACATCGAGAGCTGCTGCGCGACCTGCTTGTAGATGTCGACGAAGGAGCTGAGTCACCGATCGAGCTGCGGTATCTGCGCGACGTGGAACGGACACACGGTTTGCCCAAGGGCCAACGGCAGCAGTCGAGGTCAGGTCTTCCCTTCCAGACCGACGTCGACTACAAGGAGTTCGGACTCATCGTTGAGCTCGACGGCCGTGTCGATCATGAGGGTTTTGGTCGGTTTCGCGACATGGATCGAGACAATCGACACGCCCTGGTCCACGCTCTTACGCTGCGGTACGGCTTATACGATCTCGCTTCTCGACCGTGCGGCGTGGCCTTTCAGGTCTATCGCGCATTGGCGGAGCGCGGATATCTCGAGGTATTCCTCCGGTGTCGACGCTGCAGCACCGCTTCGGAAGTGGATCTGCTCCTCGCCTGAAGAGGTCCCTACGTTCGGGGCGGATCCTGCCGGGTACTCGCGGCACAATCCGCCCCGATCTTTGCGTGTCCGATAGGAGCCCGTCGTGTGGAGGCATGCGTTAGTTTCTTCAGAGTGAGGCTGCCGCGATGACCGAGACCAGTCCTCCGCTTGAGTCAGGCGGGTTAGCGGCGGCGGCGGCGGTCGAGTCAGCCCCGAAGGCGGAGCCGATGCGCAGGATTCGTGTCACCGACTTCCACGCAGCCAAGCGTCAACACGAGCGCTGGGCCATGTTGACCAGCTACGACCAATACACCGCCGCGCTCTTCGATGAGGCCGGGGTCTGGGCGCTGCTCGTGGGCGACTCCGCTGCCAACAATGTCTACGGCTACGACACCACCTTGCCGGTCACGGTTGACGAGCTGTTGCCGCTGGTCCGCGCCGTAGTGAAATCCACCAAAAGAGCCTTCGTGATCGGCGATCTGCCCTTCGGCTCGTACGAGGATGGGCCGTCCCAAGCCCTCGAGACCTCGATCCGCTTCATGAAGGAAGGCGGCTGCCACGCGGTGAAGTTCGAGGGTGGGGTGCGCGTTGGGGCACAGATCCGCAAGGTCACAGACGCCGGCATCCCCGTTATGGGCCATATCGGATTCACTCCGCAGAGCGAGCACAAGCTCGGCGGCTACCGAGTGCAAGGTCGCGGCGACGACGCGCAACGTCTGCTGGAGGATGCACACGCCGTCGAAGACGCCGGAGCCTTCGGCGTGGTGTTGGAGATGGTTCCTGGTGATCTAGCGGGCAAGGTTACCGGTGAACTCGAGATCCCGACCGTCGGCATTGGCGCCGGTCCGGACTGCGATGCGCAGGTCCTGGTTTGGCAAGACATGCTCGGCCTGAGACGCGGCAAGATGCAGCGTTTTGTCAAGCAGTACGCCAACCTGGCCAAGATCATCGGTGACGCGGCCGGCGCATACGTTGACGAAGTCAGGAATGGCACCTTCCCCAGCGAGCAGCACACGTTCGCGACAAATCTTCCTATTCCAGAGGCTAGGTCATGAAGATCACCCGGAGCGTCGCCGAATACACCAGGTTCCGCAGCACGCTCGATGGACCTTCGAGCCCGCGGCTTGCCTTCGTGCCAACGATGGGTGCCCTGCACGAAGGCCATCGCTCGCTGATGACGTTGGCTCGATCACTCGGCGATGTGATTGCCGTCAGCATCTTCGTCAATCCGCTCCAGTTCGGGCCTAGCGAGGATTATGCGCGTTATCCGCGACCCCTCGACGATGATCTTGAAGTGTGTGAGGCGGAAGGCGTCGATGCCGTCTTCGTGCCGAGCGTCAGCGATCTCTATCCGCCTGGGCGGCAGGTCACAGTCGACGCAGGCGCCCTAGGGTCAGTGCTGGAAGGACGCTCCCGGCCGGGCCACTTCAGTGGAGTGCTCACCGTGGTCCTCAAGTTGTTGAACATCATCAGGCCGCAGCTAGCGATCTTGGGTCAAAAGGACGCGCAACAGCTTGCATGTATCCAACGCATGGTGACCGACCTGAACATCGGAATCGAGGTTGTCGGCGGACCGATCATTCGCGAAACCGATGGACTCGCGATCTCGAGCCGCAACATCTACCTCACCGCGACCGAGCGCCCGGTGGCGCTCAGCATCTCCGCGGCGCTCGAGAAGGCCGCAACTCAGAGCTCAGTTCCAGCCGCTCGTGCAGCGGCGCACGAGGTGCTGGATCGGGCCGAAGCCGAACCATGCTTCGAACTTGACTACGCGAGCATCGTCAATTCGACAACCTTTACCGACGTGCCGGATGATCATGTGGGGCCGGCCATCTTTGTGGTGGCAGCCCGGGTGGGTAACACCCGGCTGATCGACAACACGATCATCAACTTCGCGCCACCGCCGTGGTCCTGACCGACGAAGCGTTATCTCGTGGACATCGATACCGCCGCCGATGAGCTGTACGCCCTCTCGCCCGATGACTTCATCGAACGACGGCAGCAGCTGGTCGCCGCGGCAAAGCAGCAAGGGAACCGCGAGCTGGCCGCCCAAGTAGGCAAGCTCCGACGACCTACCAGGAGCGCCTGGCTGATCAACGTCCTTGCGCGGCAGGCCTCCGACGACCTCAGCGCACTCCTCGAGCTCGGTACAGCGCTCCAGGACGCGCAGCAGCGGATGGCTGGCGATGAACTGCGCCAGCTTTCTCTGCAACGGCGCAAGGCAGTGGACGCACTCGCCCGCCGGGCGGTCGAACTCGGGGGCGAGTCCGGGTACACCGCTCCGGATGGAGCGGTGCAAGAGGTCGGGCAGACGTTGCAGACCGCACTCGGCGATCCCGAGATCGGCGAGCTGGTACGCGCGGGACGACTGACGCAGGCCGTGACATACGGCGGCTTTGGGCCGACCGATCTTGCCTCTGCTCTCGGCGCCTCCATCCCAGCCAAGCCCGGCAGGCCCGAGCAGGAGCCGACTAAGACGCCGCCGCCCAAGCTGGATGCGAAACAACGTCGACGAGCTGAGCAGGCGGCTGCCGAGGCTCGGGAGCTTGCGAACAAAGCACGGCAGGCCGCCGAGTCGGCGGAAGAGGAAGCCGAGGCCGCCACCCAGCGCGCTGATGATCTTGCTGATCAAGTCGAGTCATTACGCGGCCAGCTGCGTCAGGCCGAAGCCGGCGAGCGGGAGGCACGCGAGGCAGCGCGAGCCGCACGAAAGCACTATCAAGAGCTACGACAGGCCGCGACGTCTGCCGAGCAGGCGGCAGCAGCTGCGGACCACGCTCTCGGCGAGTGAGTTACAAACCTTGGTCGACCGATTGCAGGTGGAGCAACAAGGCAGAACCACGGCGGGCTGGTGGCAGCGGAATGCCAGCGGCGCCCAACGCCCGGCCGGTCAGCACCGGAGCTGCCGAGGCCCAGGACGGCGTCACGGCCTGAGCTTCTCCAGGACGGGCACCTACGATTTCGATGCGGTACGAGGTAGCCGGGTCCAGCCCGTCGATGCGGACCCGCCGACTGGCCACCGCCCGCTCCAACCACACGAGGGCGAACAGCGCCTGGCCGCGATCATCAGCAACAACTCCATGTGCGACGAAACCTCGATCACTTTCGTCAGAGCGGATTGTGCTACCAGAGTGCAGCAGCGGCCGGAACTTCTTGTGGAGCGCTAGCCAGCGATGAATGGCGCGCAGGCTGGCGGGAGTTTG
>Ga0307306_10000052_pt1 | contig 24118 bp, 25 predicted proteins | sample ER_DNA_193_FD_194507 | JGI IMG/M metagenome (GOLD analysis project Ga0307306, IMG submission 194507) | Bulk soil microbial communities from the East River watershed near Crested Butte, Colorado, United States - ER_DNA_193 | ecosystem: Environmental > Terrestrial > Soil > Floodplain | place...
CGGCTGCGAGGGACGGGCGACGATGCTGGAGATGCCGCAGTTCGGCGTCTCCTCCTCGGCGGTGCGGCAGCGGGCCAAGCAGGGCCGGCCGCTGCGGTATCTGGTCCCGGACGCAGTCGCCGATTTCATCGCCGAGAGGGGGATCTACAGGTGAACGAGGCGCAATCGGAGGCGCTGGCGCGGCAACTTGCCGCGATCGCCGACTCGAAAAAAGCCGAGGACATGGTCGTTCTCGACATGCGCGAGCTGGTCGCCTACACGGACTACCTGGCGATCTGCACCGCCCGCAGCGAGCGCCAGGCAAAGGCGATCGTCGACGAGGTGAGGGTGCGGGTGAAGCGCGAGAGCGGTGTCTTGCCAGGTGGCGTCGACGGTGGCGGCGACGCCGGCTGGACGATCCTCGACTACCTCGACTGCGTCCTCCACGTCTTCACCCCGGACGCGCGGCAGCGCTACGCGCTCGAGGACCTGTGGCACGAGGCGCCGCGGCTCGAGCTCGATTTCGACGCCCCCGAAGCTCCCTCCGCCGCCAGCGCATAGCGCCGGCCATTAATACGTCCGACGAGCCGCTTAGGTTGCCCGCCCATGGGTGGATTCAAGCGGGCGCTGTTCGGGTATCGCCGCGCGGAAGTCGAGGATGCGATCTCGATCCGGGACGCGCGGATCCTCGGGCTGGAGCTGAACGGCGACGCGGCGAGGGCGGCGCTCTCGGAGCTCGAGACCGAGACCACCTCGCTGACCGGCATGGTCCTCGAGCGCGAGCGTGAGATCCGCTGCCTGAACGAACGGCTGCGCGAGGCCAACGAGTGCCATGACCGCAGCATCGCCTCTCTCGACGCGATCACCTCGCGGCTGGAGGAAGTGGAAGCGCAGGCGCGCGGCCAGGCGACCCGAATCCGGATGAAAGCGCTCCGCGAGGCAGTCGAGGTGAGCAAGAAGGTGAAGGAGCTGACCGAGATCGAGCCTGCCCTGCAGGCCGAAGCGGACGCCGGCCAGGGTCCCGCGGCCGACGACGAGAGCCTCTACGAGGGCAAGGTGAAGCTCGAGATCGGCCCGCTCGGAGACTTCTCGCAGCTGGTCGGCTTCGAGGACGCCGTCGGCCAGATCGGCGCCTCGGAGATCAAGGTCGACCGCTTCTCCGAGGGCCGCGCCACCTTCTCGATGCGGCTCGACGAGCCAACCGACCTGCTGAGCGAACTCGAAGAGCTCTCGGCCCTCGACTTCAAGGTCCGCCACAACGCTCCCGACAACCTGATCCTCGACGTCGACGAGGAGCAGGGGCCGGAACAGCGCGCCGCCTGACGCTAAACTGCGCTTCCCGTATGGGGCTGTAGCTCAGCTGGAAGAGCGCCTCGCTGGCAGCGAGGAGGTCAGGGGTTCGAGCCCCCTCAGCTCCACTGATTCGACCACTTTGGACACCCGGGCCGGCGAAGAAGATTCGCTAGTGTCTTCAACCGATGCCGAGTAGCTTCACTCACGCCTGCCCACCATCTCTGCGGCTCGAGCTGCGGGCCCTGCAGGCTGCTTCGCCCCGGCTCTAGCCGCTTCCGCGCACCCTCTCGACTTCTCCTCGCCCTCGGGCGGCGGACCCTGTGCTCGCCTGCAAGTAGGCGAAATCCGAGATACCGAAATACGCATAGCGCGGTATTCGCGGGACGACTTGACTCGAACTCTATGGACCTGGCGGGAGCAGGCCAATTCCCTCCGCTAGATGCCTCGCCGCGAAGACCCCCAAGTCGGCCTCGGGAAGGCGATCCGCGCGCTCCGCAACCAGGCCCAGCTGAGCCAGGAAGCGCTGGGCGAAAAGGCGGAAATCCACCCGACCTGGATCTCCCACATCGAGTCGGGGCGGATCAACCCGACCTGGGGCAACGTCCGCCGGATCGCAAGGGGCCTGGGCGTGAAGCTGGCGCGGCTGGCCGAGCTGGCCGAAAAGCTCGAGCGCGAGCACGGCGACGCCTGACTAAAAGCCCGGCATGCGCATGCCGATGCTCTAGGCGATGAGCATCGCCAATCAGCACGTGTTCTCGCACGGGATGCGGGACACGCGTGAGACCCTCGACGCCTGGAGCCGGCGGCCCTGGCGGGTGCTCGGGGCCTGGCTCGGGCTCAGCCTCAGCATCGCGCTGACGCTGCTGGCGGCTGTGTGGGTGGTGGCCGGGCTGCTGACCCCCGACCTGACGCCGATCCACCTGCCCGGTTTCACCGAACCATCCGAACCAGGGGACCTGCTGCCGATCCTCTGGCGCAACTCGCTCGTCCTCGCGCTCCACGGCACCGCCTGTATCGCCGGCTTCATCGCCGGCGCCTCGATGCCGATCGCCGCCGCCCAGCGCACCGGCTTCTCGCGCTGGGTTCACGTCAAGGCGGGGGAGGGGGCGATCCTCTTCGTCTGCGCCGTCACCCTCTTCTCCCTCTGCACCCAGGCCCTCTACCTCGGCTTCCAGGGCTCGACCCTCGCCTACCAGCTGCACATCACCAGGCTCGAGCTGATCATCAGCGTGCTGCCGCACGCGATCACCGAGCTGACCGCCCTCTTCCTCCCGCTTGCCGCCTGGCTGATCGCCAGCCGCCGGGGCGAGTGGAACCAGCTCCTCGCCGCCACCCTCGTAACCGTGCTGCTGGCGATTCCGACCCTCGTCCTGGCAGCGACGATCGAGGTCTACGTCTGGCCACACATCCTCCGCGACCTCTCCTCGGTCACCTACTCCTTCCCGTACTAGCCCACGTAAGATCGCCGGTTCAATGGCCGGTTACGACCCGAAGACGATCGAGCGCAAGTGGCAGCAGGTCTGGGCCGAGGAGAAAACCTGGGAGGTCGCGAACCCGGGGCAGCCGGGCTCCGACGACTCGAAGCCGAAGTCCTACGTGCTGGAGATGCTGCCCTACCCCTCGGGCGAGCCCCATGTCGGGCACCTCAAGTGCTACGCGGTCGGCGATGCGATCGCTCACTTCCGCCGCCGCCACGGGTTCGAGGTGATCCACCCGATGGGCTACGACTCCTTCGGCCTGCCGGCCGAGAACAACGCGATCAAAACCGGCGAGCCGCCGCGGGTCGCGACCGAGCGCTCGATCGAGTCCTTCCGCCGCCAGTTCCGCGAGTGGGGCATCTCGATCGACTGGAGTCGCGAACTGGCGACCCACACGCCCGAGTACTACCGCTGGACCCAGTGGATCTTCCTGCAGCTGTTCGAGCGCGGCCTCGCCTACCGGGAAGAGGCGGAGGTCAACTGGTGCCCGAAAGACGCGACGGTGCTGGCCAACGAGCAGGTCGTCGACGGCCGCTGCGAGCGCTGCGGCACCGAGGTGATCCAGAAGAACCTCGAGCAGTGGTTCTTCCGCATCACCGACTACGCCGACCGTCTGCTGGAGGACTTCGAGGCGCTCGAGTCCTGGCCCGAGCACGTGATCACGATGCAGCGCAACTGGATCGGCCGCTCCGAGGGGGCGCAGGTCGTCTTTCGCTGCGAGGAGGTCGACCTCGACTTCCCGGTCTTCACCACCCGCCCCGACACCCTCTTCGGCGCCACCTTCTTCGTGCTGGCGCCCGAGCACCCCGAGCTGGAGCGCCTCGTCGCCGGGACGCCGGCCGAGGAGGAGGTGCGCGAGTACGTCAACCGGGTGGGGCGCGAGTCGGCCGAGGAACGGGGGGCGGAGGACCGCGAGAAGACGGGGGTGGCGCTCGGGCGCAGCGTCGTCAACCCGGTCAACGGCGAGCTAATCCCGATGTACGTCGCCGACTACGTGCTGATGGAGTACGGGACCGGCGCGATCATGGCTGTCCCCGGCCACGACAGCCGCGACTATGAATTCGCACAGAAGTTCGGGCTGCCGGTCAAGCGTGTGATTGAGGGCGAGGACGCGGAGGCCGCTCGCGACGACGAGGGCCTGCCGTTCGCCGGCGACGGACAGATGACGAACTCCGGCCGCTTCGATGGCAAGCACAACCGCGAGGCCTACGCGGAGATCGTCGACTGGTTGCGGTCCGAGGGGCGCGGGGAGCAGGCGGTCAACTACCGGCTGCGCGACTGGCTGGTCTCGCGTCAGCGCTACTGGGGCGCCCCGATCCCGGTCGTCTACTGCGATGAGTGCGGGATCGTGCCGGTGCCCGCCGAGCAGCTGCCGGTCGAGCTGCCGGAGATCGAGGACTACGCGCCGCAGGGCAAGAGCCCGCTGGCGGCGGCCGAGGACTGGGTGGCGACGGAGTGCCCGCGCTGCGGCGCCGCCGCCCGCCGCGAGACCGACACGATGGACACCTTCGTCGACTCCTCCTGGTACTTCCTCCGCTACCTCGACGCCGGCAACGACGGTGCCGCCTTCGGCCGCGCCGCCGCCGATCACTGGATGCCGGTCGACCAGTACATCGGCGGCGTCGAGCACGCGATCCTGCACCTCATGTACGCGCGCTTCTTCACCAAGGCGCTGGCCGACCTCGGCCACCTGGGCGTGCAGGAGCCGTTCGCCAACCTCTTCACCCAGGGGATGATCACCCGCGACGGGGCGAAGATGTCGAAGTCGAAGGGCAACACCGTCAGCCCCGGCGACTACGTAGAGCGCTACGGCGCCGACACCGCCCGCACCTACGTCTGCTTCATGGGTCCGCCGGAGCGCGGCGGCGACTGGACCGACGAGGGGGTCGAGGGCGTCAACCGCTTCCTCTCCCGTCTCTGGCGGCTCTGCGCGGAGGTCGGGACCCGGACCGAGGCGGGTGCACCCGGTCCCGGGGCCGGGGGAGAGGCGCGAGAGCTGCTCGCCAAGGCCCACTGGGCGATCGACAAGGCGACCCGGGACTTCAACCGCGGCTTTCAGTTCAACACCGTGATCTCGGCGGTGATGGAGCTTGTCAACGAGGCCTACCGGCTCAAGGACGGCCTCTACGGGTCGCCGGAGGGCGATGCCGCGGTCCGTTTCGCCACCGCCACCGCCGCTTCGCTGATCTTCCCCTTCGCTCCGCACCTCGGCAGCGAGATCTACGAGCGGCTGACGGGCGAGAGGGTCTGGGAGCAAACCTGGCCGCAGGCAGACCCCGAGCTGCTCGCCAGCGACACGGTGACGCTGGTGGTTCAGATCAACGGCAAGCTCCGCGACCGGATCGAGGTACCGGCGGAGGCGCCGAAGGAGGAGCTGTTGCGGCTGGCACGGGAGAGCGAGAAGGTCGCCCGCCATCTCGACGGCCAGCAAATAGTCAAGGAAATTGTAGTTCCGGGCAAGCTGGTCAACCTGGTGGTGCGGTAGGGCCCCTCGCCAGGCCCCTCCCGTCTGCTAGAAAGCCGCCGATGCTGGTCAGGAGACTCGAAGACACCGCAGTGGAGGAATGGCACCGCCTGCGCGCCCACGTCCTCATGGACGCGGGCGAACTGGGCTCGCGCAACCTCTCCGTCACCTGGGTGACGGTGCCGGGCGGGGCGAAGCAGACGCTGCACTCCTCGGGCGAGGCCGAGCAGGCCTACGTCGTCGTCCGCGGCCACGGCACGATGTCGGTTGCCGGCGACACCCAGGAGGTCGGCGAGGGGGACCTGATCCTGGTGCCGCCCGCGACCGAGCACTCGATCGGCAACGAGGGCGACGCGGAGCTGGCCTGCGTCTCAATCCAGTCGCCGCCCGTCGCCGCCGCCGAGCTCTACAGCGACCAGCTGGCAGAGGTGGCCGGCTACGACGACGAGGACGACTACTGAGGCGCGACAGCCGGCGCATTTCGGCGTCCTCGGTCGCTTGCGTGCAGAGCACGCGGCGCTCCCTGCGTCCTTGAACTGCTTGCCTGTCGCACCTCAGAATCACTCTCGTTTCTGAACTTTTTGTTTTTGCGCGCCACTCGTGCGCCGGGGCCGCCGATGATCGGCGGCGATGCCGGAGCTGAGCCGTAATCAGGTTTTCGTTTATGCCGCCGTCGCGGTGGCGCTGCTCCTGGTCGGGGCGCGGGCGATCCGGGGGGAGGGCGGCACCGATCCATCCTTCGCCGCGGCTGACTCGGGCGCATCCTCTTCATCCTCCGGCGGCAGCTTCTCGGTCGGGGGCGAGAGCGGCGACCTCGTCGTCGACGTCACCGGAGCGGTGCGGCGTCCCGGGGTCTACCGGATGCCGGCGGGGAGCCGCGTCGACGACGCCGTGACGCGCGCCGGCGGACCGACCGGGAGGGCCGAGCTGGAAGCGGTGAACCTGGCGGCCCGGCTCGCGGACGGGCAGCAGGTGGTCGTGCCCGAGCGGCTCGCCGCCGGCGCTTCTGCCGGCGCGACCGCCGAAGACGGTCCGATCAGCCTCGGCGCCGCCACGGTCGAGCAGCTGGAAGAGATCGACGGGATCGGGCCGGTGACGGCAGGCGACATCGTCGAGTTCCGCGACGAACACGGCGGGCTCTCCTCGGTCGATCAGCTCGACCAGGTGCCGGGGATCGGGCCGGCGACGATGGAGGCGCTGCGAGAGCGGCTGCAGCCGTAAGCCGTGCGTTCGCCGCGGCCGTCGCTGCCGATCCTCATCGGGATCGTCCTGGTTGTGGCGCTGGCCCTGGCGCGCAGCGGCGAGATCCGGGAGACGGCCGCAGCGGGCCTGGGCCAAGGGATGCCGCCGCGCGAGGCCGAGCTCGCACGGGGCTTCGTCCTTGGCGAGGACGAGCAGATCGACGAGGCGACGAAGGAAGACTTCCGCCGCTCGGGCCTCAGCCACCTGTTGGCGGTCTCCGGCGAGAACGTCACCCTGCTGGCGCTCCTGGCGATGCCGGTGCTCGGCCTGCTCGGCATCCCGCTGCGCGAGCGCCTGCTCTGGATTCTGGGGCTGATCGCGGTCTACGTCCCGGTAGCGGGCGCCGGGCCCTCGGTCCAGCGGGCCGGGGTGATGGGCGCGATCGGGGTGCTGGCGGTTCTGGGGGGCAGGCGCGCCTCGCGTCTCTACGCGCTGGCCCTGGCGGCGGTGGTGACGCTCGCGGTCGATCCTTCTGTGGCGGCTGACATCGGCTGGCAGCTCAGCTTCGCGGCGGTGCTGGGGATCCTGCTCCTCGCCGCGCCGCTGCGGTCGTCTTTCGCTGCCCGGCTCGGTGAAGGCCCCTGGCGCCGGGCGCTGGCGGAGGGGCTGGCGGTGACGATCGCGGCGACCCTCTCGACGGCGCCGCTGATCGCCTTCCACTTCGAAACCCTCTCGACGACGACCCTGGTTGCCAACGTGCTGGCCCTGCCCGCGGTGGCGCCGGCGATGTGGCTGGGAATGTGCAGCGCCGCCTTGGCGCAGGTGCCGGGGTTGCCGCTGGAGCCGTTGAACGGGCTCAACGCGTTGCTGCTCGCCTACGTTGCCCAAGTCGCCTCCTGGTGCGCCGCTCCGGACTGGGCCGAGCTGCACCTGCGATTGAGCGGAACGGGTCTAGTGCTCAGCTACCTCGGCACGGGAGCGCTGGGGCTGGCGGGGTTCTACCTGGCGCGCCTCGGCCTGCTGCGGCCGGTCCTGCGGGGGGCGGTGGCAGTGGCGGTGGCAGGCGTCGCACTCCTGGGCGGGTGGCCGCACGGGGAGAGCACGGCAGCGCCGGCCGGCGGTCTTCGGGTCGAGGTCCTCGACGTCGGCCAGGGCGATGCGATCGTTTTCCAGCCGGCCTCCGCACCGGCGATCCTCGTCGACGGCGGCCCGCCGGGGGACGGGCTGGCCGGCAAGCTCGAGGACGCTGGTGTCGACGAACTTGGCGCCGCCGTCATTACCCACGACCAGTCCGATCACGCGGCCGGAGTGGAGGAACTGCTCGGCCGCTTCCCGGTCGGGCGCCTGGTCTACGGACGGCTCCGCCAGGCCACGCTGGCACAGGCATCCGCCGCCGGGGTCGACCCCGAGCGGGTCGCGGCGGGGCGGGAACTGCGCTCGGGCCTCCTGCGGCTGCGGGTTCTCTGGCCGCCGCGGGAGCTGCTGACGGAAGCCGCGCCGGAAGAAGATCCGAATCAGCTGGCGCTGGTGATGGAGGCCCGCTGGCGCGACTTCACGATGCTCCTCACCGCCGACGCCGAGGCCGAAGCGGTCCCGCTCGACCCGGGTCCGGTCGACGTGCTGAAGGTCGCCCACCACGGCAGCGAAGACGCTGGCCTGGCGTTGCTGCTGGACCGCATCCGCCCGCAGCTGGCCGTGATCTCGGTCGGGGCCGGCAATCCCTACGGACACCCCACCCGAAGCACGCTGCAGACGCTCGCAGGGCACCGCGTGCCGATCCTGCGGACCGACGAGGACGGAGACGTCGTCATCGACGTCGGTGGAGGCTCGTTCCGGGTGGACGGATAACCGAATCGATAGTCGAGGAAGTCGATCCAATCGCTTGCCAGGGCGGCCGGGGTGCCGATGGATGAACCGGTGCACTCTCTCTTCCACAGCAAGCTGCTCTCCGCGCTGAGGCTTCCCAGCTTCGCTGGCGAGGGCTTGCCGGAACGGATGCGCAGCATCAGCTTTGCCTTGCTCGGTCTGACCGCGGCAGCCGGACTCGCCTTGGTCGCGATCTTCGCCCAGCCCGGCTCCACCCTGCTCTCGCCGTCGCCGCTACCCGATCGCCCGTCCGCCGGGCAGTCGGTCGCCGAGGCGAAGAAGCTGCCGCTCGTCCATCGTCCGGTGGCGGTGCTCGCCGCGCAACCGGCGCGTTCGCAGCCGGCGGGCGCCGATGCGGTTGTCCAGTCGCCTCCTTCCGGCTCGACCGACACCTCTGCCGAAGGCGGCGAAGAGCCGCCGCCCCCCGCCGCTGTCGATGTCCCAGCTGCGGCCGGCGCTCCCAAGCCTTCAGGCGGGAACAGCGGCGGCGCTGGGAACGAGACTGGGACCGGAGGCGGTGCCGGGTCGGCTCCAGCCGCCGCTCCTGAGCCCGGTGCCTCGGCGACGACCCCGGCTTCGCCAAAGGCGCCGCAGCCGAACCCTCCGGCGCCCGAAGCGACCACCTCTGCGCCGAAGCCCGAACCCGCTCCCGCCCCCGGCAACTCCGCCTCCGCGGCCGCCGCCGAACACGCCAGCGAACGCGGGATCGAAGCGTCCGCCAGTTCTCCGCCCAGCTCCGCCGGCGGCGCGACGACCGCCTCGGCCGCGCCTGAAGCCGATTCGCCCGGCAACGGCAACGGGCTCGCCAAAGGTCACGACCAGTAGGCGCGGCGGGCGGGCCGCGGCGGGTTCTAGACTCGCCGCATGCCCGCCGAGATGCAGCCGCTCTACCTGATCGCCGGCACCGACGGCGCCAAGATCGACGCGACCAGGGCGCGACTGCGCGCCCGCGCCGAACGCGAGGGCGGATCGGCCTCCCTCGAGGTCTTCGAGCCTGGCGAGGGCAAGGGGATGCCCGACCACGAGGCCCTGCTGGGGGCGATCCCGGCGATGTCGCTGATGGGGACGCGGCGCTACCTGCTCGCCGACGGGATCGAGCGCTGGCGCGACAAGCAGCTGGAGCCGGTGCTTGCGGCGCTGGGTGAGCTGCCGCCGGACCTGACGCTGGTGCTGATCTGCCGCGATAAGCCGGCGGCGAAGCTGGCGAAGGCGGTCAAGGCCGCCGCCGGCGAGATCCACGAGTTCGAGGCACCGAAGGCGCGCGAGATGCCGCGCGTCCTGGTCGGCGAGGCGCAGCGGCTCGGCTTCCGGCTCGATCCGGCGGCGGCGCGGATGCTGGTCGAACGAATGGGCGCGAACCCGCAGCGGCTGCGCAACGAGCTCGAGCGCCTGGCGCTCTGGGCCGGGCAGGGGGGAGAGGTCTCGGCTGACGACCTGCAGGAGATGGTCGCCGACACCTCGGAGATGGCCGTTTGGTCGCTCTCCGACGCGCTGATCGAAGGCGACGCCGCCGCGGCGCTGCGGATCGGCGAGCGGTTGATCGGCCAGGGCGAGAACGTCACCGGCCTGATCTACGGCCTCGCCTCGCGTCTGCGCAGCGCCTGCGTAGCCGCAGCGCAGCTGGAGGAGGGAATCCCCTCGAAGCAGGTCGAGTCATCGCTGAAGATGCACCCCTACGCCGCAAAGCAGCTGGTCCGCCGCCTCCAAGGGACCGATCTGGAGAGCCTGCGGGCAGCGACGGAGACCCTCGCCGACCTCGAGCTTTGGTGCCGCGGCGGCGCCGACTACGGCGACGAGCTCGCGCTGACGATCGCGCTTCGGAAAGCGGCCGCTGGAGCTGCTTAGGCGGCTTTGGTACCGGCAGCGATGCGGGCGGCTTTGGCCTTCTTGCGGGCACCCGTATTGCGGTGGAGGGCGCCCTTCTGCACGGCCTTGTCAACCTTGGAGACGAGCTCGCGCTGCTCGTTGGCGATCGCCTCGGCGTCGCCGCCCTCAGCCGCGGCTTCGAGCCGGCGGAAGTGGGTCTTGACCGTGCTGGTCAGCAGCCGGTTCTCGGTGCGCTCGCGCTCGCTGCGCAGTATCCGCTTCTTCTGTGAGGCTATGTTGGCCATGTTCGAAGGCCCTAGCAGGCGTTTGCCAGCTCCGGGCGGCCGCCGACTATAGCGACTGAAGCAAAGCTTGGAGACGCCCAGGGCACCTGACAACCCCGATCCCGACGAGCGGGCGATCAACGCGGCCGAGGCCGCGGCCGCTTCCGACGTCGGCGTTCGCGAGGCCGAGGGCTTCGAGCCGGGGGAGGAATTCGGCTCCGAGCCGGCGCCGGGGAAGCAGGCGGGGCGGATCGCCCGCTCGACCGCCTTCTTCTCGATCGCCACCGCCGCCTCGCGGGTCGCCGGGCTCGCCCGCGAAGTTGTCGCCGCCGGCTACTACGGGATCAGCGGGCCGATGTCGGCCTTCACGATCGCCTTCCAGGTCCCGAACCTGATCCGCGCCCTCTTCGCCGACGCGGCGCTGCAGCCGGCCTTCGTCCCGGTATTCACCGAACTGCTCGGCAAGAAGGCCTACAAAGAGGCCTTCCGGCTGGCCTCGACGATGCTGCTGCTGGTGACGATGATCCTCGGCGCGATCACCGCGCTCTTCGTCCTCCTGGCGCCGGTGATCATGCCCGTCTTCGCGCCCGGGTTCGAAGGCGAGATCCTCGACCTCACCGTCGCCCTCTCGCAGGTCCTCTTCCCGATCCTGGTCCTGCTCGGGATCAGCGGCATCGTCGTCGGCATCCTCAATAGCTACGACCGCTTCGGCGCCTTCGCGATCTCGCCGCTGTTCTGGAACCTGACGATCATCCTCGTCCTCGTCGTCCTCGAGCCGATGTTCCACGGTCAGGACCGGATCTACGCCTACGCGATCGCGATCCTCGTCGGCACCCTGGTCCAGCTGCTGATCCCGGCCTGGGACCTGCGCCACACGCCCTACCGCTTCCGTCTCAGCTTCGACTGGCGCCACCCGGGGGTGCGGCGGGTGCTGCTGCTGATGCTGCCGGTGACGATCAGCCTCGGCCTGATCAACTTCAACCTGCTGATCAACAGCTTCTTCGGCAGCCTCGTCTCCAACGAGGCCCCGGCGGCGATCGACAAAGCGTTCCGGATCTACCAGCTGCCGCAGGGGATCTTCTCGGTGGCGATCGCGACGGTGCTGTTCCCGACCCTGGCGCGCTTCGCCAACGCCGGCGAGATGGAGAACCTGCGGGCGACGATGGCGAACGGGATGCGGCAGATCCTCTTCGTCCTGGTGCCGGCTGCCGCGGCGATCCTCGCCCTCTCGGACCCGATGATTCGGCTGATCTACCAGCGCGGTGAGTTCGACCCTGCCGAGACGGCGGTGGTGGCGACCGCGCTCTTCTGGTTCGCCTTCTCCCTGCCGACCAACGGCCTCTACCTGCTGCAGACGCGCACCTTCTTCAGCCTGCAGAAACCCTGGCAGGCGACGGCGCTGGCGACGATCGACCTAGTCGTCTCGGCGCTGGCGGCCCTGGCCCTCTACAAACCCTTCGAGGTCGGCGGCATCGTCGCCGGGACGGGGATCGGGACGACGGTGGCGGTAATCGCCCAGGCGGTGATCCTGCGGCGGCGGTTCGGCGGGCTGGAGCTGCGGCGGCTGTTCTCGACGACGGCTCGGATCACGATCGCGGCCGCGGCGCTGGCCGGGGTCGGTTGGCTGGTCTGGGACGTCCTCGACGAGGCGCTGGGGCGGGGCCTGGTCGGGCAGATCGTCTCGCTTGGGGTCGGCCTCGGCGCCGGTGGCCTCGTCTACGTCGCGGTGGCGAAGCTGCTCCGGGTCGAGGAGCTCGAGCAGATGACCCGTCTCCTGCGGCGGCGGTAGCGCGTGCTCGGGGTGGGGCGGTACCTACTGGGGGTGCTGGAGATCCTGCTGCTGGGTGGGTCTGCGTGGCTGGGGGGAGCGGCGCTGCGGAGGTGGCTGCTGCCGAGGTTCGAGGGGGCGCCGGCGGGGCTGGGGACCGCGGTGCTGGCGCTCGCGCTCCTGATTTGGCCGGCGGAGTTGCTTGGAAGCTTCGCGGTCTTCGAGCCGGTGCCGTACCTGCTGCTGGTCGCTGTCGCGGCCTTTGCGCTTTGGAAGCTTGCGCCGCGCCCGCCGGAGAGAGGGGAGTCGCACCCTTACTTGCAGGTGGGGGTGCGACTCCCCTCTCTCCGGCGGCGCGGACGCGACTGGCGGGCCTGGGCGCCGGTCCTGATCGCGCTGTTGGTGGCGGCGATCGCGGTTATTCACTTCGCAGCTGGGGTGAAGACGCGCCTCTCGACCGGGATGACCGGGTTCGACAGCACCTGGTACCACGGGCCGTTCGCGGCAGGGTTCTTCCAGAGCGGCGATACCTGGAACCTGCACTTCATCGCCCCGCAGTTCCTGGCCTGGTTCTATCCCGCCAACGGCGAAATCTTCCACGCGGTCGGGATGCTGGCGTTCGACCGAGATGTGCTCTCGCCGCTGTTGAACCTGGGGTGGTTCTTGGGGTGCCTGGTCGCCTGCTGGTGCATCGGGCGTCCGTACCGAGTGGCGCCTTGGTCGCTAGCCCTCGGGGCGATCGCGCTGAGCGCCCCGGCGCTGGCAGATCAGGCGGGCGAGGCGAGAAACGACATCGTTGGGATCTTCTTCCTGCTGGCGGGGGTGGCGATCGCGCTGAACGCTTGGAGCGCAGAGGCGAGAGCAGAAAAGAAGCTGGGTAGGGAGGAGGGCGCCGCCGACGTTGGCGCCTATCTCGTCGTCGGTTTGGCTGCGGGGCTGGCGGCCGGGACGAAGCTCAACTTCCTTTTGCCGGCGGCGATTCTGGTCCTCGGCCTTGCTTCGGCTGCTCCGCGAGGAGGTAGGGCGCGAGCGCTAGTCGCTGGATCGCTAGCCGCCCTGGCCGGTGGCGGCTACTGGTACCTCCGCAACCTCGTTCACAGCGGCAACCCGCTGCCCTGGATCCACCACCTCGGACCGATCGACCCCCCAGCCCCTGCGCAGACCCTCGGCGGCCGAGAAGCCCACTCCGTCCTCGGCTACCTCACCGATGGAAAAGTCTGGTCCGACTGGTTTCTCCCCGGCCTCCACGGCGGCCTCTGGCTCCTCTGGCCGCTGCTGCTCCTGGCGGCATTCGGGGGGCTGGTCATCTGCCTCGTGCGCGGCAGTTCCATCCAGCGAACCGTCGCTCTCGTGGGATTCGCATCGGCCCTGGCCTGGATGGTCGCCCCGACTTCAGCCTCCGGCCCCGACGGGATGCCCCGTGGGTTCGAATCCGGCCTCCGCTACCTCGCGCCGGCCTTGGTTCTCGGTCTCGCGCTGCTGCCGGCGGCCATCTCGCCGTGGTTCAACGGAGTGTTCCGGTCATTTCCTCCGGATAGCGAACAAAATGACCGGAGCACCCTCGGGATCCGCCTGGGATGGGTTTTCGGCGCGTTTCTCCTTTTGGCGGTGGCGGTGGGCTATCCGGTCCAGAGGCACTACCTCGCCGATCGCTACAAGGACCCCACCTTCACGGCCCCGGGCTTGAACGCCGCCTTCGCCTGGGCCCGCGACATCAGCGACGCCCGGATCGCCACCTCCAGCACCCGCCAGTACCCCCTCTTCGGCACCGACCTCTCCAACGAGGTCCAGTACCTAGGCATCCACCGCCCCCACGGCGGCTTCGAAGCCCCCACCACCTGCCACCAGTACCTCCAGCTCCTGAACCAAGGCGACTACGACTACGCCATAGCCACCAAGGACCGCCTGGAACCCGGCAAGCCCCCATACTCGCCCCTAGCTGGATGGCTAGACCGCGCCGGAGCCAAAGCCATCTTGCGACACCCCCCCACGGTGGTGTTCAAGCTGCCTGCCGACCTTGGTCCTGCGGCGTGTAGTTGATCCGGCTCCTCCGGCGGGTGGCGCGGTAGGGGGGACCATCTCCTGGTAGTTCAGGAGATGGTGGGTCCCCTGCCGTGACAGGACCCGCCGGCCGACCACCTCCGTCCCTCATACTCCTCACGCCTCATGGACCACATCCGAAACTTCTCGATCATCGCCCACATCGACCACGGCAAGTCGACCCTGGCCGACCGCATCCTCGAGCTCACCGGCGCCGTCGACCCGAAAAAAATGCAGGCGCAGCTGCTCGACTCGATGGACCTCGAGCGCGAGCGCGGGATCACGATCAAGGCGCAGGCGGTGCGGGTCGAGTACACCGCGAAGAACGGCGAGGTCTTTCACCTACACCTGATCGACACCCCCGGCCACGTCGACTTCTCCTATGAGGTCTCGCGCAGCCTCGCAGCCTGCGAGGGCGCGCTGCTGGTCGTCGACGCCGCCCAGGGGGTGGAGGCGCAGACGGTCGCCAACACCTACCTGGCGATCGAGAACGGGCTAGAGCTGATCCCGGTGATCAACAAGGTCGACCTGCCCGGTGCCGAGCCCGAGCGGGTCGCCCAGGAGATCGCCGACCTGCTTGGCGGGGACCCCAAGGAAGCGCTCTGGATCTCGGCGAAGACCGGCCAGGGCGTGGCGGAGGTGCTGGAGGCGATCGTCGAGCGGATCCCACCGCCGCGCGGCGTGGCCGAGGCGCCGACCCGCGCTCTCATCTTCGACTCCGAGTTCGACCCCTACCGCGGCGTCATCGCCTACGTGCGGATGGTCGACGGCTCGTTCAAGAAGAACGGGGGCATCCTGGCGATGCAGAACGGAACCGAAGCCGACATCGACGACATCGGCTTCTTCCGCCCGACGATGATCGGCGTCGAGGGGATGGACGCGGGCGACGTCGGCTACCTGATCACCGGAATCAAGGACGTGACCAAGCTGCGGGTCGGCGACACGCTCACCTCGCAGGCGAACCCCGCCTCAGAGCCGCTGGAGGGCTACCGCGAGGTCCGGCCGATGGTTTTCTGCGGTCTTTTCCCGATCGACACCGACCGCTACGAAGATCTCCGCGACGCGCTCGAGAAGCTGTCGCTGAACGACGCCGCCCTCTCCTGGGAGCCGGAGACCTCCGAGGCGCTCGGCTTCGGCTTCCGCTGCGGCTTCCTCGGCCTCCTCCACATGGAGATCGTGCGCGAGCGACTGGAGCGCGAGTACGACCTCGACCTGCTGGCGACGACGCCGAACGTGCGCTACCTGGTCAACCTCACCAACGGTGAGACCAAGGAGGTGCATAGTCCGACCGACCTGCCCGACCCCGGCACGATCGAGACGATCGAAGAGCCCTACATCCGGGCGACGCTGATCTGCCCGAAAGAGCAGGTCGGCGCGGTGATGGAGCTCTGCCAGGCACGCCGCGGCACCCACGTCGACATGCACTTCCTCAGCCCCGAGCGGGTGCAGATCCGCTACGACCTGCCGCTGGCCGAAATCGTCCTCGACTTCTTCGACCTGCTCAAGTCCAACACCCGCGGCTACGCCTCGCTCGACTACGAGCCGATCGGCAACCGCGTCTCCGACCTGGTCAAGGTCGACATCCTGCTCGCCGGCGACAAGGTCGATGCGCTCTCGATCATCGTCTTCAAAGACTTCGCCTACGACCAGGGCAAGCGCCTGGTCGGCCGGCTGCGTAAGACGATCCCCCGCCAGCTCTTCGACGTCCCGGTGCAGGCGGCGGTTGGCTCCAACATCCTCGCCCGCGAGACCGTCAAGGCCCTGCGCAAGGACGTCACCGCGAAGCTCTACGGCGGCGACGTCACCCGCAAGAACAAGCTGCTGAAGAAGCAGAAAGCGGGCAAGAAACGGATGAAGGCGGTGGGCCGGGTGGAAGTGCCGCAGGAGGCCTTCCTCGCCGTGCTCGAGATCGACGAGTAGCGCGCTGGCCAGGCGGCCAGTTAGAGTCCCCGGCCATGGCACTCAAGACTGACGCGGTAGGCAAGGAATGGCCCGCCAGCACCTACCAGGTGGGGCGGGAGAAGATCAAGGAGTACGCGAACGCGCTGGGGATCGAGAACCCCGTGCACTTCGACGTCGAAGCGGCCCGCGCGGCCGGCTTCCGCGACGTGGTGGCACCGCCGATGTTCGCGGTCGTCTACAGCAGCCCGGCCGTCGGCCCGGCGATGTTCGACCCCGAGGTGGGGATGAACTTCGCGGCGATGGTTCACGGCGCCCAGGAGTTCGAGTGGGGCGAGCCCGCTTGCTCCGGCGACGAGATCACGACGACGGCGAAATGCCTCTCGATCGAGGAGAAAGACGGCAAAGGCTTCTACGTGTTCGAGACGAACGCGGTCAACCAGGACGGCGCCCAGGTCGCGCGCGGCACCTGGACGCTGATCGTGAGGGGGGTTTGAGATGGCTGATCTGAACGTAGGCGACGCGATTCCGGAGCTGCGGGTGACCCCGGACAAGTACCTGCCGCACCGCTATGCCGGTGCCTCGGGCGACTTCAACCCGATCCACATCGACGAAGAGTTCGCCAAGGCGGTCGGCCTGCCGCGGACGATCCTCCACGGCCTCTACGGGATGGGCCTGACCGCCAAAGCCAACGCGGCGCTGGCCGGCGGCGACCCGCGGGCGCTGAAGCGGCTGAAGGTCCAGTTCCGCGGCATGGGCTTCCCCGAGCAGGAGATCGCCGTCTCCGGCACGGTCAAGTCGGTCGAGGGCGATCGGGTCGTGGTGGACACCGTCGCCAAGCAGGGCGACACCGAACTGATCAAGAACGCCGAAGCCGAACTCGAGCTTTAGGGGAGGGCGCCTCCGCGCCCTCCTAAACTCCCGGGGGTGCTGAGCCCGCGGCAAGAGCTGATTCTTCGGTTGGTGGTGGAGAGCTACCTGCGGACGGGGCGGCCTGTGCCTTCGAAGGAAGTGGCTGAACAGGCCGAGGTGGAGTGGGGGCCTTCGACCGTGCGGGCGGAGTTGGCGGCGCTGGAGGCGGCTGGGTATTTGACGCATCCGCATACCTCGGCCGGGCGGGTGCCTACGGACACCGGCTATCGGCTTTATGTGGATTCGATGCTCGAATCGGGGGCGGTGCCGGCCGAGCCGAGCGTCGAGCTGGAGCTCTCGCGCCTGCGGCGGGAGGTCGATGTGGCGATGCGGGAGACGACCGCGGCGCTGGCCGAAGTCACCGACCTGGTGGCGATGGCGACGGCGCCGGAACCGAGCCTGACCGCGACGATCCACCGGGTCGAGGTTCTGCAGCTGCAGCCGAACAAGGTCGTGGTGATCGGGATCGCCTCGACCGGCGACGTCACCCGTCGCGTCTTCGAGTTCGGGCGCCCGGTCGACCGCGGCCTGGTCGAGTGGGCCTCCAGCTACCTCAACGAGTCGCTCTCCGGGCTCGGCGTCGGCGCCCGGATGATCGAGACGAAGCTCGCCGACCCCGGCCTCAGCGGGGTCGAGGCGGAGTTCGTCTCCACCCTCGGCAGCACCTTCACCGACTTCGTCGGCGAGGGCGGCGGCGACCTCTACCTCGAGGGCACCTCGCGCCTGCTCTCCGACGCCCACCTGCCGGACCTGCCGCGGGCGGACGAACTGATGACGGCGCTGGAGCGGCGGGCCGGGGTGTTGCAGATGCTGCGCTCCTCGCTCGACCGGCGCTCGGTCTTCTTCTGGATCGGGGCCGAGAACCCGCAGCCGGAGCTGCGCTCGGTCAGCGTGATCGGGGCCAACTACGGCCTCGCCCACCGCAACCTCGGGGCTGTCGGGGTCGTCGGCCCGCTGCGAATGGACTACGCGACCGCGATCGCCTCGGTCCGCCTCGCCGCCCGCGAGCTCTCCCGTTACTTCGAGACCGTCTACGGCAACTAACCAGGCATGCCACGCGACTATTATGAGGTCCTCGGGGTCTCCCGCGACGCCGGCGAGACCGAGATCAAGAAAGCCTTCCGCCGCCTGGCGCGGGAGCTGCATCCCGACGTCAACCAGGCGCCCGACGCGGAGGACCGCTTCAAAGAGGCCGCCGAGGCCTACGAGGTCCTCTCCGATGCCGAGCGCCGGCGAACCTATGACACCTACGGGCACGAGGGGCTGCGCTCCGGCGGCTTCGACCCCGGCGCCGGGTTCGGCTCGATCGACGACATCTTCCAGGCCTTCTTTGGCGGCGGCGGCTTCGGCGGCGGCGGCCACCGCGCCGCAGCCGGCGGCGACGTCGCGATCGAGGTAGAGGTCGAGCTGGCCGAGGTCGCGACCGGGGCCCGGCGCGAGGTCACCTACGACGTCGTCGCCCCCTGCGAGCACTGCCACGGCAACGGCGCCGAGCCGGGAACGCCGATCTCCACCTGCGAGCGCTGCGGCGGCAGCGGCGAGCTGCGGGCGGTGACCCGGACGCCGTTCGGCCAGATGGTCCGCAGCACCGCCTGCGACGTCTGCGGCGGCGCCGGCAAAGTCCCGCAGACGCCTTGCGAGGTATGCGGGGGCAGCGGCCGCACTAGGCAGAGCCGCACCAGCGCGATCGAGGTCCCCGCCGGGATCGAAGCGGGCCAGCGGATGCGGATCGCCGGCGCCGGCCACGCCGGTGAGCCGGGGGCCCCGGCCGGCGACCTCTACGTCGAGGTCGCGGTCGCCGAGGACGACCGCTTCGAACGCGAGGGCACCGATCTCATCAGCACCATCTCGATCTCGGCCACCGAAGCGATGCTGGGGACGACGGTGACGGTGCCGACGCTGGAGGGCGAGGAGGAGATCGAGGTCGCCGCGGGCACGCAGCCCGGGCACCAGTACGTGCTGAAAGGCCTCGGGCTGCCGCGGCTCAGCGGCCGCCGCCGCGGCAACCAGCGGGTGATCCTCGAGGTGATCATTCCGACCAACCTCGGCGACGAGCAGCGCGAGCTGGCCCAGCGCCTCGACGAGACGCTCGAGGAGGAGAACCTCGAGCCACACCCCGGCGGCGGCCTGTTCGGCCGCGTCCGGCGCGCGTTCGGTTGAGGATGATTCGGTTGGGGATGCCGGGTTGATCCGCCTCGCCGTCCGCTGCGCCCCAGAGCAGGCGGATCTGGTTCTCGCCGAGCTGACGGTTCTCGCCCCGAACGGGGTCGAGGAGGAACGCGGCCCCGGCTACGTCGAGTACGCGATCTACGGCGGCGAGGGGGAGCTGCCGGAGCTGGGGGATCTCGACGCGGCGGTGGAGGGGGGACAGATCGAGGTCAGCTCGACGGAGATCCCCGACGACTGGGCAGACCGCTGGCGCGACTTCCACAAGCCGCTGCTGGTCGCCGAGCGGCTCTGGCTGCGGCCGTCCTGGGAGCCACCGCGGGAGGGGACGGTCGACGTGGTGGTCGACCCTGGCCACGCCTTCGGCACCGGCGCCCACCCGACCACCCGCCTCTGCCTCGAGCTTCTCTGCGAGCTGCAGCCGGGCGGCGAGCTGACCGATCTGGGGACGGGGTCGGGAGTGCTGGCGATCGGCGCGGCCAAGCTCGGCTGGGCGCCGGTTCGCGGATATGACCATGAGCAGAGCGCGATCGAGGCAGCCGCAGCCAACGCGGCCGCCAACGAAGTCGAGATCGAGCTGGAGCGGGTCAACCTGCGCGAACGGCTGCCGGAGCTGGCGCCGACGGTCGTCGCCAACATGACCGCTCCGGTCCTCAAGGCGGTGGCCGCCCAGCTCGCGTCGCCTCCCGAGATTCTGATCTGCTCCGGGCTGCTCCTCGGGGAGCAGGACGAGGTCGCTGCCGTCTTCGCGCCATCCGGCCTGGTGGAGGCCGACCGCCGTCAGAACGGCGACTGGGCCGCTCTCTTTCTCCGTCGCGGCTGAGGGATAGGGTTTCGACCGATGGTCCTGGCCAACATCACCGATTACAGCGTCGTTCTCTTCATCCACATCCTGGCTGTGGTCCTGACCTTCGGACCCACCTTCGGATACGGCTTCCTCTTCTCGGTCCTGTCGAAGTACCCGCGCGCGGCCCCGGGGCTGATCCGGGGCATCCAGAAGATCGACCACTACCTGATCACTCCCGGTCTGGTGGTGATCCTGCTGGCTGGCATCTACCTGCTGGTCGAAGGCCCCTGGGAGAGCAGCGACCTCTTCGTCACCGTCGGCTTCATCGCGATCATCGCCCTCTTCGGGCTCCAGCACGGGTTCTTCCGTCCTCAGGAGGCCAAGGCCCTGGCGCTCGCCGAGCGTGACCTGAAGGCCGGCGACACCCTCAGCGCCGAGTTCGAAGAGGTCTCGCGCCGGCTCGGGACGGTCGGGCCGATCGCCGGGCTGATCGTCGTCGTGACGATCTTCTTCATGACGGTCAAGCCCTAGCGCCCTGACCTGCAGCCGCAAGAGCTCGGTCCGGCGCAGCCGATCGGGATGTTCGATTCGGGCGTCGGCGGGCTGACCGTCCTCCACGAGTGCCTGGTCTCGCTGCCGCAGGAGGACTTCCTCTACCTCGGCGACACGGCGATGTTCCCCTACGGGGACAAGGACCCGGCGCGACTGCGCGAGCGCATCCGCCGGATCGCCGAGCTGCTGCTCGACCGGGGGGCGAAGCTGCTGGTGATCGCCTGCAACACGGCCACCTCGATCGGCCAGGAGGTGGCCGAAGAGGTCGCCGCCGAGCGGGGGGTGGAGGTGGTGCCGGTGGTCGAGCCCCAGGCCGAGATCGCCTCGGCGATCACCGCCAACGCGCGGGTGGGGGTCCTGGCGACGCCGAACACCGTCGAAAGCGGCTCCTACCGCCAGGCCCTCGAAGCCGCCGGGCGCGGCCTCGACGTGATCGAGGTGGCGGCGCCGGACCTGGCGTCCTTCATCCAGGAGGGCGGCCTGTTCGACGAGGACACGATGACGATGGCCCGCTCCTACTGCAAGCCATTGAAGACCGCCGGCGTCGACACCCTGATCCTTGGCTGCACCCACTACCCCCTGGTGGCGCCGATGCTGCAGCGCATCCTCGGTCGCGACGTCCGCCTGGTCAGCGGCGGCCACGCGGTCGCCGCCGCCGTGCAGCGGACGCTGGAGCGCTCCGGCCTCGCCCGCGAGTCGAGCGGCGAGGGCAGCTACGACTTCCTCTGCACCGGCGACTGCGACGCCTTCCACGCGATCGGCACCCGCTTCCTGCAGATGCCGCTCGGCGAGGTCGGGCAGGTGGAGATCTAGGGCCGTCGCGGTCACTCCCGATGCCGCCGACTACCCTTAGGGCCATGAGCGTTCTCGAGCAGGTCCAAGGCGACGTGAAGACGGCGATGAAAGCGCGCGATCGCGAGCGCGCCGGCGCGCTGCGGATGATCGTCGACGTGCTCCAGAAGGATGCGAAGTTGGGCGATGGCGACGAGATCGCGGTGCTGCAGCGCGAGCGCAAGAAGCGGGTCGAAGCCGCTGAGGCCTACGAGGGCGCCGGACGCACCGAGCAGGCCGCCTCCGAGCGCTTCGAGGCGGAGCTGATCGAGGCCTATCTGCCCCAGCAGCTCTCCGACGAGGAGCTTGCGCAGTTGGTGCAGGAGGCGGTCGATGAGACCGGCGCCTCAGAGCAGCGGCAGATGGGCCAGGTGATGTCGGCGCTGATGCCGAAGGTCGGCGGTCGGGCGGACGGCAAGCGGGTGAGCGCTGCGGTGCGGCAGAAGTTGGGTTCCTGAGTCTTGGCTCGTAGGCAGCTGACCCTCGACAACACGGTCGCGGCCGAGCTGGCCGGCTCCGAGGACGGCGTCCTGAAAGCGCTGCGCGGCCGCCTCGACGCCGAGCTGCACCTGCGCGGCAACGTGCTGACGCTGGAGGGCGAGCCCGACGACGTCGCCGCCGCGGCGACGGTAGTCGACGAGATGGTCGAGCTGATCGAGCAGGGGATCGAAGTCGCACCCGGCACGATCGAAGCGGTTACGGGCGCGTTGGACGCCGAAGAGAGCCCGGCCGAGATCCTCGAGGACGTGGTCTGGCGCCACCGCAACACGAAAGTGGCGCCGAAAACGCTGAACCAGAAGCGCTACGTCGACTCGATCCGACGCCACACGATCACCTTCGGGATCGGCCCCGCCGGCACCGGCAAGACCTTCCTCGCGGTGGCGATGGCCGCCGCGGCGCTGACCGAACGCAAGGTGCAGCGGATCATCCTCACCCGGCCCGCGGTCGAGGCCGGCGAGCGGCTCGGCTTCCTGCCCGGCGACATCCAGGCCAAGGTCGACCCCTATCTGCGGCCGCTCTTCGACGCGCTCTTCGACATGCTCGACCCCGACCGGGTTAACGGCTACTTCGAGCGCAACGTGATCGAGGTGGCGCCCCTCGCCTTCATGCGCGGCCGCACCCTCAACGACAGCTTCGTGATCCTCGACGAGGCCCAGAACACCAGCCCCGAGCAGATGAAGATGTTCCTCACCCGGCTCGGCTTCAACTCGCGGATGGTGGTCACCTGCGACGTCACCCAGATCGACCTGCCGACCGACCAGCGCTCCGGGCTGATCGCGGTCAGCGACATCCTCAGCGACGTCAAGGACATCTCCTTCGTCCGCTTCGGTGGCGAGGACGTCGTCCGCCACAAGCTGGTCCAGCGGATCGTCGCCGCCTATGACGCCCACGGCTCCCGCGAGCACGGCGCGCGCGCCGAACACGGGCCGACGCCGCGTTCGTGAGCCTCGACCTGACCGACGTTCCCCCCGACCTCCGTGCCGCCGTCGCCGCCGCCCTGGAGGCGGCGGGCGTGGACGACGGGCACCTGGGGGTGGAGCTGGTGGCCGAGGACCGCATCCGCGAGCTCAACCGCGAGCACCGGGGCAACGACGCCCCCACCGACGTCCTCGCCTTCCCGATCGACGAACTCGATCCCGTCCCCGGGCCGCGCGAGCTCGGCGACGTCGCGATCTGCCCCGAGCACTGCTCGGACGTCCCCGAGGCGGCGGTCCACGGCGTCCTCCACCTCTGCGGCTACGACCACGAGACCGACGACGGCGAGATGCTGGCCCTGCAGGCGCGGGTGCTGGCGGGGGTGCGATGAGCCGCGCCGGTTTCGTCGGGCTCGCCGGACGGCCGAACGTCGGCAAGTCGACGCTCGTCAACGCGATCGTCGGCGCGCACGTGGTCATCGTCTCCAGCCGGCCGCAGACGACGCGCCGGGCGATCCGCGGTGTATCCACCGATGTCGAGGCCGAGCGCCAGCTCGTCCTCGTCGACCTCCCCGGCGTCCAGCGCCCGCGGGACGTGCTCACCGAGCGGATGCAGGGCCGGGTCGAGCGCGAGCTCGCCGACTCCGACGTCGTCCTCTTCGTGATCAACGGCGAGGAGGGGGTGGGGCCCGGCGACCGCTTCATCGTCCGGGCGCTGATCGGCGCCGCAACCGGGCTGCCGGTGATCTGCGCGGTCAACAAGGCCGACCGGCTCGGGCCGAACGAGCTGGTGCCGGTCCTCGCCGCCGCCGCGGAGCTGGAGGGGGTCGACGAGGTCTTCCCGATCAGCGCCAAGTCCGGCGAGGGCGTCGAGCCCCTGCTCGAGCGCCTCGCCGAGCTCGTGCCCGAGGGGCCGTTCATGTATCCGCCGGAGGACCGCAGCGACCAGTCGAGCGAGCTGCTGCTGGCCGAGCTGATTCGCGAGCAGGTGCTGAACCGGACCCGGCAGGAGATCCCGCACTCGGTCGAGGTCTCGGTCCAGGAGGTCGAGCCGCGCGAGGACGGGCTCGTCGCCGTGCAGGCCGAGGTATGGGCCGAGACCGAGTCGCAGAAGCGGATCCTGATCGGCAAGAAGGGGGCGAAGATCGAAGAGATCGGCGCCGGCGCGCGCCGCTCGCTGGAAGCCGAGCTCGGCGCCAAGGTCTTCCTCGACCTCCACGTTCGGGTCCGCAAGCACTGGCGTCGCGACGAGGACCTGCTCGACCGTCTCGGGATCGAGTAGCCGGGTTCCCGGCAGGCGACGTTTACGATTCCCCCGATGTTTCCCGAAATCGAATTCGACCAGCAGGGCCTGGTGCCCTGCGTCGTCCAGGACTTCGCCAGCGGCGAGGTGCTG
>Ga0307306_10000054_pt1 | contig 23636 bp, 18 predicted proteins | sample ER_DNA_193_FD_194507 | JGI IMG/M metagenome (GOLD analysis project Ga0307306, IMG submission 194507) | Bulk soil microbial communities from the East River watershed near Crested Butte, Colorado, United States - ER_DNA_193 | ecosystem: Environmental > Terrestrial > Soil > Floodplain | place...
AAGGTGGAACCGGCCTGGCGTCCCAGTCAAAGTGCCAGCAGCGGCTGTCGATCCTCGCGGCGGCAGTAGACGAAAACGAAAGGATCCCACGAAAACTGAACCGTTTCGTGAGAGCCACGGAAAAAGGAACCAACGTAAAAGACAAGCGGAGCACGAGGTTCGAGTTCTTCTTCGATGCGGTTTCGAAGAAGGGTGGGACGCTGATTCCAGGTCAATGAAGCGCCAGGCATCTCTGATGGTGCTGCGGCACTGGATCCAGTGCCGCATGCAGACACTCCGGCCGCTTGCCGATCGTGCAGTCAATCTAGATGATCACGGTAGATTGAGGCTGCTTACCTTTCTCGTGTTGGATCTCCACAATTCCTGCGCTGAGTTCTTGCGCTGCTATTACCTGTCGTCTGCTACCCGGGCACGACTCGCGGATGGATCAACCGCCACCACGCAGGTCCCGATGAGGGATCAGAGGGAAGCTCTGACGTTTGCGATGCGGCAAATAAAGGGGGCAAAGGGATCCGGCCCTTGGCCCCGGAGACTAGAGCCCGCATGGCATGACTCAGCGGTATTTGTTCGCGTGATGAACGCGGCTGGCTGCTCAACGGCGGCGGGAGCGACGGCCGCATGGTCGATTGAAACCGATGCGCTTGAACACCTCACCTCCGCACGGAATTTCTTCGCACACCGAAACAACGACACGGCGGAGATCTTGAAGGGATTGAGCTCGATATACAAAGTTGGAGAGCCCCAACGCCCTGATGCGCTTCTCACGATCCCGGCGCGAGGAAGGCCTCAATCGATTCTCCAAGACTGGCTCGATGATCTCGAAGCCGTCTTCACGTTGATGCCGGCCTAAGTCGTTAACCCCTGTTGGTGGCCCGAACCGGGCCAGAGCTGGCCCGCTGGGTGGCGCGAGTGTCATTGGGCGGTGCGGCTCTGGCCCCGAGCATCGGTGTACGCAATCACCGATAGCTCGGAAGGAGCATCCGATGTTCAAGAAACTTTTCATCACTGTGTTCGTCGTCCTCCTGGCGCTGGTCGTGCCCGCGGGTGCCTCTGCCGCCGGTGGTGCGATCGTCTTCTCCAAGGTCACCGAAGACCACCGCGAGTACAAAGAAGGCGACAAAGTGCTGCCGCCGAAAGCGCCGGAAGGCGGGCTGTTCGCGGTCAAAGACCACCACCTCAACCAGCTGACCGAAAACGCCGCCGACACCGAACCCTCGTTCTCGGCCGACGGCCATTCGATCGCCTTCGTCCGCGAAGGAGACGTCTTCGCGATCCGCGCCGACGGCTCCGGGGAGAAACGGCTGACCAGCGGCGCCGAACTGGATTCGCGTCCGCTGATCTCGCCGAACGCCCGCGTCGTCCTCTTCGAGCGACGGCCCGCCGCGGGCGGAGCGCGCGACCTCTACACCGTCAGCGTCAACGGCGGCTCGGCACACAAGATCGCCGCCTCGGCCGGTGACGAGCACGAAGCCTCGTTCTCGCCGGACGGGCGCACGATCGCCTTCGTCCGCACCTCCGCGGTCGGCACCGGCAGCAACGACGACATCTACACGGTGCGGCCTTCCGGCGCGAAGCTGAAGCGCCTGAGCAAGAGCGCCGGCATCGACGAGTACGCCCCCAACGTGCTGAGCGCGACGATCGTCTTCAGCCGCGGCAAGAACGTCGAAGGCCCGAGCGCCTACGCCGACATCTACAAGATGGCCTTCGACGGCAAGAAGCCGACGAAACTGATCGCCGGCGCCGGCTCCGCCTACGTCGAGGACGTGACCGCCAACGGCCGCACGATCCTCTTCCGCCGCGACCAGGGCCTCTGGGTCAAGCAGCTCGGCGGCAAGGGCCGCAAGCTCTCCGACCTGCCGGACAACGCCGAGGTGAACAGCGTCTTCTCCTCCAACGGCGAACAGGTCGCGACCTTCACCGAAGCCGACGAAGAACAGTCGCTCTCGGTGATCGACGTCGACACCGGCCACCGCAGCTACGCCGAAGTCGTCGGCTACTCGGGCGGCGAAGTGACCACGAAGATCGGCCCGATAGTCACCTGGCAGCCGGTGCGCCACCGGCGGTAAGCCGCAGGACCAGTCAGCGATCCCGTCCCCCATCCGGCTATAACGGCCGGGTGGGGGACTTCTCTATTGGCTCCGAGGTCGCCGGCTACCGCATCGAAGGGTTGATCGCGCGCGGCGGCATGGGCGTCGTCTACCGCGCCACCCACCTCGGCCTCGAACGGCCGGTGGCGCTGAAGGTGATCGCCCGCGAGCTCGCCGACCGCGACGGTTTCCGCGAGCGCTTCCTGCGCGAGTCCCGCCTCGCCGCCCGCCTCGACCACCCCTCGGTGGTGCCGATCTACGACTCGCGCGAAGTCGACGGCGAGCTGGTGGTGGCCATGCGGCTGATCGAGGGCGGCGATCTGCGGGCCCTAATCGACCGCGAGGGGCCGCTCTCGCCCCACCGCGCCCTCGAGCTCCTGGCCCAGGTCGCCGACGCGCTCGACGCCGCCCATGCCGCCGGCGTCGTCCACCGCGACGTCAAGCCGCACAACATCCTCGTCGAAGGCGACCGCGCCTACCTCTCGGACTTCGGGCTCGCCAAGGCCTTCGACGAGAGCGGCTCCGCCGGCGGCACCTCGGTCGTCGGCACCGCCCACTACATGTCGCCGGAGCAGTGGCGCGGCGACTCGATCGGTCCCGCCGCCGACGTCTACTCGCTCGGCTGCGTCCTCTACGAGGCGATCACCGGCATCGCCCCCTTCGCCCGCGCCGAAGCCGACACCGAGCCGGAGATGCCGCAGGGGGTGGAGGAGGCGATCCGCCGCGCCGTCGCCAAGGACCCGGCCGACCGCTTCCGCAGCGCCGGCGAGCTGGTTGCCGCCGCCCGCGCCGGCCAGGGCTCGGAGGTGCGGCCGACCGCCGTCCTCTCGCACGACCGCAGCGAGCGTTCGACGGTGCCGAACGCCTCGCAGCGCTGGTTCGGCGTCCGCGGCCGGCGGGCGGCGCTCTGGATCCTCAGCGGCTTCGCGGTGATCGCGATCGCGATCGCGGCCGCCGTCCTGCTGCTGCTCGGCAGCGAAGGCCCGAGCGTTTCGGCGCCGATCGCGATCGGCCGGCCGCCGCTGCGGATCGCCGCCAGCTCTCGAGCGGTCTGGGTGACGAGCGGACGCGACGGGACGATCACCCGTCTCGACCCCGAAACCGGCAAGCCGCTCGGCAAGCCGCTGCACCCGGGTTTCGGCGTCGCCGGCATCGCGATCGGCGGCAGATGGGTCTGGGTCACCAACCCGCTCCGTGGCCGCCTGCTCCGGCTCGACCCGAAAACCGGCCACGTCTTGAAAACGATCGACGTCGGCGGGCATCCCGGGGCGATCGCGCTCGGCGGCGGCCGCGTCTGGGTCGCCGACGAGAGCGGCCACGGCGTCACCGCCGTCAACTCCGAAGGCGGCCGGATCTACCGCCGCGGGCTGCCGCCGCAGACCACCAACCTCCGCCTCGCCTTCGGTGCCCGCGGCCTCTGGGTCAGCATCGCCGGCACCGGCAGCGTCCGCCGGATCGACCCGGCCGACTTCACCACCGGAGCGCCGATCCTGGTCGGCCGCGGCCCCGCCGGTCTCGTCGTCGCCGACGGGCTCGTCTGGGTCGCCAACAGCCGCTCGGGCACCGTCTCCCGCGTCGATCCGGCGACCCGGCAGCTGCTCGGCGACCCGATCGAAGTCGGCGGCCACCCGGGCGGGATCGACGCCGGCACCAGCGCCGTCTGGGTCGCCAACGCCGCCGACGGAACGGTGACGAAGGTCGACTTCGGCAGCGGCGAGCCCGACGGCGATCCGATCGCGGTCGGTCCGGAACCGGGGGCCGTCGCGGTGGGCGGCGAAGCGGTTTGGGTCGCAAATAACGGAGACGGCACCGTCACCCGGATCGAGCCCTGACAGCGGCGCTGAGGGCGGCGGCGCCAAACATCTAGGATCGGGCCTCATGACTCAGGACATCGATCAGCTCGCAATCAACACGATCCGCACCCTCTCGATGGACGCCGTCCAGAAGGCGAACTCGGGCCACCCGGGGACGCCGATGTCGCTGGCTCCGGTCGCCTACGAGCTCTGGCAGAACCACCTCCGCTACGACCCGGCGAACCCGGTCTGGCCGAACCGCGACCGCTTCGTACTCTCGGCCGGGCACGCCTCGATGCTCCTGTACTCGATGATCTTCCTCGCCGGCGTCCGCAAGGTCGACGAGAACTACAACGTCACCGACGAGCCGGCCTGCTCCCTGGGCGAGATCGAAAGCTTCCGCCAGCTGCACTCGCGCACGCCCGGCCACCCCGAGTACCGCTGGACGACCGGCGTCGAGACCACGACCGGCCCGCTCGGCCAGGGCGTCGGCACCTCGGTCGGGATGGCGATGGCCTCGAAATGGCTGGGGGCCCATTACGGCACCGAGCTCTTCGACTTCGACACCTACGCGATCGCCGGCGACGGCTGCCTGCAGGAGGGGATCTCCCACGAAGCCGCCTCGCTTGCCGGCCACCTGAAGCTCGACAACCTCTGCTGGATCTTCGACAACAACCACATCTCGATCGACGGCGACACGGCCCTGGCCTTCTCAGACGACGTGCTCAGCCGCTTCGAGGGCTACGGCTGGAACGTGCTGCGGGTCGGCGACGCCAATGACGCTTCCCTGCTCGGTAGGGCCTTCAACGAGTTCAAGGCCGAGAGCGGCCGCCCGACCCTGATCGTCGTCGACAGCCACATCGGCTGGGGCTCGCCGAACAAGCAGGACACCGAGTCCGCCCACGGCGAACCGCTCGGCGAAGAGGAGATCGAACTGACCAAGGAGGCCTACGGCTGGCCGAAGGACGCCAAGTTCCTCGTCCCCGACGGCGTCCGCGAGCGCTTCGACGAGGTGATCGGCAAGCGCGGGGCCGAAGCCCACAGCGCCTGGGTCGACACCTTCAACTCCTATAAGCAGGACAAGCCGGAGCTAGCGGGCGAGCTGGAGATGATGCAGCTGCGCGGGCTCCCCGACGGTTGGGACACCGGCCTGCCGAGCTTCGACGCCGACGAAGAGAAGGGGCTCGCGACCCGCAAGGCCTCGAACAAGGTCCAGAACGCGATCGCCGAGCGGGTGCCGTGGCTGATCGCCGGCTCCTGCGACCTCACCGACTCGACCTCGGTCCGGCTCAGCGACGCCGATCAGTACGAGCCGGGCAGCTACGACGGCCGCCAGGTCCACTTCGGGATCCGCGAACACGCCGCAGCCGCCGCCTGCAACGGAATGTCGACGGCGAAGCTGCGCCCGCTCTGGTCGACCTACCTCACCTTCTCCGATTACGGCCGCGCCGCGATCCGCCTCTCGGCGCTGATGGAGCTGCCGGTCGTCCACCTCTTCACCCACGACTCGATCGGGCTCGGCGAGGACGGACCGACCCACCAGCCGATCGAGCAGCTGATGGCGCTGCGGGCGATGCCCCACCTCGACGTGATCCGCCCCGCCGACGCCAACGAGGTGACCGAGGCCTGGAAGATCGCCCTCGGCCGCACCCACTGCCCGGTGGCGATGGTGATGACCCGCCAGACCGTCCCGGTCTTCGACCGCTCCAAGTACGCCTCGGCCGAGGGTGTGCAGCGCGGCGGCTACGTGCTCGCCGATCCCGAGGACGGCGACCCGGAGCTGATCCTGATCGCGACCGGCAGCGAGGTTCAGCTCGCGCTCGGCGCCCACGAGCAGCTGAAGGGCGAGATCCGGACCCGCGTCGTCAGCCTCCCCTGCTGGGAGATCTTCGAGCAGCAGGACCAGTCCTACCGCGACGAGGTGCTGCCACCTGAGATCGTTGCCCGGGTCTCGGTCGAGGAGGGTTCGACCCTCGGCTGGGAGCGCTACGTCGGTACGGAGGGGGCGATCATGGGTATGAGTACCTTTGGACAGTCGGCGCCGTTCGCAGACGTCGAGGCCGAGTTCGGCTTCACCGTCGACAACGTCGCCAAGGTCGCTCGCGAAGTCGCCGAGCGCACGGCTGCGAAATCCACGACCTGAGGAGGGTCCTCCGCATGAAGCCGACCGAGCGTCTGCACGAACTGGGCCAGAGCCTCTGGCTCGACAACATCACCCGCCCGATGCTGCGCGACGGGGTGCTGGAGGGATACATCCGCGACCTCTCGGTCACCGGCCTCACCTCCAACCCGTCGATCTTCGACAAGGCGATCGGCGCCGGCGACGCCTACGACGAGCAGATCGCCGAGGAGGCGCCGAAAGCCGCCGCCGGCGAGGGCGTCGGCGCTACCGAGACCGAGAAGATCTTCTTCGAGCTGGCGCTGGCCGACCTTCGCGACGCCTGCAACCTCTTCGCCGACGTCCACCGCCGCACGTCCGGCGTCGACGGCTTCTGCTCGCTCGAGGTCTCGCCGCTGATCGCCGACGACGCCGCGGCGACGATCGAGGAGGCACAGGCCCTCCACGCGAAGGGCGAACGCGACAACCTCTACATCAAGATCCCGGGCACCCAGGCGGGGCGCGAGGCGATCGAGGAGTCGATCTTCGCCGGCATCCCGATCAACGTCACCCTGCTCTTCGACGACAAGCAGTACCTCGGCGCCGCCGACGCCTACATGCGCGGGATCGAGCGGCGGATCGAGGCCGGGCTCGACCCGCACGTCCCCTCCGTCGCCTCGATCTTCATGAGCCGCTGGGACGTCGCCGTCGGCAAGGACGTGCCCGAGCAGCTGGTCAACCGGCTCGGGATCGCGATCGGCGGCCGCGCCTACCGCGCTTATAACGAGCTGCTCGACTCGGACCGGATGCGCCGCCTGATGAACGAGGGCGCCCGCCCGCAGCGGCTGCTTTGGGCGAGCACTGGGACCAAGGATCCAGACGCCTCCGACACCCTCTACATCGAGGCCTTCGCCTCGCCGTTCACGGTCAACACGATGCCGGAGCCGACGCTGAAAGCCTTCGCCGACCACGGCCAGGTCACCGACCTCCTGCCCAAGGACGGCGGCAACGCCGAGCAGGTGCTGGCCGAGTTCGTCGAGGCCGGGATTGACGTCGCGGCGCTGGCGAGCCGCCTTCAGGACGAGGGCAAAGAGAGCTTCAACAAGGCCTGGAACGAGATGCTGGAGACGATCGAGTCGAAGAGCGGGGTCAAGGCCGGGTGAGCGACGGGGGTTCGTCCCTCCGCCAGGCCCCCGCCTGGGGCCAGCTCCAGGCCCACTTCGAGAAGCTCCGCGACACCCACCTTCGCGATCTCTTCGCCGCCGACCCAGACCGCGGCGAGCGGCTGCGGGCCGAAGGGGCCGGGCTCTACCTCGACTTCTCGAAGAACCGGATCACCGACGAGACGCTGATGCTGCTTGGCGGCCTCGCGCATCAGCGCGGGGTGGCCGAGCGCCGCGAAGCGATGTTCCGCGGCGAGCACATCAACATCTCGGAGAACCGGGCTGTTCTTCATGTCGCGCTGCGGATGCCGCGCGAGCGCTCGCTTGTCGTCGACGGCGAGGATGTGGTCAAGCAGGTGCACGAGACCCTCGACCGGATGGCGGCCTTCTGCGAGCGGGTGCGCTCGGGCGAGTGGCGCGGCCACACCGGCAAACCGATCCGTAACGTGGTCAACGTCGGCATCGGCGGCTCGGATCTCGGGCCGGTGATGGCCTACGAGGCGCTCCGCCACTACGCAAAGCGCGAGCTGAGCTTCCGCTTCGTCTCCAACGTCGACGGCACCGACTTCGCCGAGTCGACCCGCGACCTCGATCCCGAGGAGACGCTCTTCGTCATCTCCTCGAAGACCTTCACGACCTTGGAGACGATGACCAACGCCCGCACCGCGCGCGAGTGGGCGCTGGCCGGCCTGGGGTGCGACGAGGCCGCCGTCGCCAAGCACTTCGTCGCCGTCTCCACGAATGCCGACGAGGTCTCGAAGTTCGGCATCGACACCGACAATATGTTCGGCTTCTGGGAGTGGGTCGGCGGCCGCTACTCGATGGACTCGGCGATCGGGCTGTCGACGATGCTGGCGATCGGGCCCGCCCGCTTCGCCGAGATGCTGGCCGGCTTCCACGCGATGGACGAGCACTTCCGGGAGGCTCCAACCGCCGAGAACCTGCCTCTGCTGATGGGCCTGCTGGCGGTCTGGTACTCCGACTTCTTCGCCGCCGAGACCTGCGCGGTGTTGCCCTACGACCAGTACCTGCACCGCTTCCCCGCCTACCTGCAGCAGCTGACGATGGAGTCGAACGGCAAGCACGTGACGCTGGACGGGACCCACGTCGACTACGAGACCGGCCAGATCTACTGGGGCGAGCCGGGGACCAACGGCCAGCACAGCTTCTACCAGCTGATCCACCAGGGCACGCGGCTGATCCCCTGCGACTTCATCGGCTTCGCCAACTCGCTCAATCCTCTCGGCGACCACCACGACATCCTGATGTCGAACGTCTTCGCCCAGGGCGAAGCGCTCGCCTTCGGCAAAACCGCCGAGCAGGTGCGGGCGGAGGGGACGCCCGAGGCGGTCGTGCCGCACCGGGTGATGGAGGGCAACCGGCCCTCGAACACGATCCTCGCCGAGCGGCTGACGCCGGCGACCCTCGGCTCGCTGGTCGCCCTCTACGAGCACAGCGTCTTCACCCAGGGGGCGGTCTGGGGGATCGACTCCTTCGACCAGTGGGGGGTCGAGCTGGGCAAGGTCCTGGCGAAGGCGATCATCCCCGAGCTCGAGTCCGCCGCCGAGCCGGAGCTGCGCCACGACAGCTCCACCAAGGCGCTGATCCGGCGCTACCGCTCGCAGCGCCAGGCGTGACGAATTCACCCTCACAGCGCCCGTCGGCGGCGCTAGCCTCAGGCACATGTCGCCCTTCGACCCGCTGCCGCTGGCGGCGTCGGCTTCGAACCTGCTCGCCGCTCGCGAGCAGATGGCCTTCACGCTCGGCTTCCACATCGTCCTTTCCTGCCTCGGGGTGGCGCTGCCGGCGACGATCCTGGTCGCCAACTACCTCGGCCTGAAGAAGGGGGACGAGGCGGCGATCGAGCTCGCCAAGCGCTGGTCGAAAGCGATGGCCGTCACCTTTGCCGTCGGGGCCGTCACCGGCACCGTCCTCTCCTTCGAGTTCGGCCTGCTCTGGCCGCAGTTCGAGCACCGCTTCGGCGCGGTCTTCGGGATCGCCTTCGCGATCGAGGGGATCTTCTTCTTCCTCGAGGCGATCTTCCTCGCCGTCTACATCTACGGCTGGAAGCGTCTGCGGCCGTGGGCCCACTTCTGGTCCGGAGTGCCGATGGTCGTGACCGGGGTCGGCGGCGCCTTCTCGGTCGTCGCCGCCAACTCCTGGATGAACCAGCCGCAGGGCTTCACCCTCGACGCCGCCGGCAAGGTCACGGACGTCGAGCCGCTGAAGGTCCTCTTCAACCCGGCAACCGGCTACGAGGTCCCGCACATGATCCTCGCCGCCTACATGGTGGTCGGCTTCCTCGTCGCCTCGATCTACGCGGTCGGGATGCTGAAAGGGCGGCGCGACCGCCTGCACCGGCTGGGGCTGCTGATCCCACTGACGATCGCCTGCATCGCCACCCCGATCCAGCTCTTCGTCGGTGATACGGCGGCCCGCGGAGTCGCCGACCACCAGCCGGCGAAGTTCGCTGGCATGGAGTGCATCCAGGAAACCGGCGGTCACCAGACCGAGTGGCTCGGCGGCGTCTGCACCTCGGACGGGGTCAAGGCCGGGATCGGGATACCGGATCTCGACTCGTTCCTGGTCGGCTTCGACGCCGACACCAAGGTGACGGGACTGAACGACATCCCGGAGAACCAACGACCGCCAGCCAACACCCTGCTGCATCTCGCCTTCGACACCATGGTCGGGATCGGCTCGGCCCTGCTGCTGCTCGGAGTCTGGTTCGCGGTCTCCTGGTGGAAACGGCGCGACATCCCGCAGACGCCGTGGTTCCTGCGCTTCGTCGCGCTGACCGGCGCCGCGGCGATCCTGGCGCTGTGGTGCGGCTGGATCGTCACCGAGGTCGGGCGGCAGCCGTGGATCGTCCAGGGCTACATGCGCACCTCCGAAGCGGTGACCGAGGCGGAGGGGATCTGGTTCAGCTTCGGCCTCGTTCTGCTCCTCTATGCGGGCCTCGGCGCCAGCGCGGTCCTCGTGCTGCGCTCGATGTCCCGCCGCTGGCGCGAGCAAGGAGCGGAGGATGTGCAGAGCCCCTACGGGCCGCAGCAGGAGGAGGTGTCTTCAGGATGAGCAAGGCCGACGCCGCGGCGGCGATCCTCTGGGTCGGGGCGACCTTCTACGCGCTCTTCGGCGGCGCCGACTTCGGCGGCGGCTTCTGGGACCTCCTCGCGGGCTGGGACGAACGGGGACAGCGGCCTCGTGACGTGATCCAACGCTCGCTTACCCCCGTCTGGGAGGCCAACCACGTCTGGCTGATCTTCGTCCTCGTCGTCCTCTGGACCGCCTTCCCCACCGCCTTCAGCGCGATCTTCACGACGCTCTACGTGCCGATCGCTTTGGCGGCGCTGGGGATCGTCCTCCGCGGCGCCGGCTTCGCCTTCCGCAAGTCGGTCGTCGGCCTGCGGGAGCGGCGGGCGATGGGGGCGACCTTCGCGATCTCCTCGCTGGTGACCCCGTTCTTCATGGGCACGGTGATCGGGGCGATTGCCGCCGGCAACGTCCCCGCCGCCGGCAACGGCGACGCCTTCTCGAGCTGGATCCAACCGCTGCCGCTGCTGATCGGGGCGATGTTCGTCGCCAGCGGCGCCTACCTCGCCGCCGTCTTCCTCGTCGGCGACGCCCGCCGTGCCGGCGACGAGGAGATGGAGGCCTACTTCGAGCGCCGCGCCCTCGGCGCCGCCGTCGCCGCCGGGGTCTTCGCCGCCGCCGGCCTGATCGCCCTGCACAGCGAAGCCCGCTACGTCTTCGACCGCCTCACCAGCCAGGGCCTGCCGCTGGTGGTCCTATCTCTGCTCTGCGGCGCGGCGCTGCTGGCGGTGCTCGTGCGCGGCGGCCGCCGTCCCCTGCGCCCACTCGCCGCCGGTGCGGTGACGGCGGTCATCTGGGGCTGGGGCGTCGCCCAGTTTCCCTACCTGCTGCCGACCAGCCTCCGCATCGACCAGGCCGCCGCTCCCGACGTCACGATGACGATCGTCTTCATCGTCTTCGGCGCGGCCGCCGTCCTCGTCCTGCCTTCGCTCGGGCTGCTCTACACGCTGGCCCAGCGCGACTTGCTGGAGAGCGAGCATTGATCGAGGCGATCCTCTTCGACATCGACGGGACCCTGCTCGTCACCGGCGGCGCCGGGGCGGTCGCGTGGCAGCGCGCGTTCCGCGAGATGCACGGTATCGACGCCAACATCGACGAGCACACCCACGCCGGCATGACGGATCCGGAAATCGCCGCGATCGTCTTCCGCGAGGTGATCGGCCGCGAGGGCAGCGCCGCCGAGCGGGCCGAAGCGATCGCCGGCTACCTCTCCCACCTGCAGCAGGCGGTCGAGGAATCGGATGGCTACCGGGTGATGCCCGGAATCGAAGAGCTGTTGCCGCGTCTGGCTGGAGAAGGAGTCCTGCTCGGCCTCGTCACCGGCAACATCGAAGCCGCCGCCAACATCAAGCTCGCCCGCGCCGACCTCAACCGCTTTTTCGCCTTCGGCGGCTACGGCTCGGACTCGAGCGACCGCACCGAGCTGACCAGGAAGGCCGTCGACCGGGGCGGCGAGGTCGCCGGCAAGGAACTCGACCCTGCGGCGACGGTCGCCGTCGGCGACACCCCGCGAGACGTCAAAGCGGGCCACGGCGCCGGGATCAAGGTGGTCGGGGTCGCCACCGGCAAGTACTCCGTCGCCGAGCTCGACGAGGCCGGCGCCGACTGGGCTATCGAGGACGTTAGGGCCGGCTTCCCGGCCTGAGGAGGCTCAGGCCTTGCTGCAGCGGGCCTGGTAGATGTTGAGGAAGCGGCTGTCGAAGCCGTTCCTCGCCATCCGCAGGTAGAGGCGCCAGACGCGGATCCGTTCCTCGCCGGCGAGCCTCGTCGCCTCAACGAGGTTGTCGTCGAGATTCTGCGCCCAGTGCTTCAGCGTCTTCGCGTAGTCGGGGCCGAAGTCCTCGACGTGGTGGGCGATGAAGCCGGCCCGTTCGAGCGCCAGCAGGTTGCGCGAGAGGTGCAGGGGTGCCGCGTCGGGGAAGACGTAGCGCTCGGAGAAGTCGCCGGCCTCGGGGTCGGTGTGGCGGAGGCGGGTGATGCCGTGGTTGAGCAGGCGGCCGCCGGAGTCGAGCAGGCTCGCCAGGGTCTCGGCGTAGAGGTCGATGTTGGCCGAGCCGACGTGCTCGACCATGCCGATGCTGGCGATCGCGTCGAACTTCTCACCGAGCGAGGGCAGGTCGCGGTAGTCCATGACGCGGATGTCGACGCGGTCGGCGACCCCGGCCTCCTCGGCCCGCTCCCGCGCCCTTTCGGCCTGCGGGGGGGAGAGGGTGATCCCGACGACGTTGGCGCCGTACTTGGTCGCCGCCCAGAGCGGGAAGCCGCCCCAGCCGCAGCCGACGTCGAGGACGCGCTCGCCCTCCTTGATCTGGAGCTTGCGGGCGACGGTGTCGAGCTTCTCCTCCTGCGCTTCCTCCAGCGTCTTCATCTCGCCGTCGCGCCAGATCGCGCAGCTGTAGACCATGGTCGGCCCGAGGAAGAGCTCGAAGAACTCGTTGGAGACGTCGTAGTGGTGGCGGACGGCGCGGGCGTCGCGCTCCTTGCTGTGGCGCTTGCCGCTCGGGCGCAGCTCGGAGTCCGGCCGCTTCGGCGGCATCGTCAATCCCATCGCCCGCACGCCTCCCAGCATCAGCGCCTTCTTGTCGGCGCCGTCGAGCGAGGGCGGCTGCCAGCCGCCGAGGACGCGGATCACCGCGTCGATGTCGTCGACTTCGATCTCGCCGCTGACGTAGGCGCGGCCGAGCCCGAGCTGGCCGGGCGCGCGCAGCGCGTGCGCCAGCGCCTTCGGCGAGCGGACGCGGAAGGTGGGGCCGGCGTCCTCAGAGGTGGAAGGGAGGCTGCTGCCGTCCCAGAACTCGATCGTGAAGGGGCGCTCGGGGAGGCGGGTTTCGATCTCCCGCCGCAGCGGCGCGGTGTTTGCGAAAGGCATGGTCGGGGCACCCTACAGACTCGGAATCGGCTGGCTCGCCGGCCGAAAGTTTTCCGCAAGTCCGCAGCGACGACCCGTATCATCGGCCGCCATGACGACCGTAGGACCACTCCCCTCAGACATCCAGCCCGTCGAGAACGAGACCCGGGACCGGATCATCACCGGCCTGGTCACCGTGATCCCCTTCGCCGCCGTCATCGTCGCCGGCTGGCAGGTGTGGGGAAGCGCTCTCAACTGGACCGACGTCTTCCTCTTCGTCGTCCTGTACCTGCTGACCGGGCTCGGGATCACCGTCGGCTTCCACCGCCTCCTCACTCACCGCTCCTTCAAGACCTCGCCGTGGCTGCGCGGCCTGTTCGGGATCCTCGGGTCGGCGGCGATCGAGGGGCCGGTGATCTCCTGGGTCGCCGACCACCGCAAGCACCACACCTTCTCCGACGAACACGGCGACCCCCACAGCCCCCACGTCGACCACGGCGGCGGCTGGAAGGGCGCGATGAAAGGCCTCTTCCACGCTCATCTGGGCTGGATCTTCATCCACACGCAGCGCGGCAACAAGGAACGCTTCGCGCCGGACCTGATCAAGGACCCGGTGATCAACTGGGTCGATCGCACCTTCATCATCTGGGCGATCGCCGGCCTGCTGCTCCCCTTCTTCCTCGGCTGGATCATCGGCGGCACCCTCGTCGCCGGGCTGACCGGCCTGCTCTGGGGCGGCCTGGTCCGGGTCTTCGTCCTCCACCACTTCACCTACAGCATCAACTCGCTCTGCCACACCTTCGGCAAGAAGGAATTCGAGACGACCGACGAGTCGCGCAACCTGGCGCTGATCGCGATCCCGACCCTCGGCGAGGCCTACCACAACAGCCATCACGCCTTCCCGACCTCGGCCACCCACGGCCTGCGCTGGTACCAGGTCGACATCTCCTCGCTGGTGATCAACGGCCTCGAGAAGGCTGGTTTGGTGTGGGACGTCGTGCGCGTGAGCCCCGAGCGCCAGCAGGCGAAGGTCGCCGCCTAGCTACGGCGCTTCTTCGGCTTCGTACCAATCGATCCAGTTGTTGCACGCCTGGCTGAGGGGCACCGTGCGGTGCGGTTCGGCCGGGACGGCTACGAGCTCGCCGACGTAGGCCTTGCCGTCGTAGCCGGCGAGGCTCTGCAACGTGCTCGCATCGGCGGTTGAGACGATGAAGCGGGTGGCGCCGCCCTTGCTCTCGTAGCGGCCGGCGGGCCAGAACTGGCCGTTGTTGCCGAGGCTGATCGTGTTCGGCCGCTGGCCGTCGAGGGCGGCCTTCAGCGTTTCGCTGAAGCCCGGCGCCGAGAGCGTCAGGTCGAAGGGGGAGAAGTACTGCAGCGAGAGGCTCCAGCTACCGGCTGGCAGGCGCAGCGCTTGCGAGGTCTCCGAGCCGGTGCCGAGGATGCTGCCCTCGTCCCAGCTGCCTTTCTGCCCGATCACCGCGTCGGGGAAGAGGCCGGCGCGGCCGCTGCCGCCGAGGAGGATGCGGACCTCCGGCGCGGCGCAGCCGGCGAAAGCACCCGCCTCGGTGCCCTCCAGCAGGACGTGGCGGTCCCCCGGCGTCGGCCCCGTCCGCTTCCAGAGCACGTAGGAGGGAGTAGCCGCGACGCGCTTGAAGTTCGGCGGCGCCTGGCTGTCCCAGGCGGCGCGGCTGGTGATCACGAAGGGGAAGCGGTCGAGGGTGCCGCGGGAGAAGGAGTCGAAGTCGATCGGGCTGTAGGCGTCGCCGGTGTCGAACGGCTTTTCCGGGTTGGGGGAGACGGCTGGGTCGGGGAACTCGACCAGCGGCACGTGGGTGTCTGAGCCGAGCAGCTCGTAAGCGGCGTAGCGGTCCTGGCCCGCGTAGAGGACCGGCTGCCCCTTCACCTCCGGCAGGAACGTCTGCAGCTCCGCCCCATGCCCGGGGGGCCCTACGGGTGCGTCGCGCAGTGCCAGGAAGCTGGAGTAGACAGCCCCGGCGATGAACACCACTGCTAGGACCGCCCAGGCGATGCGGAGCGTTGGGGGGGCCGGGGGAGGGGTCTCGGGGGACAAAGATGGGGAGGGTCCGGCGAGACCCCTCCCCCGGCCCCGGAGGCGCGGGAACTCGGTGAGCAGGGGGCGGATCGCAACGAGCATCGCCAGCGGGGCGATGATGATCAGCGCCTTGGCTTGGGAGTAGTCGCCGCTGGTCGGTAGGGAGACGAGGTAGAGGAGGGCGCCGGCGCCGAGGGCGATCGGGATCGTCGGCTCGCGGCGATTCACCCACCAGGCGATGCCGACGAGCAGCGCCAAGACGGCGATTGCTCCCGCAAGCCAGGGGAGCTGGGCGCCGGCGGCGGCGTCGAGGCGGTAGTTGGCGGCGGGCCAGATGCCGAGGGCCTCGATCGGGGAGACCGGGCCGTAGGTGTTGCTGCCGGCGACTTTGTTGAAGCTGCTGGCGAAGCCGAAGGGGCCGACGGTGACGAGCAGCGCGATCCCGATCAGGACGGCGAGCGTGGCGAGGGTCAGCGGTCGCAGCAGGAAGCGCAGCAGCGAGCGCGGGCGCAGGGCCGAGCGCACCTCGGGCAGGGTCAGGCTCCAGAGGACCAGCGTCACCACCGGCCAGGCGATGCCGGCAAAGCTGTAGGAGAAGAAGATGCCTCCCATGAGAGCCAGCGGCGGCAGCACGAAAAGGAGTCGGTCGCGCCACCGCGGCGACAGCACCTCGAACTCGGTCAGCCAGATCGCGAAGGCGAGGACGAAGAGGGCCTCGGCGAGCTCCTTGAAGGCGGCCTGGGCGAAGTAGGAGGCTGCCAAGTAGGGAAGGGCGACCATCGCGGCGGCGATCGTGCGCCGGCCGGGGCTCATGCCTCGCAGAGCGCCGAGCGCGGTCAGTCCCGTCATTACCCCAATCGCGACGATCTCGCCGAGGAAGGCCTGGGCGAGGTTGATCCCCGGGACCACCGCCATCGCCACCGCCAACCCGTGCGGACCGAGGGGGTAGCCGGGGTCCGGGGCCGGACCGAAGCCGCTGCGCAGCCACTCGGCCCAGGCGAGATGCAGCCCGAGGTCGTTGTTGAAGCCGACGCCGAGCAGCCCCCAGCGGCCGCTGACCGCGAACGGGATCGAGAGCGCAACGAGGACGACGAGCGCGACCGGCAGTCCTTCCCGCCAGGGGCTGTACCCCCACCTGGCGTTCGTCCTTTCTCGGCTATCTCCCGACAAAGGACGAACGCCGCCGAGGCGACCGCGCCAGAGGACCAGCGCCGCCAGGACGATCAGCAGCGCCAGCGCCAGGGTCGATGAGGTGCCGTGGCCGGGCGCCCGCGCGACCAGGCCGGTCGCAGTCAGCACCCCGGCGAGTCCGACCGCCGGCTCCAGCCAGGTCCACTCGGCTCTGCCCGCCAAGGTGAGGATGGCCCGGCCGACCAGCAGCGAGACGGCGCAGATCAGCGCCGCCGAGGCGTAGGTCGCGATCATCAGGCGCTGGAACTTAAGGGAGCGGGCGGTTTCAGTACTTCTCGGCGGCCCGTTCGAGGGTCTCGCGCAGGTTCTCGCCCTGCAGCGGCGCCTCGTGCCCGCTGCCCACCACGCGCGGTTCCAGAGCCGCCAAGCGCCGCAGCGACTGCTTCGCCTTGGCGTGGTCCCAGGCCCAGGCGGGATGGGGGACGCTGGCCTCCCCGTGGGGCAGCGGTTTCAGCCGCGCCGAGTCGACCAGGTAGACGACGTCTGAGACCAGCGCCACCCGGTCGCTCTCGCGCCAGAGGCCGATCAGCCCCGGCGCGTGCCCGGGGAAGTGCAGGACCTCGAAGCCGGCGACCTCGTCGCCTTCGATCACGGTGTCGGCGATCTTCACCGCCCCGCCGTCCCAGCGCTTCAACAGGAAGGGATAGAGCCAGCGCACCCAGGCCACCGGCAGCTGGGAGAGGTCCATGTAAGGGGCGATCGCGGAGCTGCTTTCGGCGTCGGTGACTTCGTCGGGATGGCAGAGGACGGGCGCGTCCATATAGGGCGCGGTGCCGCGATGGTCGGCATGAGCGTGCCCGAGCACTACCCGCTTGAGGCCGCCGAGCTCCGCCGCCGCGGCCCGTGCCTTCTTGCGCATCGCCTTCGTCCCGGCGTCGAACTGGACGACCCCGTCGCCGTCCTCGAGGAAGTAGACGTTCATCGCTCCGCGGAAATCCCCGCGCAGCAGCCAGACTCCGTCCGCGACTTTCTCCAGTGCCATCGCCGCACCTTAACGCGGCGTCCGATGCCTGCCGCGCTCTAGGGTCTTGCCCGTGCCGTTCGTCTGGAAAGCCTCGATCGCGATTCTGGTCATCTGTCTGGTCGCCGCGATGGCGATCGCCATCGTCCGCCTAATCGACACGCCGACCGAAATCCTCGGCGACGGCTTCCGCGGCCTGCCGGCCAAGCAGCACGACAGTCCGCCGAACCAGCGTTAGTATCGAGCCCCGTCCAGCGACGAAGGAGGCGCCGTGTTCAAACGCATCGTGGTGGGGACCGATGGCTCGGAGACGGCCGCCGAGGCGGTGCGCCAAGCGACTGAGCTGGCGAAGATGACCGGCGCAACGCTCAGCCTCGTCAGCGCCTACCAGCCGGCCTCCGGGCGCCGGGTGCAGTCCGAGCAGGCGGGAGCGCCCGCCGACGTCCAGTACGAGATCGGGCCGCGGGAGGACGTCAACTTCGTCCTCGACGTCGCCGCCGCCGACGCGAAGGGCCAGGGGGTCGAGGTGCAGACCCATCCGGTCGAGGCCAACCCCGCCGACGCCATCCTCAACGTCGCCGAAGAGACCAAGGCCGACTTGATCGTCGTCGGCAACAAGGGCATGACCGGCGCCCGCCGTTACGTCCTCGGCAGCGTCCCCAACAACGTCTCCCACCACGCTCCCTGCTCGGTAATGATCGTTCGCACGACCTGACCCTCCCGTCAGGGGCGTCGGATCGGCTTCGTTGCGCGGCCGACGTCGAGGAGACCGCAGCCCTGTTGAGGCGAAGGGAGGGCGAGGTCGCGGGCGGTTTTGCAGAGCCGTCTGGTCACCGCGTCGACGAGAAGGCGAGGAGTCTCCTGCTTCTCGAGCCCCCGGCTGGCCAGTAGGAGGGCGGCGGCGCCGGAGACGTGGGCGGCGGCCATCGAGGTGCCGACGTAGGTGGCGGGGATGGCGAATTCCGTGGTGCTGCCCGGACGCATGGTCACCTGGTAGATCGGCCGCGAGGAGACCGAGGGGCAGCCGCTGCGCGGAATCCCGCCGCCGGGGGCGACGATGTCGATCGCCCCGCCGGCCAGCGAGTAGGCCCCGAGGCAGGCGCCCTCGGTGGTGCCGCCGACGCCGATCACCCGCGGCCCGGTCGCCGGCTCGGAGACGCAGCCCTCCGACCCGAGGTTGCCGCCCGAGGCGACGGTCACGACCCCGGCGAGGTAGGCCTCGTGCAGCGCTTCGTCAACCAGCGGCACCCGCTTGCCGCAGGGGAAGTTGAAGCTCATGTTGATCACGTCGGCGCCGTGGGCGACAGCGAAGCGAATGCCGCGCGAGATCGCCAGGGCGTTGCCGCGCCCTTGGCTGTCGAGCACCCGGACGGGCATCAGCTTCGCCCCGTAAGCGAGGCCGGTCAGCCCGTAGGCGTTGTCGGTCTTCTCGGCGATCGTCCCGGCGACGTGGGTGCCGTGTCCGTTCTGGTCGAGCGGCAGGCGGTCGTGGTTGACGAAGTCGTAGCCCGGCACGAACTGCCCCGGCCCGAAGTCCGGGCTGCGCCGGTAGGTGCTGCCGAAGGACCGGTAGGCGACGCCGCTGTCGAGTACGGCGACGACGGTGCCCGCGCCTCCGGGCCGGCCGGCGTCGATCAGGTTGCGCCAGGCCCGCGGCGCGTCGATGCCGCCGGGCGAGAGCGGCAGCGCCGCGGTTTCGGAGCCTTCGGGAGCGAGGAAGTTCCACTGCTTGTAGACCCACCTGCCGACTTCGCTGGCGCTCGCGACCGCTTCGATCGATCCCGAGTCGCTGGGGTCGTAGGGCGAAGGTTCGACGAGCGAGGCGGTGGCGATGTAGTTGGGCTCGGCGTAGGCGACCCGCGGGTTCTGCCGCAGCGCCGCCGCGGCGCGGCGGACGCCGGTGCCGGCAGAGAGCGAGACCTCGAGCCCCAGCCGCTGTCCCTCGAACTTGACCAGGAGCTGGCGCGGCGCGAACTCGCGCGCCGGCGCGACCGCGGGCCGGCTCGCTGTCGCGCCCGCCGGCAGCGCCGCGGCGGCCAGGGTCAAGGCCAGGAGGATTCGCAGAAGTCGTCTCATCTCGTCTTGGGTCGTCGCCGGCGCCCCCGCGCCCGGCCCGACTCTCTCCAAACACCGCGCTGCCGCGGAAGTTGTCGGCGGACATACTCCCTGATCGTGAACTCCGGCAATTCCCATTCGCCCGAGTTGGCCTTCCACGACCAGGCGATGGCGGTCGCGCTCGAGCAGGCGCGCGGGGCCGAGGAGCACGGCGACGTGCCGATCGGCGCCGCGATCTACCGCGGCGGCGAGCTGCTGGCACGGGCCGGCAACGAGCGCGAGCTGCGCAAGGACCCGACCGCCCACGCCGAGGTGCTGGCGATCCGCGCCGCCGCCGAGCGCCTCGGCGGCTGGCGACTGCCAGAAACCGTCCTCTACGTCACCCTCGAGCCCTGCGCGATGTGCGCGGGAGCGATCGTCCTCGCCCGCATCCCCGCCGTCGTCTTCGGTACCGCCGACCCGAAGGCCGGCGCCGCCGGCAGCGTCCTCGACGTCCTCGCCGAGCCCGCCCTCAACCACCGCCCCCAGGTGATCCGCGGGGTACGGGAAGAAGAGTGCGCCGCCGTCTTGCGCGAGTTCTTCGCCAGTCGTCGCAGCTAGAGCGCCGATACCCTGTGGGAGATCCGGAGAGGTGTCCGAGTGGCTTAAGGAGCGCGATTGGAAATCGCGTGGGCGGGGTTAACCCGCCTCGTGGGTTCGAATCCCACCCTCTCCGCTCCGGGCCTGGGAGCGGCGCATTTCGGCGTCATCGGAGTCTTGCCGTGCAAAGCACTGTCAAGACTCCTCTTCCTTGAACTGCTTGCTCCCAGGCCCGGAGAGCGTTTCCGCCCGTTTTGGCAACTCGCTTGTTGCGGCAGATACTTACTAAGGGCTCTAGCAAGTACTTGAGGGTACCTCTATACTCAACGACCGTAATGGAGTGTCTGAGTTGAGCTTCGTTACAAGCGGGAGGGCCGGCATTTCTTGGCCGATGATGCCGGTCCTCTCCCCCTCCACGCGGCGGTCGAAGAACCGCAGCGTTGGAAAAGGATACTGATCTAAGCCTGACGCAGGGCGGGGATCGAGGGCCGCAGCGGTACGGGCTCCGGCTCGCGGTAATCGTCGAGCGAGACGACGATCGCCTCTCCCTCGGGCAGAGCTCCGATCGGCCGGTGGCCGCGCAGGCGCTCGTGGGTGCAGACGACGTAGCACCACTCCATCAGCCGCAGCCGGGCGTCGGGATCGATCTCGAGGATCGTCGCCCCGATCAGGTGCTTGCCCTGCGCCTCGCGACAGGTCCGAACTTCGACTTTCGCCGCCACCTCGTGCATCGCGCCGCGCGCGTCGGCGAGCTGGAGGAGGACCGCCGGTTCGCTGCCGAGCTCAAGCGGCGCCTCGGCGACGAGGCCGACGCCGGCGGCCGAGGCGTCCACCAGGCGCGCCGGGGTGTGGGCGTCGGCGCTGTAGACGTGCGCCTCGGCGTCGCCCTCGAAGCGGTAGACGAGCCGGCGCTGACGCCTGCGCATCACCGCCGAGCTGGTTGCGAAGAGGCGCCGCAGCTCGTAGAGCCCCAGCAGCGGCACCACTACGGCGGCGATCCCCGGCATGTCGTGAAGGGGACCGACCCCGGCGAGGTCGAGCAGTCGCATCACCGTGCCGCTCAGCAGCAGGACCGTGCAGAAGATGACCAGGTGGAGCTTGCGCAGCGAGTCGAAGCCGCCGCCGTCGCGGCCCTGCTTCGGCGTCACTTTGAAGGCGGTCTTGCCGGGGCGGAGGATGCAGCGCAGCGCCCGCGTGTAGATCTCCATCGTCAGCAGCTCGTAGTGGGCGCTCTCCGGGATTCTCATGTAGCCGCGGGCGAGGGCGGCGCCGGCGCTGAAGTTGAGGGCGACCGAGGGCAGCCAGAGCGCCGCCAGGGCGGCGACGCTGATCTTCATCGGCAGCTGGCCGGTCCAGAGCACGGCTCCGAGGGTGAGCAGGAGCAGCAGCCGCATCGGCGGCGCCAGGTAGGCGAAGAGGCTGGCGAGGAAGGAGAGCCGCTGCTTCGCGCTCAGCGTCTTCGCTCGCAGCGGCGACTCCGGCAGCGTGAAGACGGCGAGGTTGCCACGCGCCCAGCGGTCGCGCTGCAGCAGGTAGCCGTCGAGGTCGTGCGGCGCCAGCCCCTGGACCAGGACCTCGTCGTGGTAGCGGGTGCGCCAGCCGTAGCGGAGCAGCCGGATCGTCGTATGGAAGTCCTCGGCGATCGTCTCGGTGGCGACGCCGCCGACGTCGAGCAGCGCCTGGCGGCTGATCAGGGCCGCCGAGCCGCACCAGTAGGCGGCGCCGTGCCGGTCCTTGCCCGGGCAGACGACGCGGTAGAAGAGCGACTGCTCGTGGCGGCCGACCCGGTAGTGCTGGACCGAGTCGTGGTTGAAGAAGTCGTGCGGCGTCTGCACGATCGCCATTCGCTCGTCGTCGAAGTAGCCGACCAGGGCGTCGATGGCGTCGGGCATCGGCACGTGGTCGGCGTCGAGGATGAAGACCAGTTCGCCCTCGGTTCGCGGCAGCGCCGCGTTGAGGTTGCCGGCCTTGGCGTGCGAGTTGTCGCCGCGGGTCAGGTAGCGGGCGCCGGCGAGCTCGGCCAGCTTCCTCATCTCCGGTCGGCGGCCGTCGTCGAGGAGGTAGGTCGTGTGCGGGTAGGTGAGGGCGCGGCAGCCGGCGAGGGTCGCCATCACCACCTCGGCGGGCTCGTCATAAGTGCAGACGTAGACGTCGACCTTGCGCCCTTGCGTGGGTGCGGGCCGCTGGGCGGACGGCCGCGACCAGGAGAACCAGGTGAGGATCCCGAGCGCGTAGATGCCGTAGACCTCCGTCGCCAGCAGCATCGCGAAGAGCACTGGGTTGGCCCCTTCGCCGCTCCAGCCGACGCGCCAGGTGAGGTAGCCGACGCCCCAGATCAGGGCAAGCAGCGCCAGCGCCCGCAGCAACCGCGGCCGCTGGTCGAAGAACTGCCCGAGCTTCGTCTGCTCGTCGGAGGGCACACGGCTTCTTCGGCGTCGACGGTCAATTCCTTAAACCGTAGAATCAGCTGCCCACGGAGGGGTGCCGGAGTGGTTGAACGGGGCGGTCTCGAAAACCGTTGGCCGTCGTAAGGCGGCTCGTGGGTTCGAATCCCACCCCCTCCGCTATACCTCAACGGAACCGCTGCAATCGATTGCAGTTTGCACTTGCAGGGGTTTCGGGTACGACTGGTCAGCAACTGGACCGGCTGGCTAGCTGGCCAGACGTTTATCCGGGATTTACAGGGAAGAACACCGGTCCGTACAACCTGAAAGATGGCTGTACTTTGTGTCCAATTTTAGTACTCTGGATCTAGTTGACCGCGAACGCCTCACCAGCCGCCTCATGCCCCTCGTAAGGAAGAACGACGAAGTACATCAGCGAGGGCAAAAGGGTCTCGAGCTGGTCGTGTTCCTGCTTGCAGAGCCGGGAGTAGAGGAGGGATTCGACGCCGCCGACGATGCCGGCCGCGGTGACGGCGGTCTCCGACGGGGGCGTCGGGAGCAGTTCGCGGGCCGCGCCGTCGAGGCAGCGGGCGAAGTCGTCGAGAAGTGCCACCCGGCGCCTGACCGCGGTTTCGCTGGCAGCCCGCGCCTCGACCACGAGGGTGCGGGCGGTATCTGGTTCGCGGCTGACGAAGCGCAGCAGGGCTTCGAGGCCGAAGCGAACCCGGTCCCGCCAGACGTCGCCCCCCTTTCGGACGGCCGCCTCGACCGTCTTCCGCAGTCGCTCGGCGCTGGTGTCGAAAGCGGCCAGGAAGCAGTCCTCTTTGTTGGAGAAATGCTCGTAGAAGGTGGGGCGGGAGACGCCCGCGCGATCGATCACGTCCTGGACGTTGGTTTCCAGGTAGCCGAGCTCCGCGGCGGCGTTGAGCATCGCTACGATCAGGCGCTCGCGCTGGATCGCCCTGACCAGATCGGGGGGAAGCTTCCGAACCCCCGAGGGGAATTTGCCACTGCTGTTCGCAAGCAGCTCGAGGGCCGCCTCGACCTGCTCGGGGGGCCAATCATCACCGATCGCAGCGAGGAGGGTCTCTTGGCTCAGCTGGATTCGATCGACGGGCACCGAGAAACTCACAAGTTTCCATTAAAAACAATGCAAGTTTTCTCACGGTACCAGAACAAAGGTCCACAGTGCGCGCCATTGGGCACCGCTTCTATTTTCAGCGGCGCCTCGACCGAGCCGGAGGGGGAGACGCGATGACCGCGATGCGACCGGAGCTGCCGCGCGAGTTCGTCGCCAGCCACAAGCGGCGCCGGATGATGGAGGCGATCGC
>Ga0307306_10000056_pt1 | contig 23566 bp, 24 predicted proteins | sample ER_DNA_193_FD_194507 | JGI IMG/M metagenome (GOLD analysis project Ga0307306, IMG submission 194507) | Bulk soil microbial communities from the East River watershed near Crested Butte, Colorado, United States - ER_DNA_193 | ecosystem: Environmental > Terrestrial > Soil > Floodplain | place...
CCCGCAGCCCCCGGTAAGCAGACCGCCGAGCAGGATCAGGCAGAGGAGAGCTCCGATCGACCGGAGCCGCCTCCTCCCGATCATCCGCTGGTCGACGAGAGGGGTCTGCTGGACGGAGGGCCGTAGGCGATGCCTGCCCAGAGCAGCAGCACGATCATGGGGAACGGTTGCTCGTGTGGGTCGACGAAGCTGATCACCGCAAAGAAGAGGGCGAGGGCGAGCAGGGCGAGCCGCCACGGGCGCAGCGCCGGGTCTCCCCGCCGCAGAATGGCGCTGAGCACGGCTGCGAGCAGGGACAGTGCCCAGAGGGCGAGCCCGACCAGACCGAGTTCGACCGCGTAGGCCAGATAGGTGTCGTGCAGGGGCAGCGTTTCGTGCGGTTCGCCGATCGTGATGCCCTGGACGTCGCCGGTGAGCGGGTAGTCCCGCGCCTGGCGGAAGTATTCGTGGTTGTTGTCCCTGTAGCGGTCCCAGCCGAAGCCGAAGAGGGGCTTGTCGGCGACCATCCGCAGGCCGGCGGCGGTCTGGTTCTGCCGATCCCAGACGCTGCGATCGTAACTAGCCCGCTGGGCGGTGTTGCTGGCCAGCTGACTGGAGACGACGAGGGCGAGCGAGATGACCAGGAAGGCCGCGGCGACCCCCGGCACCAGCCAGCGGCGGCCGGTACGGGTGAGGAGGGCGGGCACCGCCGTCGCCACCACCGCGGCGATCCAGACGCCGCGCTCCAGCGTCGCGAAGCAGGCGAAGAGGCAGGCGGCACCGGACAGCATCGCCAGCAGTCGGGCGCGGCGGCTGGTCCACTTCTGCAGGGCCAGCGCCGAGGCCACCGCGCAGGCGTAAGCGCCGAAGCCCATCGCGACCGGGCTTTGGAAGGGGCCGCTGACGCGGATTGCCCCCGTCGCCGAGATGTCGGTCAGGTTGATGTAGGACGGAATGACCAGCGCGCGCGGCCCCAACGCCTCGAGGGCCCCCACGACTCCCAGGTATAGGCCGAGACCGACCAGCGTGGCCAAAAGGGCTTCGCGCTCCCTCTCTCCCGCAAAGATCGAGGGAGCGAGGAAGAAGAGGACGAAAGGCACCACCCCGAACACGTCGGTGAGGTGGAGGAGGCCGACTTGGTCTCCGAGGGTGCCGGCGACTATCGCGGAGACGGTCGCGTAGATCGCGGCGAAGGCCATCAGGATGTGGACGCTGCGCACCTGCAGCTTCGGGAGCCCGGCTATCCCGGGCGCCCGCAGAGCGAACTGGAGAATCACGAGCAGGACGAAGAGCCGGTTCAGCGGCAGTCCTCCGAGGCCGATCCGCGACCAAGCGCCGGAGAAGATCGAGAGGACGATGGCGGCGCAGAGCGAGTAAACCGGCGGCTGCTCCCAGAGCCGGCGGAGGACGAGCACGCCGAGAGCGATCAGGACCGGCGTCACGAACAGCCAGTGCCCTTCGAATTTCCCCGGGACGGCTCTGTGCGCCGCCGCCAGCAGCAGAACCCCGGCACCGATCCAGGCCGGCCAGGTGGGTCGCCAGGTTGCCCGCGGTGATATCGCCTGCATCGAAGCCCCTAGACGCTCCAGGAAGGGAGCTCCAGGCCGGTCAGCCTTCGCAGCCGGCTCGCCTCCTCCGCATAGGTCGCCCGCAGTCGCTCCCCCACCTCGCCGTCGATCGACGGGGTCTCCAGGGGCGGCCAGAGGACGCGCTCGACCGCGCGGCGCACGGATCGGCGGAACCCTCGCGGGATCCACTGCACCCGTGGCGCCACGTGGCGGTTGACGAACCCGAGGTACTCCGGCGAGTAGGTCCGCCACTGGGCGCTGTCGAGCAGCTCCTCCTCGCTTTCGATCTTCCCCGCTTCCGGGTTGACGCCGAGGAAGGTGAAGATCCGCTCCAATGCTGCGGCGCGATCGGCGAGGAGCTCGCGCTGGTCGACCACGAGCATCCGCTCGGCGGGAAAGTGCTCGCGGTAGAGCTCGATCTGGGTGGCGTAGAGGCTGGAGGCGACATAGGGCGAGAGCGGGTTGACGTCTTCCAGCGCCTCTTCCAGCGGCCGCCTCTCCCCCATCAGTGCCACTCCCATCTTGTAGTGGGAAACGGTGCGGGCGATCGGGTCGCGCACGAGATATACGAACTTCGCCTCAGGCACGAGCTCCTTGATCCGCTCCGCCGATCCCTGGCGCCGCGGGTGGGCCGCGTAGTCGGTCGAGGACTCGCCGCGGACGCGGAAGCTCGGGTCGAAGAGGCGTTCGTACTCGGCACGCTCCCAGACCTTGTCGGGCGGGAAGGGGATGCCGCGGTCAGGCCCGGCGAAGAAGCGCGGCTCCTTGTTCGCCGACATCTGGATCTCCGGATGCTGGTCGAGGTAGAAGTGCAGGCTGCTGGTCCCGGACTTCGCGGCCCCGATGACGAAGAAGGTCGGCAGCGCCATCAGCGTGCGGGAGCATCGGCGGGTCCTGGCAGCGAGCGCTGGCGCCGGCGCTCGAGCAGGAGGGCCAGCGCGCCGCCGGCCAGCAGGCCGACGAGGAAGCCGATCAGCGCATACAGCTGTGCCATCGAGTGGCGGTCGCTTTCGGCGATGGTCGCGCCGGCTACCAGCGAGACGAGCCCGGCGCGGGGAGCCTGAGTGGCGACCGTTTCGACATAGCTTTTGCTGATCGCTTCCAGTTTCAGCTTGGCGACGTTCCTGGCGGCTTCCGCCTCGAAAAGTTCTCCGGTGCCGGCTGCGGCGAGGTGATTGACCTTGGCTTCCGCTCGCCGCAGATCGACCGCCGCCCCGTGCGCCTCCTGCAGCAGCGCGGCCGACTGAGGGTTGGCGCTGTTCGACCTGCCGACGTAGTCGACCACCGCTTCGGAGGCCACGTTGGCGAGGTTCTCTGCCGCTTCCGCCGAGGGGCCGGTGGCGATCACCCGGAAGACCGGACTGAGGGCGATCGGCTCCGCCGAGAGTCGTTCGGCGGCAACGGTCGCCGGCAGCCCGAGCTTCGCTTCGATTCGATTCAGCACCGGTTCGGCGTAGACCGCGCGGCTGAAGACTTCGGCCAGAGAGCTTGCCGACTGGGTGTAGCCGACGAACCCGGGCGAGTTCGGGTTTACCTGACCCACCTGGAGACTCGCCGATCCGGTGTAGGTGGGGGAGCGCGAGAGCCCGATGGCGAGGCCGAGGACGGCGAAGAGAACCCCGCAGATCGCGATCGCCAGCTTATGCCTGGAGAGGGCGGTCACGAACGGCCCGCCGGGACGGTCGAAGATGCCGTGATCGCCATTCCCGTTGGCCGGGACCGCGCTCGGCGGCGGCGCGAGCGAAGTCGGCGGCACCGCACTTGGCGGCGGCGGCGCTTTGCGTCTGGCCCGCTTGCTGGTTTCGAACAGGGGCACGTTATGAGCGAGGGGCAGACGGCATGGGATCGACTCAATAACGGCCCTCGTCCCGGCGAACTTTTGCCGGCCGCAACGGATGTTTTGGGTCGCCGGACCGTTGATTCGGTGAGATGCCGCGGTTTCTCGATCGACTCTTGCTGCTCGGGCAGGGCGCTATGGCGCTCGCAAGCGGCTACCTGCTCGGCCTGCTCCTCGCCGCCCGCGACTCCACCGCACGGGTACCGGCGCCGGCGGCCGCGCCGCCGCTGGACCTGGCGGTGATCGTCCCCGCCCACGACGAGGAGCCGGGAATCGGCGCGACGCTGGAGTCGCTGGCGGCCTGTGAGTACCCGGCCGCTCACCGCCGCACGATCGTCATCGCCGACAACTGCAGCGACGGCACGGCCGCCCGCGCCCGCGAGCTCGCGGTCGAGGTCTGGAAGCGGACCGATCCCGGCCACCGCGGCAAGGGCCATGCGCTCGCCTGGGCACTGGAGCGGCTCTTCGCCGAGGCGCAGCCCCCCGATGCGGTGGTGGTGGTCGACGCCGACTGCACCGTCTCGGCGAACCTGCTCGAGGCGTGCGGCCGCCACCTGGGCGGCGGCGCTGAGGCGATCCAGGTCGACTACGTCGCCGGCAACCCCGAGGACTCGCCGACCGCGGCGCTCCGCTTCGCCGGCTTTGCCCTCGGCGACACCGTCCGCTTCCTCGGCAAAGAGCGCCTCGGTCTCTCCTGCGGCCTGGTCGGGACCGGGATGGCGTTCCCGCGGGTGGTGCTGGAACGGGTCCCGTGGACCGTCACCGGCCTGGTCGAGGACGGCGAATACCACATGCGCCTCGTGCAAGCGGGGGCCCGGGCCGAATTCGTCCCCGAGGCCTGGGTCAGCCAGGCGGTGCCGGCCTCGCTGAAGGCGAGCTCCGACCAGCAGGCGCGCTGGGAAATGGGCAAGGCGCAGCTCGTGCGCCGCTGGGCGCCGCAGCTCGTCGGCTCGGGCCTGCGCAGCGCCGACTCGGTCCAGCTCCACGCCGGCCTCGAGTGCTTCGTGCCGCCGCAGTCGGTGCTCGCACTCGGCAACGGCGCGGGCTTCCTCGCCGGCCTCGCCCTGCGCTCGCGCAGCCTGCTCTCGCTCTCGCTGCTCGGCATCCTCGCCCAGGCGACCTTCGTCCTCGGCGGGCTGCGCCTGGTCCGCGCACCGGCCTGCGTCTACCGGGCACTGCTGATGGCCCCGGTCCTGGTCGCCAACAAGCTCTGCTTATACGCGCGGATCGTCCTCGGCAAGGGGCCGAGCGGCTGGGTGCGCACGGAGCGCGGGAGCTGAGAGCGCAGATGAAGCTCGCCTACCTCACCTCCGCCTACCCGGCGGTCTCCCACACCTTCATCCTCCGCGAGGTCGAAGCGCTGCGCCGCCGCGGCCTCGAGATCACCACCTTCTCGATCCGCCGCGCCCCCGCCGAGCAGATTCTCTCCGAGGCCGACCGGGCCGCCGCCGCGACCACGGTCGCGATCCTGCCGCCGCGGTGGGGCCGGCTGCTGGCCGCCCATCTGCGCCTACTGCTGCGGGCGCCCCGAGCCTACTTCGCGACCCTGCGGACGGCGCTGGCGCTGGCGCCGCCCGGCCTGCGCGGCCGCCTCTGGCAGCTCTTCTACTTCGTCGAGGCGGTCGTCCTCTGGCGCGAGTGCGAGCAACGCGGCATCAGGCACGTCCACGTCCACCTCGCCAACGCCGCCGCCGACCTGGCGCTGATCGCCGCCCGGCTCGGCACCGAGCTGGATCCCGGCCGGCCCTGGAGCTGGAGCTTCACGATGCACGGCCCGACCGAGTTCTACGACCTCCGCCACTTCCGCCTGCCCGAGAAGGTGAGGGACGCCGCCTTCGTCGTCTGCATCAGCGACTTCGCCCGCAGCCAGCTGATGGGCCTCAGCGACCCCGAGACCTGGGACCGGCTCCACGTCGTCCACGTCGGCATCCCGGTGGACCAGTTCACCCCTTCGCGCAACGGCAACGGGAGCGCGCCGGCGGTCCCGACGATCCTCTACGTCGGTCGCCTCGTCCCCGAGAAGGGGCAGGCGGTGCTGCTCGAGGCGGTGGCGCAGCTGCGCGGGGAAGGCCGCGAGGTCCGGGTCAAGCTGGCCGGCGAAGGCGAGCTGCGCCCGCACCTGGAAGAGCTCTGCCGCGAGACCGGGATCGAGGATCGGGTCACCTTCCTCGGGGCGGTCAGCCAGGAACTGATCCGCGACCTCTACGCGGAAGCCGCCGTCTTCTGCCTGCCGAGCTTCGCCGAGGGTGTCCCGGTCGTGCTGATGGAGGCGATGGCGATGGGCCTGCCGGTCGTCACCACCCGGATTGCCGGCATCCCCGAGCTGGTCGAGGACGAAGCCGGCGGCGTCGTCGTCGCGCCCGGGCGGGCAGACGAGCTGGCGGGACGGCTCGCCGCCCTCCTCGACGATCCCGAGAAGCGGCGCGAGCTCGGCGCCCGCGGCCGCGAGAAGGTGCTGGCCGAGTTCGATGCCGAGCGCTCGGCGGCACAGCTGCACGACCTCTTCACCAGGCTATGCCCGGGGCCCTGACCGCGGACCGGGTCGAGCTCCTCGAGATGGGGATCGACCGCGTCACCGGCGAGGAAGCGGTGCAGCGCCTCGCCGGCTCGCGGCAGGGCGGCTGCGTGCTGACCCCGAACCTCCAGCACCTGCGCGCATTCCGCCGCTCCCCCGCCATCGCCGACGCCTACCGGCGCTGCGAGCTCGTCCTCCCTGACGGGATGCCGCTGGTCTGGGCGAGCCGCCTGCAGGGGACCCCGCTGCCGGGCCGGGTCCCGGGATCGGACCTCATCTTCTCCCTCTCGGAGGCCGCGGCGGAGAGTGGCCGCTCGCTCTTCCTCCTCGGCGGCTCCCCCGGCACCGCCGAGCAGGCCGGCTCGGAGCTGAGCCGCCGCTACCCGGGCCTGCGCGTCTGCGGCACCCTCTGCCCCGAGCCGGGATTCGAGCACTCGCCGCGGGAGCTGGACGAGATCGCCGCCCACGTTGCCGCGGCCGACCCTGACCTCGTCTACATCGGGCTGCCGTTGGAGAAGCAGTTGGCGGTGATGGAGGTGCTGCGCCAGGCCGTGCCGCAGGCCTGGCAGGTCGGGCTCGGCGTCTCCTTCAGCTTCGTCTGCGGCGACGTCCGCCGCGCCCCCGCACCGATCCAGCGCCTTGGCCTCGAGTGGGCCTACCGGCTATCGCAGGAGCCGCGCCGCCTCATGCGCCGGTACCTGCTCGAGGGCATCCCCTTCTTCTTCGTGCTGATGACCCGCACCGCGCTCGGACGCTTCGCCGGCATCGCCCAGCTGCGCTGAGAGGTGGTCGGCGAGCCTGACCGCGAAGGCAACGATCTCGAAGGTCGTGTTCGCCTGGCTCGAGGTGGGAAAGGCGGCGCCGCCGGCGACGAAGAGGTCGTCAAACCCATGCACCGCGAGGTTGCGGTCGAGGACGCCGTCCTCCGGCGCCGCCGACATCCGAGCCGTGCCGGCCTGGTGGTAGCCGCCGAAGAGCTGCTCGCGGACGGCGGCCTCGGTGTCCTCGTAGAGCATCTCGACATGGCCGAGACCCTGCTCGCGCAGCGCCCGGTCGAGCTCCTCATGAACCCGGCGCACGCTCTGCACGTCCGCCTCATCGAAGTGAAGGCGGGTCCGCAGGCGCGGCATCCCCAACTCGTCGCGCTCCCCCGTCGGCACCGCCCTGCTCTCCTGGTGCGGCAGGTGCTCGGCGTGGTAGAGCAGCGGATAGGCGTTGGCGGCGCTGCGGACGAAGAACCCCGGCACCTTGCGCCCGCGCCGCAGGAAGCGCTGGTAGCCGAAGCGCAGGGCAAAGGCGGCGGCCGTCGGGAAGTCGCGCAGCAGGTTGCGCAGGTGCGCCTTCACCGTGGTCGGCCGGGTCGTCTTCACGTGGGCCCGGCGGATTCCTTCGGCGACGAAGAAGCGGCCAAAGGGGGCGATCAGCATCAGGTAGACGAAGGAGAGGATGCCGCTGCCGTGGGAGGCATCGCCGATCTCGGAATTGACGAGCCAGAGGGCGACATTCGGGAGCCCGAGCCGCCGCTGCGCCGCCGGCGTCAGGGTGAAACGACGGCGCACGTAGACCCCGTCCCGGTCGCGCTCGTGCGCGTGGATCGTCTCCCCCGGCGGGGTCGTGAAGTGGACGCGGCCGACCCGCACCTCGGTATGGGCCATGTACCAGCGGCCGAGGTGGTCGGAGTGGTTGCCGATCCCGGTGGGGTCCTGGCTGGTGGAGGCGAACAGCAGCCGGGTCGCGCCGAGCCCGCCGGTGGCGATCACGTACTTCTTCGCCCGCACCGTCACCCGCTCGCCGCTCCTGCGCACAGCGCGCAGGTACTCGACGCTCCTCCCGCCGGCGGGCGAACCGCCGGCCCGGGGGACGATCTCGCACACGGTCAGGCCGGTCTTCAGCCGCAGCCCAGGCGTGTGCTTCAGCTCCCGTCGGTAGACGCGGCCGAAGTTGGTCGGCAGCGACCAGCGCTCCAGCTCGCTTGCCCGCACCTCGCCGTCGGTCCAGCCGGGGACGATCTCGCGCCCGGCCAGCTCCGGCAGCTCATGGGCGTCGAACACGGCCTCGCCGCAAAGACACCAGTCGGCGGCGCGCTGGTGGAAGGCCGCCACCTCGTCGTAGGCGACCGGCCACGAGGTCTCGCCGAGCAGCGGCCGCGGCTCGAAGTCGATCCGGTCGAAGGGGACGCAGCGCCCGCCCCAGAGGTTCGAGGAGCCGCCGACCTGGCGCCGGGAGGCCAGCTCCATCTCGACGTGCAAGGGGTCGTCGCCGACGGTGTCGCCGAGCCGCTGGGCCTCAGCGTCGAACCCCTCGCCGCCGCTCTCCAGCAGCAGCACTTCGTGGCCGGCGCGCGCCAGCTCGAGGGCGACGACGATGCCCGCGGGGCCGGCGCCGACGACGGCGACCTGGGTTTCGAGCCGCTCCTCAGCCATGGAGCGTCGGGACGATCCGGAAGTCCTGCGCCACGCAATCCCTGAACGCTGCCGCAGCCGCGTCGCCGTCCTCGCCCGCAGCCATGGCAGCTGCGACGACGGGGCGCAGGCGGAACGGTTTGGTCGTCGCCAGCACGACGCCGCCGCTGCGATTGCGATCGAGGGCCTCCCGCAGGAGCAGCGCCGCCAGCGCGCCGCGGTCGCCGACGTCGCATCCGGTCGCCTCGCTCCAGCGCCGCCGCGCCGCCGGGTCCCCGCTCAGATGGGCCTCGATCCGCGCCAGCGGCGAGGCGATGATCCCGAAACCGATCGCCGGCCGCCCATCTGGCAGCAGCGTGACCGGGGCGAAGATCTCGTCGCGGACCTGCAGCAGCGCCGGCTCGGCCGCCGCCGCCAGGCCGATGCAGGGATCGGGCTCGCCGGAGATCCCCCAGGCCCGTACCTTGCCGGCGGCGACCAGCTCCTCACAGGCAGCGCAGACGTCGTTGAGCGCGACCCGGTCGCCGGGGCCGGGGTCGTGGACGAAGAAGCAGTCGACGTAGTCGGTCCCTAGCGCGCGCAGGCTCGTCTCGAGGCTCCGGCGGGCTCCCGCGCCGTCGTAGCGTCGCGGCTCCCGGTTCGCCGATCCCCCTCCCCTGGCCCCGGCTGCCCGCTTCAAGGTCCGCTTCAGCGCCGGCAGCTTCGCCATCGCCAAGCGGGCCGGGGCCTGTGCCCGCGCCAGCAACGGGCTCGGCGGCTCGATCCCGAACTTGGTGGCGATCCCGATCTCGCCCCGCCGGCCCCTGGCGAAGCGGCCGAGCTCCGCCTCCGTCGCTCCCAGCCCGTACATGCGGGCGAGGTCGAAGTGCCGGATCCCCTGCTCCAGAGCCTCCCCCAGCAGCTCTTGGCGGCGCCGGCGCGAGGGCAGCTGCATCAGGCTCGCGCAGCCGAACCCGAGCCGGACGTCTGCCCGCTTCCCGTAAAGGAATTCGGTTCCGGGTCCGATAGAGGTGTTAATGCTGGTTTGCACGGTTATTGGCAATTAGGCGAATTCGGTGACTTCACTACTCGACTCCACGGTTGCGATCATTGGCCTCGCAGCGGCCGCCTGGAGCACCATCGCCGTGATCGTGATCGCGGCCTGCCGGGCCGCCGCTCGCGCCGATGAGCAGATGAGAAGCGAGGACGAGGCGGTGGCGATGGCCGGTCCGATGGGTCGGCTCGTCTCACAGTCCCTTCCGGGCGAGTACGTGGCTGACGGTGCGCAGGAGGATCTTCACGTCCCCCCAGAGCGACCAGTTGGCGACGTACAGGTAATCCATCGCACCCATCTCGCGTAGCGGCACCCGCGCGGGACCGAGGATCTGCCAGGGCCCGGTGATCCCGGGCATCAGCTCGAGGCGCCGGCGGTACCAGCCACGCACGTGCTGGTCCTCGTCGACGACCAGCGGCCGCGGCCCGACCAGGCTCATCTCCCCCCGCACCACGTTGAAGAGCTGCGGCAGCTCGTCCAGCGAGCTCTTGCGCAGCAGCCTGCCGACGCGGGTGATGCGCGGGTCGGCGGCGATCTTGAAGAGCCCGTCCTTGGCCTCGTTGCGGTCCCGTAGCGAGTCCTTCAGTGCCTCTGCGTCGGGCACCATGGTGCGGAACTTGTAGACCTCGAAGTGATGCCCGTGGCGGCCGACGCGGCGCTGCTTGAAGAAGACCGGGCCGCGGCTGTCGAGCTTGATCGCCAGGGCGATCGCCGCCATCACTGGCGCCATCGCCAGCAGTCCGAGGGTCGCGCCGGCGAGGTCGAAGCTGCGCTTGACGAAGGTCGAGGACCGGGTCAGGGCAAAGCGCCTGATACCCATCACCGTCACCCCATGCAGGTCGTCGAACTCGACCGAGGAGCCGACCACCTCGAGCATCCGCGGCAGGATGCTGACCTTGACCCCGATCGCCTCCAAGGTGCAGACGAGGTCAAGCATCTTGTCGGGCTCGAAGCCGTCGGGCGCGACCACCGCCCGCTGCACGTCGAGCTGGCGGGCGAGGGCGCGGATTTCGGTCAGCCGCACGGCCGAGGCTCCATCCGCCGCCCACAGCGGTGCCTCGGTCGGGTCGATCGAGCCGACCAGCTCGGCCTTGAGCCCGTGGTTGTCGGCCAGCTTCGATCTGATCGTCTCCGCCCCCTGATCGTCGCCGATGAACAGGCAGCGCTCGGTCGGCGCGACCGCGAGGGCAAACGCCCTGGCGCTGGCGCGGGCGAGGATCAGGAAGAGCATCAGCATCAGCCACAGCGCCAGCGCCTCGCCCCTGTCGAGGGTGCCGCCGCCGATGATGAAGCCGCCGGCGAGCCAGGCGCAGAGGGCGCCGAGGGTGGCTACCTGGAAGAGCTTCGGCGCCTCGTCGAGGGTGGTCTTGTGCAGGAGCACCTCGTCGCGGTCATAGAGGCCGATGATCTTGCCGCCGACGAAAACGGCAAGCAATCCCGCGACCCCCACCCAGGTGACGCGGACCGAGCGGTTGGAGAACTCGGCCAGGGCGGCGACGGCGAGGACGAAAGCGGTGAGGTCGGCGAGCAGCAGTGAGCGGCGGAAGAGCTGGTCGCGGCGCAGAATTTCGCGGGCGGGAAGGCTGCTCCCGGCGACGTGGAAGTCGGGCCGTGCCTCGGGCTGCGCCTTAGGAGCGGCGACGCCGGTGCCGATCCCTCCGCTCACGCGCCCCCGCTCTCGATCGGCTCGCCGCCGAGGGCGAGGATCCCCATTCCCAGCCCGCGCTCAGGATCGACGATCAGGTCGACCGCCTCGTTGCGCGAGCGCACCCCGAGTTTCGAGAAGGCCGAGGAGAGGTGGCTCTTGACGGTGCTCTCGGCGACGAAGAGCTGATTGGCGATCTCGCTGTTCATGTAGCCCATCACCACCAGGCCGAGGATCTGCTTCTCGCGGGCGGAGAGGGTCGCCGGTTCGACCTGCGGCGCGTGGCGCCGCGGTACGCAGACCTGGCCGGCCCGTACCGCTTCGATGCAGACGCCGAGCGTGGCCGAGAGGTGCTCCTCGAGGACGATCCCGTTGACCCCGGCGGCGACGGCTCCGCGCAGCTCGCCGGGACGGACCTCGGCGCAGACGAGGACGACCGGCGCCTCCGGCTGGGCCTCACGCAGCGCCGGCAGCACCTCGGCCACGGCGGTCGCGACTTTGCCCTCAGCGCAGAGCAGCATCGGCGAGGGCCGCTCGGCATCGCCGACCGCCTCCGGGGAATCGAACAGCTCGAACTCGAAGCCGCGCTCCTCGAGCACGGTGGCGACACGGTCGCAGGCGCCGCCGGCGATCAGCGCCGCCCGCGGCACCCCGTCCTCGCCCGGCGCCGTCGCAGATTCCCTTGCCTCCCGCTGCAGACTCACGCTTCAACAACGGGTGCGGGGACCCCCAAACTTCCGCACCACAATGGGAAATTTCGAGGTTTCGCGGCCCCAAAAAAGACAACGGCCGGCAACCCGAAGGCTGCCGGCCTAGAAGCGACCTACCTCCGTCTGTAGCGACGGAGAAGAAAGCTTGTTTGGTTGTCTTACTGCGCGATTACGGGTTCGATTTGCAGCCCGCAGCGGGGTTGCTCGGACCCGCGGTGTAACCGCCCGGAAGCGTGCCCGGGTAGCCGGCGTCGCCGCCGCTGCCACCGAGACAAGCTGCCGTGAGCTCCTGCAGATCGCCGTAGTCGACAACCTGGGGCGCCTCGTAGCTCTTGTTCATTAGGTCGCTCCTCATTTGCTTTCCAACTGGTTTCCCAGCCCAGGCTCCCTGCGATTCCAAAGTGCCTGGAGCTGGCAGAAGCGTAGAGGGAAAGAGGCGCGATTCAAGGTGGAAAAAGGTAGGAGAAGCTAGGCCGGCCGGATCTCGAGGCGTGGCGTCGAGAGGCCGGTTTTCGGCTCTGGGATGCCGTTTCCGGAGTTCAGGGAGCGGAGCCATACCTCCGCCGTGAGCAGACGCCAGACCTGCCACATCCACCGAAAGTCATCCTCTCTCCCGGCCGCCGGGGGCCTGAAGAGCACCCCCTCCATCCGCTTCCGGTCCACGTAGGCCCCCACCTCGGCGTCCGGGCCGCAGAGGATCTCCCTCACCGCGGCCCCGTCGGGACCCCTCATGCTGGCGGCGATCAGGCTCTCGAACAGCGCCTTCTGCGGGCGCAGGCGAACGCTGTCGGGAAGCAGCCCGGCCATCGCCTCGCGCAGCACCGGGCGGCTGAAGCGAGGATCGAGCGTCTGCGCGGGCGGCTGGCGGAGGGAGAGCTCGACCAGGTCGAGGTCGAGCATCGGGTGGTGCGCCTCCAGCCCCGCCATCGCCGCCCGCCGCCGCTGGTGTTCGAAGACCCCGGTCGCCTCAATCCCCGCGGAGAGGCCGTGGGCCGCAAACGCCCACCAGCGCGGGCCGTCGAGGCGCTTCCATGCGTCGAGGTCGTCGCTGCGGCGCAGCTGCCGGCGGGTTGAGCGGGTGAGGTAGGCGGGCGCGTCGTCGTCGCTCCACGGCAGCCACCAGCCGGCCGGCCGCGGCGGCATCGCTCCGGCGAGGGCGAGGCGAGCGATCATCGCCGCCTCGCGGCGGCGGCCGACGTGGGGGCCGGAACCCGGCAGCCGCCGCGCCAGTCCCAGCACGCGCCCCGGTCGTCCCTCGCGCAGGGCGTCGGCCAGCGCGTAGGCACGCGGGGCGAATACCTCGTCGCCGCCGTCGCCTCCGAGCACGGTCCCGACCCCCCGCTCGGCCGCCGCCCGCAGCAGCGGCAGCGTCCAGAAGTCCCCCCAGCCGAGCAGCGGCGCCCGCCAGGCGGCGGTGTGTTCGAAGACGCTGGCGACGAGACCCCCCGGCCGCACCTCGGCAACCATGCCGCCGAGGCCGAGGGCCCCCCGAAGCTCGTCGATCAGCTCCGCCTCGTCGGCCTGCGGGTGCTCGGGGAAGGTGCCCGAGCAGGCGCTGAGCGCGTCGGCGCCGACGGCAGCGATCGAGGCGGAGTCGAGGCCGCCGCTCAGCAGCACCCCGGTCCCCCTCTCCGGATCGAGGCGGCGCCGGACGGCGACCCGCAACCCCTCCCGCACCCGCTCGCCCCACTCGCCCGGCGGCAGCTCGAGCGGCTCGCGGAAGCGCGGTTGCCAGTAACGCGTGCGGCGAACGCCGCCAGCCCCGAAGCGCAGCATCTCCCCCGACCCGAGCCGCTCGACCCCCGCGTAGAGGGTGCCGGTCCCCGGCCGCGTGCTGAGCGCGATCCAGTGCGCCATCCCGGCCGGATCGGGTCCGGGCGTCGAAGGCAGCAGCTCCAGCAGGTCGCGGAGCTCCGAGGCGAAGAGGAGCCGGCCCGCCACCTCGGCGAAGAACAACGGCCGCACCCCAAGTTGATCCCGCGCCAGAAGTCCCTCCCGCCGCGAGAGGTCCCAAACCACCAAGGCGAAATCCCCCCTCATCCGCTCCAGCAAGGCGGGGCCCCAGCGTCGGTACGCGGTGGCCAAATCGCCGCCCAGCTCCCCGGCGTTGTCGAGGCGCCCGTCGAGATGACAGACGAGACCGTCGCCGGGGTTGGCGAGACCGGCGAGATCCAGTCCGGTCGACGGACTGAAGCTGCCGATCAGACCCGGGCTCGCTGTTACTCGCTGAGCCGCGCCCATATCGCTGCCGCGAGTTCGTCGGAATCGGTGGCCGGGCCAAAGCTGACCCGCTCGACGCGGCGAGCAGCGAGGCTGGCGCAAACGTCGAGCAGGCCCGCGAGTCGCTCGGGTGAGGCGAGCACGAGGTTGAAGGTCGCGGCGAGCAGCTGGCGCGGGTCTTCCTCGGCTTCGAACTCGGGCCCCGCCGGCCCCTGCCCGCGGCGGTCGAGGAGGAACAGCGCGCCGAGCGGCACCGGCCCTGGCGCCAATGCCGCCCGCGCGACCTGCTCCCTGGCGTTGACGGCGAGCACCCCCGCATGCTCACCCTTCCCCTGCGCGCCGAGGCGCTCGGCCTCGGCAAGATCGATCCCGGAGATCGGCGCCCCAGGATGCGCCAGCAGCCGCTCGCCCGATCGCTCGATGGCGAGGACGTCATCGGCCAGCAGCTCCGCCCCGCGTCGCTCCAGCGCCAAGGCAAGCGAGGTCTTTCCCGAGCCCGACGGCCCCGACAACGCTACGCCCACCCCGCCGATCACGACCGCGCCCGCGTGCAGCACCTCCAGCCCCTGCAGGGCGGCGGCGAACGGCAGCACCTGGGCGACGAGCAGGCGCTGCCAGCCCTCGAACCCTCCCTCGCCGGGGGCGCCCCGCACCTCGGTTCCGTCAGCGGCGAGGACGCTGCAGCCGTAGGCGGGGCCGTGGAACCGGTAGCCGGCCTCGCCGGCCTCGATCTGGAAGATGACCTCGCCGTCCGGGCCGCGTTCGTCGGAGATCAACTGCGCCTCGTCGGGCCAGGGCGGCGGCTGCTCGCTGTAGACGATGCGCAGGGGCCGGCCGGTCGTGCGCTCCGCGACGCGATCTCCCACGCCTTCCAAAAAGGGCAGTTGCGTGCCGCTGTCGAGGTCGAGACCGAAGACGGTCGCACTCATCGGCGCTAGAGCTCGACCAGGCGGCCGAAGGAATCGCCTTCGGGGCTGAGCACCGGGGCGCCCTCGTGCTCGACCCAGGCATGGGCGAGGAAGTCGGGTGCGGTGCGGGCGCCGATCACCAGGCGGCCGGAGATCCCGCGGCGGGCGAGCAGCTGCGTGAGGACGAGGGAGCGCCGCAGGCAGCGGGTGTCGCCGGGGAGGAAGGCGAGGGTGCGGACGACGATCCATCCCAGCCGCACCGCTTCCGCCCGCGCCTGCGGCCCGCCGCGGGCGGGCATCGTGGGGCGACCGCGCAGTCGCGCCACCGCGGTCTCGATCGGCACCCGGCGCAGCTCGCGCCGCGCCCGCACGTAGGCGACCACGATCTCGCCGATCAGCCGCGCCCGCTCGGGGAGGGAGCGGCCGCGCGGCAGCGGCGACGTCTCAGCCGCCGCCCTGGCCGTTGCCATTGCTGTTCCCGTCGCGCTCGACCAAGCCGCGGTCGAGCAGGTTCTGGCAGAGGTCGCAGATGTCGACCTCGATCGTCGCGGCTGGGGCCTCGTACTCGGCCGCCACCGCGGCGGCCGCCTCGCGCACCGAAGCCGCCTCCGTCAGCGCCTGCAGCATCTTGCCGGCGCTCGGGTTGAGGCCGTGGTACTTGCCGGTCTGCAGATTGAGGACCACGGTCTCGGTCGGGAAGCTGCGGAAGACCACGCTCTGGGGCACTTTCACCTTCGCCTCTAGGAGCGAGTTCCGCGAGTCCTCTGCCTGGGTGATGTCGTCGGCCATCCGCTCGTCCCCTCAGTACTCGATGATCGTGCCGCGGCGCTGGCCGAACCGGATCGCGTGGTAGAGGGCGTACAGGGACAACGGCACCAGGACCTCGGCAAAGCCGACGATCTTCAACAGGGCGAGCCCGACCGACGTTTCCATCGGCGCGTCGACCAGGAAGTGGCGCAGCAGTTCGGTCGCCGGGGTGAACGGCTGCACTTCCGCCGCCAGCTGCGCCCAGCCGGGCAGCAGGGCGATCGGGAAGTAGAGGCCGCCGACGATCGAGAGCAGGGCGATGATCCAGCTGGCGCCGACGTTGGCCTGTTTGGTCGCGATCGTCAGCGCCGTGAAGATGAGCCCGAAGGGGAGGAAGGCGAGCAGGGCGAGGACCAGCGTCGGCAGCGCCAGCGGCACCGTCGGCCAGTGCAGTTCCAGCCCGAAGATCGCCACCCCGAGGCCGAGCGTGATCGAGGAGAGGACGAAGGCGTAGGCGAGCGGGAAGATCGCCGTCGCGACGGCACCGCGGACGCCACCGAAGGGCGAGAGCAGCAGCCGTTCGAAGGTGCCGGCGACGAGCTCCTGACGGATCGTTTCCGAGACCGCGAAGCAGGAGTAGAGGACGCCGACGAGGGCGATGCCGACGACGACGAAGCCGAAGTAACGGTCCGGGGTGGTAAAGCCTTCGACCCGGACCAGGCGGGAGACGTAGTAGAAGAGCGTCAGGCTGAAGATCGAGGTGAGGATCTGGCTGACCAGCCGCGTCCGGTAGGAGAGGTAGATGTGGAAGTCGCGCCGGACCACGGCGTAGAAAGCGTTGAGGTTGGCGGCGAAGGCGTTCATGCGGACACGAGCCTGCCCTCGTCGAGCATGTAGGTGCGGTCGAATCCGTAGTCGAGGCGCTCGCCCGCCGGCGAACACCACAGCAGCGCGCCCCCCTTGTCGAGCAGGCGCTCGATCGCCGCGTAGAGGATCTGCGCCCCCTCGCCGTCGAGGCTGGTCAGCGGCTCGTCGAGCAGGACGACGTCGGGGTGCGGCATGAAGGTCATCGCGATTCGCAGGCGCTGGCGCTGGCCCATCGACATCCGGTCGACGCGGCGGTCGGCCAGCTCTCCCAAGTTGAAGATCTCGATCGCCTCTTCTACCCGCGCCGAGACCTCGCCCCGCGGCACCATCGCGATCCGCGCCCAGAAGTCGAGCTGGCGGCGGACCGAGAGCCGGGCGTAGAGGCCACGGTCGCCGGCGGGCAGGAAGGAGACCAGTCGCTGGTAGTGCTCGGGGCGCTCCGCCGCGCTCGCGCCCCAGACCGTGGCCTGGCCGCGGTCTGGGTCGATCAGCCCGGCGGCGATTCGCATCAGCGTCGTCTTGCCGACCCCGTTGCGCCCGGCGATCCGGACCCGGTCGCCGACGTCGATATCGAGCTCGACGCGGTCGAGGACGGGGATCCTGCCCTTGTCCCAGGCTTTGCTCACCCCGCGCAGCGAGAGCGGCATCGGCTGCATAGGCCCCGACACCGGCGGCGCCGGCTCGACCTCGCTGCGGATGAGGACGCCGCTCATCGCGCCTCCCCCGCGGTCGCCATCGCCGCCGCGCCAACGGCCCGCTCGAGCGCCTCGGCGAACTCCGCCGGCGGGGCGGAGGCTGAGCCGCGCAGCCGCAGCAGCCTCCCGGTTTCGACCAGGTCGGCGTAAAGCGCGAAGCGCTCGCCGTCCCGCCCCTCCTCGTCGGGCAGGCCGAGCATGAAGGGTGCGAGCGCCAGCGGCGTCGGCGGCAGCTCCTGCGCCTCGACCGGCAGCTCCTGCGCCTCGACCGGCCCCTCGCCGCGCTCGAGCAGGACGACCGCGGCGAGCGGCGCCGGCTCGGCTGCCGCGTCCTCGACCACGGTCCAGAGCTTGCCGCCCAGCTCGCCGAGAACCTCGACGCCGAGACCCTCCTCCGCGCCGGGCTCGAGGCTGAGGTGGGCACCGCTCGGATAGGCGACGACCCGGTCGCCGGCGCGGCCGACGACGAGGACGTCGTCCCCGACCAGCCGGTGCCCGCGGCGCACCAGCTCAGCCGCCAAGGTTGACTTGCCGGCGCCGCTGGCACCGACCACCGCGACCACACCTACGGGCGTCTGCACCGCGGCGGCATGCAACGCCTCGTAGCCGCGGGCGATCGCGACAACCGGGAGCACCCGGCTGAGCAGAACCCGCTGCCAGGAGAGCGGGCTCGGGTCTGACGGGGCGCAGAGCAGCCGCTCCGCCGCCGGCGCAAGCAGGAAGGTCGCCTCCTCGCCGCAGCCGAACAGCAGGTCACCCTGGCGGCCCCAGCGGATCGTCAGCTCAGCGCCGTCGCGCAGGGTCCCGCGCCAGGCTCCCGGAGTCGCCGGCCCGCTCCAGGCGGCTTCGAGCTCGCCTCGGGTCACAACCTCCAGGTCCAACTCCGGCAGCCCGGCAGCCGACCCCGGCAGTCCCGGCAGCGGCAGCGGCCCGCGCAGGTTCAAACCGAAAGCTGATTGGTGGATGGCCACGCATGGATAACTCTCGGCGCGGGGAACTTCTTGCGCCCAATCTCCACCGAATTTCCTACCGAGACCGGGTCGCGCCAGCCTACGGAGAGGGGCTTCGGCCGGCTGCGCTCAGGCGTGGTGCTTGTGGTGGCGGTGCTTGCCCGCCCGCACCGGGCCGCAGAGCCGGTAGGCCTGCTTGCGCTTGAGGTGATGGCCAAGCGCGGTGGTGACGTTGACGCTGACCGTGAACTTCGGCTTCGCCAACCCCCGCAGGTTGAGGGTCGCGACGATCCCGTTCGTCTTGTGGACGAGCTTTGCCCGCCGTCGGACTTTGCCGCTGCGCAGCTGCACCTTCGCCTTGACGATCGGGTCGCCGGCGGGATTGCGCAGCCGCACCTTCAGCTTCGACCGGGTCAGGCAGAGGCCGTTGCCCGGCAGCAGGATGTACTTGGGCGCGTCGGCCTGCTGGACCGAGGGAAGCGCGGAGATCCGCGACGAGTTGCTGCACCCGTAGGTGGCGCCGCTCGGGCTTCCGCTCGACGGGATCTTCGGCTGCGACTGGCTGCCGGGTTCGCTGAAGCAGACCTCGAGGCTGCGGGAGCCGTCGGCGGCGCTGACCACCCGGAACGCGGTCAGGCCGCGTTCGGGGTTCGGCACGCATTCGCTGGTTTCGAAGTACCACTGGTGCAGACCCCAGAAGGAGCCGTCCGACTGCTGGTGGATGCCGGACCAGACTTCCTCGCCGACCGGGTGGAAGCACTGGCTGAACTTGGTCGGGGCGACGATCACCCCGCGGAAGCTGCCGTCCGCATTCGCTTCGACCGCGACCTGGCCGCCGTTGAAGGACCAGACGCCCTCGATCGGCGAGTCGGCCTCGGCGCTGGACACGGCGCCCAGGAGGAACAGGGCGGCGACGAGCAGCGATAGCGATCCCTTGCGCAGCATCAACCCTGCAACGGCGAGCGGTCGCGGCTTCTTCCGCAGGCGCCCGATTTTTTCTCAGACGACGCGATCGACCTCGGCGAAGTAGACGAAGACCGCGTGGTTGAGGAGCTGCTGGACGTCGACCGAGCGCACCGCCGCCTCGCGCTCCAGCCGCTTAACCACCTCGTCGTCGATCGGAACGTCGAGCTCCACGAACGGCTTCTCGAGCGGCTTCGGCAACCGCGAGCGGGGCGCCGAGTCCACCTGGGAGGCGAGTCTGCGGCTGTAATAGCGCGCCGCCGACTGGATCCCGGAACCCAGGTCGGGCCCGAATCTGTTGGCGACGCAGAAGCACGCGAACTCCCCTAGAGCGACCCTCATCCCTCTCCTCGTTATCCCCACCCGACGACCGATCTGGCGAGCATAGGCGGGCCGACCTTTAGCCCGGGAATGAGATTTGGACGAATTTTCGGGGTTGACTTCTGGACGTTTTGTCATTAGACATCACTCGCACGGGATCTCGACACCTTTCAGTGCAGAGGATCTCGTGGCAGTTTGGGAGAAAGCTTTTCCGGTTGGGAGACCGGGGCGTAACGAAAGCGGGAGATGAACAGGCTCGACTCGAGATCAGAACGGTCTTCGTCGATTGACGGAGCGGTGGGAGGCGACAGCGCCCTCGTCAGGGAGGCGGTCGCGCGCGCCAAGAAGAACGATTCCGAAGCGCTCCACTTCCTCTACGTCCGTTACTCGCCGGAGGTCCTGCGCTTCGTGCGCAAGCTGGTTCAGGACGACTACGAGGCCGAGGACATCACCCAGAACGTCTTCATGAAGCTGATGCGGGTGATCGACAAGTACGAGCCGCGCGAGGTCCCCTTCGCGGCCTGGATCCTGCGGGTCGCCCGCAACGCCGCGCTCGACTACCTGCGGGCGCGGCGGACGCTGCCGACCGACGAAGTCCGGGTCGAGGACGACGAACGCTCGCGGATCAGCCATGAGCGCGGACAGGACCTGCGGCAGGCGCTGGAGGGCCTGCCCGAGGAACAGCGGGACGTCCTCATCCTCCGGCACATCATCGGCCTCTCCCCCGTCGAGATCGCTTCGGTCCTCGGCAAGACCGAAAGCTCGGTCCACGGACTGCACCACCGCGGCCGCCTCAGCCTGCAGAGCTCACTGCAGAAGCTCGGGGCGACGCCGGTGATCGCCGGCTAGCGGCCGCCTTCTTCTTCCCTGCCCAACTCCGCGGCGATGCGGGCGGTCAGGCGCCCTTCGTCACGGGCGGCGCCGTAATAGAAAGCCGCGTGCTGGAGCAGGTCCCCGGCCTCCACCTTCTGCCGCTCGGCCTCGGCTTGCAGCTGTTCCCAGAGTTCGTCGGGGAGGCTCAGCTCGCAGCCGTCGCCGTCCACCCGGCCGCCGTCGAGGAAGGTCGGGTAACGCCAGCCCGGCTCCCCGCCGTCGCGATCCTCGAGGTAGAAGCGGACGGCCCGTGGCAGCAGCTGGGAGAGCCGTTCGGGATCGGGGTCGGCAGAGGCCGCAAGCGAATGCGCGGCCAAAGGACCAAGCATGACTGGGATGGGAGACACGAAAAGCGGTTTGTATCTAGTTGGGTACTGCTGGTTGTTGAGCTGAGGTTAGACCGGTTTACCCAGTCTTCCCGGTGCTGTCGCTCTAAATCTACTGAGCTATACGGACGACCGGATTTCACGGATCAACCCCGCCGCGCGCAGGTGAAGATGTGGGTGAAGCCGACCCTCGTCCGGTCGCTGAACAGCAGCGTCCCCTTGGTCGCCCAGCTGCCAGTCGGGCAGCCCGCCGCCAGGAAGCTCTTCTTGCGGCCTTCGTAGGTGTAGCGGCGGCCGATCCTGATCTCGAAGGCCGTCGCCGAGCCGGCACCTCCCGCGACCTCGGGGACATGCGCTTTCAGGCGCAGGCCGAAGCGGCCCTTGTGGATCCGCGTGACCGTCGCCCGGACGATGACCGCGGTCGGTGCCGGCACGTCGACGTATGCGTGGAGGAAGACGGTGGTGGTGGCGCCGTGGACGCCGCCGTTGAAGAGGACGAGCGGCCCGGTCGAGCGGAACGGCGCCTGTTCGGGGAAGGCGACCTCCACTTCGGCCGTGCCCGAGCCGACGATAGCGTCGCCGCAGACCTTCTTCGCGGTAGCGCTGCTGGTCGCCTGCAGCTGCTTCTCCTTGCAGGTCGGCAGGCCGACGGCGTCGACCTCGATCGTGCGGTCGATGTCAGCCTGGAGGTCCTGCAGCGCCGCCGGGTGGCTGCCGTCGCTGGTCTTGACCTCGCCTTCGATCCGCGCCGTGACCGGGGCGCTGCCGTGCTTCGGCAGCGCGGTCGGCGAGATGCCGCCGTTATCGACGACACAGAGGACGCCGGCGCAGTGTTCCTGCCGGGTGCCGCGATCGCCCAGCGCCGCGCCCGCCGCGATCGCCGTCGCCAAAGCCGCCAGCGCGGTAATGCAGATCAGCTTCCCCTTCATGCTCCCGTCCTCCCTTTAGGAATCCCCTGTGTGGGTCGCCTCGATCCTCGCCGTGCGCGAGCGGCCCCGCCTCCCCGATTCGGAGCCCCGGGCGGCCGCGGATGCTCAATGTGGGAAGCGACGGCGCTAGTCGTCGAGGCGGAGGGCGATCTCGAGGTCGGCCAGCGAACCCGTGAGCGGGCGGCCGAGCAGCTCCTCGATCCCGCGCAGGCGGTTGCGCACCGTGCGGCGATCGACGCCGAGGGCGGCTGCGGTCGAAGAGACGTTGCGCTCGGCGTCGAAGTAGGCGCGCAGCGTCTCCCGCGCCGCCCGGCCGCCGTCGCGCGTCCGGGTCAGCGGCTCCAGGTAGAGCCGGCGCAGCGAGGTGGCGAGGATGTCGTCGCGGGCGATCGAGGCGAGCACGGCGACGTCGGCGTAGCGGAGGGCCGCCTCTCCCCTGCGCTCGGCGATCGGCAGCGCCGCCTTCGCCTGGTGGTGGCTGAACCGCCACCCCGCCAGCCCCTCGGCCGGCTCGCCGACCGCGAGGAACAAGCGCTCGGGAGCCGCCGCGGCGAGCGCCGCCACCGCCTCCTCGGCGGCGAGCGGCCGCATCCCGCCGAGCCAGCAGGCGAGGATCGGCTCCTCCTCCCGCTGCACCGCGAGCAACCGCCGGTCGAGCCGCGCGGCGATCCCCCGCATCAGCTCCTCCGCCCCCTCCCCCTTTGCCATCACGGCGAGGTGGTGGGCGTCGAGGTCGTAGCCGAGCTCGGTGTAATCGACCAGCTCCCCCGCCAGCAGCGCTTTCACCGTCTGCCGCCGCCGCTCCGCGGCGCTGCGAGGCCGGACCTTCGCCTCCTTGGCGTGCTCCTCGCTGACGGCGGCGATCAGCCGGTCGCCAAGCGTCGCCTGGGCGGCGAGCAGCGGCCGCAGAGCCGCGCTCGGCACCTCGGCCCGCTCGGCCTCTTCGACCAGAAAGTCCCCGAACAAGGCATTGCCGGCGAAGTACCGCCGCAGCACCGTGTCCAACGGCACCCCGTCCCGCGCATCGAGCCGAGCCTGCGCCAGCAGCACCGCCGGCACGTCGGGAGCCTGCCGCTCCCCGCCCTCGAGCACCGCCAGCCGGTACTCGATCGCCGCCGCCACCGCCTCGTTCAGCCCGTTCAGATACCCCGGATCCGCCACCTCCCGAGGATCGGAGATCGCATAGATCCGCGTCGCGACAGCGTTCTGCAGCTCAGGCAACCGTTCGCGCAGGCGGAGAGCAAGGTCTGCTCGAACTGCACCGATCGGCCGGGCCCCCACTAGCCCATCTTGGTCGTCTGCACGGTTGGAAGCGCTGCAGGTACGTTGCCGATCTTCACAGTCTCACCTCCTAAGGATCTAGCTACCCCGCCATCGCCCGGGCGATCACGACGCGCTGGATCTCGTTCGTGCCCTCGTAGATCTGGGTGATCTTGGCGTCGCGCATCATTCGCTCGAGCGGGTACTCGTTGACGTAGCCATAGCCGCCGAGGACCTGGACTCCCTCGACCGTCACCTTCATCGCGTTGTCGGAGGCGATCAGCTTCGCCATCGAGGTCCACTTGGGGAGGTCGGCGGGACGGTCGGGGCGGTCGGCCATCGAGCAGGCTTTGTAGAGGAGCTCGCGGGCCGCGGCGGTGCCCGCCTCCATGTCGGCGAGCTTGAACTGGATCGCCTGCAGCTGGTTGATCGGCTTGCCGAAGGCGATCCGCTCCTTCGCGTAATCGTTGGCGTAGTCGGTCGCGCCCTGGGCGATCCCGACAGCCTGGGCGGCGGCGCCGAGGCGGGTGCGCTCGAGCGTGCCGAGGGCGACGCGGAGGCCGTTGCCCTCGCCGCCGATCAGGTTCTCGTGCGGGACGCGGACGTCGGTGAAGGTCGGTGAGCCGGTCGGCGAGCCTTTGATCCCGAGCTTGTGCTCGAGCTGGCCGGGGTCGAAGCCGGGGGTGTCTTTCTCGACGACGAAGGCGCTGGTGCGGCGGTTCTCGCGGTCGGTGGTGGCGAAGACGACGTAGAAGTCGGCGACGGTGGCATTGGTGATCCAGGCCTTCTGGCCGTTGATCACCCATTCGTCGCCATCG
>Ga0307306_10000059_pt1 | contig 23456 bp, 22 predicted proteins | sample ER_DNA_193_FD_194507 | JGI IMG/M metagenome (GOLD analysis project Ga0307306, IMG submission 194507) | Bulk soil microbial communities from the East River watershed near Crested Butte, Colorado, United States - ER_DNA_193 | ecosystem: Environmental > Terrestrial > Soil > Floodplain | place...
CTCCCAGGTGTAATTCAGGTCGGTGGGCACGTCGGCTGTGGCAAAAACGTAGGGATGCCGGGAGATGAGCTTGTCGGCAATCCCGCGTGCAACGTCCTCGACAGTGAAGCCCGGTGACTGCTCGCTCGCGATCTCGGCGTGAAAGATTACCTGGAGCAGCAAATCTCCCAACTCCTCCCGAAGATGATCTTGATCTGCACCCTCGATGGCCTCGATCGTTTCGGCGGTCTCCTCGACGAGGTACTGCACTAGCGATCGATGAGTTTGCTGGGCATCCCACGGACATTCCTGGCGCAGCCGCGCCATTACGTGGACCAGTCGCTGGAGCTCGGGTAGCGGCACGTTGCACTACGGCGTTGGACTGGGCAGCGGTTCGGTCAGCGATGCCGACTTATCGGTGATGATCGTCTTCTGATTCGGATCCAGCACACCGAAGCGGGGATTGAGTATCACCTGCTGCTTGGCTAGGGCTGCAATGTAGGCCTCGCTGCCGAGCTTCTCGGACACGATCTGCTGATCGGCAACGTCGTAGGCAATCGGTCGTCCCTTGGGTACGTTGAGCAGGCCAGCGAGGTTGCTGTTCTTGATCAGCGCATCACGATCGCCATCAGTGATGGTGATCTTGTTCGTAGCAGCGAGATTCTCCGCGATGACACCGTGGATCATGGCGTTGACGACGGCGGCGCGGGATACCGACTGGCCCTCCTGCAGGATGCTCGACACCCCTTCGACAGCGTCATCCACCTGTTGCTGGGTGATCTTTGAGTTATCGACGTACGCCACAACGCTGGGACCCTGCTTGGCACAGCCGGCCATAAGCAGTGTGAGCAGCAGAACGCCGCCAAGCACTGTGACTCGTACCGCGCGCCATCCGCGGTGAGCGGAAAGACTCATTCACCATCCTCTGCGATGACCTCCGGAGTTCACGCATATGCGCGTCCGGGAACGACTACCGCAGGAGATCCTACGCGTTTGATTGCTTCTCACGAGTCTGTGAAGAGCTCGCTAATCAGCTCGGATGCCCAACGCAGAAGGTCGGTGTCCTTCAGGGGCTCGCCGCCGACAGCGGTGCCCGTGGGCCGAGGGATGAGCACAATACCCACAGCGTCCTTGACAAGACTGCCCGGATAGAGCCGCTGCAGCCGCATGACTCGTGACTCGGAAAGGTGTGCCGGTGCAAAGCGGATGAATCGACCCTGCCCCACGATCTCGGTCAGCCCCGCAGAGCGGGCGAGCAATCGGAATCTCGCCACCTCGACGAGGTTGAGCACCTCAGCGGGTGGCATCCCGTAGCGGTCATGCAACTCGGCTTCGACTGCCTTGACGTCAGCTTCGACACGAACCTCGGCGAGCCGTTTGTACATCTCCAGCCGCAGCCGCTCCGACTCGATGTAATCGGTGGGCAGGTGTGCGTCGACGGGCAGTTCGATTCGCACCTCGGGCTCGGGCTCGACCTCGTAACCTCGAAACTCTGAGACCGCCTCGCCAACCAATTGGATGTAGAGGTCGAATCCGACGTCGGCAATGTGACCAGACTGCTCTCCGCCCAACATATTGCCCGCGCCGCGTATCTCGAGGTCCTTCATGGCGATAGCCATGCCAGAACCCAGATCGCTGTGCGCCGCGATGGTGCTAATCCGGTCGTACGCGGTTTCAGTCAGCGGCTTGTCCGGTGGATAAAGGAAGTAGGCGTAGCCGCGCTCTCTGCCGCGGCCGACTCGACCGCGCAACTGGTGCAGCTGGGAGAGCCCCATGAGATCCGAGCGCTCGATCAGCAGCGTGTTGGCGGTCGAGATGTCCAGGCCCGCCTCCACAATCGTGGTGCAGACCAGCACGTCAGCTCGGCGCTCCCAGAAGTCGATCATGACCTGCTCCAGCCGCTGTTCGCTCATTTGGCCATGCGCAGTGACCACTCGGGCCTCAGGCACCAACTCGGCGATCCGGCGGGCAGTCTTATCGATGCTCTGCACGCGATTGTGCACATAGAACACCTGCCCCTCACGGAGCAGTTCGCGCCGGATGGCTGCACTCACCTGAGCCTCGTCGTACGGCCCAGCAAACGTGAGGACGGGATGACGCTCCTCAGGCGGAGTCATGATCGTGCTCATCTCACGAATCCCGGTGACCGCCATCTCAAGAGTCCTCGGGATCGGCGTGGCCGACATCGCCAGCACATCGACGGCGGTACGCAGGCGCTTGAGCCTTTCCTTGTGCTCGACGCCGAAGCGCTGCTCCTCATCGATCACCACCAGACCCAAGTCCTTGAAGGTCACCTCATCCGACAGCAGTCGGTGGGTGCCTACGACGACATCGACCTTGCCATCCACGAGACCCTCGATGGTTGCCCTGGCCTCAGCCTCGGTGGAGAACCGGCTGAGCGGTGCAACGTTGACGGGGAAGCCGGCATAGCGATCGCCGAAGGTCGCGTAATGCTGCTGCACCAGCAGGGTCGTCGGAACCAAGATCACCACCTGCTTGCCGTCTTGCACTGCCTTGAACGCGGCGCGTACCGCGATCTCGGTCTTGCCATAACCGACGTCACCGCAGATGAGCCGATCCATCGGAACGATCTGTTCCATGTCGCGTTTGACGTCGTCGATCGCTCCGAGCTGGTCCGGAGTCTCGACGAAGGGGAAGGCGTCCTCAAGCTCCCGCTGCCACGTCGTATCGGGAGAAAATGCGTGACCGCGGGTGGCCTGCCGGGCTGCGTACAGCTTGATCAACTCTGCGGCAATCTCGCGAACCGCTCGACGGGCACGCCCCTTGCGCTTCGCCCAGTCGGCGCCACCCAGCCTGTCCAGGCTCGGGTTCTCTCCACCAACGTATCGAGTTACTTGATCAAGAGAGTCCATCGGGACATAGAGCCGGTCACCTGGCTGGCCGCGCCTGGACGGCGCATACTCGATCACCAAATACTCCCGAGTCGCCCCGGCTACGGTGCGCTGTGACATTTCGACATAGCGGCCGACTCCGTGTTGGCCGTGGACGACCGGATCGCCAGAGACCAACTCGAGCGGGTCGATCTGGTTCTTGCGTCGTGCCGGCATTTTCCGGCTGGCCTTGTCAGGCACTCGCTGACCAGAGAGATCAGAAGCTGTGAAGAGCGCGAGCCGGATGCTGTCGGCGACGAAACCGTGACTGAGTTGGCCGGTGATAACGGTAGCCAAACTCGTGGGTGGTGGCTCGTCTAGCGCTGACGGGCTACGCACAGGCACCGCATGTTCAGCGAGGACCTCCACGATGCGGTCCGCGGTGCCCCGACCCTCGGCCGACACGACCACGCGCCAGCCGTCACCGACTCGCTTGGTGATCTCATTGACTGCCGCCTCGGTATCACCCCGATAGGTCTCGCCGATCTGTCCTGGCACTGTTCTGGAGTCCACACCGGGCGCGGTGACCCGATCAGAGAGATCGATGATCTCCCCATCCTCGGTCCGAATCGGAATGCCGCGACCCCCATCCGCCATGGAGTCCTGCCCCGGACCGGCGCTGAACGGCGACAGCGTCCACCAGGCCATCCCCCGGGCGAGTGCAGCAGCACGGACCTCAGCGAGCGGCTGGTAGGAGGATGCGCCAAGATCGATGGGCGCCTTGCCTCCACCTGCGGCCGCTGCCCAGGAGGCATGCAGGAACTCCTCGCTCGTCTTGACCAGTTCAATTGCCCGACCGCGTACAAGTTCGGGATCGCTGATCAGCACGTGGGTATCGGGTGGCATTAGGTCGATCAGCAGCTCCATGCCGTCCACGAGGGCCGGCGAAAGGGCTTCCATGCCGTCAACCGGATGGCCTTGCACGATCTTGTCCAGGATCTCGATGAGCTCGGGATGTTGCTCGGCGAGCCTGGCCGCGCGGGTCCGTACCTCCTCGGTCAGCAGCAGCTCGCGGCAAGGCGATGCGGTGATTTCGGTCAGGGCGATTTCGCTGGACCTTTGGTCGGCGACGGAGAAGTAGCGAATCTCTTCGACGGTGTCGCCAAAGAAGTCGATGCGCACTGGGTGCTCTTCAGTTGGTGAAAAGACATCGACGATGCCACCGCGTACCGCAAACTCCCCACGTCGCTCGACCAAATCGACCCGGGTGTACGCCGCGCCAACCAAAGCGGTCGCGAGGTCAGTGAGATCTGTCTCGTCGCCGACTGCAAGGCGTATCGGCGTCATCTCCGCCAGGCCCTTCACTTGTGGCTGCAGAACGCTGCGTACCGGAGCAACCACGATCCGCGGCGCCGGAAGCTGGCTGTTATCGGCAAGTCGCCGGAGCACCTCAAGTCGCCTGCCGACCGTATCGGAGCGAGGGCTCAGCCGCTCGTGCGGCAATGTCTCCCACGCCGGGTAGTACGCCACCGCCTCCTCGCCCACCACCGACTGCAACGCGGCGGTCAACTCCTCTGCCTCGCGAAAAGTCGAGGCCACCAGGAGCACCGGGCGACCGGCGCCGCCACGCTCGGGCTCGCTACTCAATGCGGCAGCGATCAGCGGCCGCATGGAAGCGGGGGCAGTGACGTCGAGCACGGCCTGTCGCCGAGCCCGCGCATCAGCGATGGTCTCGGCGACGGTGGGTTCAGTGCAGAAAAGATCAACGAGTCCCGTGAGGGTCACCCACAGAGGCTACCGGCTCGGCAACCGCTGATCGACCGCGATTCTGCTTCTCCCTACTGTCGACCCAGCAGCCCTAGCATCAACCCATGGTGAACGAGCTCGACGGGGCCGTCGTCGTGGACTTCCCTCTCCGCGGCGAAGGATGGGTAGCCGTCAATACGCCCGGCGACCGCATCCCGAGCCACGGCACCGACATGTTGGGGCAGCGTTTCGCCTACGACCTGCTCATGGTCGACACGCGCCGCGGTCTGCGCTACCACCCAGCTGGGATCCTCCGCGGCTTCTTGATCGGAGTACGGACTCGCGACTGCTACGCCTGGGGAGCCGCGATCCACGCACCTTTCGACGGCGAGATCGTGCAAGCCGCCGATGGCATCTCCGAGAGAAGCTGGATCCATCCGCTGCTCGAGCCGGTCTTCGCGTTCAAGAACGCCGTAACATTCAGCCCGGCTCGATTGCCCTTGGTCCTCGGCAATCACGTGATCATGCGCAGTGGCGAGGTCTTTGCCGGCTTCGCACATCTGGTGCCCGGCTCAGTCGCGGTCAAGCCAGGCGAAATCGTACGAAGCGGCGACGTGCTCGGCCGCGTGGGCCACACAGGCAACTCGACGGCGCCGCACTTGCACTTCCAACTGATGGATTCACCTGACCTGATGAAAGCCAAGGGAGTGCCATGTGCCTTCCGGAGCTATGAGGTGATGCGAAACGGCGGCTGGGAGAGGGTTGAGAACGGTGTGCCTCGCAAGGTGGATCGAATCCGCTACCCCGGCGTCGGCACCTGACGCTTCCTCAGGGCAATCGGGCGAACGTGCGCACCGGGAATGTCCCGAACTGCCGAACCTTGGGTGGCACCGCCGTGAAACGGGCACCTGTTGGCGGTACGGCAGCCAAATTGGTGAGGTGTTCGACGACGTGTACGCCCGCCGCGAGGAACTGCGAATGCGCGGGACGCTCGCGGCTGGTCTCTGCGTCGTCGATGTTGATCGAGTCGATGCCGACCAGCACAACGCCCGCCTGGATCAGATACGCGGCTGCTTCGGCTGCCAGATACGGGGCTCCTTTGGCGTACTCCGGCGTACCAAAATGCCGATCCCAGCCGGTGTGGAGCAGCACGGCCGCGCCTGTTACCTCGCGATCATAGAAGGCCGTCGCTGGAATTCTCCGCTCGGTCGAATCCGTCAACCGGAAAAGCTCGAGTTGCAGGTCTACCAGCGTCTCGAGCTCAAGATCGGCAAGATCCGCTCCATCGGCGTAACGGTGATATGGGGTGTCGAGGTAAGTGCCGGTATTGCTGGCCAAGGTGATGATGTCGATCTCAAACTCCGTGCCCGCCGCGTAGTGGGACCGCGATTCTTCCCTTGTCAGGTACGGCCGAATGGCAGGCTCTGGAATGCCTGGACAGGTAACCAGGCCGGCGGAGATGGTATGGCTCAGGTCCACGAGCTGGCCGCGTGAGTTGGGCGCTGATGCCGCAGCGATGCCACGAGAACCCTTATGGGCCTCCTCGATGATCTGAAGCGACCGGAGCTGGACGCTGCCGACTAGGGCCAGGCCGAGGTGCCGTACGAAGAGCTCAGCGATCTGTTCGCTCGACAGATCAGCGCCTGGAAGATCGAGACGGAAGCCCTCTGCAGTAAGTCGACCACCGTTCGTGAACTCAACCTCAGCGTCGAAATGGGCCCGATACTCGGTCACAATCGAGGAGTCTAGGAGTCGACGTGGGGCTACGGCGGCCGCTAACTGTTGAACACGTTCTGGGTTCTGTCGAGCCCTAACGCAACAAGTGATTCCACTGCATCCGCGGCGCGACCGATCTCGACGTCAATGTCCTCACGCGCGCTGGCAGGGATGTCGCTGAGCAGAAAATCGGCTGGATCCTGGCGGCCGGGTGGACGGCCAACGCCCATGCGTACCCGATAAAAGTCCCCTGTACCGAGGGCGGCCCGGATCGACCTCAGGCCGTTATGACCGTTGTCCCCTCCGCCGAACTTGACCCGCAGCTGGCCTACATCGATATCGAGCTCATCGTGCACAACGATCATCTGCGGGGGCTTGAGCTTGTAGTAGGCAAGCAACCGCGTAACCGTCCAGCCCGTCTCGTTCATGAAGGTGCGTGACTTGGCCAAGATCAGCCGCGGGCCATCACCTCCAGGAGGTCCGATTCTGCCGTCTGCGACCTCGGCTCGTATGCCGCGTACGACCCGGAACCGTAACTGCATGCGCCGCGCCAGCTCCTCGACCACTCGGTAGCCGATGTTGTGCCGGTGCGATGCAAAGGCGGGACCAGGATTGCCGAGGCCAACAACCAGCCATGAGGTCATGGCATCCGCAGCTGGCAGCTAGGCGGTCTCGGACTCGGCAGGCGCCTCGTCCGGGGTCGGCTCGGCGGCCGGAGCCATAGTCGGCTCGATGCCAGCCTCTGCCTCGGCCTCGGCCAGCTCGGCCTCCATAGCCTCGACAGTCGGCGCGTTCGTGATGTTGACGATCAACGTCTCCGGATCAAGATCAACCACCGTCGATCCCGCCGGAAGCTGAAGATCACGAGCCAGGATCTGGGTACCAGGCGGCAGATCCTCCACCGAAACCACGATCTGCTGCGGGATGTGAGTGGCCTCAGCCTCCACCGGAACACTGTTGTGATCGACAACGATCAACGTGTCTGGAGCGGCCTCGCCCTCGACGTGCACACGCACGTCAACGGTCACCTTCTCACCGCGGCGGACAATAACCAGGTCAACATGCTCAATGGTGTGCTTCAGCGGGTCCCGCTGGACCTGCTTGGGCAATGCGAGCTGCGAGCTGCCATTGACCTCGATCGACAACAGCGCGTTTGCCGTACGCAACGCCAGCAAGGTCTCGTGACCGGGCAGGGAAATATGAATCGGGGCCGTGCCGTGGCCGTACAACACGGCGGGCACTTTGTGTGCGCGACGGATCCGGCGGGCAGCGCCCTTGCCGAACTCCGTACGCAGTTCGGCTGTGAGCTTTACCTCGGGCACGAAACGAACTCCTCGGAAACTTGCGTCAACAATCTCGATCAAGACTCAGCGAGGGGGACGCAGCTCGTTCGACCTAGTCGATCACGGTCCTGCGACCCTCGCCGAGGCAACCGCTCAACCTTAGCCGACAAGGCCGCATAGTGGCCAACTCGCACTGAAAATGCATCATGAGCGGCTTCTCAGAGCCCCGTTTAGGCCGTTTTGAACGCACGATTGATGCGAAATCAGGGTTTGCCCGAAGGCTGGCTAACGAATCTCGCGCCGCCCCGTTACGCCTGCCCGTTGAACAGGCTGGTCACCGAACCATCCTCGAAGACTTCCCGAATCGCCCGTGCGATCAACGGGGCGATCGACAACACGGTAAGCGAATCGAAGCGACGCTCCTCTGGGATCGGCAAGGTATTGGTGACAATCACCTCTTCAAATCCCGTCGCTTTCAGCCGGTCGATGGCAGGCCCTGACAGCACCGGATGGGTGGCAGCTGCGATCACCGCCTTTGCACCACGTGCTTTCAACGCCTCTGCCGCCTGGCAGATGGTGCCTGCGGTGTCGATCATGTCGTCGACAAGCAGACAGACGCGCCCTTCCACGTCGCCTACGACCTCGTGAACAGCCACCGTATTGACTACGTTCGGGTCGCGGCGCTTGTGGATGATCGCCAGCGAGCAGTTCAACCTGTCGGTCCACATGTCGGCGACCCGCACTCGACCCGCGTCCGGCGAGACAACTGTCATTTCGGACGTGTCGTACTTAGTGATCAGGTAATCCGAAAGCACCGGAAGCGCCCACAAATGATCAACCGGCCCATCGAAGAAACCCTGAATCTGTGCCGCGTGCAAGTCCACCGACATGATCCGATGGGCGCCGGCGGTATGAAACAGATCCGCGATCAGGCGAGCCGAAATCGGCTCGCGGCCACGATGCTTCTTATCCTGCCTGGCATAGGGATAGAACGGTGCGACAACAGTGATCCGTTTGGCAGACGCACGCTTCAGCGCATCCACCATGATCAACTGCTCCATCGTCCACTCATTGACCGGCGCACAGTGACTTTGAATCACAAAGGCGTCGCAGCCGCGCACCGATTCCTCAAATCGGACGTAAATCTCGGAATTGGCATAGGTGATCGCGCGCGTCGGTACGAGCTCGACTTTCATCAGTTCGGCCACTTCGTTAGCCAGCTCTGGATGAGCGCGCCCCGAGAACAGCATCAAATGTTTATCGTTCGCGCGCTTGAGACCGCTCACGACGGCTCCTTCTGCTCCAGCGCTGCCTCTGCGGCTCGCGCGGTTTTGGTACCGGCCCGTTTTCGCGCCACCCAGCCCGGCACATTGCGTTGCCGGCTGCGACTCACCGCAAGATCACCAGGCGCCACGTCGCCGGTGATCGTCGACCCAGCTGCCACGTAGACGCCGTCGGCCACCTCGATAGGTGCGACAAGTACCGAATTGCTGCCAACGAAGGCGTACGCGCCAACCTTGGTTGTGGATTTGCGTACGCCGTCGTAGTTCGCGAAGATCACGCCCGCCCCGATGTTGGCGCCTTTACCGACCACCGCGTCGCCGAGGTAGGCCAGGTGCGCTGCCTTGGCTCCGGCTTCCATCCGAGCGTTCTTGGTCTCGACGAATGTGCCGATCTTGCCGCCCTCGCCGAGAACCGTACCGGGTCGCAGATGGGCATACGGGCCGACGTTTGCGGCTGGCCCGATCACGCTGAGTGATCCGTGGGTACGCGTGACCACGGCGTTCTCCCCCACTTCTACATCGATCAGTGTCGTGTCCGGACCAATCCGTGCCCCGGCTCCGACCGAGGTGGCGCCCTCCAGCGAGGTTCCGGGCAGCAAGATCACATCAGCTGCAAGATCTACTGAGGCGTGCACCCAGGTCGTTGCTGGGTCTACTACCGTGACACCCTCGCGCATCCAGCGGTGCAGAATGCGCCGGTTGACCTCGGCGTTCATGCGGGAGAGCTGCATCCGGTCATTGACACCCTCGGTCTGCCACGGGTCGTCGATCAACAGCGCGGCCACAGGCTTGCCGGCTCGGCGCACCACAGCGGGTACATCACTGAGATAGAGCTCACCTTGATCATTCGTAGGCGCGAGTTCGGCCAGCGCGGCTGCCAAGGACGCAGCATCGAAGACATAGATTCCGGAGTTGATCTCGGTGATCTGGCGCTGAATCTCATCGGCGTCTCGATGCTCGATGATGCCGCTCACCATGCCGTCGCCGTCGCGCAGGATTCGCCCGTATCCGGTGGGGTCCGAAACCTCTGCGGTTAGTACGGTGACGACAGCTTGCTGGGTCCGATGCTCCTCGAGTAGGGCGCCAAGAGTCTCCCCGGTGAGCATGGGAACATCTCCATAAGTGACGATCACGTCGCCGCCGAGATCTGCCAGCTGACCGAGCGCGACTTGAACGGCGTGCCCGGTGCCGAGCTGTTGCTCCTGCACCGTGATCAATACATGGGGCGCGATCTCCGCAAGATGTGCTTCCACCTGATCACGAAGGTGACCGACTACGACGACAACGTGTTCGGGCTGTACCTCAGTTGCTGCTGTGACCGCGTAACTCAGCATGGAATGACCAGCGATCTCGTGCAGCAACTTGGAACGTGAGGACTTCATCCGCTTGCCCTCCCCCGCGGCCAAGATGACGACAGCCGCGACCGGGCTGGAAGCTTGGTCGGAGTGAACGGACAACAGCTGGCTCCTTACTAGCTGAGTGACGCTCCGCTCCCCGGGTAGGAGTCGAACCTACGTCGCTATTCCTGATTCAAAGTCAGGCGGGCCCTGCCGACAGACCAACCGGGGAATGTGGGGCCCGGCCAATCTTCCCATCCAGTTCGGTTGCGAGTTGCTGATTTCGAATACAGATCGCTTGACCCCACGTGACCAACCCTTCGATCGGCCAGAGCCAAGCGTACGCATCGCGCTCTGGAGCTGCATTTCCGGCTAACACCTCAGCGCTTTTGCCATGCGCTGCGATCCTGCGTACAGTAGTGATCCAGGCTTCTAAATCGATACAGAAACTACAATGGCTACCTCACCTGCTGTCATAAATCGGCTCTCGACCCGGGCGGCCGCCATCGCTGTGACGGTGATGTTCGTCGTCAACGGCGCGGTGATAGGCGGCTTTGGCGGCGCTCTTCCGTCACTGCGTGACAAGCTCGGCTTGGACGCCACCCAGATCGCGATCATGCTCTTCTGTGGCGGCGCTGCGGCGATTCTCTCTATGCAAATCGGCGGCCGACTCGCCGATGCGATCGGCGCCCGCGAGATCACCTTGGCTGCTGTGCCGTTCCTTACCGTTGGAATGATCATCATCGGGCTGGCGCAGCTGTATCCAGTTGCGATCGTCGGTGCCATCCTCATCGGGCTCGGCAATGGGGCCATGGACGTTGCTATGAACGCGATGGGCGTGCAAGTGGAGGCGGCTCGGCAACGGCCGATCATGAGCTCCTTCCACGCCTTCTGGTCCATCGGCAACTTCATCGGGGCAGGAGCTGTGCTGCTGCTTGCGACTGTGCTTGGGCTGAAGGGCGGTGAAGTCGTGACGCCACTGTCTATCTCGCTCGCGGTGCTTACACTTATCGGCCTCGCCATCCTGTTCAAGATCACGCCCAAAGCGGCCGTGCTACATCACACGGTCGACGGCGTACGGACTCCAATTCCCGCGGTCGCCTGGGTGCTGGCTGCCATGGCTCTGGCCTTCGGTCTTTGCGAAGGCACGGCGCTCGACTGGTCGTCGCTCCATGTCACCGATGTGGCCGGCGTAGATCCGACAACCGGTGCGCTCGGTCTGATTGCGGTCAGCGCCTTCATGGTCGTGATCCGACTGTTGGGCGACCGACTGGTTACCCGCTTCGGGCGGCGAGTAGTCGTTCGCTTTGGCGGCGTTTGCGCGGCTCTTGGCTATCTGACAGTCACGCTGGTGAGCAGCCTGCCGGCACTCCTGCTTGGTTGGGCACTGGTCGGCTTCGGTGTTGGCATGATCGCACCGCAGGTCTACGCGCTATCCGGGCACATCGGCGGAGGCAGGGCGCTCGCCGTGGTCGTCACATTCGGCTATGCGGCGTTCTTGATCGGTCCGGCTTTTGTGGGCTTCTTGGTCAATCAGCTTGGCATCCATCACGCCATGGCTGTGCCTGCGTTGCTCTCCGTCGGCATTATTGCGCTCGCATCGACCATGCCGCGCACCGACATCGGTCTCAGTCAGGCCCCATCCGGCTCGACCACTCACTAAATCTCGACGTCAAGACTCTTCACGTCTAAGCTCCGGTTGTGACCGGCCAGCCGACTCGCGACGAGGTCGACACCATTGTGGAGGCCTGGCGACGGGAGCGTCCGGATCTTGATCTTGCGCCGATGGAGGTCCTGTCGCGCATTAGTCGACTGGCTCGCCACCTCGACCGGCTGCGTGCCAACGCGTTCAGCGCACATGATCTGGAGTCCTGGGAATTCGACGTGCTGGCTGCGTTACGCCGCACCGGCCCTCCGTACCGGCTCTCACCGGGTCAGTTACTCCGCGAAACCCTTGTCACGTCCGGAACGATGACGAACCGGGTAGACCGGCTTGTCGAGCGAGGGCTGGTAACAAGACAAGATCACCCGAATGATCGGCGGGGTGTTCTGGTTGAGCTGACCGACGCTGGCAGGGATGCGGTCGATGCGGCGTTGGCTGAGCTGATCGCGGCAGAGCGCCAGATCATGGCTGCACTGGATGTTGCCGACCATGATCAACTGACCCGAAGCCTGCGGCTGCTACTTGCTCGGTACGGTGGTAATCGCTGACCTGTGCCCGCAGCAGTCAGCCCATCAGTAGATGACGCGAGCTCCTATGACGGGACCAGTGGCGCGCCGAACTGCGCGGCACAGGCCTTCGGCACTCAAAGACACGGAGAGCTCGACTGCCGCCGACTCGTCGGCCACCAGGAACGCACACGTCGGACCAGATCCCGAGACCAGGGCGCCCAGTGCGCCGTATTCCAGGCCGGTCTGCAGAACGGTTCGCAATTGCGGCTGCAGGTCCAGCGCCGCTGGTTCTAGATCGTTGCTGAGCGCGGCGCCCAGCAACGTCGGGTCGCCGCTGCGTAAGGCATTCATGAGGTCAGCGGGAATCTTTGGCGGCGCGGCGCCCGGATTCAGCTGGTCAAAGCGCCGGTATACCGCGGCTGTTGACAGTCCGTGATGACCGAACGCAAGTACCCAGTGGTAGGTCCCCCGGGCCAGTGCCGGAGCCACCTCCTCGCCACGACCGCTTCCCACAGCTGTGCCGCCCAGCAAGGCAAATGGCACATCGCTGCCAAGCTCACTCGCCAGCGTCCGGAGTCGCTCCGGGCTGACCTCCAAGTCCCACAGAACCGCACACGCCAGCAGAGCGGCGGCACCATTGGCAGAGCCGCCAGCCAAACCGCCAGCCACCGGTATCGATTTCTTAATCGACAAACGTGCGCCCAAAGAGTCGCCTGGTGCGTGGAGTTGAGCAAGCAGCCGGGCGGCACGAACCGCGAGATTGGAGCCATCGAGCGGCACCTGCTTGGCGCCCTCGCCGCTGACCATCACCTCGAATTCGTCAGGGTCGGCCCACGTGGCCTCCACCTCGTCGTAGAGGGAAACCGCTTGATACACGGTGGCGAGCGGATGGTAGCCATCGGATCGCGGTGCACCCACCTTCAATGCGAGGTTGATTTTGGCCGGCACCCGTACGCGGACGCCGGTAGCAGTCGGCGGGGTAGTTGAGACCATAAGGGTGAGCGTATTAGGCGGCGAAGAGCTGCTCGGCGATGCGAGCGAAGTCAGCGATGTCCAGCATCTCGCCGCGCGTTCGAGGATCCAGGCCGGCGGCGGTAATGGCAGCGCTGGCGGTGGTCGAGGAGCCGGCCAGTTGGGCTAGTGCCGAACGCAGCATCTTGCGCCGCTGCCCGAACGCCGCATCGACGACGGCAAATACCTGGGCGCGGGTCGCCCTGGTTTCCGGCTGTTCGCGCCGCGCGATGGCCACCAAGCCCGACTCGACGTTCGGCACCGGCCAGAACACGGTCGGCGAAACCGTCCCGACCCGGGTGGCCGTGGCATACCAAGCGACCTTGGCCGACGGTATGCCGTAGGTTTTCGACCCCGGTTTTGCGGCGAGCCGGTCAGCCACTTCGGCTTGCACCATTACCAGGCCGCGGTTCCAGGAGTCGAAGGTTGCCAGCAGGTGCAGCAGTACCGGCACAGCCACGTTGTAGGGCAGGTTGGCGACAACCATCGTGGGCGGCTCGGGCGTCGCGTCGACTCGCAGCGCGTCAGCGTTGATTACGGTCAATCCATCGGCACGCGCCGGCAGTCGCGCGGCAACCGTGCGAGGCAACTGCGCCGCCAGACGATCATCGATCTCAATCGCGATCACTCGACGGGCTGCCTGCAACAGGCCGAGGGTCAGCGAGCCGAGCCCCGGGCCGACCTCCAGCACAACGTCGTCCCCGGCAACGCTTGACGCAATGACGATTCTGCGCACCGTATTGGCGTCGGTAACGAAGTTCTGGCCACGCTGCTTGCTCGGCCGCAGATCCAACTGGTTGGCCAGCTCGCGTACCGCCGTCGCATCAAGCAGCCCGTTGGCCACCGCGCTAACGCAAGCCCAGCTTCGCCGAGCACGCTGGCCAGGCGCCCCATCCGGCGTCCGCTTGGAGCTTCTTGGCAATTGCGATCTGCTGCTCACGGCTGGCCTTGTTAGGCATACCCGAGCCGCCGTAGGCGCGCCAGGTGCTGAGGCTGAATTGCAGACCGCCGTAGTAGCCATTGCCCGTGTTAATCGACCAGTTGCCGCCGGACTCGCATTTGGCCAGCTTGTCCCAGACACTGCCTGACGGAGTGGCAGAGCCGCCGCCCGAGCTCTTCTTCGTGCTGCTCGTGGTCTTCTTGGTGCCGACCAGGATGACTTCGGTCACCGGCTTCGTGATCAACTTAGATTTGATCTTGGCGCGCTTGACGATCTTGTCATTCTGTCGAACGATCTTGTAGGTCACTGCACGGATTCCACGTTCGCCCGGTGTATCGACCTTGGTGACACCCTTTTTGAGCTTGCTCGACTCCTTGCGGACCGTGTCGAAGTCGACTTTGACCTTCTTGGTTTTGGAGCTGATCTCAACGTCGGTAAAGGTGAACTTGGCCCCGTCCACGAGAAGCGTATTCGGGCTAGCGCTCAGCTTGTCGTTCTCATCAACTTTGATCTTGGCCGCTGCCAACGCATCGGCCAGCGTTCGACCCGTGGTGGTGATCGTGCGCTTCTTGCCTGCGTCGACAATGATGATCTTCTTTTGGGTGGCGATGAGGATGGTGAGGCCTTCTCGTCCGATGCTCGAGCTGCGACTGGTGGAAAACTCCGCGCCAGAAAGGTTCATCCCGAGTGCCGCGAGCGCATCGTCGACGGTCGTTGCCGTGGTCCAGATCGTCTGCGGCGCACCGTCAACGGTGAAGGTGACTTGGCGACCGAACTTCACCGCGACCCGAGTGCCGTCCTCGACCTTGGCATCCAAATTCGGTGCCACCACGTCATGGCCGTTGACGTCGATTCCCCTGCTTCTCAACAATGCAGCGACCGTATTGGCGCTAGTCCGAACGTCAGCGGTCTGGCCGTCCACGGAGAGTGTCACGGATTTGTTGAGGTTCGCATAGCCAAAGGTAGTTCCAGCCAGTGCTAGCGCAGTCGCGCCAGCGGCAACCACAGGAATGATCTTGCGCACAGCGATTCCCCCGAGTCGGTCCCGTCGGTGATCTGGGACCTCAATCTCTTCCCAGTCGAGCAGTCAGCTCGAATGTGTCACAAAATTATAACGGAGACCGGCACCCATACGCCAAAATCGCAGGTCCGACGCGACATTTCATTACCAAACGCTGTGGTGGATGAGGTCCGTCGGGACCTTGCGCGGACGTCGTGCCGGCGCGCTCCCGCTGATGAGGCGCTCTTCGGGCGCCGCTGCCGAATATCCCAAGCTGATCACACCGACGCTCAGCTGACTTGCCGGGACGCCGAAGGTTTCGCGTACGACGGCAATCCGGTCCGCCGGAATGCCGAAGAAGCAGGCGCCGAGATGCTGGTCGACCGCCGACAGCAGCGCCGCCATGCTTGCCATGCCGGCGTCGACGAACCAGTAGGGCGCGGACCAGTGCGCCGGATCTCGGTCGGTCCAGCCCTTGTCGGGCTCGGCGTACCGATCGAGGTAGGCCTCCTCGCTGGTCCAGACCAACACCAGCACCGGCGCAGTCCGCATGCCCCGCAGCCAGGCGGTGTCGCTGTCGCCGGTGAGGCGCCAGAACGTCTCGCGCTCTGCGTCCGAGCTCAGCACGAGGAAAGAGATGCCCTGGGTGAAGCCGGCGGAAGGTGCGCGAAGCGCTGCCGCCAGCACTGCGTCGATCGCGGCCGGCGGCACGGGCCGGGTCATGTCGTAGGAGCGGATCATCCGGCGCCGCCGCAGCACCTCACCGAACTCCATGGCCTACCAGCTCCCACCGAAGGCCGCATCGGCATTGTCATTGAGCGCCTGGCAGAGGCGTTCCAACTCAACGCCGAGCGTGGTGGCCAAGAAGCGTGCGGTGTGAGGAATCAGATAGGACGCGTTCGGTTTGCCTCGTACCGGCATCGGAGCGAGATAGGGGGCATCGGTCTCGACAAGTATTCGATCAAGAGGCGTCACCGCAAGTGCGTCCCGCAAATGATCATTGTTCTTGAAGGTGATCGTGCCGGCAAAGGAAAGGTAGGCGCCGCGGTCCAGGCACGCCCGGGCGAACTGATCATCACCGGAGAAGCAGTGCATCACAATCCGTGCTGGTAGACCCGCTGAGTCAAGCACAGTCAGGATGTCGTCATGGGCATCGCGATCATGGATGACAAGGGTCTTGTCATATCTCATGGCGAAGGCGATGTGTGCCGCGAACGCTTCCTGCTGCACTGCCTGGCCGGCCGCATCGCGTGTCCGGTAATAGTCCAGCCCGGTCTCTCCCACTGCTCTGACCCGTGGCTGCTGGGCTAAGGTCTCAACCAGTTCCAGGCCCGGCAGCAGGTCAACGCCCATGCGCGCAGCGTCGTTGGGATGGATCGCGACTCCGGCGATCACCGACGGCCAGCGCTCCGCAGCCTCTACGGCCCAGCGGCAGCCTTCCGGATCGCAGCCGATCTGCACAATTCTGGTGACGCCTACCTCTGCGGCCAGCCGGATGGCTTCCTCCGGCTCGAGGCCAGATTTCGCCTGTGTGGAATCGAGGTGGCAGTGCGAATCGACCACCGGCACTGGCAGCGGATCGGGTAGGTCAGGCAGCTCCACGTGCTTCCTCTCAAGGGCTTAGGGATGACGTAAGTGATTCATTTTCAGGGCGAGCTCATAGAGAGCGTTCTTGGCAACACCCTCCTGTTGTGCGACTTGTGCAACAGCCGCCTTCAATTTCATTCCATCAGCCGCCAATCCGACTGCCTCCTTGGCTGCCGATTCAAGATCGGCGATCGGCGTGGCCGCACCGCCAATGACCAGAGTCACCTCGCCGCGCACTTCTGAGCCCGCCCAGTCGGCGAGCCCCTGCAGCGCCCCGCGGCGAATCTCCTCATAGGTCTTGGTCAGCTCGCGGCAGACCGCGCCTGGGCGGTCGGCTCCGAAGGCCTGCGCCATCGCCGACAGCGTGGCGGCCGTCCGGTGCGGCGCTTCGAAAAAGATCATGGTGCGCGGCTCGGTCGCCAATTCAGCTAGCCGCCGCGAACGTTCTGAAGCCTTGCGGGGCAGGAAGCCCTCAAAGCAGAAGCGGTCAACGGGTAGCCCAGAGACAGCCAGCGCTGTCACGACAGCGGAGGGTCCGGGCACCGCAGTAACCCGGAAGCCGCGACCCACCGCGGCGCTGACCAAGCGATAGCCGGGGTCCGAGACCGACGGCATCCCTGCGTCACTGACAACGACGACGCGCGCGCCCTGCTCCAGCAGCCCGACCAGTTCATCAGTACGCCGCGCTTCATTCCCCTCGAAATAGGACATGATCCGCGCCTCGGTCTGAACTCCCAGCCGTTCCAGCAACCGCCGCAGCCGGCGCGTGTCCTCTGCGGCGATCACATCGGCGTTGGTTAGCTCGGCTACCAGCCGCGGCGATGCGTCGCCGACATCACCGATTGGAGTCGCGGCAAGTACCACGACTCCATCTGAATCCGCCCCCATCACCACATCACACTCCAGACCGCGCTGTTGGATTCCTACGTAAACCCAGGTTGCTGACGGTCTGCACTGGTTGCAAGCCACGCAGACCGTCAGAAAGCTATGTACACCTAGGTTTCGAACCGGGGGACGGAGGGTGGTCGTTGACGCGTTCCAGTGATCGGCGGCACCTACGATGGGCGAGTGGCGCGCCAAGTCCTGGAGTCTGAGCGAGGGTTGGTGACATCGACCGACGCCGCCACCAGCGGCTCCGCTCCGCCGCGCGTCCTACCGGACTGGCCACCGAACCCGCCGAGCACCATCGAACGGTTACGGGTTGCAATGCCGACCGATCGTATCAACGGCTGGATCGTCACCTTGATCATCGGCGCAATTGCCTTTGTCATCCGGTACGTCAACCTGGGATACCCCAACAAGCTGGTCTTCGACGAGACCTACTACGCCAAGGACGCGTACTCGCTGCTGAAGTTCGGCTACGAGCGCGACTGGCCGAGCAATGCCAACTCCAAGATCATCACCGGCAATGTCGATGTTATGCAGGACAGCGCCGCCTTCGTGGTTCACCCACAATTCGGCAAATGGCTGATCGCCGCCGGCGAGCAGCTATTCGGCATGAACTCTTTCGGCTGGCGATTCGCCTCTCTGGTCTTCGGGACTCTGCTGATCATGGTCACCATCCGGTTGGTTCGCCGGGTGTCGAAGTCGACCATGATCGGTGGGCTTGCCGGGATCCTGCTCACCTTCGACGGACTCGCATTTGTGATGTCGCGTACGGCGCTGCTCGACATCTTTATGGCCTTCTTCCTGGTGGCTGCTGTCGCCTGCTTGGTCGCTGACCGCGAATGGTTCCGAAACCGACTCGCGCGTTATCTGGAGCGCCGGGAGCTTGCTGATCTTGGTGGTCGGTTCGGCCCCGCTCTGATCCTGCGTCCCTGGCGGATCGCCGCCGGTGTGTGCTTCGGACTAGCCCTGGGGACAAAGTGGAACGCACTATTCCCACTCGCAGCATTCGCGCTGCTTTCGCTCGCCTGGGACGTCGGCGGACGACGCCTCGCCGGTGCCGGATCGCGCACCAAATTGTCGATCGTCCGAGACGGCATACCCGCCTTCATCTCCCTTGTAGTCCTCAGCGTGGTGGTGTACGTCGGCACCTGGGCCAGTTGGCTACTGACCTCCGGCGGATACGACCGGGCGTGGGGCCAAGAGCATCCAGAGCACGTCACAGTGCGATTGCTCGGTAAACCGCTTGCTTCCCTGCTGCATTACCAGTACGACATTTGGAACTTTCACACCGGCGACTTCATCAATCACGCCCAGCACACCTATCGCGCCGACCCGGCGGGCTGGCTCATCGTGGCACGCCCCATCGGAATTGACGCCGTCAACAACATCAAGCCAGGAACCGACGGCTGCCTTGGACCCGACAACTGCATTCGAGTGATCAGTGGTGTTGGAACACCCGCGCTCTGGTGGGTTGCGATCTTCGCACTCGTGGCAGCGGCCATCTTGTGGGTGGGCGGCCGCGATTGGCGCTTCGGAATTCCCGTTGTAGGTGTCTTGAGCAGCTGGCTGCCGTGGCTCGCCTTCGATTCGCGTCCGCTGTTTTTCTTCTACGCGATCGCGATCATCCCATTCTCGGTGATGGCCATCGCACTATGTGCTGGCTGGATTCTGGGCGATGCCCAAGCAGGAGATCGCCGCATGGTGGGCGCCATTGTCATTGGAGCGTTCGTCGCACTGGTCGCTGCCAACTTTGCCTATCTCTATCCGATCCTTACCGACGAACTTTTGGCGTATCCCAAGTGGCTGTCTCGAATGTGGTTTAGAAGCTGGATCTGACCGGATGCTTTTTGGATCACCGTTCTCTCCGGACCTCCGGCGGCGAGCGGTCGCTTGGCATACAGTGTTGTGCTGACTTCGCACCAAATGGGTCGAGTCCGCACCGCGCGCGGAGTGATTGGGTGAAGGAGTGGGATGGAACAGCCGCGGGACCATGTGCGGTTCTCGGTCATCGTCCCTGCGTACAACGAGGCGGCCTATTTGGGCTGCGCGCTGCATTCATTGCAGCATCAGGACTACGACGGGAACTACGAAATCATCGTTGTAGACAACAACAGCACTGACGACACGGCGGCTGTCGCTGCGCGTTATGGCGTGCGCGTGGTCAGCGAAGCGGAGCAGGGAGTCTGCGCCGCCCGGCAGCGCGGCGCTGACTGCGCCCGGGGCGAAATCATTGTCTCCACTGATGCCGATACCACGCAGCCGGAAGACTGGCTGCGGACCATCGACGCTGGCTTCGCCGCCTCGGACCAGGTGGTCGCTGTTGCTGGACCATGCCGCTATCAAAACCCCACGTGGTGGGCAAAGGCCTATCCCACTTTGCTCTTCGGTCTGGTTGCCGCGATCTACGCGTTGACTGGATTTGTCTTCTATGTAAGCGCGACCAATATCGCGGTCCGGCGTAGCGCATTTCCAGGTTATGACCTGAAGCTCACGCAGGGTGGTGACGAACTTGATCTTCTCCGACGGCTGCGGCGGCGTGGATTGGTGAATTGGCTGCGGCAGAACGTCGTAACCACTTCTCCCCGACGATTGCAACGTGGGCTGCTCTACAGCATCTTTGTGAGCTTTCTGGTCTATTACGTCCTGGCGTACTGGCTTAATCGCCTATCGCAACGGCAGACGTTTGGAATGGCGCCGGCCTTTCGCCACGAGCGGCTCCGACCTCTGGCACCTATATGGGTGCGCCGCCGCGTGGTGCTCGGGATCTTGCTGGTGGGGCTTACCTCACTCGGCTTCGCAACAGGTGCCGGCGACGCTGCCATGGACAGTCTGGCCAACTTTTGGAACCGCCCGTGAGCCCACTTGCGGCAATTCGGACTGCTGTGGCCGGCGTCTCCGTGCTCGGGGCCGCGGCGTACTGGACCGGCTTTCGATCCCGCTCTCAGGTCTTCGGCGCGTTTCCATACGGAAGCGAGACCGAGGAGAAGGTTGTTGCACTGAGCTTCGATGACGGGCCCAACGAGCCATATACCTCGCGGCTGCTCGATACCTTGGACGCGTACCAGGTGAAGGCAACTTTCTTCCAGGTCGGGCGTTGCGCACAACGTTTTCCGTCCACGACCCGGCGCGTGGTGCAGAGCGGCCACGTCCTGGGCAATCACAGTTACAGCCACTCGTTCACCAGCTACGTCAAGCAGCCCCGGCAAGAGATCGAGATCATCCGTTCCCAGGAGGTCTTCTATTCGGTTGCCGGTGTGACGCCTGCGCTCTATCGGCCGCCGTGGCTATGCCATTGGCCTTGGGTGATGAGCAGTCTCCGGCAGCACGGACTTCAGGCCGTCTCGGGAACCTTCATCCACCCCTTGGAGCCCTTCCAGCCCGCAGCCGTCAAGCTCACGGATTCGGCATCCAGGCTCACGCGTCCCGGCACGATCTTGATCTTCCATGATGGCCGGGAGGCACGCGGTGGTCCGCGCGATCAGAGCGTGGCCGCCGTCGGGCCGCTGATCGATCGACTCGCGGATAGGGGCTATCGATTCACCACCATCGACCGCTTACTCGGGGTCAGCGCGTACGCGGGTTAGGAGCCCAGTCGGGATTACGCCCGAAGGCGATCAGCAGATCGGCTTGCGGGTCGCCGCCTTTGGCTGAGGTTGGCCTTTCTGCTATCGATCCGCTGGACCGGTAGATGTCTTCCCGATCGCGGAACCATGCCGCAACCTCCGCCACCAGTTCGGGGTCCAGGGTGCGATGCTGGCCAGTTGCCATGGCCAGATCCCAGCCATGTATGAGGTGATCAGCGACGAGCTGGCGAATGTACTCCTCGATGTCCTCCTCGCCATAGGAAAGGTGCACCTTTCCGCCCGCTGGCAGCCTTTCGGCGACTGCAGTTAACGCCTCATCGGCCGCAGCCCGGGCTACCCCTTTGGGATCTTCCTCGCCGAGCAGATCTCCGTCCAACGTGTCCCCCACCTCGGCAATGGTCATGCCGTCCACCAGCGGTTTGGTCCACCGATCTTCTCCGACGACATGGTTTACCAGCGCGCGTACGTCCCAATCGGTGCAGGGGGTCGGCCCTGACCAGTCCCCCGGCGTGCCCTGCACTGTGCCTTTCCAAAACTCAACGCTGCGGCGGTATGTCGTCTCGAGCGCCACTGCTCTGCCCCCTTTGTTGTGGATTGTGCTGATCACAGCGTGCTCGCTCCCGGGTCCGACGTCCAGCTCCATAGCTGCACTTTCTGGGATGTCGCGAAACGGGCCGCTAGACCACAATTGGTGCATGGCGATCCGGCGCAGCCGGGAGCGGCGGCCCTCCTTGCTGGACATGGTGGACGGGATGCTGTTTGGCTTCGCCGGACTTGCGACTCTCTGGCTGGCCTACCTGGTCTTTCGGGAGGGCATCGAACCCGGCTGGCCAATGCTGTTGCTCGTCGTGTTCTGGGTGCTGCTCACCTATCTGTTGTTGCCAAGGCTGCACCGCATTCTGACCCGGGTTTATGTCCCGGGGTATTTTATCGGCCGCGCCCGAACGAGTGACGGCCTGCTCGGGGACCCGATCAACCTCGGTCTGCGCGGCCATGAGGCGCAGGTCCATGCCGCGATGACGCGAGCTGGTTGGATCAGGGCGGACGATCTCAGCCTGGCCAGCGGGAGGCGGATTTTCACATCCACACTCACCCGACGCAGCTATGCCGAAGCGCCCGTAAGCCCGCTGCACTTGTTCGACCGCCAACAGGACTTCGCCTACCAACAGGAGGTCGCGGGTAGCCCGTCAAAGCGTCACCACGTACGCTTCTGGCGCTGCCCTGAAGGCTGGCTGCTCCCTGGGGGATATTCCGTTGATTGGCTCGCCGCTGGAACCTACGACAAGAGCGTCGGACTGTCCTTATTCACCCTCCAGGTGACTCACAAGATCGAAGAGAACACCGATATCGAGCGCGACTACATCGTCGAGACGGTCCAGGCGACCTCGCCTGAGATTGCGGTGGAGGTGATCAAGGACTTTTCAACCGGCTACCACTCCCGTAACGGCGGCGGCGATTTGATCATCACCGACGGCGACCTGCCGATTATCGATGTGCGCCGAATTGAGGTGCCCGAGATCGCCAAGGTGGAGCACACCGACAGTCGGGACAAGCGACCTGCCCAGGTCGTCTTCGGCGCAGGTGTGGCCTTCTTTCGCGGGCTGGCCTTCTTGCCCCTCGCGCTGTTGTTCTTGTTTCTACCGGCCCAGTACGCCCAATCGCTCAATATCGAGGGCGGCCGGCCGGCTCTGATCTTGGCCGGGACTGTAGTTGCCCTGATCGCTTTGGTCGATATCGGGTTGGCGATCGCGGTATTCGTCGGCCGCAATTGGGCGCGCCTGGTCCTGATGTTCTCCTGCGTTGGCACGACAACTGCTGCCTTCATCGGTAACGCCAATGGATCGGAAGCGGTCACCTTGGCCACCAGCCTGCCGACAGTCGGGATCAGCATCATGGTGTTGCTCGCACTCTCCAGTCACCGTGCGCGTGAGTACGCCGCGCGTGGCCGACACATCCCTAAACGGATTGCCGGACGCCAATACGAGCAGGCCGCTATTGGATGAGTGATAGCGGCTGCGACGGGCGGCCGCAAGCCGGCCCAGGATGAGTTCCCAAGGCGTCGGCGTATTTGATCATCCGCGATCAGCGGCGTACCGGGA
>Ga0307306_10000060_pt1 | contig 23412 bp, 23 predicted proteins | sample ER_DNA_193_FD_194507 | JGI IMG/M metagenome (GOLD analysis project Ga0307306, IMG submission 194507) | Bulk soil microbial communities from the East River watershed near Crested Butte, Colorado, United States - ER_DNA_193 | ecosystem: Environmental > Terrestrial > Soil > Floodplain | place...
CTACGAGAGCCTCTCCAACTCCGACCGCCGCGCTCTCAGCGGCCTGCACGACTCCAAGCAGATGACCGAGGAGAAGCGGCTGGAGATGTACCCGTGCGTGTTACGGGCGGCCGCCCGGGCCAGCGTCGTCGTCCGCTGCGCCGCCGGGATCGACCGCCGTGGCCTGCACGTGACCAACATCGAAGCGCTCTCTTTGGCGCTGGAGAGGCTGTCCCCACCAGACGAGGAGGCGATCTGCCTGGTCGACGGCTTCCGCCTCCACGCCTGTCAGGTCCCGCACCGGCGGGTAGTCAAGGGCGACGCGACCAGCGCCGCGATCGCCGCCGCCTCCGTCATCGCCAAGGTCACCCGCGACCGCTACATGCGCGACGTCGCCCCCCGGCACCCGGGCTGGGGCTTCGACGAACACGTCGGCTACTCGACCCCGGAGCACCGCCAGGCGATCGAGGAAATCGGCATCTCGCCTCTGCACCGCCGCTCGTTCCAGAGCGTCGCTTACTCGCAGCTGGAGCTCGGTTAGCTAGAACGCACCCTCGATGTGCTCGATCTCGATTGCGCGTCCAGCGCGGTCGAGGGTGACGCCGACGGCGTCGAAGCGGATGTCGTCGAAGGGCGGGAACTCGCGGCGTTCGGCCATCCAGGCGGTGCCGAGGCGGCGGACCTGACGCTGCTTGGTGAAGTCGATCGAGAGGATCGGCTTCTCCGGTCCGTAGCGGGTGCCGGCGCGAGCGCCCTTGACCTCGAGGAAGACGAGGACCGGCCCGTCGAGGGCGACGATGTCGAGCTCGCCGTAGCGGGTGCGGGCGTTGCGGTCGACGATCTCCCAGTTCTGGTCGATCAAGCGCTGGGTGACGATGTCCTCGGCGATCTGGCCGGTGCGGCGGCGAGTGTTGGTCATGCCGCTCTAAGGGTCGGGCGAGAGAGATTCGCCCCCTGGCGAGGGAGTGTCACATCCGCGCGAAAGCCGGGCGGCAATTGTTGAAAAGCGCGTGTCACGTGTGCGACCTGGCTCCGTAGCGTCGCCTTCGTGCTCGCCACCGCCCGCACCTTCACCCTCGACGGCATCGCCGCCCGCCCGGTGCGGGTCGAGGTCGACGTCCACCGCGGCCTGCCGAACTTCACCATCGTCGGCCTGCCCGACGCCGCCGTGCGGGAGGCGCGCGAGCGGGTGCGGGCGGCTCTGGTCAACTGCGGCTTTGAGTTTCCGCTGCGGCGGATCGTCGTCAACCTGGCGCCGGCCAGCCTGCGCAAGGCGGGGCCGGGGATGGACCTGGCGATCGCGGCGGCGTTGCTGAGCGCCTCAGAGCAGTTGGAGTGGGAGGGGCTGGCGCGGGTGGCGCTGGCGGGAGAGCTGGCGCTGGACGGCTCGACCAGGGCGGTGCAGGGCGCACTGGCGATGGCCGAGGCGGCGCGGGAGAGCGGGGCGGAGGCGATCGTCCTGCCGGCGGAGAACGGGGCGGAGGCGGCGCTGGCGGAGGGCATCGGCGTGGTGCCGGTGGAAGCGCTGGGGCAGCTGCCGGCGCTGGTGACCGGCGAGTTGGACCCGCCGCGCCCCCGCCCGCTGCCGCTCCAGCTCGACCCGCCGCCCGGCGCACCCGACCTTGCCGACCTCCGCGGCCAGCCGCACCTGCGCCACGCCTTGGAGGTGGCGGCGGCGGGAGGCCACTCGGTCCTGATGGTCGGACCGCCCGGCGCCGGCAAGTCGCTGGCGGCGAGCCGCCTGCCGTCGATCCTGCCGCCTCTCTCGGCAGGGGAGGCGCTGGAGGTAGCGCGGATCGCCAGCGCCTGCGGCCGGCTCGGCTCGGGTCTACCGGGAGGGAGGCCCTTCCGCGCCCCGCACCACACGATCAGCGCCCCCGGCCTGATCGGCGGCGGCGCTCCGCCGCGCGCCGGCGAGGTGACGCTCGCCCACCGCGGAGTCCTCTTCCTCGACGAGCTCTGCGAGTTTCGCCGCGACGCGCTGGAGGCGCTGCGCGCACCGCTGGAGAGCGGGGAGGTCCTGATCTCCCGGGTCGGCGGGCAGCGCTGCCTGCCGTGCAGATTCATGCTGGTGGCGGCCGCGAATCCCTGCCCCTGCGGCCGCGGCGAGACCGACCCCGATTGCTCCTGTGCGCCCTATGAGGTGCAGCGCTACCAGGGCAAGCTGAGCGGAGCGCTCGCCGACCGGATCGACATCCTCGCGGCGGTCCGTCAGCCGAGCGCGGCGGAGATCGGCGGCGCGCCTGGGGAGCCTTCAGCGGTGGTGCGGGAGCGGGTCCGCGAAGCGCGCGAGCGGCAGGAGCATCGGCTCGGACCCGGCCGCTGCAACGCCGAGATGACCCCGGGCGAGGCGCGCGCCTGCACCCTCGATGAGGAGGCGCGGGCCCTCCTCACCGACCTCTACGCGCGCCAGCGCCTCAGCGGTCGCGCCCACGACCGGGCGCTGCGCCTGGCGCAGACGATCGCCGACCTGGAAGGGGTCGAGAAGATCGGCGAGGAGCAGATGGCGCAGGCGCTGCAGATGCGGAAGCGCGACCATGGCTGAGCCGGTCGCCTGCCTCGAGTGCCTGCGTCGCGCCTGGCTGCTCGCCGCCCTCGGCCCGTACATCGAGAAGGTGGCGACCGGCGAGGTCGGCTCGCGCTCGCCGGAACTGCTACGGCTCTCCAACGAGGACCTGATCGAGGTTGCCGCGCCCAAGGTCGCGGCGCAGACGCTGGGCCGGGTGGAGGCGCTGTCAGAGGACCGGCTGCACGGAGAGCTGGCGCTGGCGGAGTGCTGGGCCTGCTGCCGCCACGGCGACCTCTATCCCGACTCGCTGCGCGACGCTCCCGATGCGCCCTGGGCGCTGATCGGCCGCGGCGACCCACGGATGCTGGAGGGGCTCGAGCCGTTCGGGACGGTGACGATCGTCGGCGCCCGCCGCGCCACGTCCTACGGGCGGGAGGTCGCTCGCGAGCTGGGACGGGAGCTGGCGGGCGCCGGGATGGTCGTCGTCAGCGGCCTCGCCTTCGGCATCGACGCCTGCGCCCACCGTGGCGCGATCGACGCCGGCCGCACGATCGCCGTTCTCGGTTGCGGCCCCGATGTCGCCTACCCAGCCAGTCACCGCTCCCTCTGGCGGCAGATCTGCGAGCGGGGACTGGTGATCTCCGAGTTCCCGCCCGGGGCCACCCCCTGGCGCTGGACCTTCCCAGCGCGCAACCGGATCATGGCCGCTCTCGCCGGGATGACCGTGGTGGTCGAGGCCGCCACCCGCTCCGGCTCCCTGATCACGACCGACCTGGCGGCGGACCTCGGCCGCGACCTCGGCGCCGTGCCGGGCCCCGTCACCTCCCGTGCCTCTGCCGGCCCCAATGCCCTGCTTGCCTCTGGAGCCCATGTCGTCCGCGACGCCCAGGACGTCCTCGACGCCCTGCTCGGCCCCGGCCGCAAGAAGATCGAGCCGGTCAGGCCGAACCTGGACCCGGACCTCGAAGCCGCACTCGCCGCCGTCGAGGCCGGCAACGCCACCTGCGACGCCGTCGCCTCCGCCACCGGGCTCTCCGGTCCCGCCGCGGCCACCGCGTTGTCGCGGCTGGAGCTGCTCGGCTACCTCACCTGCTCCAACATGGGTACCTACCTGCGGAGGCTCCTCTCTCGCTAAGAGGGTTGAGTCAAGATTCGTGCACTGATTTCTTCGAGCGTGTACGGCTCGGGGCGGCGGTGAATCATGCGGTGACAATCCGGGCAAACCACCGCGAAGTCGGTCTTGGGGTTGAGGTCGGTTGGTCGTCCTTCGAGGGAGGCGAAGGGGATCAGATGGTGTGCCTCGATGTAGCCCTCAGCGAGCTCGCCATAAATCTCGAAGAGATCCTTTCCACAGGCTGGCACCTGACACCGGGTGCCATGAAACCGCTTTGCTTCTTTTGCGAGCTTGCGGCTTCGCTCTGCACGTTTGTGCCAGCGGTACCTAGCGGCCTCGGGGCGATCCTGCGCAGGGGAACTAGGGCCGATCCTCTCATCTTCCTGCACTTGGTCTCGGGCTTCGGCTAACGATCGGTAAAGGAGGAGGAGTCGCGTCAGGTCCGCCTCGAGGTCCGCCTCTGGTGGAAGCTCGCTTCCGTACTCGACGGCGAAGATATTTCCACTCTCGTAAGCCTCCGTGCGTCGATAGGTCGCACCGAGGCTGAGAGGGCCTCCTCTCAGGCCATACGTTTCTTCGCCCTCGAGCAACCCTCTATCGCGAGTAGCCGTGTCCTCAAGAACGCGACGAAGATGACGTTTCCCCACCCGCGCGTAGATCTCTTCCGTGCCCTGGTTCAGCGATAAGAAGATTCGCTTCCCATCGGACGGAATGAGGTAGACGAGGTAGAAGCCTCGCTGTGCGCTTTCGGTTATCAGCCGGTCGAAGACTCCAAGCCAGATCGTGTGGGCCCACCCACCTTTGCCGGCGCTTCCGGTGACCTTGTAACTGGGGTCGTCGATCGCATCTTCGACTGCATCGCTTAGGTCATCGGCGATCCTCTGAGCAAGGGGGTGGCCTTTAAAAGGCTCTGCGCGCGCCTCAGGAAAGTTGTCCATCAGAAACCCAAGGTGCTCGCGAAGGGGCATGGGTCGACCCTAAACCGGTCAGTAGTGCTGTGCCACCGCCTGGCGGAACACGTGGGTCGCAGTTACGTCGATCGGGGCGTTTCTGCTCCAAGATGGGTACCTATCTGCGCACCTTGGCGTCTTCCCCGAGCGGCTCCTCTCTTTAGGCTGAATCCATGACTTCCGAGCGCATCCCCGCCGTCCTGTCGATCGCCGGTTCCGACTCCGGCGGCGGGGCCGGGATCCAAGCTGACTTGAAGGCGTTCGCGCGGGTGGGCGTCCACGGCATGACCGCGATCACGGCGATCACGGCGCAGAACACTGTCGGAGTCGACGCTGTCGAGCCTGTCTCCGGCGAGATGATCTATGCGCAGATCGCCGCTGTCGCCGAAGACATCGGGGTCGACGCGGTGAAGATCGGGATGGTCGGCAACGCCGAAGCCATCGAGAGCGTGGTGGCGGCACTGACTGCGCTCCTGAAGAACGACCCGCCCGTCGTGATCGACCCGGTGATGGTCTCCGAGAGCGGATCGGTCCTGCTCGACCCCGGCGCCCGCGAGGCGCTGGTCGGGCGACTGCTGCCGCTGGCGAGCGTGGTCACGCCCAACATCCCCGAGGCGCGGGCGCTGACGGGGATGGGGGAGGAGGCGACGCAGGCGGAGCTGGCGCAGGCGCTGGTCGGGATGGGCGCGAAGGCCGCGGTCGTCACCGGCGGCCACAGCGACGAGGTCGTCGACGTGTTTTATGACGGCGTCGACGTCGTCGAGATCCCGGGCGAGCGGCATCCCGATGGGGCTGCGCACGGCTCTGGCTGCACGCACTCGTCGTCGCTTGCGGCCTACCTAGCGCTGGGCTGGTCACCGCTGGCGGCAGCGGTGGGCGCGCGCGAGCTCACCTCCGAAGCGGTGCGGGACGGCTTGCGTGAGATCGGTACCGGCGCGGGACCCGTTGACGTCTTCGGACTCGCCCGCAGTCGCAACGACGCTGAAGTGACCCGCTGACTAGATTCCTCTCCATGAGCAGCAACGGCGACACCACCACCAAGCTTCCCCGCCCGCGATCCTCCGTCGTCTTCGACGGCCCCGATCGCGCCCACTCGCGCGCCTACATGAAGGGGATCGGCTTCGACGACGACGCGCTCAGCCGGCCGACCGTCGGGATCGCCAACACCTGGACCGAGGCGATGCCGTGCAACTTCCACCTGCGGGCGCTTGCCGAGCACGTCAAAGAGGGCGTCCGCGCGGCCGGCGGCACGCCGATGGAGTTCAACACGGTCGCTGTCTCCGACGGCGTCACGATGGGGACGCAAGGGATGAAGGCCTCGCTGGTCAGTCGCGAGGTGATCGCCGACTCGATCGAGCTGATGGCCCGCGGCTACCAGTTCGACGCGATCGTCGCCCTTTGCGCCTGCGACAAGACGATCCCCGGCTGCGCGATGGCGCTGGCCCGGCTGGACGTGCCCTCGGTGCTGCTCTACGGCGGCTCGATCGCCCCCGGCCACTGGCACGGGCGCGACGTAACCATCCTCGACATCTTCGAGGCGATCGGCGCCCACAACAAAGGCGACATGAGCGACGAGGAACTGCGCGAGCTCGAGGGCGTCGCCAGCCCCGGCGCCGGCGCCTGCGGCGGCCAGTTCACCGCCAACACGATGGCCTGCGCCTTCGAGGCGCTCGGGATCAGCGCCGGCGGCTCGGCGATGGTCCCGGCCGAAGACGACGACAAGGACACGGTCGCCGAGAAAATCGGCGAGCTGGTGATCAACGTCCTCGCCGAGGACATTCGCCCGAGCAAGATCATCACCCGGGAGGCGCTGGAAAACGCGATCGCCTGCGTCTGCGCCTCCGGCGGCTCGACCAACGGCGTCCTCCACCTGATCGCGCTTGCCCACGAGCTCGGGATTGAGCTGACGATGGACGATTTCGAGCGGATCTCCCGCCAGACCCCGCTCTTCGCCGACCTCAAGCCGGGCGGTCGCTTCGTCGCCACCGACCTCTACGCGGCTGGCGGCGTGCCGGTGATCCTCAAGCGCCTGGCCAAAGCCGGGATCCTCCACAGCGAGGCGATCACCGTCACCGGCCGCACGATCGGCGAGGAAGCCGCGGCGGCTACCGAGGCGCCCGACCAGGAGGTGGTGCGTTCGGTCGAGAATCCGCTCAAGGCCGAAGGCGGACTGGCGATCCTGCGCGGCAACCTCGCGCCCGAAGGCTCGGTGGTCAAGGTCGCCGGTACCGAGCGCCGCCAGCAGACCGGTCCCGCCCGCGTCTTCGAGCGTGAAGAGGACTGTTTCCGCGCGGTCAAGGACCAGCAGATCAACCCTGGCGACATCGTCGTCATCCGCAACGAGGGCCCGGTCGGCGGCCCCGGCATGCGGGAGATGCTCCAGGTCACGGCGGCGATCGTCGGCGAGGGGCTGGGCGAGACGGTGGCGATGGTCACCGACGGCCGCTTCTCCGGCGCCACCCGCGGCTTGATGATCGGCCACGTCGCCCCCGAGGCCGCCAAGGGCGGACCGATCGCGGCGATCCGGGAGGGCGACGAGATCACCGTCGACATCGACAACCGCCGCCTCGACGTCGCCCTCTCCGACGAGGAGATCGAGAAGCGGATCGCCGAGTACGAGCAGCCGGAGCCGCTCTACGACCGCGGCGTAATGGCCAAGTACGCGGCCACGGTCTCATCCGCCTCGCAGGGCGCGATCACCTCTTAGCCGATCGCGGTGTCGTCGTCCGCCGCGCTCTCCAGCGGCCGCGAGGACTCGATGAAGTCTTCGACCAGCGGGTTGAAGCGCTGCGGTCGCTCGAGCATCGGCAGGTGACCGGTCCGCTCGAACAGCTCGAGGCGCGAGCGGGGGATCAGGCGGTGGTATCCGAGCGCCGCTTCGACCGGGACGATCTGGTCGTTCAGGCCCCAGACGACCAGCGTCGGGATTTCGATCTCCGGCAGCCGCTCGCGGGTGTCGTAGCCCCAGATCGCCGCCAGGGCGTCGCCGAAGCCGAGCGCCCGCAGGCCCGGGTTCCCCTGCTCCGCCAGCAGCTCGGGCCGCAGCTTGTTGGGGTTGCGGAAGATCCGCCCGAAGGCGAGCTTGCGCCCCAGCGACCGGGTCAGCCAGATCCGTCGGTCGCCGGTCAGCAGCGGCCCTGCCGCTTTGATTACCCGTCCCGCCATTTGCGCGTGCTTCGACGGCCACTCGGCGAAGCTGATCCCGGCCGCGGAGATGAGGACGAGGCGGTCGAACCGCTCCGGCTCCTCGATCACCGCCTCGGTCGAGACGAAGCCGCCCATCGAGTTGCCGACCAGCGCCGCCACCTGGTCGAAGCCCAGCCGCTCGCAGAGGTCGTGCAGGAGGCGACCGTAGTTGGCCATCGAGATCTCCCAGGAGGGCAGCGGGCTTTGGCCAAACCCCGGCAGGTCGAGCGCGATCACCCGGTGGGTCCGCGCGAAGTGGGGGATGTTCTCCAGCCAGTTCTTCCAACAGCCGGCGATCCCGTGGACGAAGATGATCGGCTCGCCCTCGCCGATGTCGACGTAGTTGACCTGATCGGCGCCGGGCAGGTCGACCCGGCGGAGGTGCTGGCGCCAGTCGATCTTCAGCCACTCCGGATCCGGGTTGCCGTAGTCGACGCCGGGGAAGAGCAGGGCCTTCTCAGCCTCGGTTTGCTCGGGCATGGCGGCGAATCCTAGCCGTGCGGCCAGCCCGGCCTAGGCATAGCCCATCCGTTCCAGCACCGGGATCTCGCGGATCTGCGGCGGCTGCAGGTGGTCCCAGAGGATGCCGCGGGGGCGCGGGTGCTGGCGGTCGATCTCGATCACCGCGCGGGGGGTCGCGATCAGGTCGCAGGGGAGGTCGTGGTCGGTGACCATCAGGTGCTGGCGGAGGATCTGGATCGGATGCACGGTGGTGGCAATCGTCGTGTGCTCGTCGATCTTGCCGGCGGCGCTGAGGATCCCGTACTCGAGGTCGTGGTAGCCGCCGCCTTTGCCGACCCGGGCGCCGCTGAGGTTGACCGCGACCGAGCCGCTCAAGACGAAGTCGATTTCCGGCAGGTCGTCGAGGGCGACGACGCGGCCGTGCTTCAACGCCCCCTTGATCGTCGCCGCCTCTTTCATCGCCGCTTTCGAGAGCTGCTTCGGTTCCAGGACCCGGAACGGGTGGGGGTCGCGCAGTCGCGGCACCGCCATGATCATCGTCTTGCCCTCTTCGAGGGCGATGCGGCGGGCGTGCGTCTGCGGCGAGTCCGGGTTGGCCTTGATCGTCCGCGCCCGCTTCCAGAGCCGGTGCCCGGCCAGCTTCTCGGCCGCGAGTTTGGCGCCGGCGAAGTTCGGGATGCGGCCCTCCGCCCCCGGGAAGCGGGAGACGCCCTCTCTTTCCATCGCCGCCCAGACCTCGGCGCGGACCTCGTCCTTGGTTCGCATCTGCGCGAAAGATATCCACCACGGCTGCCGATAAGACCGGGGCAGTGCTTAGACTTTTTGTTTCCTGGTCACCAACTTGTGGGAACTCGTCCGGTAGATGCGTAAGAGAACTTCGATAGTCGTGCTCATCGCTGCCGCTCTTTTGGTGGTCGTGGTCGGCGCTGCCTACGCCTACGACAGCTCCCAGAAGGACAAGATCGCCGACGGCGTCACGGTCGGCGGCGTCGACGTCGGCGCCATGAACGAAGAGGAAGCCGCCGCCGCGGTTCGCCGCAAGCTGCTGGCGCCGCTGCGCACCTCGCTGGTCGTCAGTTTCGACGGACAGAGCTGGAAGCTCGCCGGCAAGAAGCTGAAGATCCGCGCCGACATCGAGTCGGCAGTCGAAGAAGCGGTCGAAGACAGCCAGGAGGGCGGCTTCCCGGGGCGCCTCGTCCGCTACGTCTCCGGCGGCGAGGTCGACGAACAGATCGCCCCACAGGTGGCGTACTCCAAGCGGGCGATCAACCGCTTCGTCCGCCACGTCGCCGAGGAAGTCAACCGCGAACCGCAGAACGCCGACGTCGAAGCGACTCCCGACTCGCTCGAAGTCGTCGCCGGCAAGGACGGGCGCAAGCTGCGCGACAACCTGCTGGAGAAGAAGCTGAAGGCCGCGGTCCTGAACGCCAACGCCCCGCACAAGATCGTCGCCGCCGTCCACGCGACCAAGCCCGAAGTGACCAAGAGCGAGGTCGCCGCCGAGTACCCGTCCTACCTCACCCTCGACCGAGCCACCTTCACCCTGCGGCTCTGGCAGCACCTGAAGCTGTCGAAGGAATACACCGTGGCGGTCGGGATGGAAGGCCTGGAAACGCCGGAAGGGCTCTACGAAATCCAGGAAAAGGAAGAAAACCCGGTTTGGCACGTGCCGATGTCGGACTGGGCCGGCAGCCTCGCCGGGCAGACGATCCCGCCGGGACCCTCGAATCCGATCAAGGCCCGCTGGATGGCGATCTACGAAGGGGCCGGGATTCACGGCACCGAAGAGACTTATTCCCTCGGCCACGCCGCCTCCCACGGCTGCGTGCGGATGGCGATCCCAGACGTCGAAGAGCTCTACGACCTCGTCGAAGTAGGCACCCCCATCTTCATTGGGAACTAGTCGCGCGCAGGACGACGGGCGACGGGGACGAATCAACGTCCCGTGAACTGGGAAGAGGCGCTTTCTTTGTATGACCGCGACCTGCGGGCGCGGGGATCGGCCGAGCGGACGCGGCGCGCGTACGGCGTCGATCTCGGCGGCTTCGGCGAGTGGGCGGGCGAGCAGGGGCTGGGGCCGGCCGACATCCGCCACCGCGACGTGCGCCGCTACGGCGCCGGACTCTCCAGCGCCGGGGCGGCGCCGGCGACGGTCGCCCGCAAGCTGGCGGCGATCCGCGGCCTCTTCGGCTTCCTCGTCCGCACCGAGCGCGCCGGCTCCAACCCCGCTGAGCTCGTCTCCAGTCCGAAGCGAGGGGAGAAGCTGCCGAACGTCCTTACCACCGAGCAGATGCGCTCGCTGCTGGAGCGGATTCCGACGCGGACGCCGCTGGAGCTGCGGGACCGAGCGATGCTCGAGCTCGCCTACTCCTGCGGCCTGCGCTGCGAGGAGATCGTCAACCTCGACGAAGGATCGCTCGACTTCGAGACCGAGCAGCTGCGGGTCCTCGGCAAGGGCAACAAGGAGCGCCTGCTCCCGGTCGGCGAGCCCGCCCAGCGCGCCCTGCGCCGCTACCTCGACAAAGGCCGCCGCGCTCTCACCACCGACCCGCGCGAGAACGCGCTCTTCCTCAGCAAGAGCGGCCGCCGCCTCTCCAACTCCGACGTGACCCGCCGGCTCGGCCTCTGGACGCGCGAGGCCGCCCTCGCCGCCGGCGTCTCCCCGCATTCACTTAGACATTCCTTTGCAACGCATTTGCTCGAGGGGGGCGCAGACCTGCGTACGATTCAGGAGTTGCTGGGACACGCATCGATCTCGACCACCCAGGTCTACACCCGGGTCGACGCCGCCAGACTCCGCGACACCTACGCCGCCAGCCACCCCCGCGCATGAGACAAACCCCCGCAGACGACCGTAGGATGCCCTGATGGAAACGGGCGTGAAAGAGGTGGAGCTTCGCGACCTGTGGCGTCGCTACAAGGAGCAAGGGGACGACGGCGCCCGCGAGCGGCTGGTCGTCGCCTACTCGCCGATGGTCAAATTCGTCGCCGGCCGGCTCGGCGCCGGGCTGCCCTCGCATGTCGAAGACGCCGACCTGATCTCCTACGGCCTCGTCGGCCTGATCGGCGCGATCCAGCGCTTCGAGCCCGAGCGCGGGATCAAATTCGAGACCTTTGCGATGACCCGCATCCGCGGCGCGATCATCGACGAACTGCGCTCGCTCGACTGGGTGCCGCGCTCGGTCCGCTCGCGCGCCCGCGAAATCGAACAGGTGCAGGCGAAGCTCGAGCACGAGTTGCAGCGGGCGCCATCGGAGGCCGAGCTCGCCGCCAAGCTCAACATGACCGAGGAAGAACTGCAGAGCGCGCTGCTGGAGATCGCCAACTCCTCGGTCTACGCGCTGGACGAGCTCTGGACCGTCTCCGACTCCTCCGGCGACCAGGTCTCGCTGCTCGACACGATCGCCGACGAGGGCGCGGCCGACCCGCAGGAGGCGCTCGCCAGCACCGAGGTCAAAGACCGCCTCACCGAGGCGATCGGCGGACTGCCCGAGCGCGAGCAGCTCGTTGTCGCCCTCTACTACTACGAGAACCTCACTTTGCGCGAGATCGGCGAGGTCCTCGGCGTTACCGAGTCGCGGGTCTCCCAGCTGCACACGAAGGCCGTGATGCGGTTGAAATCGCATCTGCAGCAGGACTGACGCAGGGGGCGGTCGTCCGCCCGTTGCTACCTTGGCCAGGCATGAGCGCCGAAGCCACCTGCGCGATCTGCGGCCGGACGATCCTGGCCGGCGAGCGCGTTCACGGCTTCGTCGAGGATGGGGAGGAGCGATCGGTCTGCGAGCTCTGCGTCGCCCGCGCCGAGCGGCTTGACTGGCGGCCGGCGGGCGAGCCCGAGCCGGAGCGTCTCGCCGACGCCCACGAGGGTCGCTGGCGCCTGCGGGGACTGCTGCACCGGCGGGAGCGGCGCCCGGGTGCGCCCCCACCCATATCGCCCGAGGCGGACCCGGCTCCGCCGCAGCGCAAGCTGCGGCCGCTGCCGCCCGCGGACGCCGACGCGCCGAGCCCCTTCGAGCGGGCCGTGGTTCGCTTCAACTCCAGCGATGCGGGTCGCACCGCGGCCGGTCTCACCCGCACGCTCGGCAAGCCGCGCGCCTCGGTTGGCGCCGCCGCCGGCAAGCCGGGCGAGGTGCGGATCACCGTCGCCTGGGAGCTCTCCTGGTACCAGTGGGGCGTCGACATCGGCGACGAGCTGCGCCCCGTCTTCGAGATCGACAAAGGTCGCGAGGTCGCCGAGATCGATTCCGCGGCGCGGCAGTGGAACGCCTCGGTGGACGAGGACGGCCGGCTGGCGCTGGCCGAGCGGGCCGCGCGGCGATGAGCCGGGTCACCGTCAACGTCGACGGGGGCGCCCGCGGCAACCCCGGGCCGGCGGCGGTCGGCGTCGTCCTCCGCGACGAGGGCGGACAGGTGCTGGAGGAAGTGGGGGAGACGATCGGCGAGGCGACCAACAACGTCGCCGAGTACAAGGCGCTGCTGCGGGGGATCGAGCTGGCCGGCGAGCAGGGCGCCAGCGAGCTCGAGTTGATCGGCGACTCGGAGCTGGTCGTGCGGCAGGTCGAAGGACGCTACAAGGTCAAAAATGCCGGGATCAAGCCGCTGCACGAAGAGGTGAAGCGCGCCCTCGCGAACTTCGACTCCTGGTCGATCGATCACGTCCGCCGCGCCGAGAACGCCGACGCCGACCGCCTGGTGAACGAAGCCTTGGACGGCGTCCTCGATGGCTGATCCGTCCGAGCGCGCACCGCAGCCGATCGACCCCGGCGTCGACATCGGCCACGTCCACCTCAAGGTCGCCGACGTCGACCGGGCACTCGAGTTCTACTGCGGCATCCTCGGCTTCGAGCTGATGCAGCGCTGGGGCGCCGACGCCGCCTTCATCTCCGCCGGCGGCTACCACCATCACATCGGCCTCAACTCCTGGTCCTCGAAAGGCGGCTCGCCGCCGTCGCCCGGGACCACCGGCCTCTTCCACACGGCGATCCGCTACCCGACCCGTCGCGCCCTCGCCGACGCCCTGCGTCGCGTCAGCGAGGCGCGTTGGCCACTCGAAGGCGCCTCCGACCACGGTGTCAGCGAGGCGCTCTACCTCGCCGACCCCGACCACAACGGGGTCGAGCTGTACTGGGACCGCCCGCGGGACCAGTGGCCGATGGCACCGGACGGGGAGGGCGTGCAGATGGGGACTTCTTCGCTCGACCTCGACGACCTGATCTCCGAGCTGCGCGGCTAGGCGGCTGAGCGCCCGGCGGCTGAACTCAGGGTCCCATGTAGTCGCGAAGTGCGACGCCTTGCAGGTAGACGACTGCTTCCATGAAGGTGTTGTCATTGGCGTTGTGTTTGGCGCAGATCGGCATGATGAACACTTTTTTGCTGCCCTTCGGAATTATCTGGGCTTTGGTTCCGGTGATCACGTGCCCGCCGACGAGGTTCTCGGGTGGAGGAGGCGGCGCCGTGCAGGGAAAGCCGTTGGGGTGGCCAAATGAGGAGCATTCCGTCGCTTGTCCGTACTGCGTTTCCCACAGTCTTCGCCAGGCGAGGCCGCCGATACGGGGATCTTTGGTGCTGTTGATGACGTTCGCGAATCTCTCGCTGGGTTGCAGGTAGATCTCGCCGTACCAGGTGGACTCGATGTTGTGCACCTGCATCCCGGGGCCATAGTCTTCTCCAGGATCGAAGGTTCCCTTGAAGAAGCCGTCCTCGTAAACCAGCTGGAGCTCCTCCGCCAAATCGGGGGGGATCGGTGGCACAGGGGTACGGATGATCACGGTCAGCCCCTGCCCGCGCGCGCCGTGGATGATTGCTTCCTGCGCGGAGCGCACGGAGCTCAGAAACGCCTGCTGTAGGCCGGGCGTAAGGCTGGTGCAGTAATTCCAGTTCGGGTTGCTGCCGCACGGACTCGTGTCGCTCGGGTAGGTGTGCTGCTTGCAGGTTTGGTCCTGACCGCCCTGCATGTAGGTGTTGAGGCAGGTCGAGTCCGAGTCCACGAGATCCGGCGAGCAGAGGGTCAGTACGTTCCCGGTGGGTTCGTATTCCGACCAGACGGTGAGCGTCGCCACCAGGTTCGGGTTGCTGAAGTTGCGGAGAGTGCCGACGACCTTTTCGGGCGTCGTGGTGACCTGTTCGCCGGTGACCAGGGGGATCGAGACGGTTACCGACGTCTGGTTGACCTCGACGTACTGGCTCGCCGCATAGGCCGGTGCAAGCGGTACGGTCACCTCCAAGGTCTGTCCCGACAGGCTTCCCTCTTCGTTGGCGATCTCTCCGGGCATCTGCTTCCTCCTCCAATATCGAGCGCTGTCAGCTGCTGCACGGCACCTTGCCGGCGCCAGAAAATGTCTCGAGTAATGGACGAGACCTAACTAGAACCTAGCGCGGATAGCCAACCGATCGCAAAGACATCCAGGCCGGCAGACAAAAGACGCGGCGCGGAGGAGGAGCCGTCAGGGCAACCGTGGCCAGGGAAAACGACGGTGCCGAAACGGGGAAAGGGCTCTTCCTCTGCGCCGCGTCGGGGGATGGATCAATGTGGGAACACTGGCAGCATACCCATAATTCGGTAAGGCAAAACTAAAGATTCAAGAGCAACGTGCGGAGTTTGTCACTCGAAGGATCTCCCAGTCTCAAGCCAGGCCGAACGTTTATCGCCGCGGTCTACGCCCTAGCGGACGATCTTGAAACCGGCAGATTTCGTCGTGCCGCCGCTGTTGGCGAGGAGGCGATAACGACCCGGCCGTAGCGTTTTGTTGCCGACCCGCCCGGAGAATTTGAACCTGTTCAGGCCGGCGGTTCCAGCTTGGTCGAAGCTGCCTTCGTGCTTGAAGCGAGCGCATTTGGCCTTGCCGCGGTTGGCCCGGGTCGCGGCGACGCACTTCTTCCCGACCTTGCGCCCGCTGAGCTGTTTCTCCGCTGAGAAGGCCACGGTGGCCGTCCCGGAGAGGGTGAAGTCGACCGTGGCGCCGACGGGCGCTTTGACCCGGTGCTTGCCGGCGCGGCTGATCACCGCGCCGCCGATGTTGGCGGCCCGGAACTTCGACGGAGAGATCAGGAGCGTTTGGACTCGCGCCGGAGGCGGCGGCGGCTGGGAGGCCCCGCCACCGGAGGAGCTGCCGCCGCCGGCCGGCGGGACGAGCTCGTAGGCGCCGATGTCCGGAGCGGAGCCGAGCGACCGCGGGTTGCCGGCAAGATCCAGGGGCCCGATCTGGTCGTTCGCGCCCGCGTCGATCGTCGGCGAGCCGGGGGCCTCGCGGAAGTCGCCGGAGGCGGCACCGACGAACAGCGGCGGTGCCGTCTGGTTGCCGCCGGCGTTGGTGATCGTGGCGGCTCCTTCGCCTTTGGCGCGGTCGAAGTTGGAGTGGGAGACGACGATCTTCCCGGGGCCTTCCCCGCCGTCGAAGGCTCTGAGGTCATATGCCTCACCATTCGCGATCACGTTGGCGAGGTCCGCGGTGATGGAGCCGTTTTCGAACAAAACCCCCGGAAAGCTCGCGGCAACTCCGATCGACCCCGTTCCACTCGCCTCGACGGTCACGTTCCTGAGCAGCGCCGTCGTGTCCCCGAAGAACCCGGCGACGTAGATCCCACCTGCTTCATCCCCCTTCGCCTCGACCAGGCTGTCGCGGATCGTGCAACCGGTATAGGCGCTTATGCCGCCCGCGGTGGCGCCTTCGACGGTCACGACGACACGATCGACTTCGGCCCCGGCGCATCCCAGGCCCCCCGCGTAGGGTCCCGTCGAGGAGATCTCGAGGTAGGCGACCGAGTCGCCCCCATTCGTCCCGATGACAGTTTCCGCTTCCATCCCCGAGCCGACGATCTTCGGCATCGGTCCGGCGAAGTCGCCGTGGATGTAGAGGTGGGGTCCTTGTTCCGAATCGAGGTCGAAGACCGAGGAGATGCTGGAGGTGACGGCATAGGTACCCGAGCCGACGATCACCTCGTCGCCGAAGCCCGCTTTTTCCACCGCCGTCCGCAGCGAGCAGGGAGCCGCCGAGCTGCAGGCTTCGCCGCTGCCCTCGGGGCTGGCGTAGCGCTGGGCGGCCTGCGCGACTCCCGCAGACGAGAGCAGCGCGATCAACAGGACGACTGGCACACCGATTCTCCTCATGGGCCGCATCCTAAACGGCGCGGTCAAGGCGGCTGAAGCCGCCGGGGGCGCCCCCTATTGTTCCGCGCCCTTGTACGACGACTCCAAGCACCCGACCGGCGGCGGCACCCGCGCCCGATCGCTTCCGGACTGGCCCGGCAGCCGCGCCCTTCGCGCCTGGCAGGAGGAGGCGACGGAGGCGGTGCGGGCGCACACCGGCAGCAGCTTCCTCGCCTCGGCGACGCCGGCGGCCGGCAAGACCACCTTCGGGCTGCACATCGCCCACCGGATGCTGAGCGCCGGCTTCGTCTCCCGCGTCGTCGTCGTCGGGCCGACCACCCACATCTGCCGCCAGTGGGCCGCCGACGCCGGGCGCTACGGGATCGACCTGGAGCCGAACCGGCCGAACTCGGACGGGCCGGAGTCGGGCGACTTCCACGGCGTCGCCGTCACCTACCAGACGATCGCGGCGGGGCCGGAGACGCACCGGCTGGCCGCCGGGCGTCGGCCGACCCTGCTAATCGCCGACGAGCCCCACCACATGGGCGACCAGGCCGCCTGGGGCCTGCAGGCGCGCAAGGCCTTCGACGGCGCCCGCTTTCGGCTGCTCCTCTCCGGCACCCCATTTCGCTCCGACAACTCGGCCATCCCATGGGTGACCTACGACGACGACGGGATCAGCCGGGCCGACTACGCCTACGGCTACCCGCAGGCGCTGCGCGACCGGGTCTGCCGCCCGATCACCTTCCTGCCCTACGACGGCGAGATGGAATGGGTCTCCGACGGCCGGCTGCGCAGCGCCGACTTCGACCTTCTTCTGCCGGCCGCGGAGGCGGCCCGGCGCCTGCGGACCGCGCTCAGTCCGGAGGGCGAGTGGATGGGGGAGGTGCTGCGCGACGGCGACGCCAGGCTGAGCGAGGTTCGCGCCGAAGGTCATGCCGACGCGGGCGGCCTCGTCATCGCCTCCGACCAGGACCACGCGCGGGCGATCGCCGCGCGCCTGGCATCGATCGCCGGCGAGCAGCCCGAGCTGGTGATGAGCGACGAGCCCGGCGCCAGCCGCCGGATCGCCGATTTCTCCGCCTCCAACCGGCGCTGGCTGGTCTCGGTGCTGATGGTCTCCGAGGGCGTCGACATCCCCCGCCTGCGCGTCGGCATCTACGCGACCGCGGCCCGGACCGAGCTCTTCTTCCGCCAGGTGGTCGGCCGCTTCATCCGCTCGACCCCGCAGCCGCGCCGCCAGATGAGCTACCTGCTGATGCCGGCGGATTCCCGGCTGAAGGCGCTGGCCCACGAGATCGAGCTCGAGCGGCGCCACGCCCTCGACCTCGCGCCGCTTGGCGAGGAGGAGGTGGAGCTCGACGAGGTCGAGCCCGAGCGGGGCGAGCCCGGCGGCGGCTTCGCCGCTCTCGCCTCAGGCGGCGCCGAGCTGGACGAGGCGATCATGAGCGAGACCGCCCTCCAGCTCTTCCCGACCGACGATCCGCCACGCCTGCAGAAGGCGACCGCCGGGCCCGAGGCAGCGCCGCAGGATCCCGAGCCCAAACGCGAGTCGGCCTACGAGACCCGGGAGCGCCTGCGAGGCGAGCGCAGCCGCCTGGTCGCCAAAGTGGCCCGCCGCACCAAAAAGTCCCACCGCGAGGTCCAGGCCCGGATCAACCAGACCACCCGCGTCCGCTCCGTCGCCAACGCCACCATCGAGCAGCTGGAGCGCGGCAACGAGATCCTGCGCCGCGAGCTCTGGCGCTGAGGTCGGCCGCTGCCTATGGTTTGCCTGTGGCCGCCGACGAATCGATGGACGAGTTCGAAGCGATGGTCGCCGACTCGATAGATCGGCTGCCCGAGGAATTCCAAGCGGTGCTCGAGAAGGTTCCCGTCGTCGTCTCCGAGCTTGGAACCGAGGCAAGCGCCTACGGCCAGTACTTCGGCGACGGCATAGCGCGCGGCACCTACGAGGACAGGATCGTGATCTACCGCGACACCCTCGAGCGCGACTTCGGCCACGACCGCGACCTGCTCGCCCGCCAGGTCGACCGCACCCTCCGCCACGAGCTCGCCCACCATCTCGGCTGGGACGAGGGCGGCGTCGGCGGGCTCGGCCTTTAAGGGCCGCTGATGCGCTCTCGCGACAATGGAGCCGTGAGCGAGATAACCACGGAGCTGACCTGCCCGAAGTGCAAGGGCCCTATGCGCACCTACGCGCGCAACGGCATCACGATTGACCAGTGCACCGCCTGTCACGGCATCTTCCTCGACCGCGGCGAGCTCGAGCGCCTGATCACCGCCGAGAGCTCCTATCTGGGCGGCGTCCCCGGCGATCGACATGAGCCCGGCGGGCCCGCTGATCGCCGAGGTGGCCGAGGGTTCCTCGGCGAGCTGTTCGACTGAGCCCTAGAGCGAGCGCTCGACCTTCATCTCGCACATGTCCACCGAAGCGCGAGTGCCGGGCGTTCCCGACGGGTCCATAGCGCTGAACACTTTGGCTCCGGTCTCCATGTCCTCCGCGCTCTCGAAGTACTGGAGGACCACCATGGTTCCCTGTGCCTCGTCGAACATCGCCTTGATTCCAGTCGAAGGCACCCCAGGCGGCGGCCCATCCGACTCCTTCACGCGATCAAGCAGGTCCTGCATCCGCTCGGCGGACACATCGATGAACCGAACGACACGTACATACATGAGAACAACCTCCTCGAGGGTGGGATACCGACCATAGTCCGTCGGCCTCGACCCGTCGACCCCATGGGGTGCTTCGAGAAAAAGCGGCTGAAGGGATTCGAACCCTCGACCTTCTGCATGGCAAGCAGACGCTCTAGCCAGCTGAGCTACAGCCGCACTGAGGGGAAGCTTACCGAGGCTCGGGTGACGGGGCGGCGGTGGTTCGATCTTCACTTGCCCAGCTGCCGCAGGCGCTAGCCTGGGCGCCAGGCAAGAAGATGCTCTTCCGCCAGATCATCCACGAGGACCTCGGCTGCGCCTCCTATCTCGTCGCCGACCGCGAACACGGCGTCGCCGCGGTGGTCGATCCGCAGTGGGACATCGATCCCTACAAGCGGCTGGCGCGGCTGCACGGGGTGCGGATCGGCCATGTGCTCGAGACCCACAACCACGCCGACCACGTCTCTGGCCACGGCCGCCTCTGCCGCAGCAGCGGGGCGACGATCCACGTTCATGAGCTGGCCGAGGCCGAGTACTCGCACGAGCCCTTCGGGGACGGCTGGAAGCTCGAGCTCGGCGACCTGACGATCGAGGCGATCCACACCCCGGGGCACCGCCCCGAGCACACCTGCTTCCTGCTCAGCGACGCCAGTCGGGGCGGTGCGCCGTGGGCGCTCCTCACCGGCGACTCGCTGTTCATCGGCGACGTCGCCCGCCCCGACCTGGCAGTGGAACCCCGCGAGGGCGCCACCGACATGTACCGCTCGCTGCACGAGCGGCTCCTGACCATGCCCGACGAGGTCGAGGTCTGGCCCGCTCACCTCGGCGGCTCGCTCTGCGGCGGCTCCGGGCTCGACCTCAAGACCTCCTCGACGATTGGCTTCGAGCGCCGCCACAACCGCGCCCTCGCGATCGAGGGCGAGGCGGAGTTCGTCGAGGACCAGGTCGGCTCGCTCGGCGACAAACCGCCAAACGTGGAGCGGATCGTCGGCCTCAACAAAGGGCCGCTGGTCGAGGACTTCGGGACGCCGGCGCCGCTCAGCCCGCACGAGGTCGAAGAGCTGGTCGAGGAAGGCGCGGTGGTGATCGACGGCCGCACCAACGAGCAGTTCGACGAGGCCCACGTCGAGGGCGCGCTCAGCGCCTCCTCCTACGACACCGGCTTCGCGACCAAGGTCTCGCGGGTGGCGCCGCCGGGTGCTGACATCGTCGTCGTCGCCGCCTCCAGCGGCGACGAGCGCGCTGCCGCCCAGCTGCTCGCCTCGGTCGGCCTGCCGGTCCGCGGCTTCCTCGAGGGCGGGATGACCGCCTGGCGCACGGAGGAACGGCCGGTGCGCCGGATCGAGTTGATCGATCCCGACGAGCTGGCCCGGCGCGTCGACGGCGACGGCGGCCCGGCGATCCTCGACGTCCGCAACGACTCCGAGTACGCCAGCGAGCACATTCCCGGCTCGCTCCACATCCCCTACGGGAACCTCGCCGGCCGCCTCGACGAGCTCCCCCGCGACCGCGCGATCGCGACGATCTGCCGCGGCGGCAAACGCAGCGGCCTCGCCGCCTCGATCCTCCAGCGTGCCGGCTTCGAGGTCGTCCACGTCGGCCGCGGCGTCGGCGTCTGGCGCGACGGCGGCCACCCGGTGCAGAGCGGAACGCCGTCCGCGGCGCAGGTCTAGGCGGCCGAGCCCGTGACTCCGTCCTGGCGATTGCTCCCTACGGTTCCGTGACCGTCTCCGAAATCCGGTGTCCGGCGTGTGGCGGGACCTCCACCAAAAGCATCACCCCTTCGTATCTGGAATGCGTCTCCGAAACCCAGGTAGGGGTTGTGCCGCCGGGTGCTCACGGTAACCCGCACCCGTTGCCGGCGATGGGGCCGTGTGGCCATCGATTTCAAATCGCCACCCCCGTTCCCGCAGCTGCGCCTTGTTTCTGCGGCCGCGATTCGATCGGGGCCTGCCTGGAATGCAGCCGTCGCCTTTGCGGGCTTCATGGGTCCGGATCGGGAAATTTTCTGTGTGGCGACTGCGTGAGCAAGAGGCAGCGGACTAGAGACGAGGCGAAGGCGCGGGCCTTCGAGGAAGCTGTCGCAGGCGTTCGCACCCTCTCTTCTCCTTTGGTCTCGACCGAGCAAGCCGTTTACCGGCCGGGGGATGGCATAGAGAAGCTGAGGGAAGAAGGCGAAGAGCGGGGATCTCCAGACCTGGTCGGCCTGACCTGGACTGACGGCAGATCGAGGTCGGATCCCGGTGCTCAAGACTGGCAGGTAATTCACCATCATCGCCATCGCTCGCGCTCGCAGCAGCCAGTCCGCCGCTTCCTCCGACAGGTGTGGGAGGAGCAGACGGTCTATGAGGATCGCTGGACGGTCTACGCTCATTTCTGCGAAGGAGGACGCCTCTGCGGTGCAACCGTGTTCACGGCCGCCGAGCTGACCCGACATTGGAGATACCTCAGCGAACGGGCGTACGGCAGCGTGTTCCAGGATTTGCGGTGGGAGGAGCGAGTGACGCTTCCCGCCTATCCACAAGAGGTCGGATCTGTCTCTATCTCAGTCGTCGAGGGAGAGTCCCTCTACAAGCAGCTCGAGGAGCAGTTGGCTGAGACAGGGGCGAGAAGCTGGGTGGGTCTGACCTGGAGGGACGCCGACGGGTTGCGAAACCGCGTCGTCGACGACGCGATGATGCAAGGGTGGCTGGAGGGCCACGCACCCGCTTCCAGGATGATCGTGATCGACAAGGTAGACGACGAGACCGTTGTCGATCGGGAAATTCTCGCCCGCGGAAAGGTTCCCATCTACTTCGACACTTTCGGTAGGGAGCTTCAGCGAACGATCTCCTTGGCAGGAGCGGAGTTCAGCTGGGAGCCCGGTCGACCCTGAGGTGCCGGTCGATCCCGGCGGCGACCACGCGTCCCGCGTCGCCCAGGACCATGTCCACGTGTGGCCCCGGTACGCGCACGATCTCGATCTTTCCGGCGGTAACGCGGCGCCAGACTGGCAGCGGGTCGGCGAAGAGATGGAAGCGGCGGACCGTGGGGAGGAAGTAGGTCATCGAGCCGGAGTAGGGCCGGGGACGGTAGGCGGCGGCAAGTTCGAGGGAGTGGCTTGCGAGGCGCCGGTCGGCCTCCGGCGCCCCTTCCATCCAAGTTGCCTCCGATTCGGCGAGAGCGGCGTCATGCCGAAGGCGGGAGAGGCCGCGGCGGATCAGCCCCGGGATCAGCTCGCCGAAGAGCCGCTTCAGCGAGGCGGGCTCCCGCTTCACCGCCCGCCCATAATGGAACGGAACCGCGAGGCGGTGCCCCCAGCGCCGCACCGGAGGATGAGCGCCGGAATCGAGCTCGGCGTCGATGATTCCGAGCCAGTCGATCTCCTCTCCCTGCTCGATCAGCAGCCGCGCCATCTCGAAGGCGAGGAGGGCGCCGAAGGAGTGGCCAGCGAGGCGATACGGGCCAGTCGGCTGCACCTCCCGGAGCAGCTCGACGTAGCTTGCCGCCATCTCCTCGACGCTTGCCTGCGGCTCGTCGTCGGGGCCGAGTCCGCGCGCCCGGATCCCATAGATGGTGACGTCGCTCTTCATCGCGGCGGAGATCTGGCGCATGCCGAAGATGTCGCCCCAGATCGAGTGGATGAGGAAGAGGGGAGAGCCGGAGCTGCCGACGCGCATCCGCACCAGAGGCTCGAAGTGTCGCCCGGGATCTTCCACCGCCGCGGTCAGTTCGGCGACCGTAGGCGCCTCGATCAGGGCCGAAAGGGGAAGCTCGACGCCGAGCCGGTCGCGGATCAAGGTGAAAATTTCGACCGCCTGCAGCGAGGTGCCGCCGAGGGCGAAGAAGTCCTCGTCGTCGCCGACGCCCTCCAGGCCCATCGCGGTTTCCCAAAAGGCTCGCACTTGCTCCCGCAGCGGGGCGTCCTCGCCGAGCGCCTCGACTCCGCCCGCGGTCCGCGCCGCTTCGGCCGCCGCCACCGCCTCGCGGATCCGCGTCAGCGACTCCGGGTTTGCGAGCGCGCCGCGGTTGGCAGCCTCGCGACCCTCGACCGCATCGCGCCCGGCCCGCTCGGAGCGCTTGCCGCTGTGGGTGACCGGCAGCTGGTCCACCGCCACCACCAGCTTCGGAACGTGCAGGGCGGTGGTCTGGGCGGCGATCGTCTTGCGGATTTGCAAGACGAGCTGGCGGTCGAGCTCCCCGCCGTCGCGCAGGACCGCCAGCAGGACCAGCCGGGCGCCCTTCTCGCGCCGCTGTTCGACCGCCATCGCCTCGCGCAGCTCGGGAACATCACGCAACGCCTGGTAGATCTCGCTCGGTCCGATCCGGACGCCCTGGATGTTCAGCACTCCGTCGGAGCGGCCGTGGATGCGCGCCTGCCCGTCCGCCTCGAACTCGATCAGGTCGCCGTGGGTCCAGACGCCCTCGTTGGCGGCAAAGTAGGCCGCGTGGAAGCGGCTGCCGTCCTCGTCGCCGAGGAAGCCGAGCGGTC
>Ga0307306_10000061_pt1 | contig 23092 bp, 26 predicted proteins | sample ER_DNA_193_FD_194507 | JGI IMG/M metagenome (GOLD analysis project Ga0307306, IMG submission 194507) | Bulk soil microbial communities from the East River watershed near Crested Butte, Colorado, United States - ER_DNA_193 | ecosystem: Environmental > Terrestrial > Soil > Floodplain | place...
GCGTCCTGCTGCTCGCCTCAATCCACGACCGCCCCGTTGCCGTAGCCGCTCTCGGGCTCTTCGCCTTCTGCACCGCGATCTCGATGGCGGCGCTGTCGACCGGCTGGGGGCTGGCGCTCGCGACCTCACCGGCACGCAACTCGCTTGCTCGCTTCGCCCCGATTCTCGGCAGCGCCAGCCTTGCTTTCGGGGTCTGGTACGCGCTCTCCGCGCTCAGTCTGGCTCCTTACTACTTCTGAACCGACGTTGGGGTGGCGGCCGAATAAGGGGCGTCCAGTCCTGTGGTATTTCTCACCCGACGCCGAATGAACAACGGTTCACCTCACGAGCTTTCAGCTGCGTACGCGCTCGACGCCCTCGACGGCGACGATCTTCGCGCCTACGAAGCCCACCTCGCCGGGTGCGAGCGTTGCCGCGATGAGGTGGCTGCGTTTCGCGAAACCGCGGCGGCCTTCGCCTATGACGTAGAGCCGCTCGAAGTCCCTGAGACGCTCGAACTGCGGATCCTGAAGGCCGCGCGAGCCGAGCGGCCGAACGTCGTTCCGCTACGACAACGCTGGGCCCTCCCCGCCGCAAGCATCGCCGCAGTGGCGGCCGCGGCGGCCATCGGCTTCGGAATCTGGGCGACACACCTTTCCCATTCACTGGATCGCGAGCGCTCTTCGCACGCGGCCGACGCGCGCGTGATCGCGATCCTCTCGCAGCCGGGAGCGAAACAGATCCCGACCGTGGGTGGTAGCGGGATGCTCATCGTGTCGCCGACGCGAAAGGCAGTTCTGGTCGCCAACGGCCTGTCCCCCGCCGATCGCGGCCAGACATACGAGGCCTGGGTCGTTGAGGGCAAGAACGCGCGACCGGCCGGCCTCTTTCACGGCGGCGCGGGCAGCAAGGTCGTCGAGCTGTCCCAGCCGGTCGCGCCCGGGGCAACTGTCGGCGTCACTCTCGAGAAGGCAGGCGGCAGTCCCACTCCGACCGGAGCGATGTTGCTGCGGGCGGAGGTGAAGCCGAGCTGAGGCCATGACAGGACGGGGGCATGAGGGGAGAGTGATCCCGCTGCGCGGGCGGCGGCGCGAACGACCGGAATCGACCGCGCGTGAGCTTGCGCATCTCTCGGACGAGGCGGTCCTGGCACTGATCGCCCGGTCCGACGAGCAGGCGCTCGCCGAGCTCTACCGGCGCTTCGGTCGGATGGCGTACGGACTCGCCTTTCGCATCCTCCGCGACGATGCGCTCGCGCAGGACGCCGTCCAGGAGGCCTTCCTCGGCGTCTGGCGCGCGGCGGGCCGCTTCACGGCCGAGCGCTCGAAGCCGAGCACGTGGCTGCTGACGCTCGTCCACCGGCGCGCGGTCGATCTCGTTCGGCGCGAGGAAAGACGACGCACCGAGCCGCTTCAACCGGAAACCGAGCCCGCAGGGGTCGAAACTCCCGACGAGGCCGAGCAGCTCACCCAACGCCACGCGATCCGAGCCGCCCTGCGCGAGCTACCGCCCGAGCAGCGTGAGGCGATCGAGCTCGCCTACTACGGCGGCTACACCCAGTCGGAGCTTGCCGAGCGCCTCGGCCAGCCGCTTGGCACGATCAAGAGCCGTATGTTCACCGGCCTCGCACGCCTGCGCGAGACCCTCGAAGAAACCGCCGTCGGCCAAACGTCCAGTTAGCATCGCTCCGCCATGGTTGCGGTGCTCGAGGACCTGAAGGGCCGGCACTTCACGCGTGTCGCGGACTGGTCCGGCCCCGAGCTCGTGCGCGTTCTCGATCTGGCGGACGAGCTGAAGGAGCTCCAGCACCGGCGCGAGCAACACCACCTCCTCCCCGGCCGGACGCTCGGGATGATCTTTCAAAAGCCTTCGACTAGGACACGCGTCTCGTTCGAGGTCGGGATCTTCCAGCTCGGCGGGACCGGTCTCTACCTCTCCGCCGGCGATCTCCAGCTCGGCCGCGGCGAGACGCTCAAGGACACGGCCACGGTGCTCTCGCGCTACCTCGACGCGATCATGATCCGCACGTTCGCCCAGGACGACGTCGAGGAGCTCGCCCGGCACGCCTCGATCCCGGTCATCAACGGGCTCACCGACAGCTCGCACCCGTGCCAGGCGCTGGCCGACGTGATGACGATCCGCGAGCGGCTCGGCCGGCTCGAGGGCGTCACGACCGTCTACCTTGGGGACGGCAACAACGTCTGCGCCTCGCTGATGGTCGCCGCGGCCAAGCTCGGGATGAACTTTCGGGCCGCGACTCCGAAGGGATACGAGCCCGCGGCCGAGGTGGTCGAGATCGCGCGCGCGGCCGCGGCCGAGACCGGCGTCACGATCGAGCTCTTCGACGATCCCCACGAGGCCGCAGCGGGAGCCAACGTTCTCTACACGGACGTCTGGACGAGCATGGGCCAGGAGGAAGAGCGCGAGCGGCGGCTGCGCGACCTGGCCGGCTTCGGCATCGACGAGACGCTCGTCCAGCTTGCCGCCGACGGGGCGATCGTTCTCCACTGCCTCCCAGCGCATTACGGCGAGGAGATCACGGAGGACGTCCTCTACGGGCCGCAATCAGCGGTCTGGGATCAGGCCGAGAACCGCCTGCACGCGCAGAAGGGCCTGATGGCCCTGGTCGTGCACTAAGCGCCTTGATCCCAATCAAGGACAACGTCCCGACACGGACGACGCCCTACATCACGATCGGCCTAATTGTCGCCAATTCGCTCGTCTGGTTCTGGGAGATCTCGGGCGGCGTCGACAAGGAGGTGACCAACTGGGGTTACTACGCGTGCGAGGTGCAGGGTCCTTGCGCTTCGGGCGTCCATCCTCACGAGCTTGTCGAGACGGTCTTCAGCTCGATGTTCATGCACGGGAGCTGGTTCCACATCCTCGGCAACATGCTCTTCCTCTGGATCTTCGGCAACAACGTCGAGGACGCGATGGGGAAGGTCACCTTCCTGCTCTGGTACCTCGCCGGCGGTATCGCGGCGACGGCGCTGCAAACCTTCGCGACGCTGCAGTTCGGCAACGTGCAGGACGCCAGCGTCCCCAACATTGGTGCGAGCGGCGCGATCGCAGCCGTACTCGGCGCCTATTTCGTGCTGCTACCACGCGCCCACGTGCTAACGGTGATCTTTCTCGGCTTCTTCTTCTTCCTGTGGGAGATCCCGGCCGTCGTCTTCCTCGGAATCTGGATCCTGCTGCAGGCGCTCGAGGGCGGGCTCGGGCTCCTGGCACCCCAGTCGAGCGGCGGCGTCGCGTTCTTTGCCCACATCGGCGGCTTCGCCTTCGGCCTGGCGACGGTAAGACTCTTCGCGAGGCGCCGACCGTTACAACCAAGCTGGTGACGACCGACAGCGTGTTGACGTGGGTCGCGGTTGCAGCCGCCGTTGTCGGCGGCCTGATCCTTCTCATGTTCTTCTTAGACGCGTTCCGGAATGTCGGGATCTGGTCAATCGTTTTGAAGAAACATGAAGACACTTACTCAGATCAAGGCTGAGATCGAGCGCGCGACCGAGCGCCGCGCCGAGCTCTGGCACGTGCTTTCTCAAGGCCATGACTCAGAAACCGCCGCTGAAGTGAAGGAGCTCGAGGATCGGATCCAGCGTCTTTGGGACGAGGAGCGGATGCTTCGAGCCCACCTTCGTTTCGGCGATCGTGACGAAATCATCAAGCGGGCCCGCCACGAAGAGCGACTCGCCCGCGCTGCTTAACCCGGAGAAGACTCCTCTCCGTTGAGAACCGGCGGCCCCCAGGCCGCCGGTTCTTTATGTGGGGGAACCCATGGTCCCCCACATTGCCCTTTCCTTCTTCTTGGCAGATTGACGCTCTACACTGAGCGTCTCGGGGCGTTAGCTCAGCTGGGAGAGCGCCGGCTTTGCAAGCCGGAGGTCACCGGTTCGATCCCGGTACGCTCCATCACCTATGCATGTGGAAGGAGCGCCTCTCGGCGCTCTCCTTTGGGTCGGTTTCCCCGAGGGCCTCTAGTGTTTCTCCGCAACCGAGAAAGGGAGATCGTATGGCACTAGGTGACGAAATCGACGAGGTTTTTCGACGCGAGGTGAAGTCTCTGCCCGCTTACGCGAAGGCGCAGGCGGCGGTTGGCTCTGGAGTGGCGCCGCCGGTCGACGAGATGAATCAGCTGCTCATGGGGCTGGTCGTCGCCGCACAACGCTCGTTTCACCTCCTCGCCAGCCGAATGGAGGAGACGGGAAGCGCCTAACGTAGTTTCACTAGAGGCCGTACAGGGCTTGTCGAGCAAGCCCGAAGCTACGCGAGAAGCGTGATACGTTGGGTAGCGCCTTCTGGCTCAGAATCCTCGCCCCCCAGGCGAGCGCATCTAGGCGTGTTCGGTTGTAGGTCGGCTCGGCCAGAGGCAATCCATACAAAGGAGGCCCACAATGGCCACCAGCGCTCCGTCCATGACCATGGACGCCCGCAAGACAAGCGTTCTCGCCCGCTTCACGGCGGCGCCCAATGTGACGACCGAGCAGTACGACGAAACCATCCGCCGTCTGGAGAAGTCGGGCGACTGGCTGCCGGAGGGACTCGAGTTCCACGTCGCCTTCAAGTCGAACGGGAACTTCCGAGTCAGCGAGATCTGGGACACGAGAGAGCAGTTCGATACGTTCGGCGAGCGCCTCATGCCGGTGCTGAAGGACGTTGGGATCGAGCTCTCGGGCGAGCCCGAGATGCTCGAGATTTACAACGTCATCAAGCGCTAAGACAGATCGCGCCAACGCAAGGGCCGGGCCGACAGAGCCAAGGCGGAGGCAGCAGAGTTAGCCCCGGTTTTGGGTCTGGACATGGTTCGGCCCTTGGGCGTTCCCGAAGAATGCGCCAGTCGTACGCCTGCGGAGAGCTAGGGGGCGTCGACGCCGGGGTGGTGGCGAAACACGTCCGGCCACGGATAAAAGGCCAGATGAATCAGCAGGATGACCAGCCCGGCGAGCAGCACGACGGCGACGAAATGCAGCCTGCCCTGCAGATCGGCGAGCGTGGCGAAAGCGCCGGCGAAGGGGGCGTTCCGCGCAGGCGTCAGCGCCAGGATGCTCGGGATCAAGATGCAGAAGACCGCGATCAAGCCATAGATGACGTAGCCGAGGATCCACTTGTTGTCACTCAAAGCGGCGGCGATGAAGCTGCCGGCGACAACGCAGGCCAACGCAAGCGCGAGGTACGCGAAAGCCGGTAGCTCCACATCACGATCCGGATACAGAGTCAGCCGGCCGCTCTCAGTCCGTCCAAGCACGCGTCCATCTGCCTGCTGAACGACCTTGCCTGTGTCCGTCATCGGTATCCGTACCGCGTTGGCGGCGACGATCACGAGCACCGCGACGACGAGGACCGCGACGAAGTTCCAGCGCAGCTCCAGATGGCCGACGGTGCCGGAGATGGTGGGCCAAGGCGGTCGCGCGACCGCGGCCCAGATCTCCGGAATCGCGATCACTGCGCCGACGGCAGCCCAAAGGCCATAGCCGCGACGGATGGGCGGGGTCACATCGCCGAAGCGCTCGCGGAACCACCGGTTCATGCCGGACTCTCCTCCCGCCGCAGCCCGATTGGTTGGCCGATTCTTGCAAACGGACCTCGCGGGTACCCTCCACCCTCGCTATGCGGAAGGTGCTCGTCACCGGCATGTCGGGCACGGGGAAGTCGACCGTCCTGGCGGAGCTCGAGCAACGTGGTTTTGCGGTCATCGAGACCGATGTAGCACCCTGGAGCGAGTGGTCTGATGAGGACGGCGGCTACGTCTGGCGCGAGGAGCTGATCCACGAGCTCCTTGTCCGTGAGCACGAAACGACTCTGTACATCTCCGGCACCGTCTCGAACCAGGGCCGCTTCTACCCCCGGTTCGACGCAGTCGTGCTTCTGAGCGCGCCGTCCGACGTCCTTCTCCGCCGAATCGAATCGCGGACGACGAACGACTTCGGGAAGTCGAGCGAGGAGCGCGAGCGAATCATCGACGACATCGCGCAGGTCGAGCCGCTGCTTCGGGCCACGGCCACGCATGAGATCGATGCCACGCAGCCGATCGCCGCAGTAGTTGCTGAGTTGGTTGCGATCGGGAATCAGGGCGGCTAACCGCTCGGCGGCATCCGTCGAACCGCTTCAATCCACCGCGTAGCCAGGCTTATACTCACGGGCGTGCCCTTGCTGATCCGCCTGCTCGTTGCCCTCGGAATCAACATGGCCGCCCTCTGGGTGGCGAACGCGATCTTCGACGGCGTCCGGATCCACGGCTGGTGGTCGTACATCATTGGCGCGGCTGTGCTCGGGATCGCGAACACGATTCTGAAGCCGATCCTCGCGTTCCTGACCCTGCCGCTGGTCATCATCACGCTCGGGCTGTTCATGCTCGTGATCAACGTCGCGATGGTGCTGCTCGCCGAGTGGGCGGCGCCGCACCTCTCGATCGACGGCTTCTGGACCTACATCGGCACCGTCGTGATCATCTGGCTCGTGAACTGGGTCGGCTACACGCTCGTCGACGAGCTCGAGGGCTCGCGGCGGCAGCCCGCGCTGACCTAGGCATTGCCCGACTGGACGGCCGAGCTCGTCGTCGACGAGGAGCTAGCGCGGCAGCTGCTGCGGCAGTTTCCGGAGCTGGCGCTCAAGTCGCTTCGTCCGCTCTCCGAGGGATGGGACTACACGATCTGGGTCGTCGACGAGATCTGGGCCTTCCGCTTTCCGCGCCGCAAGGTTGTCGTTCCGGGCACCCTACGCGAGCTGGCGACGCTGCCGCAGCTGGCGCCGCTGTTGCCGGTCGCGGTGCCGGAGCCGGTCTACGTCGGCCGGCCGGCGCAGAGATTTCCGTGGCCCTTCTTCGGCAGCAAGCTGCTCCCCGGGCAGGAGCTCGGAGAGGCCGAGCTCCGTGACGACGCTCGGATCGATGTCGGCCGCTCGCTGGCCAGATTCCTCCGCGTGCTTCACGCGGCTGACGTCGGCCACGACCTCCCCACGGACGGGAACCGGCGCGCCGACATGAGCGACCGCGTCCCCAAGACGCGCGCACAGCTGGCGGAGCTCGATCAGCTCGGTCTCTGGGGTCGGCGCGAGTCCGTCGACCGACTGCTCGACGAAGCCGAACGGCTGACCCCCTCCTCTCGCTCGGCCGTCGTCCACGGCGACTTGCATTTCCGTCAGGTTCTCGTCGACGACGACGCTCGACTAACCGGGGTGATCGACTGGGTCGATGTCTGCAGAAGCGATCCCGCGATCGACCTTTCGATGCTCTGGAGCTATCTGCCTTCGGCCGGGCGCGAGGCGTTCCTCGCCGAGTACGGCATCGTTGCGGAGGACCAGCTCCTGCGCGCCCGAGTCATCGCCCTGTCCCTGTCAGCCGCGCTGGCGCAGTACGGTCACCGCGAACGCTTCCCGACAATCGAGCGCGAGGCGTTCGCCGGCCTCGAGCGGGCGACTACGGACTAGGCTTCCGCGGTGCGCCTCGGGCTGATTTCGGACCTCCACGGCAATCTGCCGGCGTTCGACGCGGTTCTGGCCGAGCTCGCGTCCGAACGAGTCGATCGGCTCGTCTGCCTCGGCGACATCGCCCCGGGGCCTCAGCCCCGGGAGACGGTCGAGCGGCTGCGAGAGCTCGATTGCCGGGTCGTCCTCGGCAACTGGGACACCTGGCTGCTCGAGGGCGTTCCACCGCTTTCCGGCGAGACCGGCGCAATGCTTCGGGAGCAGGGAGCCTGGCAATCGGCGCAGCTGGACGAGTCGGAACGAGCCTTCCTGGAAGAGCTGCCGTCCTCAATCGAAGTCGAGCTCGACGGCAAGACCGCGCTGTGCGTCCACGGCTCACCCCGCTCGGCCATGGAGGACATCTACGCGACGACTCCGGAGGAAGAGCTCGCCGGAATGCTCGACGGCTTCAGGCCTGCCTTCGTGGTCGCCGGACACACACATGTTCAGCTCCTCCGGCCGCACGGAACCACTCTTTTTCTGAACCCGGGCAGCGTCGGACTGCCGTTCTGCAGCCGGCCTGCCAACGGGCCGGCGTGCATCTCGCCTTGGGCGGAGTACGCGATTCTGACCGTCCAGGAGGGCCGGGTTTCGACCGAGCTTCGGCGCGTGCCTTACGACGTTGGCGGGCTGCTCGAGCTGGCCCGGGCGAGCGGGATGCCGCACGCAGACTTCTGGGCAAGCTGCTGGCTCATGCCGTAACGCCTGGGCCGTTTGCGAGACTGTTCAGTGATGCCAAAGATCCAGAAAACAGAGCAAGAGTGGCGTTCAGAACTGACGCCCGAGCAGTACCGAGTTCTTCGCGAAAAAGGCACGGAGGCACCGTTCACCGGTGAGTACGACTTCACTTTCGAGCCGGGCACGTATCAGTGCGCGGGCTGCGGCGAGGTGCTCTTCGCTTCCGACGCGAAGTACGACTCCGGCTGCGGCTGGCCAGCGTTCTCTGCCCCTGCCGCCGAGGAGGCGGTCGATGAGGAGACCGACGTCAGCCGCGGGATGGTCCGTACCGAGGTGCTCTGCGCCTCGTGCGGCGGCCATCTCGGTCACGTCTTTCCCGATGGGCCGGCACCGACCGGCCAGCGCTACTGCATCAACTCAGCAGCACTGAAACTCGAGGAGGAATAACTTGGAGAAGAAGGCAACCTTCGGCGCCGGCTGCTTCTGGGGCGTCGAGGCCGCATTCCGTCAGCTCGACGGAGTCACGAAGACCGAGGTTGGCTACGAGGGCGGTTCGCTCGAGAACCCGACCTACGAGGACGTCTGCTCCCACACGACCGGCCACGCCGAGGTCGTAGAGGTCACCTACGATCCCGAGCAGATCTCGTACGAGCGGTTGCTCGACGTCTTCTGGGGCAAGCACGACCCGACCCAGCTGAACCGCCAGGGCTGGGACGTCGGCGACCAGTATCGATCGGTCGTGTTCTTCCACGAGACTGAGCAGGAAGAGGTCGCGACGCGCTCGAAGGCGCAGGAGCAGACCAAGCACCGCGCTCCGGTCGTGACCCTGATCGAGCCGGCGCAGACGTTCTACCCCGCCGAGGACTACCACCAGCAGTACCTCGAGAAGCGGGGACGCTCAAGTTGTACTGCGACGCTGCAGACTCAGCGTGCGGTCAGCAACGCGTGAATCTGCTTCGTTAGGTCCGCCACCTGCTCCGTCAGGGCCTTGTCCTGGCGGGTCAGGTCGGTGTTGGTCTCGAGCAACGCGGCCAATTTCTCGGTCTCGGAGCGGATCGCCGCGATCCGCTCCTGAGCCCGGCGCTCCATCTGGTCGTGCCCGTGCTCGATCATCACCTCGTGATCCTTGTCGCGGTCGGCCTGCCTGGTCTGGGCGAGCAGGATCAGAGGTGCCGCATAGGCGGCCTGGGTCGAGAAGGCGAGGTTGAGGAGGATGAACGGGTAGGGGTCCCACTGGTAGAGAATTGCTGCCGAGTTGATCGCGATCCAGGCGATGACGACGAGCGTCTGGCCGAGGATGTACTGCGGCGTGCCGAAGAAGCGAGCCAGTTTTTCCGCACGGCGACCGAATGCGTCCTGCCCGAACGCGCCGTGGTGCTCCGAGGGCACGCCAGTGAGAATAGGGACGGCGCCGGACGCGATTCCCTAACACGTCCGCGCAGGCTTCCTAACAGGTCAGTCGTATTTTCACGGGCATGAGGGCTCCGTTTCTCGTCGGCGCAGCAGTTCTCGCGGCCTTTCTTCCGGGCTCGATCGGAGCAGCCCCCGCCAAGGCGCCGCGACCTCAAACCCTTCTGATCACGTCGACGCGGATCCTCAAGTTCGCCGGCGATGGCGGCTGGATCGCGTGGACCGCCCACAATCCCCATTGCGGGCTGAACCTCCGCCTCTACTCCCTCCGTACAGGCCGGCACGTCGACGTCCACGGCAGAGGCGACGGTATCTCCTGCGGGGCCTATGGCCAGCTTGCGCTCGCTGACAGCCGAGCCATCTGGACTTCCCTGGCAGGCGCCGGGAACACTGAGCTCGACGTCGCCGTCGCGACTGCATCCGCCGCCGCGCCCATCGCCAGGCGCGTTCGCTTCATGACGATGATCCGGCCCGAATACGGCCTCGAACCGCTTTCCCCACCGGCGGCCGGCGACGGCTCGACGCTCGCCTACTACCGCCATGAGGACGGAATCGGCGGCGCGCCGGCCTACGCGGTCGAGCGGGTCGCCCGCAGAAACCGTCCTACCCGGGTCTTCGCCTTCCATGATCCGACCGCCCTGGCGGTCGACCAGGGCCGCATCGCGGCCGTGCGGAAGACGCTCGTCCGCGGGAATGCCTGCAACTGCAACTTCGACCCGGCGTGGTCGCCCGACGGGACGAAGCTCGCCTTCGTCTCGGGCGAACGTTGCTGCGTCGACGATCAGGAGCAAAACGACATCTACTTCCAGGACGCCCAGGGGAAGCGCGCGCGAGTCACCACCGACACTCGCCCGAAGCTCGGCGTCGCCTGGTCGCCCGACGGCACTCGGCTCGTCTACGGCTACTACGACTCGAAGTTCGCACTGCGGCTGGCGATCATCAACGCCGACGGGACGGGTCAACACGACATCGCCGCGGGTGAGAATCCGTCGTGGTCGCCCGACGGCACGAAGCTCGCCTTCGACGACGGCAAGCACATCCTGACGGTGGGCGTTGACGGCTCAGGACTGACCCAAATCACAAACGGGACGGAGCCGGCTTGGTCGCCCGGTGGCCAGCTGATCGCGTTCACGCTCGCGGGTGCCCTCTACTCGATCACGCCCGAGGGGACCGACAAATACAAGGAAGCCGGGGGCGTCTCCGAACCGAGCTGGTCGCCCAACGGCGCCTACATCGCCGGATCGTCGGCCAAGGGGATCGTGGTGATGGGTGCCAAGGGCGACAACGTCACCCTGGTCCGCAACACCGAGCGAGGCGACGGCAATCCCAGTTGGACGCCTGACGGCAAGCGGCTTGCCTTCGACAGCCTTCGCAACGACCTCATCGACGACGCCTACGCGCGGCCCGAGCTGTACGTCGTGGACGCCGCCGGCGGCACGGTATCGCCGCTCACCTTCACCAAGTACGACGAGTCGTGGGGAGACGTGCAGGTGCGAAGCGCCACGGGGAATCTCAGCTTCGGAGCGCAGACGTTCGGCGAGCCGCGCGCAATTGCGCTCGCCGGCCGCTACACAGCAGTCCTGAGCCGACCGGCCCACTCCCGTGCGGCGCTCATCCAGATCTTCCGTGGTCGGCCCGGGACGTCGTTTAGCACCGCCTTGCCCGGCAGCGCCACGCTCCTCGCAGGCAGCGGCGGCCGGTTCGTCTACTCCGCCGACCGGACGATCCGCCTGGTCGACGTACGAACGACTGTCCAACGCGTCCTGGCATTCACGGCCGGCCCGATCGTCGGACTGACGATCTCGGGCGATCGCGTGGTCTGGGCCGAGAACGTCGGCAACCACGGCCGGATTCGCACGCTGTTGCTGGCGCGATAGCGTCCCGGCGTGATCGTGCTGGTGGATGCGCCGAATGTCCGTCGCTCGCTCTGGCCGAACCTCTCGCCCGAGCGGCTGGTCGAGTTGCTCGCCCCCTGGGCAGCGGAGCAAGGCGTCGACGTGATCGCGGTTTTCGACGGCCCCGCCCCCGAGCCGGTCGCCGGGATCGAGATCGTCGGCACCGGCTCCGAGTCGGCCGACGACTGGATCACCGCTAAGACCGCAGAGCTGTCAGAGCCGTTCACGCTGGTGACCTCCGACCGCGAGCTCCGCCAGCGTGCAGGGAGCAACGCGGACCGCATCATCGGGGGCGGCGCCTTCGCTCGCGAGCTCACTAGCTGAAGAATCCGCGCCCCATCGAGGGCCGGGATTAAACGGCCACAGCGGCGAAGCCGCTGTGGCCTCCCAATCGGCATCGCTAGCGACGCCTCAGGCTCGCGAGCTAACGCGTTCCGATTCGTAGCCCCAGGGCCCTGGGAAGACCCGCGATCGCCCGGAGCGGAAGGCTTCCCTTCTGTCCTGCCTGCTCGGCCTCTTCGACCCGCAGTCCGGCCCCGCGGATCAACCCGCCGCCGAGGCGCTTGATCGGCTCCGGCGGCAACGGCCGGACGCGCCGGTTGACGAGCGGCAGGGCCGTCAGCTCGTCCTCGATTCCCAGTGCCAGGCGCGCGAGAATCTGCCCCCCGAGCCAGCTCGGGCCGACGCCGTTCCCCGAGTAGCCGGCGCCGTAGTGAACGCGCCTTCCGGGCACGGTGCCGAAGAACGGGAAGTGGTCTGCCGACACGTCGATCGGACCGCCCCACGCCCGCGCCACGCGCGCCTCGCTTAGCTCCGGCAGCAGGTACCGCAGGCCGGCCTCCGCCCGCGCGAGCGAGGGCCCGTCGGCCATGAAGCGCTCGTCGATTCTGCCGCCGAAACCGATCGGTCCCGAGCCGCTGCCCATCAGCACGCGGCCGTCGTTCGTCGTGCGGAAGTAATGAAGGAACATGCGCCCGTCGACGATCGATTCGCCACCGGTCCAGCCGATTCGCTCGAGCAGCTCCGGCACCGGCTCGGTGAGAACGACGTATGAGCCGAACGCGGTCAGCCGCCGGGCCAGCGGCCGCCAGCCCGCTGCGGCCGCATTGATCGCGACCACCACCTCCCGCGCGCGAATGCGCCCGCGCGGCGTCTCGACCAGGTTCGTCGGGCCGCGCCGGAGCCGTTCCATCGGCGTGTTCTCGTGCAACGTCACGCCCGCAGCCAGCGCGGCCGAGCGCAGCGCCCTCGCGAGCCGCGCCGGCTGGACGGTTGCGCAGTCGCGGAAGAGGACGCCGCGCCGGAAGCGCGGCGACGCGCAGCGGGCCCTGACCTCGTCGCCCGTCAGCGGCACTGCTTCTTCCTCGACTCCCAGCTCACGCGCGGCTTCGACCGCCTCGTCGATCGTGGCGTCCTGCGCCGGTGCGGCCGAGACCTCGAGCATCGGCGCCTCGCGCAACCAGACGTCCGCCCCTCGGCGCTCACTGAACTCGCGAATTCCGGGCAGGATCGCGGTTCCCGCCTCGGCGACCGCGAGGGCGCCGCCGTCGCCGAAGGCCCTGCGCGCCCTCGCCAATGAGGGCCAGAAGCCGTGCAGGAAGCCCCCGTTTCGCCCGCTCGGGCCTTCGCCGCAGAGGCCGGCTTCGATCACGCCGACGCGTGCCGAAGGCTCGAGCTGGCGAAGTGTCAGCGCGGTCCAGAGACCGGTGTAGCCGCCGCCGGCGACGAGAAAATCGACCTCGAGCTCACCCTCCAGCGGCGGCTCGGGCTCGAGCTCCGGCGCCTCCTCGAGCCACCAGGGCGTCAACCGCGAGGGGCCTGGCGAACTTCTCCGTCGCCTGATCTCGATTCGATCTTCTCCCACGCCTCCTCGAGCACCCCGCCGAGGATCCGGACCAGCTCGTCGAACTCCTCCTCGCCGGCCAGGAGCGGCGGCGAGATCTGGATCACCGGGTCGCCGCGGTCGTCGGCCCGGCAGATCAAGCCGCGCTCGAACAGCTGCGGGGAGAGGAAGCCTCGCAAGAGCCACTCGGACTCCTCGTCGGAGAAGCTCTCGCGGGTCTCCTTGTTCTTGACCAGCTCGAGCGCGTAGAAGCAGCCCGCGCCGCGGAGATCGCCCGCGATCGGAAGCTCGAGCAGCTGCTCGAGCTTCGAGCGATACATCGCCTCCTTCTCGAGAACCCCTTCGACGATCTTCTCGCGCTTCATGATCTCGATGTTCTTGAGCGCGATCGCCGCCATGACAGGATGGCCGCCGAACGTGATCCCGTGCAGGAACATCGAGTCGCCCTGGAGGAACGGCTCGATCACCTTGTCGGTCGTCAGCACGGCGCCGATCGCGGCGTAGGCGGAGGAGAGCCCCTTGGCGCACGTGGCCATGTCGGGGCGGACGTCGTAGCGCTCGGAGCCAAACCAGTGGCCCAGCCGGCCGAAGCCGCAGATCACTTCGTCCGCGCAGAGCAGGATCCCGTACTCGTCGCAGAGCTCGCGGACGCCCTGGAAATACCCGGCCGGCGGCGTGAACGCACCGCCGGCGTTCTGCACCGGCTCCATCACGACCAGGGCCACGGTCTCGGGGCCGGCCGCCTCGATCGCCTGCTCGAGCTCGTCGAGCAGGATGCGGGTGAACTGCTGCTCGGTCTCATCCTCCGGACGGTGGTAGCGGTTCGTGTTCCGGACGTGGATCACTTCCGGCACGAGCGGCTCGAACGGCGCGCGCAGCTCCGGGATGCCGTTGATCGAGAGCGCCCCCATCGTCGTCCCGTGGTAGGCGACGCGGCGCGAGACCGCCTTCCAGCGGCGCTCGCCGCGCGCGGTGTGGTACTGGCGCGCCAGCTTCCAGGCCGACTCGATCGCCTCCGAGCCGCCCGACACGAAGAAAGCCCGGTTGAGATCTCCGGGAGCCAGCGACGTGACCTCCGCGGCCAGCTCGATCGCGCGCGGATGGGCGTAGGACCAGTTCGTGTAGAACGGCAGCTCGCGCATCTGCTCCAGCGCCGCCTGCCCCACTTCCTCTCCGTACGAGTACCCGATGTTGACCGCGAAGAGCCCAGCGAGGGCGTCGAGATAGCGCTTGCCGTTCGCGTCTTCGAGATAGCAGCCCTCGCCCCGCACGATCACCGGAATCTCGGTCTCCGCGTAGCCACTCATGCGCGTGAAATGCATCCAGAGGTGGTCGCGCGCGGCGCGCTGGAGGGCCTCAGGGGAAAGGGATGCGGCGGTCTGGGTCATGCGCGAACCTCCCGGCGACGCTGGTAGAGGACGTTGGCGAGCATCGCGGTGACCGCGATGACGAAGATCGCTGTGCCGAAGACGTTGACCTGCGGCGGCGCACCGACACGGGCGGCCCCCCAGACGAACAGCGGGAAGGTGGTCTCGGAGCCGGCGTTCAGGTACGTGACGACGAAGTCGTCGACCGAGATCGCGAAGCAGAGCAGGAGCGCCGCCAGGATCGCCGGCGCGATCAGAGGCAGCGTCACCTTCCGGAAGGTCGTCCACTCGTTGGCGCCGAGGTCCATGGCCGCCTCCTCGATGTGGCGGTCGAACCCGACCAGACGCGCTTTCACCGTGACGACCGCGAAGCTGATGCAGAACATCACGTGCGCGATCAGGATCGTCCAGAAGCCGAGTTGCACGAACGAGACGTTCAGGAACAGCGTCAGCAGCGACGCGCCGAGCACGATCTCCGGGGTCGAGAGCGGCAGGAAGATCAGCAGGTTGGTCGATCCCCGGCCGCGGAACCCGTAGCGCACGAGCGCGAGCGCAATCAGCGTCCCGAGCGCCGTGGCGACCAGGCTCGCGATCAGCGCGATCTCGAGCGAGAGCTTCATCGCCCCCCAGAGGCCTGGGACAGAGTTCCAGTTCTGCCAGTACTTGAACGTGAAGCCCTGCCAGGTGTAGTTGAAACGGCCCGACGGGTTGTTGAAGGAGAACAGGATCACGATCCCGATCGGCAAGAGTAGATACGCGAACATCAAGAGCGAGTACGCCGTCAGCAGGTGGCGGCGCATGAACCCGAGCACGTCCACACGCGCGCGGGCGGGCACGGGCTGAGCAACCGCGCTCATCCGGTCAGCTTCTCCGTCCCGACGGCCCGGGCGTAAATGAAGACGAGAACGAGGATGATCGCCATGAGGACGAACGACATCGCCGCAGCCGCCGGGTAGTCGGTCAGCTCGAGGAACTTCGACTGGATCACGTTTCCGATCATGTGCTGCTTCGTCGAACCGAGCAGCTGGGCGTTGATGAAGTCACCCGCGGCCGGGATGAACGTGAGCAAGGTGCCGGCGACGACACCCGGGAGCGAGAGAGGTAGCGTCACACTGAGGAACGCTTTCCACTTGCTCGCATAGAGGTCCTGCGCGGCCTCGATCAAGCTGTGGTCGATCTGCTCGAGCGAAACGTAGAGCGGCAGAGCCATGAAGGGCAAGAAGTTGTAGGTGATGCCGGCGACGACAGCGGTCGAGGTGGCAAGCAAGCGACCATCCGGACCGAGCACGTGAATGTCGCGAAGGACGCTGACGACGATCCCGTTGTCGGACAGGATCGTCTCCCAGGCGAGCGTCCGGATCAGGTAGGTGACGAAGAAGGGCGCGATGATGAAGAGCAGGAGCAGGTTCTTCCAGCGTCCACCGCGGAACGCGATCCAGTAGGCGAGCGGGTAGCTGAGAACGAGCGCGAGCACGGTCGCGATGCCCGCGTACTCGAATGAGCGGATGAAGTGGCCCTTGTAGTTCCGGAGCGCGTCCCAGTAGTTGCTCCAGGCCCAGGTGAACGAGTAGGTCAGCGTCGCCTGGTTGCCCGACTCCAGCGACTGGTAGGCGAGAAAGCCGAGCGGGACGACGAAGAACGCGAGCAGGAAGATCAAGCCGGGTGCCAGCAAGAGGTAGGGCGTCAGCCCGCGGTGCCGGTGCAGCCAGCTCAAGTTATGCGCCGACGAGGTTCTGCCAGGCGGTCAGGTATTTCGGGTTGGAAAGCGCCGCCGGATCGATGACGTGGACGTTGTCCAGCATCTTCTTCGTCGGAAAGATCAGCGTGTTCTTCGCGATCGCGGGGTCGGTCTTCAGCAAAACCTCCTTCGCACCGAGAACGGGGGAGATGTAGTTGACGTAAGCCTCGATTTCGGCTGCGATCTTCGGCTCGTAGACGAAGTTCATGTACGTCGAGGCGGTGAAGACGTTGCCGCCCTGCGGGATGAGCATGTTGTCGGTCCAGATATCGCCGCCGTCGTCGGGCAGGTTCCAGTGGAGATGCTTGTTCGACGACTGGAGCTGGACGATGTCGCCCGACCAGCTCATGGCGGCTTTCAGGTCTCCCTTCGCGAGCGGGCCCGAGTAGTCGTTGCCGGTGAACTGCCGGATCTGGCCGTTGTCAACTCCTTTCTGAAGCCGGTTGATCGCTCGGTTGAAGCTGGCGTTCGTCACATGCGCGGGATCGTCGCCGTTGGCCAGCATCACCAGCGCGAGGCTGTCGGCCATCTCGCTGAGGACGGTCACCTTCCCTTTCAGCTTCTTGTCCTCGAGCAGCTGCGGGATCGAGGTGATCGGATCGGTCAGCTTGTCGTTGTAGGCGATCCCGGTCATCCCCGACTGCCAGGGCAAGCTGAACTCCCGGTCGTGGTCCCAGCTCGGATGGCGCTGCACGGGGATCAGGTTCTTGATGTTCGGGATTGCGCTCTTGTCCAGCTTCTCGACCCACCCCTTCTTGATCAGGAGCGAGGGGTATCGCGAGTTGTCGGTCATCACGATGATGTCGCGGTTGATCGACTGTCCACGCGACAGCGGCCCCTGGATCTTCCCGAAGAAGGACGCGTTGTCGTTGATGTCCTCCTTGTAGTCGACCTTGACGCCGGTCTTCTTCTCGAACTGGTCGAGCGTTGGATGCCCCTGCTTATTGACGTCGATGTAGAGGGTCCAGTTGGAGAACTCGAGGGTCTTGGCCAGTTTTTGCTTCGAGGAGCCGGCGGTGCCGGTCGCCTTGGTGGCGCCGCCGCAGGCCGCGAGCAGGCCCGGCAGGGTGAGGACGGTGCCGCCGGCGGCTGCGCGCCGGAGCAGCTCGCGGCGGGTCAGATGATCGGTCATGCGGCTTCCTCCATTGGGTCGACTACGAAGGTGGCTTCCGGCTCCCAGCTCAGCGTCAGCTGATCGCCGGGCTTGCGTGGAACCGTCCCGGGACGGTCGTTGAGGACGACGACCGTGATGTCGCCGTTCTGGGTCCTGACGATGTACTGCGTGGAGACGCCGATGTAGGCGCTTTCCTTGACCATGCCGGGCAAGGAATTTGCGCCGCTTGCCTCCGGGCTGATCTTCTCCGGCCTGATCCCGACGGCGACCTCGCCGCTTCGGCCGGCGAGTGCCTCCGGCTTCACACGGATCGTTGTCCCTTCGGCGAGCGTGACGGTGTCGGTGCCGGCCACGGTGCCTCGGAGCAGGTTCGAGATCCCGAGGAAGCCAGCTACGAACGCGGTCTGAGGACGCTCGTAGAGCTCGTCGGGTGTGCCGAGCTGCTCGATCCGCCCCTTGTTCATGACGGCGATCTGGTCGGCCATCGTCATCGCCTCCTCCTGGTCGTGCGTGACGTGAACGAAGGTGATGCCGACGTCGTGCTGCAGCCCTTTGATGAAGAGCTGCATCTCTTTGCGTAGCTTCAGGTCAAGCGCGCCGAGCGGCTCGTCCAGCAGCAGGACCCTGGGGCTGTTGACGAGCGCGCGCGCGAGCGCGATCCGCTGCTGCTGGCCGCCGGAAAGCTGCCGCGGCTTCCGCTTGCCGTACCCGCTCAACTGCACCAGGTCGAGCATCTCCTCGACCTTGCCCTTGAGCTCACGGCCGCGGTTGCCTTTGCGGCGGAGACCGAAGGCCACGTTCTCGAAGATCGAGAGATGCGGGAAGAGCGCGTAGCTCTGGAAGACGGTGTTGACGTCGCGCTTGTACGCGGGCGTGCCGCTCACCTCGCGCTCGCCGAGGTAGATCGCGCCAGCGGTCGGCTCTTCGAAGCCGCCGATCATCCTCAGCGTCGTGGTCTTACCGCACCCCGACGGGCCGAGCAAGGCGAAGAAGCTGCTCCGCGGGATCTCGAGCGAGAGGTCGTCGACGGCGACGACGTCCTCGAACTGCTTCGTCACCCGGTCGAGCCGGACGTCGGGTGTTCCGGTTGGCTCGGCGGCCCGCTCGAGCGATTCCTGGACCCGTTGCTCCACTGCCATCAACGTGCGACCGCCGTGGCGATCCGGCCGTCCGACACCCTGGCGCCCCAATCGTAGAGCTGCTTCCAGAGCGCCAGGTAGAGGAAGCTCTCGGTTGAGACGATGCCGTCGAGCGACCGCAGCCGGTTCGTCAGGTCGAGCAGCTCGCGCCGGTCGGCGCAGACGAGCTCCACGAGGATGTCGTACTGCCCCGCCGTGACGACGACGTAGCCGGCCTCGTCCCACTTCGAGATCTCGTCCGCGACGGGCTCGGGCGCGCCGGCCGTGCGGATGCCGACCATCGCCATCGCGTCGAAACCCAGGCCCAGCGGGTTGGTGACGCCGGTGACCTGAAGGATGTTGTCGTCGCAGAGCCGCCCGTAGCGGGCGCGCACGGTCGCCTCGGAGACCCCGATCTCGGCTGCGATGCGACGGAACGACTCGCGCCCGTTCTTCTGCAGCGCCTCGATGATGCTCTGATCGACTCCGTCGAGCCCCCGTGCCGGCCCGACCGCGCCCCGATTGTCAGTGCCCCGCAATGCGAGGGGATTGTTGCTCATCGCCTCGCATTGCGTCAATCGAGAGCCGACTCACTACTTGAGATTTGAGGCTCGATGTTGGATCTTTCGGGCTCATCGATCGGGAGGCGAGCATGGCGCGGACACCACTACTGAGCGCGTTGCAGCACCTGGCACGTGAGCACCAGCAGGCTGAGCGACTCGGGATCTCACCCGCAGAGCTACGCGAGCGGGAGGCGGAACAACCGTTCTCGCGGGGCGAGTTTCTCAAGCGCTCCGGCGCTGCGGGCGCTGCGGTCGCGATCGCAGGTCCGGCAGCCTTCGCTCGCTCGGCGCAGGGCGCCGGGGGCCCGCGGATCGCGATCGTGGGCGGTGGCATCGCCGGCCTGACAGTGGCGCTCACGCTGCAGGACAAGGGAGTGACCTCGAACGTCTACGAGGCCCATCCCACCCGCGTCGGCGGCCGCATGCATTCGGACTGGACCGAGTTCCCTGGCTACTGGGCGAACGGCCAGGGTGCCGAGCTCTGCGGGGAGCTGATCGACAGCGGTCACAAGACCGTGCTCGGCCTGGCGCAGCGATTTCGACTGCAGACGGTCAACTTGACCGGCGCCGAGCCGAACGGCTCGGAAGACACGTACTACTTCGACAGCTCCTACTACGCGAAGGAGCAAGCCGACAAGGACTTCCAGCCGATCCACCAGGCGCTGCAGCGCGACGTGTCCGCCGCGAGCTATCCGACGACGTACTGGATCCACACCGACGCAGGCGTGGCGCTCGACCGGATGAGCGTCTACGACTGGATCGAGTCGCGCGTGCCGGGCGGCCACAGATCCCCCTTCGGCCAGGTGCTGGACGTCGCCTACAACATCGAGTACGGCGCAGAGACGACCGACCAGTCGGCGCTCAACCTCGTCTACCTGCTCGGCTACAAGTCAGTGCCGGGCAACTACATGATCTTCGGCGCCTCGAACGAGCGGTACCACATCGTCGGCGGCAACGCGCTCCTGCCGATGGCGATTCGCGACGCGCTCAAGCCCGGCACGGTGAAGATGGCGTGGAGGATGACCTCGATCCGGCGAAACGCCGACGGCACGAGCACGATCGACTTCGACACCCCTGCCGGATCCCAGAGCGTCACCGCCGACCATGTCGTCCTCGCCTTGCCGTTCGCCGTTCTCCGGACCCTCGACTACCGAAAGGCGAACTTCGAGCCGCTGAAGAAGACGGCCATCACGCAGCAGGGCGCGGGCCGCAACTCCAAGCTCCAGCTTCAGTTCGACAGCCGCCTCTGGAACACGAACGGGCCCTGGGGTCTCTCGAACGGGTCGACCTATTCCGACACCGGCTACCAGAACACCTGGGACGTCACGCGCGCCCAGGCCGGCGCGAGCGGCATCCTGGTCGATTACACCGGCGGCGACGTCGCCGGGGCGCTCGCCGCGGGCTCGCCGTACCTCAACGCCTCGAACTCGCAGGTGAACACTTTCGCCCAGCGGTTCCTGAAGCAGCTCGAGCCGGTCTTCCCGGGGATCTCGAAGAAATGGAATGGGAGAGCAACGCTGTCGACGCCGATGCTCGACCCGAACCTGAACTGCTCGTACTCGTACTGGAAGGTCGGGCAGTACGCCGGCTTCAGCGGCTGGGAGGGCCTCCGTCAGGGCAACATCCACTTCGCCGGCGAGCACTGCTCACAGGACTTCCAGGGCTACATGGAGGGCGGCGCCTCGACCGGCGTCGCAGCCGCGAACGAGATCCTTGCCGACCTCAAGCACGGGTGAGCGAGGATCAGTCGATCTTCGCCATCACGTGCTTGATGTTCGTGTAGTCCTCGAGCGAGTAGGCGCTCAGGTCCTTGCCGTAGCCTGACTGCTTGTAGCCGCCGTGCGGCATCTCGCTGACAAGCGGAATGTGGTCGTTGATCCAGACCGTGCCGAACTGGAGCTTCCTGGCGGCATTCAGCGCCCGGCCGATATCCCGCGTCCAGACCGACGCGGCAAGGCCGTAGTTGACGTCATTGGCCCAGGCGATCGCCTGGTCGTCGTCGGCGAAGCGCTGAACCGTGACGACCGGGCCGAAGACCTCGCGCTGGACGATCTCGTCCTCCTGGCCGACGTCGGTGACGACGGTCGGCTGGACGAAGAAGCCGCGTGAGCCGTTCGAGTCGCCTCCGGTCAGCACCTTCGCCCCCTTCGCGCGCTCGAGGAAGCCGAAGACCCGCTCCTGCTGGTCCTTCGAGATCACCGGCCCCATGTCGAGCTCTTCCTTCTCGGCCGGGTCGCCGACCGCGATCGACTCGACCGCGGGAACAAGCTCCTCGAGCAGCTTGTCGTAGATCTTCGGCCCGGCGACGACACGCGAGGCGGCGGTGCAGTCCTGGCCGGAGTTCCAGTAGCCGGCGACCTTGATCCCTTCCGCGACTGCGGCGGGGTCAGCATCGTCGAAGACGATCACCGGTGCCTTGCCGCCGAGCTCAAGGTGGACGCGCTTGAGCGTGTCGGCCGCGGTTCGGGCGATGATCTTCCCGGTCTCGACGTCGCCGGTCAGCGAGACGAGGCGGACGTCGGGATGCTTGACGATCGCCTCACCGACGGGGACGCCGTCTCCCGTGATGACGTTGATGACGCCGGCCGGCAGGATCTCCGCCTCAGCGGCGAGTTGGAAGAAGCGCACCGTCGTCAGCGGTGTCTGCTCAGCTGGCTTCAGCACCTGCGCGTTGCCGGCGGCGAGCGCCGGCGCGAACTTCCAGACCGCCATCATCAGCGGGTAGTTCCACGGCGTGATCCCGCCCACGACTCCGAGTGGCTCGCGGCGGAGCATCGACGTGTAGCCCCGCATGTACTCCCCGGCGGACTTTCCCTCGAGCAGGCGCGCGGCGCCGGCGAAGAAGCGGATGTTGTCGGACGAGACGGGCATCTCGTCGCGCGCCGCCGGCAGCGGCTTGCCGACGTTCTGCGACTCGAGCTCGGCCAGCTCCTCGCCATGCTCGTCGAGTAGATCTGCAAGCTTCAGCAAGGCCTCCGAGCGCTCGCCCGGCGTCGTCTCCAGCCACTCGGGCAGCGCCTGCTTGGCCGCCTCGACGGCGCGATCGGCGTCCTCCTTCGTGCCGCGAGGAACCTCGGCGATCGGCTCGCCGGTCGCCGGGTTCAAGACTTCCATCGTCTCGCCGGAGGCGGAATCCACCCACTCGCCGCCGACGACGTTCTTGTAGCTCGAGACCGTGACGCTCATCGCTGCCCTCCTTTGCTTACGCGTTTCAAAACTACACCTTCGAAGCAGACGTGCCCCGCCGGAGCACGCCGGCATCGCCGGTGAGCCGCTGGGCGATCGTGACCGGGATCACCGTCACGATGATCACGACGAACACGATCGCGTTCACGACCGGCAGGTCTTGCCCGCGCTGAATGTGGTTGAGGATGTAGATCGGCAGAGTCGTCTGCGCTCCGGCCGTGAAGAACGTGACGATCACCTCGTCAAAGGAGAGCGCAAAGGCGAGCAGACCGCCCGCAATCAGCGCGGTAGAGAGGACCGGCCAGATCACCCAGCGAAACGTCTGCCAGCCGTCGGCGCCGAGATCCATCGAGGCTTCGACGAGCGACGGCGAGCTCCGCCGCATCCGCGCGAGCACATTGTTGTAGACGACGACCACGCAGAAGGTGGCGTGGCCGATGACGATTGTCAGGATCGAGAACGGAACGCCGGCGAAGTTGTAGGCCGAGTTGAGTGCCATGCCGGTGATGATCCCAGGCAGGGCGAGCGGGAGCAGGAGCAGGAACGACACGGCCTCCCGCCCGAAGAAGCGAAAGCGGTAGATCGCTGCTGCTGCGGCCGTACCGAGCACGACCGCGATGGCGGTGGCGATCGCCCCGACCTTGAGGGAGAGCCACAGCGAGCTCCGCGCCTCCTCGTCGTTCCAGGCCTCGTGAAACCAATGCAGCGTGAGGTTCGAGATCGGCCAGCTCTGGATCGTC
>Ga0307306_10000063_pt1 | contig 23044 bp, 20 predicted proteins | sample ER_DNA_193_FD_194507 | JGI IMG/M metagenome (GOLD analysis project Ga0307306, IMG submission 194507) | Bulk soil microbial communities from the East River watershed near Crested Butte, Colorado, United States - ER_DNA_193 | ecosystem: Environmental > Terrestrial > Soil > Floodplain | place...
CTTGTCGGAGCCGACGCCGACCACCTCGATTTCGTCGTGTCGATGCAGATGGTCGAGGATCGCCTGCAGGTTGGTGCCGCTGCCCGAGGCGAGGACGACTAGGCGAAACGTGGCGCTGCGCATCTCTGCGTCCTCGGTCGCTCGTGTGCAGAGCTAGCCGGCAGCGGGAACAGTGGCGATCTGCTCCAGGGCGTATTTGCCATCGGCCTCGTCGGGATCGCCGAGCGGGTAGCGCCCGCTGAAGCAGGCGTCGCAGTGGTCGCCCGGGTCGCCTTCGATCGCCTCGTAGACGCCCGCCATCGAGAGGTAGGCGAGCGAGTCGGCTTCGAGCTCGTCGGCGATCTCGTCGATCGAGCGGTTGTGGGCGATCATCTCCTCGCGGGTCGACATGTCGACTCCGTAGTGGCAGGGGTTGCGGATCGGCGGCGCCGAGATCCGCAGGTGCACCTCGCTGGCGCCGGCGTCGCGCAGCATGCCGACGATCTGCCGGGTGGTGTTGCCGCGGACGATCGAGTCGTCGACGACGACGAGGCGCTGGCCGGCGACGATCTCCGGCAGCGGGTTGAACTTCAGCCGCAACCCGTGCTTGCGCAGCTCCTGGCCAGGCTGGATGAAGGTCCGCGCCACGTAGCGGTTCTTGATCAGGCCGTCGTCGCGCGGCAGCTTCGAGGCACGGGCGAACCCGGCTGCGGCCGGGTTGCCGGAATCCGGGATCGAGATCACCAGGTCGGCCTCGACCGGGGCCTCCCGCCAGAGGATTTCGCCCATCCGCCCGCGCGCCTGTTGCAGGACCTTGCCCTCGAGACGGCTGTCGGGGCGGGAGAAGTAGATGTGCTCGAAGACGCAGCTGGCGCGGCGGTCGGTCTTCACCACCTGGCGGGTCTCCAGCCCGCGCTCGGTCAGGCTGACCATCTCGCCCGGATGGACCTCGCGCATCAGTTCGGCGCCGATGATGTCGAAGGCGCAACTCTCGGAAGCGACGACGAAGCGATCGCCGAGGCGGCCGAGGCTGAGCGGGCGGATCCCGTGGGGGTCGCGGAAGGCGACGATCGCCCGCTTGGTCATCACCACGGTCGAGTAGGCGCCCTGCAGCCGCGGCATCACGTCGGCGACGGCGTCCTCGATCATCTTCCCGTCATGGGAGGAGAGGAGGGCGGCGATGATCTCCGAGTCGGAGGTGCCGCGGAACTGCAGCCCGCGCTCCTTCAGCTCGCCCCAGAGCTCGACCGCGTTGGTCAGGTTGCCGTTGTGGGCGAGGGCGACCTCGCGGCCGTCGTCGCGCCAGATCGGCTGCGCGTTCTCCCAGGAGCCGCCGCCGGTGGTCGAGTAGCGGACGTGGCCGATCGCCATGTCGCCCTGCAGCGCCCGCAGTTTCTCCTCGTCGAAGACCTGGGAGACCAGACCGGCCTCGCGCATCGTCGTCAGCATTCCGCCCTCGCAGGTGGCGATCCCGGCCGACTCCTGGCCCCGGTGCTGCAGCGCGTAGAGGCTGAAGTAGGCGAGACGGGCGACATCGTGGCCTGGCGCGTATACGCCGAAGACGCCGCATTCCTCGCGCGGCCCCTCGGAATCGAAGCTGAACCCCTGGTCGGGAGTCAAAGAGCGCGTTCTCCTCACTGCCATTGAAGACGGACGCGCAGGCAGACAGGCTGCCTACCCGCGGAGAGTAGCAGCGCCCTGCGGCTGCGCGCCCGTCTTTCAGCTCCCGCAAATTCCCGGGTTCGGGGCGGAGCTAAGCGAGTTGCAGCGCGGTCTCGACCGGCTCGCCGATTACCAGGCCGAAGCGCTCCAGCAGCTCGGGGACGCTCTCCGGCTGCATCTCCAGGCCGTAGCGGTCGTTCAGCGACTCGAGCTTCTCCGGGGTCGCATTGACGACGCCGCCCATGTCGACCAGCTCCTCGAAGAAGTGCTCGAAGCCGGCCGGGGCGATGATCTCGAGGATCCGGCAGGGCTCCTCGCCGGCGTTCCAGAAGGTGTGCCACTGGTTGCGCGGCTTGAAGACGAGGTCGCCGGGTCCGGCCTCGACCACCTCGTCGCCGAGCAGCCCGCCCATCCGCCCCTCGAGCACGAAGCTGTACTCGTCCTCGCGGGTGTGCCGGTGCAGCGGCGCCGCCAGCGCCCGCGCCGAGAGCGGGTGTTCGACGAGGGAGAAGTCGCCGCCCGCGTCCTCGCCGTTGATCATGAAGCGCACCCCGATGCTGCCGAGGAAGCCCGCCTTGCCGTCATTGGGTCCGATCACCGTTGCCATCTGTTCATTCCTTTCGTGAGACACAAGTGTTGCGTGAATATAGACATGCTCCGGCCTATCTGTCAAGATTGGCGCTACAGACATGTCCGATAAAAAGCGCCCGTACAAGATGAAGCGCCGCGCCGAACTGGAGGCGCAGACGAAGCAGCGGATCACCGAAAGCGCCGTCGAGCTGCACGGCACCCTCGGCCCCGCCCGCACCTCGATGAAGGCCGTCGCCGAGCACGCGGGGGTGCCGCGCTCGACCGTCTACCGCCACTTCGCCGACGAGGAGGAGCTGTTCGGCGCCTGCTCAGCCCACTGGGCAGCGGAAAACCCGCCACCCGACGTGACGCAGTGGGCCAAGATCGGCGACCCGGCCGAGCGCCTGGAGACCGCCCTCGAAGAGCTCTACGCCTACCACCGCCGGGCCGGCGACATGCTCGACAAGCTCTTCCGCGACGAGGCCCAGGTCCCGATCGTCGCCCAGCTCTTCGCGCCCTACCGGCAACTGATGGAGATGATCGCCGAAATTCTGATGCGGGGGAGGGGCCTGCGCGGCAAAGCCCGCGACCGCACCCGTGCCGCCATCGCCCACGCGATCTCTTTCCGCACCTGGCAGCAGCTGACCGAGGAAGGTGGGCAAACCGACGATGCGGCCGCGGACCTGATGCGCCGCTTGGTCGCCGCGGCCTGAAACTACGAGTCCGTCATAAGTCCGGCTCGAGCGGACTTTTCACAGACTCGCGCTAGAAGGCCGGCAGCCCGTCGATGCTCTCGGAGTTCTTCTTGGCGACGTAGGCCTCGATCTCCTCGGCGCCGCCGACCCGGACCTTCTTCTCGGCCCATTTCTCCATGTGCGGGCGTTCGCCCTCGTAGCTCATCAGCGGCACCCCGTAGCCGCAGGAGTCGGAGACGCGGGTGACGTCGATCAGGATGATCGCGCGCCGCGCTGCCTCGACGTCATGCGGCGCCTCGAAGCCGCCGCGCTCGAACAGCTCCTCGAAGCGCTCATCGTCTGCCGGGATCACCTCTCCGCGCCCGTGCAGCCGCAGGATCCGCGGCGGCCCGTCGAAGGCGCAGAACATCACCACGATTCGCCCGTTCTCGCGGATGTGGGCCACGGTCTCGGCGCCGCTGCCGACCATGTCGAGGTAGGCGACCGTGTGGTCGTCGAGCACCCGCAACGTCCCGATCGGCCCCTTCGGCGAGACGTTGACGTGCCCGTCGCCGTCGAGTGGCGCCGAGCCGACGAAGAACAGCGGCTGCTTCGCGACCCACTCGCGCTGGTGCTGGTCGATGCCGTCGTAGACCTTGCCCATGGGACGAAGGTAGCAGCGGGGCGCCTTATGCCCGCTATGCGGTTAAAAGGCGCCCCGCACTCACTTCGTCCGCAGGTTGTCGCCGCTCTCGGGGTCGAAGAGGTGGAGCTTCGAGGTGTCGGCCCAGAGCTGGGCGTGCTCGCGGCGGCGGACCTTGCTGGTCGGGTCGAGGCGGGCGACGATCTGCTCGCGGCCCTCGGAGGTCGAGGCGCCGGCGCCGGTTTCCTCCAGGCTCTCTTCGACCAGGTCGGCCAGCTGGTCGGACTGGACGCCGGCCGACTCGATGTGGAAGTAGGCGTAGAGGTCCGAGCCGAGCGACTCGACCAGGTCGATCTCGGCCTCGAAGACGATTCCGCGCTCCTCCTTGAGGTCGCCGATCACCTCCACGTCCTCGAAGTTCTCCGGCCGCAGACCGGCGACGATGGTGCCGTCGTCGCGCTCGATCCCGAGCGGGCCGGCGTCGACCTCGCCGATCGGCAGTTTGAGCTTGCCGCCGCTGAGCTCTCCCGGCATGAAGTTCATCGCCGGCGAGCCGATGAAGCCGGCGACGAAGAGGTTGCGGGGGTTGTCGTAGAGCTCGGCGGGCGTGCCGACCTGCTGCAGGACGCCCGCCCGCATCACCGCCACCCGGTCGCCGAGGGTCATCGCCTCGGTCTGGTCGTGGGTGACGTAGACCGTCGTCGTCTCCAGCTTCGATTGCAGCCGCGCCACCTCGGTCCGCATCTGCACCCGCAGCTTCGCGTCGAGGTTGGAGAGCGGCTCGTCCATCAGGAACGCTTTCGGGTCGCGGACGATCGCCCGCCCCATCGCCACCCGCTGGCGCTGGCCGCCGGAGAGGTTGGCCGGCCGCCGATCGAGGTGCTGCTCGAGGTCGAGCGTCCGCGCCGCCTCCTCGACCTTCTTGTTGATCTCCTCCTTGTCGGCGCCCGCCAGCTTCAGCGCGAAGCCCATGTTCTCGCGCACGGTCATGTGCGGGTAGAGCGCGTAGTTCTGGAAGACCATCGCGATGTCGCGGTCCTTCGGCGAGCGGTCGTTGACGGTCTCGCCGCCGATCTTCAACTCGCCGCTGGAGATGTCCTCGAGCCCGGCGATCATCCGCAGCGCCGTCGACTTGCCGCAGCCCGACGGGCCGACGAGGATCATGAACTCGCCGTCTTGTATGTCCAGGTCCATGCCTTTGACGGCTTCGAAGCCGTCGGCAAAGGTCTTGGTGACTCCTTCGAGGACTATCTCTGACATCGGTTTGCTCCTTATCCCTTGACGGCGCCGGCGGTCAGCCCGGCGACGATTCGGCGCTGGAAGAACAGGACGAAGACGATGATCGGCACGGTCACCACCACCGCCGCGGCGGCGATGCTCCCGGTCGGCGCGGTGAACGACGATTCGCCGGTGAAGAAGGCGAGCGCGGCGGGGACGGTCCGCGAGGCGTCCGAGCTGGTCAGCGAGATCGCGAAGAGGAAGTCGTTCCAGCAGAAGATGAAGACGAGGATCGCGGCGGTGAAGACGCCCGGCGCCGCCAGCGGCACGATCACCTTCGTGAACGCCTGGAAGGGGGTGGCGCCGTCGACCTGGGCCGCCTGCTCGAGCTCCCACGGGATCTCGCGGAAGAAGGCGACGAGGACGTAGATCGCCAGCGGCAGCGAGAAGGTGAGGTAGGGGATGATCAGCCCGAGCCAGGTGTCGTAGAGCCCGAGCGCCCGCCACATGTCGAACAGCGGCCCGACCGTGGAGATCGGCGGGAACATCGCGATCGCCAGCGCCCCGGCCAGGATCACCCGCTTGCCGGGGAATTCGAGCCGGGCGATCGCGTAGGCGCAGAAGGAGGCGAGGACGATCGAGATCGCGGTCGTGATCAGGGCGATCCCGATCGAGTTGATCAGCGGTTTGATGAAGGGGCTGCCGTCGATCCCGCCTTCGAACAGGCTCTTGTAGTTGTCGAAGGAGACGCTCTTCGGGATGAAGCTCTGGTCGGTCAGCGCTTCCGGCGGCTTCAGGGAGATCGAGATCAGCCAGAGCACCGGGATCAGCGCGAAGATCACCACCAGGGCGATGGCGATGGTCCAGAGGGCGTAGTCGCGGCTGCTGCGTTCCATCAGCTCGGCCGCCCTTCCTCGACCTTTGCCCCGAAGCCCTTGACGAAGATGAACGCGATCAGGAAGACGCAGAGGAAGATCAACACCGAGACCGCCGAGCCGAGCCCGAGGTTGAGGCGGCTGATCAGCTGGTTGTAGCCGAGGATCGAGACCGATTCGGTATCCAGAGCACCGCGGGTCATGACGAAGATCGTGTCGAAGACGCGGAAGGCGTCGAGGGTGCGGAACAGCAGGGCGACAAGGATCGCCGGTTTCATCAGCGGCAGCGTGATGCGGGTGAAGCGCTGCCAGGCGCTGGCTCCGTCGACCCGCGCCGCCTCGTAGAGCTGGTCGTCGATCGTCACCAGCCCGGCCAGCAGCAGCAGCGCCATGAACGGCGTCGTTTTCCAGACCTCGGCGAGGATGATCACCGCGAAGGAGCTGAAGCGGCCGCCGAACCAGTCCATTTCGTCGGAGATCAGCGGCAGGTTGTTGACGAACCCGGTTTCCGGGCTGAAGGCGAACTGCCAGGCGAAGGCGGCGACCACGGTGATGATCCCGTAGGGGATGAGGACCGAGGTGCGGACGACGCCGCGGCCGAAGATCGCCCGGTGCATGACCAGCGCGATCGCCATCCCCAGGACCAGCTCGATCGCGACCGAGATCACCATGATGAAGACGGTGTTGAAGATGTCGGTCCACCAGAGGCTCGAGCTGAGGACCGAGCTGTAGTTGCTGAGGCCGGCGAAGCCACCCTCGTCGGGGAAGCGGAGGTCGACGTCCTGGAGCGAGAGGACCACCGCGTAGGCGATCGGATAGGCGGTGACGAGCAGCATCGCCAGCACCGCCGGCGCGCACAGCATCCAGGCCAGTTTGCGCTCCGAGCGGGTCCGCGAAGACGCCTTCGGGGCCGACTTCGGCGGCGCGGGATTGGCGGGGACGTTGACGCTCATCAGAGCAGCCCTTCTCGCTTCACCGCGTCTTCGACCAGAGACTTGAGTTCGTCGTAGACGGATTTGGTGTCTTCGGGGTCGATCTTGTCGGGCGGGTGCAGGGCCCGCTGCACCGCCAGGCTGACGTCCTGGTAGGCGGGCGTGGTCGGCCGCGGGCCCGAGCTTTCGATCGATTCCTTGACCAGCTGGGCGAAGCCGGGATAGGCGCCAGTCACCGTTTTGTCGGTGTAGAGGTCCGAGCGCGACGGCGGCAGCCCGTCGAGTTCGACCGCGGTCTTCTGGCTCTCTTTGTTGGCCAGGCAGGCGGCCGCTTCGAAGGCGACGTCCTTGTTCTCGGAGAAGGAGCTGACCGCGAGGTTGAAGCCGCCGAGCGGCGGCTTGCTCGGCTTGCTTGCGTCGACCCGGGGGAAGCGCGCGAAGCCCATGTTCTTGAAGACGTCGGGGGCTTCGGCTTCAGCGCTCGCGTAGGCGAAGGTGTAGTTGGTCATGAAGGCCGATTCGCCGGCCTCGAAGCCGAGCCGGGCGCTGTCCTCGTCGGAGGTCGAGAGGCTCGGCGGAGCGGCGCCGCCGCCCGCGAGCTTGCCGATCACTTCCAGTGCCTTTTCGGTCGGCCCCTGTTCGAGGTCCACTTCTTCGGGGCCGGAGAGGATCTCGGTGCCGGCGCTCTCGATCAGCGCGTTGGCGAGGACCATGTAGCCCTCGTAGCGGTTCGCCTGCACCTGGATCGAGCCGGCTTCCTTCAGCCCTTCGGCCTCTTCGATCATCTGGTCCCAGGTCTTCGGCGGCGTCTTGACGAGGTCTTTGCGGTACCAGAGCAGCTGCGTGTTGGTGTTGAAGGGAGCGGCGTAGAGCTTGCCCTCGAAGGAGGCCGTTTCGATCACGTTGGGGAAGACCTTTTCGGTGACCTGCTTCTTCTCCGCTCCGGTCCATTCTTCGACCCAGCCTGCGTTGGCGAACTCGCCGGTCCAGATCACGTCCATGCCGACGATGTCGATCGAGGAGTCCTCGGCACCGAGCCGCCGCACCAGCTGTTCGCGCTGCTGGCTGGCGTCGGTGGGGAGGAATTCCGGCGTGATCGTGTACTTGCCGTTCGATTCTTCCGAGCACCGTTTCGAGACTTCCTCGATCGTCCCGCCCGGCTGGATCGCGACGAAGAAGGTGAGCTCGGGGGTGCCGGAGCTGCTGGAGCCGCCGCCGCAGGCGGTGAGACCAGTCGCGGCGAGAGCCGCGGTGGCGAGGCAGATCACTGATCGCGCAGCCCAACTGGATTTCAACGACGCTCCTCTCGATGCACCCTTCCCAAGGTGCATTGATGAAGCTGCCCGCGAAAGTCGTCGTCTAAACGCGCGGGGCGACCGGCGCCCAGCCCCGCGTGCTTCGGCGAGGCTGAGCAGGCGCCGCCGAACCAGCTACTTCTTCTGCTTCTTCTTCGGCTTCACTGCCTTCTTCAAACCTTTGAGCTTGACCTGACTGACGTCGGTGCTGACCTGGCCGGCGACGTTGGTCGCGCTGGCGGAGACGTTGAGGGTCAGCCCCTTGCTCTTCTTCAGCGTCTTCAGCTTCTTGATCACGGAGTTCGGCAGCGGCAGCGCGAAGGGGGTCAGCGTGCCCGGAGCGACGTTCTGGTTGCCGCCGCTCAGGGTGACCGTTTTAGTGCCGACCTTGACCGCGCCCGAAACTGACACCGGCGTCGCAAGGCTGGTGGCGACGTAAACGGTCACAATGCTCCTGCCCGCGAACGAGATCGAGTCGAGGGTGATCACGGGGCATGCGGTCTGCACCGTCGCGCTCTGCGGGCATTTGTCCTGGGTCTCGTCGCCGTAGCCGTCGTTGTCGGCATCCGGCTCGATCACTGCCGTCGCCGGCACGCGCACATCCGCTTCGCCTTCTTCATAGGGTTGGCTACTGCCGACACCACCGCCGCCTTCGAAGGCACCGTAACGAGATGCTTCTCCAGTTCCGGACTGGCAGTAGAGGGTGCCCACTTCTGCCCCATTTCCGGGCCCGTGAAGGCCCAGCCGATCGCCCGCCTGAACCGGGATCCTGGCGTCGAAAGCGTTCGGGCCGCCGACCACGGTGCCGGTGCTTTCGCCGACAACCAGCGCGGTTTTCGTCCCGGCGTCGACCCGCAGAACGCGGAGAGAGGTGGGCACTCCGAACGGAACTGGAACGAGGTCCAGTTTCCACTTCGTGATCACTCCGGCAACCGGTGCCGCGACTGGAAGCGGGTTCCCCGGAGCCGAGATCTCGAAGAGGGTCGCATCGAGTTCGGGATTCGCTGCCTGGTTGGCAAGGCACGCGTCACCGAATTCAGTCGCTGCCGAGGCGGATCCGGCTCCGATGCTCGCGGATATCGCCATCGCCGCAATCGCCGCTGCTGCCAACCGCTTGCTCATCGCTTCTCCCAGGTAAAGGTCGTGGACGCAGCCAGCCTAACGCGAGGGGGAGTCAGATCAGACGTTGGTCCAGCGAGCGCCAGGCGCTCTCGGCCTCGCCGAGGGAAACCGAGAGGCTGCGGTCGCCGGCACCGATCGAGATCGCATCGCCGCCGACCGTGCCGACGAGGACGGCGCCGAGCTCCTCGAGGGCGGCGCGGTCGCCGCTGACGAGGAAGCCGCCGGGTCCCTCGCCGAAGAGGGCTTCGGTCGGCTGGGCGCCGCGCTCGCGGAGGTGTTCGACGTTGGTCTCGCAGCCGATGCCGCCGGCGATCGAGCACTCGGCGATCGCGACGGCGAGGCCGCCGTCGGAGACGTCGTGGACGGAGGCGAGCTTGCCGGCACGGACCGCGTTGCGGACGATCGCGCAGGCGGCGGCGACGTCGGCGACTTTCGGTTCGGGGAGGCCCATCTTCAGCTCGCCCCGCTGCTTGCCCAGCTCGGAGCCGGCGAGGTTCGGCTCGAAGGGGCCGATCAGGCCGATCGCATCGCCCTCGGCGACGAAGGCGCCGCCGGCCACCTGGGCCGGGTCGGGCAGCTCGCCGACCATCGCCACCACCGGCGTCGGGTAGATCGGCCCTTCCGGCCCCTCGTTGTAGAGGGAGACGTTGCCGCCGACCACCGGCACGCTGAGGGCGGTGCAGGCGTCGGCGAGGCCGCTGACGGCGCGGTCGAGCTGCCAGGCGCCAGTCGGCTTCTCGGGGTTGCCGAAGTTGAGGCAGTTGGTGAGGCCGAGCGGCTCGGCGCCGACGCAGGCGAGGTTCTGCGCGCACTCGAGCACCGCCTCGATCGTCCCCGCGTAGGGGTCGCAGGCGACCTTGCGGCCGTTGCCGTCGATCGAGACAGCGATCGCGTTGTCGGCCTCCGGCAGGTTGAGGACCGCGGCGTCGGCCTGCTCGGGCCGGCGCACGGTGCGCGAGCCGACCAGCCAGTCGTACTGCTCGAAGACCCAGCGCTTGGAGGCGATGCTCGGGGCGCCCAGCAGCGCCAGCAGCTCTTCCTCCGGAGAGGCGGTTTCCTCGAGCGTCGTCCGGTTGCCGTAGATCCATCCCTCCGGCTCGGCCGGCTCGAGGTCATAGAGCGGGCAGCCGTCGACCAGCGCCTCGACCGGCATCTCGCCGACGACCTCGCCCTCGCGCAGGATCCGGATCGCGCCGCCCTCGGTGACGGTGCCGATCTGGGCCGAGCCGGTCTGCCACTTCTCACAGATCGCCCGCACCTCCTCGACCCGCGCCGGCTCGACCACCGCCAGCATCCGCTCCTGGCTCTCGGAGACCATGATCTCGAAGGGCTCCATGTCGGCCTCGCGCAGCGGCACCTCGGCCACGTCGATGTCGATCCCGACCCCGCCGGCGCTCGCCATCTCCCCGGCCGAGGAGGTCAGCCCGGCGGCGCCGAGGTCCTGCAGGGAGACGAGCAGGTCCTTCGCCAGCAGCTCCAGGCAGCACTCGACCAGCTTCGACTCCTCGAACGGGTCGCCGATCTGCACCGTCGGCCGCTTCGCCTCGTCGCCCTCGCCAAGCTCGGCGGAGGCCAGCACGGAGGCGCCGCCGATCCCGTCGCGGCCGGTCGAGGCGCCCATCAGGACGATCGCGTTGCCCGGGCCGGCGGCGGCGGCGCGGACCATGTCGGCGGTCTTGGCGAAGCCGATGCACATCGCGTTGACCAGGCAGTTGTGCTCGTAGGGCTCCTCGAAGTAGATCTCGCCGCCGACCGTCGGCACCCCGATCGAGTTGCCGTAGTGGCCAATCCCGCGCACGGCCCCGTCGAGCAGGTGGCGCGAGCGGGGCGAGTCGAGCTCGCCGAAGCGGAGGCTGTCGAGGATCGCGATCGGCCGCGCCCCGATCGCGAAGACGTCGCGGAGGATGCCGCCCACGCCCGTCGCCGCCCCCTCGAACGGTTCCACCGCGCTCGGGTGGTTGTGGCTCTCGACCTTGAAGGCGACCGCGTAGCCTTTGCCGATGTCAACCGCGCCGGCGTTCTCGCCCGGCCCCATCACCACCCGCTCGCCCTCGGTCGGCAGCCGCCGCAGCAGCTTGCGCGAGTGCTTGTAGGCGCAGTGCTCGGACCAGAGCAGGCTGAACATCGCCAGCTCGACGTCGTTCGGCTCGCGCCCGAGCTTCTCGACGATCAGCTCGTACTCGGAGTCGGTGAGGCCGAGCTCGCGGTATTTCGGCGTCCCCACGGTCACGCGGCGACCTGCGTCACCCGGTCGAAGACCCGCAGGCCGTCGGTCGAGCCGGTCAGCGGGTCGACCGCGTGCTCGGGGTGGGGCATCAGGCCGAGGACGTTGCCGCGCTCGTTCGTCACCCCGGCGACGTCGCGGACCGAGCCGTTGGAGTTGTGGCCCTCGGCGTAGCGGTAGGCGATCTGCCCATTGGCCTCCAGCTCGTCGAGCATCGCCTCCGGCGCGTAGTAGCGGCCTTCGCCGTGCTTGGCCGGGATCGAGAGCAGCTCGCCGCCGCGCTCGTCGATCAGGTCGACCTGGTGGCAGCGGAAGCGCAGCTCGACGTTGCGCAGCAGCGCCCCCGGCAGCAGCCCCGCCTCGCAGAGGACCTGGAAGCCGTTGCAGATCCCCAGCACTGGCGCTCCGTCCGCGGCTGCCTCGGCCACCGCCTCCATCGCCGGGCTGAAGCGGGCGATCGCCCCCGCCCGCAGGTAGTCGCCGTAGGAGAAGCCGCCCGGGACGACGACCCCGTCGACCCCGCCGAGGTCGCGGCTTTCGTGCCAAACGAGCCGGGCGCCGTCGCCGTGGACCTCGCAGGCGTGCAGCGCGTCCCGCTCGTCACAGGAACCAGGAAATTGCAAAACACCCCAGATCATTCGTGTGCGTGACCCGCGGCGTTCAAAGCGCTTGAATCTCGTAGTCCTCGATCAGGGGGTTGGCGAGGAGCTTCTCGCAGAGCTCGCCGAGCCGCTCCGGGTCCTCGGCCTCGAGCTCGACCATCCGCCCGACGTGGACGTGCTCGATTCCCTCGAAGCCGAGCGCCGGCAGCGCCCGCTCGACGGCCTTGCCCTGAGGGTCGAGGATGCCCTCCTTGGGGCGGATCAGCACGCGCGCCTTCACTGATCCCAATCTAGCGACCGACTCAGAACGACTCGCCGGTAATGCGCTCGTAGGCCTCGACGTATTTGGCCCGCGTCTGCTCGACCACGTCGGCCGGCAGCTCCGGCGCCGGCGGCTTCTTGTCCCAGCCGGTCTCCGAGGCCCAGTCGCGGACGAACTGCTTGTCGAAGGAGGGGGGCGTGGCGCCCGGCTGGTAGCTGGCGGCTGGCCAGAAGCGCGAGGAGTCCGGGGTCAGCACCTCGTCGCCGAGGACGATCTCGGCGTCGGCGCCGCGGCCGAACTCGAACTTGGTGTCGGCGAGGATGATCCCGCGCTGGGCGGCGTGCTGGGCGCCGCGCTTGTAGACCTCGATCGAGATCCGCCGCAGCTCCTCCAGCAGCGCCCGGTCGCCGACGATCTCGGCGGCGCGGTCGAAATCGACGTTCTCGTCGTGGCCGACGTCGGCCTTGGTGCTCGGGGTGAAGATCGGCTCCGGCAGCTGGTCGGACTCGACCAGGTTGGCGGGAAGCTCGATCCCGCAGACGGCGCCGCCTTCCTTGTATTCCTTCCAGCCCGAGCCGGAGAGGTAGCCGCGGACCACGCACTCGACCGGGTACATCTCCAGCTTGCGCACCCGCATCGCCCGTTCGGCGACCTCCTCGGGCACGTCCTCGGAGATGAAGTGGTTGGGGACGATGTCGCCGGTCAGCCCGAACCAGAAGACCGACATCCGGTTCAGCACCTTGCCCTTGTCGGGGATCGGCGTCGGCATCACCACGTCGTAGGTGGAGATGCGGTCGGAGGCGACCATCAGCAGGTCGTCCTCCCACTCGTAGATCTCCCGCACCTTGCCCGAGGAGAGGAGTTTTAGGTCGGCGACGCTCGTCATCGGCGGCGATGCTACCCAGCTCGGCCGCCGACCGATCCTCAGTTGTCTGCGAGTCTTCTCACACCCCGCAATTAGCGGGCTCTGCGATGCTGCCTTCGTGGCTTCCGCGGCGCTACCGCCCGAACCCGACAGCAGTCCGCTGGTGCAGATGATGCGCTGGTCCTTCAGGCCGATCCCCTTCATGGAGGAGTGCCGGCGGCGTTTCGGCGACTCCTTCAGCGTCCGCTTCCTCGGCTTCGAGCGGCCGATGGTGCTGATCAGCGACCCCGAGGCGATCAAGGCGCTCTATCGCGAGCGCTCCCACGGCCTGCCGCCGGGCCGGGACATCGTCCTCGGGCCGATCCTCGGCAAGAAATCGCTGCTCTTGCAGGAGGGAGCCGAGCACCTCAGCCGCCGCAAGCTGATGCTGCCGCCCTTCCACGGCGAGCGGATGCGCTCCTACGAGGAGGCGATGAGCGAGATCGCCCGGGCCGAGATCGACTCCTGGCCCCTGCAGACCGAGTTCCCGATCCACACGCGGATGCAGGCGGTGACGCTGGAGGTGATCCTGCGCGTCGTCTTCGGCATCTCCAGCGGACCGCGGCTCGACCGGCTGCGGGCGATGCTCGGCGACGTCCTCCAGGAGACCGCTTCGACCGGGCGCCAGATGATCGGCTTCGCCCTCCAGCGCTTCGGCGGCCCCGGCCCCTTCGCCCGCTTCGACCAGCAGCTGAAAGAAGTCGACGACCTGCTCTTCGCCGAGATCGCCGAGCACCGCGAGCGACCCGACCCCGAGGAGCGTCAGGACATCCTCTCGATGCTGATGACCGCCGAGTTCGAGGACGGCTCGCGGATGGAGGACCAGGAGCTGCGCGACCAGCTGATGACGCTGCTGCTGGCCGGCCACGAGACGACGGCGACGGCGCTCGCGTGGACCTTCGACCTGCTGCTGCGGCACCCGGCCGCGCTGGGACGCCTGCGCGACGAGCTGGCGGCGGGCGAGGAGGACTACCTGCGGGCGACGATCTCCGAGTCGCTGCGACTGCGACCGGTGATCCCGTTGGCCGGGAGGCGCCTCGGCGCCGAGCTCGTCGTCGACGGCCTGACCCTTCCGGCCGGGACCGACGTGACCCCGGCGATCTGGCTCACCCACACCCGCGCCGACGTCTATCCCGAGCCCTTCGCCTTCAAGCCCGAGCGCTTCCTCGACAACCCGCCGGACACCTACGCCTGGATCCCATTCGGCGGCAGCGTCCGCCGCTGCATCGGCGCCACCTTCGCCGAGTTCGAGATGCGCGTCGTCCTGCGCGAAGTCCTCAGCCGCTGCGAGCTGCGCAAGGCCGATCCGCGCCCCGAGCGCACCGGCCGCCGCAACATCACCCTCTCGCCGAAAGCGGGCACGCCGGTGGTGTTGACCGCGCGCGAGTCGGTGCGCGAAGTAGCCTTGGCCTGACAAAACGTTTCTGAAATCTTTCGTCTACACTCCTTCTCATGGAGGCACTTCTGGAGAAGGAGGGGACGGTGGAGAACTGGAACGACGAGCGGCTGGATGAACTTGCCCGGCGGATGGATGCGGGCTTCAGCGAGATGCGAGAAGGCTTCGGCCGGATCGAGCAAGATATGAAAGGGATCCAGCAGGAGATGAAAGGCCTGGCGACTCGCAAGGAAGTGCAGGCAGTGGTTCAAAGGGTTGAGTCATTGGATGACCGGCTCTTCAAGCTGATGATCCTGATGGTGGTCTTCTGCGGCGGGCTGGTCACCACCCTGCTTGCCGCCGTCCTGACCGCGGGCTGGAGCTAGCTTCAGCCGCCCGACTTGGCGGGGGAGTGGGGGTGCTCCTTCGCCCAGCTGGCAATCGCGCCGGAGCCGGAGATCACCTCGCCGTCGTCGAGGACGAGGATCGGCACCTCGTTGGTGCCGCTGAGGCGCTTGACCTCCTCGCGCTCGGCGCTGCGGCTGCCCCACGTCCACGGCGCCATCCGGTAGCCGCCGACCGTCTTCAGCTCATACTCGTAGCCGGCTGCGCTGAGCGCCTTGCCGGCCTTCGCGCAGGGGTGGGTGATGCTGGGACCCTTCGTCTTCACGCCGCAGGTGTAGAGGACCATGCGCCGACCCTACCTCTAGCCGCGCAGCGCTTCCAGCCGCTCGAAGATCTCGGGCACGTGGGTGAGGTAGGCGCTGTAGTCGAAGACGGCGTCGAGGTCGAGGTCGGGCGCTGCCTCGGCGAGCAGGTCGCGGAACTCGGTGCGGGTGTCCCAGGCGCGTTGCGCGTTCTCCTGGACCACGCGGTAGGCGTCGTCGCGGGTCATCCCGGACTCGACCAGGGCGGTGAGGGCGCGCTGGCTGAACAGGGCGCCGTGGGTGAGGCCGAGGTTCTCGCGCATGCGGTCCTCGTTGACCGTCATCCCCGAGGCGACCTTCGCCGCCAGGTCCTGCATGTAGTCGATCAGGATCGTCGCGTCGGGAAGGACGACCCGCTCGGCGCCGGAGTGGGAGATGTCGCGCTCGTGCCAGAGGGCGACGTTCTCGATCCCCGTCTGCGCGTAGCCGCGGAGGACGCGGGCGAGGCCGGTGATCCGCTCGGTGCGGATCGGGTTGCGCTTGTGCGGCATCGCCGAGGAGCCCTTCTGTCCGGCGGCAAACGGCTCTTCGACCTCGCGCACCTCCGTTTTCTGCAGGTTGCGGACCTCGGTCGCGAAGCGCTCGAGGCCGGCGCCGGCGATCGCGATCGCGCTCAGCAGCTCGGCGTGGCGGTCGCGCGGGACGACCTGGGTGGCGACGTCCTCGCGGCCGAGCCCGAGTTTCTGCATCACCCGCGCCTCGACCGCGGGGGGGACCGAGGCGTAGGTGCCGACCGCACCCGAGAGCTTGCCGATCGCGAGCTGCGCGAAGGCCTCCTCCAGCCGGTCGAGGTTGCGGTCGGCCTCGAAGACGAAGCCGGCAAGCCGCAGCCCGAAGGTCGTCGGCTCGGCGTGGACGCCGTGGGTGCGGCCGACGCAGAGGGTGTCGCGGTGCTCGAGCGCCCGCTTCAGCAGCGCGTCGCGGTAACCGCAGGCGCTCGCCAGCACGGCTTCGCCGGCCTTGCGCAGCTGCAGCGCCAGTGCCGTGTCGAGGACGTCGGAGGAGGTGAGGCCGTAGTGGATCCAGCGGCCGTGCTCTCCGACCGAGGCGGCGACGACGTCGACGAAGGCGGCGACGTCGTGGTCGGTCACCTTCTCGCGCTCTTCGACCGCCTCGACGGTGAAGGCCGCCTTCGCCCGCGCCTGCTCGGCGGCCTCCGCCGGCACCACGCCCTCCGCCGCCCATGCCTCAGTCGCCGCCAGCTCGACTTCGAGCCAGCTCTGCAGCTTCGCCTCCGGGGTCCAGACCGCCCCGATCTCGGGGCGGGTGTAGCGAGGGATCACGCGTTGATTATCCGCCCGGCGAGGACGCCGGCGTTTTTGGCGCCGTCGATGGCGACGCAGGCGACCGGGATCCCCGGCGGCATCTGCACCGCCGAGAGCAGCGCGTCGAGCCCGCCGAGGCTCTTGCCGAGGATCGGCACCCCGATCACCGGCAGGTCGGTGTGGGCGGCGGCGACGCCTGGCAGGGCGGCCGACATCCCGGCGCCGGCGATGATCACCTTCAGGCCCCTCATCCTGGCGTTCTGACAGTACTCGCGGACCATCTCCGGGTCGCGGTGGGCGCTCATCACCCGGACCTCGTAGCGGATGCCCAGTTCCTCGAGCGCTTTGCCGGCCGGTTCCATCTTCGGCTTGTCGTTCTTCGAGCCCATGATGATGCCGACGTGCGGCTCGTCGACTTCGATTTCGGTGAAGGCTTCCTCGACGGACGCCATCGTCGCCGTCACCGTCGGATCGGCGGGCGTGGGCTCGGCCGAGCCGGTGGTGCCGGTCGGCTGCGGCTCCTCGGAGATCTCGCTCATCTCTTTCCTCTCAGATCTGTGTTGTGTTGGTGAACTGGGGTTGACTGGGTTAACTGGCGACCCGCTCGACGGCGCGGGCGGCGATATCGGTCCGGATCTGCATTCCCTCGAAGGAGATCCGGCGGGCTGCATCGTACGCGCGATCGCGAGCCTCGGCGGGACTGCTACCCAGACCGGTCACGTTCAGCACCCGGCCGCCGGCGGTGACGATCTCGCCGTCGCGTTTCGCGGTGCCGGCGTGGGTGATCTCGGCGATCTCGGCAGCCTCGGCGAGGCCGGAGATCACATCGCCCTTCGAGGAGGACTCGGGATAGCCGGCGGAGGCGAGGACGACGGTCACCGCCCAGTCGTCGCCGAACTCGGCGTTGATCCCGGCAAGGCCGCCGGGCTCGTGGGCGGCGAGGAACAATTCCGCGATGTCCGAGCGCAGCCGCGGCAGCACCGCCTGCGTCTCCGGGTCGCCGAAGCGGGCGTTGAACTCGAGCACCCGCGGGCCCTCGGCGGTCATCATCAGGCCGGCGTAGAGGACGCCGTGGAAGCGGGTACCGCGCTCGGCCATCGTCGCCACGATCGGCCGGTGCACGCTCTCGACGATCTCCTCGACCTCGGCCGTGCCGAAGCCGGGGACCGGCGAGTAGCTGCCCATGCCACCGGTGTTCGGCCCCGCGTCGCCGTCGAAGATCCGCTTGTAGTCCTGGGCCGGCGCCAGCGGGACGACGTTCTCGCCGTCGCAGAGCGCCAGCAGCGAGAGCTCTTCGCCCTCGAGGAAGTCCTCCATCACCACCGTGGTCTCGCCGAAGCGCTGCTCGGTGAAGAAGACGTCAAGCGCCTCGCGCGCCTCGGCCTCGCTCGAGCAGATGATCACGCCCTTGCCCGCGGCGAGGCCGTCGGCCTTCAGCACGGTGGGGAAGCCCGCGCGCGTCAGCTGCTCGTCGGCCTCCTCGCGGCTGCGCAGGAGGGCGTAACCGGCGGTCGGCACCCCCGCCGCCTCCATCAGCTCCTTGGCGAAGGCCTTCGAGCCCTCGATCTCGGCCGCCGCCTTGCGCGGCCCGAAGGCCGGGATCCCGGCCTCCTCCAGCGCGTCGACGGCGCCGGCGACCAGCCCGGCCTCGGGGCCGATCGCGACCAGGTCGACGCCGTGCCGCTTCGCCGCTTCGACGATTGCCGCGACGTCGTCGGCGACGACGTCGGGCAGGCACTCGGCGTCGGCGGCGATGCCGGCATTGCCGGGCGCGCAGAGCACGTCCGTCACCTGCGGCGAGCGCCGCAGCCCCTTCACGATCGCGTGCTCGCGACCGCCTCCGCCGACTACGAGGACCTTCAAGAGCGCGCTACAGCGACGAGGCCATGTCCTCGGCCGGGATCGCGGCGAGGGTCTGGCTGGTCATCGTCCCGCGCGAGCCGAGCTCGACCGAGACCTTGGCCATCGTCTTGTCATCGGGCGCCTCGACCACGGTGACGAAGTCGTACTGCCCCAGCGTCGCGTACTGGGAGATGACTTTGACCCCCATCTGCTCGACCTCCCGGTTCACCTCCGCGATCCGTCCCGGATGGTTCTTCAGCGTCCGCACACCCTCCGCGGTCAAGTTCGTAAGCATCAAAAAAGTAGGCATCTCCCGCTCCTCCAAGGTCTCGATGGCCGTCACCTCAAAGCTACCCGCTCAGCCGCTCATCTGTTGAACAGAGGACGACCGTCGTGCTCCAGCGTCTGCCAGGACGTGTCGCTAGGAGGGAGGGGTGTCCCCTGGCCGACCGGCGTCCTGTTGCTGGCACAGACCACTCAGCGAGAGAAGGCTGCTTAATGGCCAGCAACCCAGGGAGGTCAGGGGACACCCCTCCCTCCCTAAAAGCAAGCGCTAGTACCCCGGCGGATGCCGGACGACGAAGCCGTCCGGATACGGAGGCTCGACGTGCCAGCGCGGTCCGGTTCCTTCGGCGTCGCCGACGGTGTCCCAGCGGAGTCCGGCGACGGTCATGTAGGTGTGGGTGGCGTTGGCGTAGATCGTGATCCAGCGGCCGGGGCCGGGTTCGCCGTAGCTCTCCAGGGAGCCGGAGGTGAGGGGGGTGTCGAGGAGGCCGCCGCCGTAGAGGGCGAAGGAGACGGCGCCGGAGCAGTCGTAGCCGTAGGAGTACCAGGAGCCGTGGCCGCCGCCCCAGACGTAGGGGGTGTCGGCGATCGAGTTGGCGGCGGCGATAGCGGCCTTGATCGCGGGCGGGGCGCTGCGGGGGGCGGCGGCGAGGCCCTCGGGGGTGAGGACGGCGCTGGCGCCGGGCGCTTCGAAGCCGGTCGCCAGCGGGGCGATCCGCCAGTCGATGTAGCGGACCTTGCAGCCGCCTTCGATTTCGCCGGCCTCCCGCAGGACCTCGTCGACGTACCACTCGGCCTGGTTATGGGTGAAGACGCCGGCTTGGATGCCGCCTCGCGACCAGAGCAAGCGCGCCAGGGTGGCCGCCGAATCGTCGATGTCGCCGTGGCGGACCTTGCCGTCGTTGTCGCCGTCGACCGCGTAGCGGCGCCACTCCATGCTGTCGAGCCCGAGCGCGCCTTCGGTGTGCAGGAGGTGTTTGCTCATGCCGCGGCCGAAGTTCGACTCGAGCCGGGAGATCGCCGCCAACGTCCAGACGCCGCGCTTGCCGAGTTCGTAGCGGGCCGCCGCCTGCTCGAAGGCCGCCAGGTATTCCTCCGGGATCTTCTGTTTCCAGTCCGGGGCCGCTTCGCAGGTGAAGACGGGGATCTGCGGCCCGAGGCCGACGGCGCTGAAGGAGTTGCTGCCGACTTCGTCGGCGTAGCAGCCGGCGTTGGCGAGGACCTCTTCGACGTACCAGTCGGCGTGGTTGTAGGCGAAGATCGCGCCGTAGGTGTCGGCTGGCATCCCCGCCGCTTTCAGGTAGCCGGCGGCGGCGTAGATCGCGTCTTCGGGGTTGTTCGGATCGGCGACGCCGTCGCCGTTGGCGTCGACCCCGTAGCTGGCCCAGGTTTCCGGCATGAACTGCATCCAGCCGACCGCGCCGGCCGAGGAGGGGCCGAGGTTGGTCCCGAATGCGGTCTCGACGGCGTTGATCCCGGCGAGGATCGCCGGGCCCTGCGGCCCCAGCCCGTACTGCGCCGAGGCGCCCTGGTATATCGGGATCAGGACCGGCGGCACGCCGCTGATCGCGCAGCTGGAAGCGGGCAGGGAGGGGATCGCAAAGGCGGTAGGGCTGGGCGCGGTGGCCTCGCCGACAGGGGTTTCCGTTTCGGAAGCTTCGGGGGCGGTGCCTCCCGTGGAGCTGCCTTTCTTGCCGGTGTCGACGCCGCCGCTCGGCGGAGGCGTATGGGTCGCCGGGGGCGGCGGTGAGACCAGCGTCGCGCCGTGCTTGACGCTCGGTTCTTCGGCCGGCGGCGGTACGAAGTGTTCTGCGGGTTCGGGGGTGACGGAGGCGTCGGGCGCTTCCGGCGTCGCAGCGGTGGGAGCTTCGACCGTGGTTTCGGCCGCGGGGACCGCCGCCGTTTCGGCCTCGGCCCGCGCGACCGCCACCGGGACCGCCAGCGCCACCGTCGCGGCCGCGGTCGCCACGACCGCCCTGATCTTGCCCGTCTGCTTCATCAGCCGAGGACGTTAGTGACGCGCCAGCCCTGGTTTTTCAGCTGTTCCATTTCCAGCCGCAGCTCGCTGGTCGCGCCGACCCGCAGCAGCGAGACGCTGAGCGGGTAGATCGTTCCGTGCGAGGGGGCGGGGACGATGTTCAGGACCTTCGCCTGCGGCACTTCGACCCCGGCCGGCTGCCGCGGCGGGCGTCGCATCAGGGCCTTGGTTAGCTCCGGCGTCGCGGTTCCCTTGAAGGTTTCGCGAGCTTCGTCGGCGCCGCCGGTCTCGTAGACGACGAAGGCAGCGGCGAACTTGCGGGCGACGGCGATTGCGGCCGGGCCGGCCGGCGGCCCGTCGGGCAGATCGGCGGGACGGGCGGCGGACGAAGTCGTGGCGGCGGCGGCGCCCGCGGAGGGGGAGGAGGTGATCGTGTCGCTGGCGGGATCGCCGGTGTTGGTCGCGCTCGTGGCGGGGCGGGCGACGCTCTCGACGCCCTTCGACTGCCCGACCTTCTCCTGGCCGTCAGCCGGTTTGAAGACCGGGGCGGCGCCGTGCAGCGTCGGTTCGGGCTCCGGTTTCGGTTCCGGCGCGGGAGCGGCCGGGGCGGGCTCAGGCGCCGGCTTGCTGACCACCGCGACCGGGGCGGTCGGGGCCGGTTCGGAGCTCCCCGACCCGAGCAGCGAGTAGCCGCCGATCCCCAGGCCCAGCGCGAGGACGACGGCGCCGCCGGCGACGGCCGCGCGGCCGCTACGCCCGAGGCCGAGCAGCCGGTCCTCGACCGGCCACAGAACGTGCTCGCGCAGCGCCAGCGAGAGGTCCTCGAAGGCCTCCGGCGGGCGGCGCTTGGGCCGCGCGTTGATCGGGGTCGGGTCGTTCTCCATCAGGGTCTGCCGTGTCTCTCCCATGGTCCAGCTTGCACCAGACAATTAAAGAGCACCTTTCGCGTGTTGTTGTTTCGGCAGAACCGCGCTCGAGTTTGAGCCTTGAAACGGCGGGTGTCGAGTTTGGCGCGTGCCCCTAGGCAGCACTCGCCGCCGGCGCCCCCGCGCGCTCGAAGACGACCTCGCCTTCACCGGCGTCGACCCGCACCACGTCGCCCTCGCTGAACTCGCCCTCGAGGATCTTCAGCGCCAGCTTGTCGACGAGCTGCTTCTGGATCACCCGCTTCAGCGGCCGTGCCCCGTAGATGGGGTCGTAGCCGAGGTTCCCGAGCAGCGTCCGCGCCTCGTCGGTCAGCTCGATCGCGATCCCCCGCTCGGCCACCCGGCCGACCAGCTGGTTGACCTGCAGCTCGACGATCCGGCCGATGTCGGCCTTCGAGAGGCGGTGGAAGATCACCGTGTCGTCGATCCGGTTGAGGAACTCCGGCTTGAAGGTCGTCGCCAGCACCGCTTCGATCGCCTCGCGGATGCCCTCGTCGACCTGGTCGCCGACGATCCGGTCGGAGCCGACGTTGGAGGTCATGATCAGGACCGTGTTGGTGAAGGAGACGGTGCGGCCCTGGCCGTCGGTCAGCCGCCCGTCGTCCATCAGCTGCAGCAGCGTGTTGAAGACGTCGGGGTGGGCCTTCTCGATCTCGTCGAGCAGCACCACCGCGTAGGGCCGGCGCCGCACCGCCTCGGTCAGCTGCCCGCCCTCCTCGTAGCCGACGTAGCCGGGGGGCGCGCCGATCAGCCGGGCGACCGTGTGCTTCTCCATGTACTCGGACATGTCGAGGCGGACGATCGCCTGCTCGGAGTCGAACATGAACTCGGCCAGCGCCTTCGCCAGCTCGGTCTTGCCGACTCCCGTCGGGCCGAGGAAGAGGAAAGAGCCAATAGGTCGATTCGGGTCGGACAGGCCAGCGCGCGAGCGCCGCAGGGCGTTGGAGACCGCGGCGATCGCCTCCTCCTGGCCGATCACCCGGTCGTGCAGCCGCTCCTCCATCTGGATCAGCTTCTCGACCTCGCCCTCCATCAGCCGGCTGACCGGGATCCCCGTCCATTTGGCGACGACCTCGGCGATGTCCTCTTCGGTGACTTCGTCGGCGAGCATCGTGCCGCCGCCGGCGTGGACCTCCTGCAGCCGCGCCTGCTGCTCGGCCACCTTGGCCTCGAGCTCCGGGATCTGGCCGAATTTAAGTTCGGCGGCGCGCTCGAGGTCGGTCTCCCGTTCGGCCCGCTCGACCTCCTGCCGCGCCTCCTCGAGCTCGGCCTTGGCGGCGTTGATCAGCTCGATCGGCTCTTTCTCGTTCTGCCAGCGGGTACGGAGCGCCTCGGCCTCCTCGCGCAGGTTGGCGAGGTCGGCCTCGAGCGTCTCCCGCCGCGCCTTCGAGGCCTCGTCGGTCTCTTTCTTCAGCGCCTGGCGCTCGATCTCCAGCTGCTGGATCCGCCGCTCGACCTCGTCGATCTCGGTCGGCACCGAGTCGATCTCGATCTTCAGCCGCGAGGCGGCCTCGTCGATCAGGTCGATCGCCTTGTCGGGGAGGAAGCGGTCGGCGATGTAGCGCTCCGAGAGAGTCGCGGCGGCGACGATCGCCGAGTCGGAGATGCGGACGCCGTGGTGGTTTTCGTAGCGCTCCTTCAGCCCGCGGAGGATCGCGATCGTGTCGTTCATGTCGGGCTCGCCGACCAGCACCGGCTGGAAGC
>Ga0307306_10000065_pt1 | contig 22463 bp, 23 predicted proteins | sample ER_DNA_193_FD_194507 | JGI IMG/M metagenome (GOLD analysis project Ga0307306, IMG submission 194507) | Bulk soil microbial communities from the East River watershed near Crested Butte, Colorado, United States - ER_DNA_193 | ecosystem: Environmental > Terrestrial > Soil > Floodplain | place...
GCAGGGCAGGCTCGATCTCGGTCAGCTCCTTCACCTTCTTGCTCACCTCGACCGCCTCGCGGAGCGCTTTCATCCGGATCCGGGTCGCCTGGCCGCGCGCCTGCGCTTCCACTTCCTCCAGCCGCGAGGTAATCGCGTCAAGCGAGGCGATGCTGCGGTCATGGCACTCGTTGGCCTCGCGCAGCCGTTCGTTCAGGCAGCGGATCTCACGCTCGCGCTCGAGAACCATGCCGGTCAGCGAGGTGGTCTCAGTCTCGAGCTCCGAGAGCGCCGCCCTCGCCGCGTCGCCGTTCAGCTCCAGCCCGAGGATCCGCGCATCCCGGGTCGAGATCGCATCCTCGACTTCCGCGCGGCGATACCCGAACAGCGCCCGCTTAAATCCACCCATGGGCGGGCAACCTAAGCGGCCGGTCGGACGTTATTAACGGCTGGCGTTATGCGCTGGCGGCGGAGGGCGCTTCGGGGGCATCGAAATCGAGCTCGAGCCGCGGCGCCTCGTGCCACAGGTCCTCGAGCGCGTAGCGCTGCCGCGCGTCCGGAGTGAAGACGTGGAGGACGCAGTCGAGGTAGTCGAGGATCGTCCAGCCGGCGTCGCCGCCGCCGTCCACCCCACCTGGCAAGACACCGCTCTGGCGCTTCACCCGCACCCTCACCTCGTCGACGATCGCCTTTGCCTGGCGCTCGCTGCGGGCGGTGCAGATCGCCAAGAAGTCGGTGTAGGCGACCAGCTCGCGCATGTCGAGGACGACCAGGTCCTCAGCTTTTTTCGAGTCGGCGATCGCGGCAAGTTGCCGCGCCAGCCCCTCTGACGGCGCTGCGTTCACCTGTAGAGCCTCCTCTCGGCAATGAAATCGGCAACTGCGTCCGGAACCAGGTACCGCAGCGGCCGGCCCTGCTTGGCCCGCTGCCGCACCGCCGAGGAGGAGACGCCGAACTGCGGCATCTCCAGCATCGTCGCCCGTCCCTCGCAGCCGAGACTGCGCATCGACTCGGCGACGTCGGCGTCGGAGACGCCCGCCCGGCGCGCTACCGCCAAGCTCGCCAGCTCGACCACGCGCCGCGGCTCGCGCCAGCTCTCGAGGCCCACGGCAGCGTCCGCCCCCATCACGAACACCAGCTCCCTGTCGCCCCGTTCCTCTGCAAGTGCCTCCAAAGTCTCATACGTGTAGGACGGTCCCTCGCGCTCGACCTCCAGGGCCGAGACCGAGAAGCGCTCGTCGTCGGCGGCGGCGAGCCGGGTCATCTCCATCCGGGCCTCCTTGCCGGGATCGTCGGCGATCCGCTTGTGGGGCGCCTGGCCGGTCGGCACGAGGATGACCCCCGCGAGGCCGAGCTGCCAGGCAGCCTCCTGGGCGAGCGCGAGATGACCGAGGTGCGGAGGGTTGAACGCGGACCCGAGCACTCCGATCGCGCCGTCAGGGCTACTCACGCACCTGGCCGTTGCCGTGGGCGACGTACTTGAAGGTGGTCAGCTCGCGCATCCCGATCGGCCCGCGGGCGTGCAGCTTCTGGGTCGAGTTGCCGATCTCGGCCCCCATCCCGTACTCGAAGCCGTCGGTGAAGCGAGTGGAAGCGTTGACGTAGACGGCGGCGGCGTCGACCCCGGCGACGAACTCCTCGGCGGCAGCCTCGTCGCCGGTGACGATCGCCTCCGAGTGGCCGGTGCCGTGACGGTTGACGTGCTCGATCGCGTCCTCGACCGAGTCGACGACGGCCACCGCCAGCTTCAACCCGAGGTACTCGCTGTCCCAGTCCTCGTCGGTGGCGGCGCCGACTTCGATTTCGCCGGCGGCGGCGCGGGCGCGCTCGTCGCCGACCAGCTCGACGCCGGCGGCGGCGAGGTCGGAGAGGATCGCCGGCGCCACCCGCTCGGCGACGGCGGCGTCGATCAGCAGGGTCTCGGCGGCGTTGCAGACGCCGGGGCGCTGGACCTTGGCATTCACGGCGATCCGCCGCGCCATCTCGGGATCGGCCTCGGCGTGGACGTAAACGTGGCAGTTGCCGGCAGCCGCGTACATCACCGGCACCGTCGCCACCGCCTTGATCGCCGCCTTCAAGCCTTCGCCGCCGCGCGGGATCAGCAGATCGACGAGGCCTTCCTGCGTCGCCAGCTCGGCCAGCTCCTCGTGGCCGCCGCCGCCGAGCGAGAGCACCGCGTCCTCCGGCAGCCCCGCTTCGGCCAGCGCCTCGCGGACGACCGCCGCCAGCGCCGCGTTGGAGCGTTCGGCGTAGGAGCTGCCGCGAAGGACGATCGCGTTGCCGCTCTTGATCGTCAGTGCCGCGCAGTCGATCGTCACGTTCGGCCGCGCCTCGTAGACGACAGCGACGACGCCGAGCGGCACCCGCAGCTTGCGCAGGTCGATGCCGCTGGCCAGCGTTTTCCGTTCCAGCTCCTCGCCGACCGGATCGTCGAGGTCGCGGACGACCCGGACGCCTTCGGCCATCGCCACCACCCGCTCCGGAGTCAGTCGCAGGCGGTCTCGCAGCGCCTCGGTCAGCCCGGCGGCGCGCTCGTCGGCAAGATCGCCGGCGTTCGCCTCGAGGATCGTCTCCACCCGCTCCTCGAGCAGGCGGGCGGCCGCCTCCAGGGCGGCGTTCTTTGCCTCGGTCGAAGCGGTCGCCAGCGAGCGCGCGGCGCGCTTGGCGGCGGCGCAGCTCTCAGCGACGGTGGTCTCCGTAACAGCCATTCGAAAAGGGTACCGGGGGCCTAGAGCAGCACGAAGCGGTCGCGGTGGATGACCTCGTCGGCGGCGTGCGGCAGCAGCTCGCGCACCTGCTCGCTCTTCATCCCGATCACCCTCTGCAGCTCGTGAGAGGAGTAGGCGGTAATGCCCTTGCCAATCGTCCCGTTATCGCCCGCGACGTTAACGGCGTCGCCGGGTTCGAAGCTGCCGTGGATGCGAAGTATTCCCACCGGCAGCAGACTCGAGCCGCTCTCGCGCAGGACTCGGACGGCACCATCGTCGACCCATACGGTGCCGCGCGAAGGCTTCGCGTGTTTGACCCACAGCTTGAAGCTCGAGGATTTTTCTTTCTGGGGAGCGAAGCGCGTTCCGTTGGGCTCGCCGCCCGCGGCTGCGACCAGCGTCCCAGGCTCGGTGCCATTGCAGATCACCGTCGGGATGCCGGCTTCGCTGGCCATCTCCGCGGCGGCGACCTTGCTCCGCATGCCACCGGAGCCGAATGCCGAGGTGCGGCTGCCGATCGTCAGCCCGTCGAGCTCGGAGAACGCCGCCACCTCGCGGATCAGTTCCGGCTCCGGATCGTGGTCTGGATCCCGCGCATAAAGCCCGTCGACGTTGGTCAGCAGCACCAGCAGCCGTGCCTCGAGCAGCACCGCCACCTGGGCGGCGAGGAAGTCGTTGTCGCCGAAGCTGATCTCGTCGGTGGCGGTGGTGTCGTTCTCGTTCACCACCGGCACCACCCCCCAGGCGATCAGGCGCCTCAGCGTCTGACGCGCGTTCAGGTAGTTGGTGCGAGCGGCGATGTCGGCGGCGGTGAGCAGCACCTGGGCCGCACGCGTCCCGCCCTCCGCCAGACGGCTCTCGTAGGCGCGGAAGAGGTCGCCCTGGCCGACTGCCGAAGCGGCCTGCAGCTCGTCCATCGCTCTCGGGCGACCCGGCAGCTCCATCAGCCGCATCCCGCGGGCGATCGCGCCGGAGGTGACCATCACCACCCGCTCCCCTCCCCGCTCCAGCTCGCTCACCTGGGCGCAGACGGAATCGAGCACGTCGGTGCGCAGCGCGCCGTCATCGGCGGCGACGATCGAGGACCCGAGCTTGATTACGACGGTCATGAGGTGGGAAAGTAGCCCAGATGGCTGAAGCGATCGGCTGGGGGGCACTGGCGGCAAGCTCGCTCGTCATCGGCGCCCTGCTCAGCTTCGGGCGCAAGTGGCCGCAGCGTCAGGTCGGCTACGTGCTCTCCTTCGGAGCCGGGGCGCTGATCAGCGCGGTCAGCTTCGAGCTCGCCGCCGAGGGGATCGAGGTCGGCGGCGCCGGCGTCACCGGCATCGGCCTCGGGGTCGGGGCGCTGACCTACTTCTTCCTCGACGGCCTGATCGCCCGGCGCAGCGCCACCGGCCGCGGCCGCCAAGGCCGCTCGCAAGGCTCGGGCAGCGGCACCGCCCTGGCCCTGGGCGCCTTCCTCGACGGCATCCCGGAGCAGATGGTGCTGGGGATCAACATCGCCGCCGGCGCCGGAGTCGGGGTCTCGCTGCTGGTCGCGATCTTCGTCTCCAACCTGCCGGAGTCGCTCGGCTCGGCCAGCGACATGCGCGAAGCGGGACGCTCCAAAGAGGCGATCCTGCGGCTCTGGCTGCTGGTGGCGGCGATCTGCGCGGTCGCCACCGTCGTCGGCTACCTGCTGGCCGATGCCGTCGCCGGCAACGGCAAGGCGGCAATCGACGGCTTCGCCGCCGGCGCCCTGCTGGTGATGCTGATCGACTCGATGATCCCCGACGCCCGCGAGGACGCCGGCCGCGGCGCCGGCCTCGCCACCGTCATCGGCTTCGCAGTCGCGGCAGGGCTTTCGAGTCTCAGCTGACGATCCAGAGAGGCCCCTAGCCAGGGAAGAGTTCGAACTCGTGGTCGCCGATCCTGACCTCGTCGCCCGGCTCGAAGCCGGCGCGATCGAGGGCGGCGATGACGCCGATCTCCTTCAGCCGCTGCTCGAGGTAGGCAAGCGCTTCCTCGTTTTTTATGTCGTGGCGTTCGAACAGCACCTCGACGCCGCGGCCGAGGACGCGGAAGGCGCCGTCCTCCTCGCGCTCGACCCAGTAACCGCCCTCGCCGGCGGGACGGTAGACCCGGTGCTCGGCCTCGAACCCGTCGCTCGGCTCCGCGCCTGAGGGCGCGGCGGCCGGAGCCACCTCCGGCAGCTCGGTGAGGATGCGGCGGCGCAGCTCGTCCAGCCCCTCCCCGGTCGCCGAGGAGACAGCCATCACCCCGAGCGCCTCGCCGCCGAGCCGCTCCTGCCACTCCCGCAGGGCTTCCTCGACCCCCTGCGGCGGCAGCAGGTCGCGCTTGCTGAGGACGACCAGCTCCGGCAAGCGCTCGAGTCCGGCGCCGTGCGCGGACAGCTCGGCCCGCACGGTCTCGTAATTGGCGACCGGATCGCCTTCGATCGGGGCGACGTCGACCAGATGGACGAGCATCGAGCAGCGCTCGACGTGGGCGAGGAACTCGTGCCCCAGACCCGCTCCTTCCGCCGCGCCTTCGATCAGCCCGGGAATGTCGGCGACGACCGCCTGCCGGTCCTCGCCTTCGATCGTCCCCAGCGCCGGCGAGAGCGTCGTAAAGGGATAGTCGGCCACCTTCGGCGCCGCCCGCGTCAGCCTGCCGAGCAGCGAGGACTTGCCCGCGTTCGGGAGCCCGACCAGGCCCACGTCCGCCAGCAGTTTCAGCTGCAATTCGATCCAGTCGGCCTCCCCGGAGCTGCCGTTCTCGGCAAACCGCGGCGCCTGCCGGGTCGAGGTCGTGAAGCGCCGGTTGCCGTGCCCGCCGCGACCCCCATGGGCGACCACCGCCCGCTGCCCCGGCGCGACCAGGTCGATCAGGCTGCCGTCGACAGCATTCGCCTGCGTGCCCGGCGGCACCGGGATCACCCGGTCCTCTCCCCGCCCCCCCTGCCGGTTCGATCCTTCCCCGTGCCGCCCCCGCTGCGCCCGGAAGTGCTTGCTCCCCTTCAGCGCCCCCAGGTCGCGCTTCGACGGATCGCAGACCAGGACGACGTCGCCCCCGTGCCCGCCATCGCCGCCGTCGGGCCCGCCCCGCGGCACGTGCGCCTCGCGCCGGAAGCTGATCGACCCGTTACCGCCGCTGCCGCCCTCGACCCAGATCTTCGCCTTGTCGTACATCAGCCTTCGCTGAATTGTCCCGCCTACGGGGAGGACAATTCAGCGAGCGCTGCCCTCCAGGCGGCTAGTCCTGGAGGACGCTGATGGTCCGGCCCTTGCGGGCCGTCTTGAAGTCGACGACGCCGGGGCGGGTCGCGAAGATCGTGTGGTCGCGGCCGAGGCCGGTGCCCTCGCCGGGCCAGAAGCGGGTGCCGCGCTGGCGGACGATGATCTCGCCGCCGGTGACTTTCTGACCGGCGAAGACCTTGACCCCGAGCATGTTGGGGTTGGATTCGCGACCGTTGCGGCTGGAGCCGAGGCCTTTCTTGTGCGCCATTAGCTTTTGCCCCCTTTGAGCGTCGTTACCTCGAGCCGGGTCAACTCCGAGCGATGACCGGCGCGGCGACGGTAGCCCTTCTTCGCCTTGTATTTGAAGACTTTGATCTTCGGGCCGCGGAGGTGCTCGGCGACTTTCGCCTCGACTTTGACTTTGCCGAGATTTTTCGCCCCCGTAAGGACGTCGTCGCCGCGGAAGAGCACCGGGCGCAGGGCGACTTTGTCGCCCTCTTTGGCGTCGAGCCGATCGACGAGGAGGGAAGTGCCTTCCTCGACTTTGTACTGCTTACCGCCGGTTTCGACTATCGCGTAGGTGCTCATCAGTCTTTCTCGCTGCCTTGCTTGGCGCGCGAACGCCCTCGACCGCCTCTACGGCCACGACTACGTTTGCGCGAAGGAGCGTCGGAGTCTAGCTGGGAGCCGTTTTCCTCGCCTCCTGAAGAGCCGTTGGGCGACTCGCCGCCCAGCAGCGAGGCAATCGCCGCCGAGCGCTCGACCTCGTCGATCCGCACCATCTTGCGCTCGCCGACGAAGGGGCCCCCGCCGGTGACGCTGACGATGTAGGAGTCGATCCGGGCGACCGCGTCATCGGCGTTGTACATGTGCGGCTCGTCGATCTCGACCAGGACCTCCTCGCCGACCTTGAACGGCAGCGCCCGCTCCTCGATCTCCTCGCGCTTGCCCTGCTCGACGACCCGGAAGGTGTCGATCGGCAGGGCGTCGCCGCCCTCGAAGTGGAACCGCTTGCCGGTCTCCTCCTCGAACTCGGCCAGACCGCTGTCCTCGGCCGTCAGCTCATGGGCGACCTTGGGGTTGACGCGGATCAGGAAGGCCTCGCTGTCGCCGCTCTCGGCGACGATGTCGCGCATCTTCCGCAAGCCCTCGAGGGCGACGGTCTCGGCCGAGAGGACCACGCCCTCCCCCTCGCAGGTCGGGCACTTCTCGGTGAGGATCTCCCGCACCCCGTCGGTGACGTTCTGCCGGGTCATCTCGACCAGGCCCAGCGGCGAGACCTCGACCACGTAGCTCTTCGACTTGTCGGCGTCGAGGGCTTTGCGCATCGTCTTCAGGACCTTGTCGCGGTTGCTGGCCCGGGCCATGTCGATGAAGTCGATGACGATGATGCCGCCGATGTCGCGCAGCCGCAGCTGCCGCACCGCCTCCTCGGCGGCCTCGGTGTTGACTTTGGTGATCGTCTCCTCGAGGCCGCCTTTGCCGCGGCCGGTGAAGGAGCCGCTGTTGACGTCGACCACGGTCAGCGCCTCGGTGTAGTCGATGATCAGGTAGCCGCCCGAGGGCAGGTCGACCCGCCGGTTCAAAGTCGACTCGATCTCCTCGTCGACCTTCCATTTCTCCAGCAGCGGCTTTTTGCCCTCGTACAGTTCGACCCCGTCGACCAGCTCGGGCGCGGTGCGCTGGAAGAAGTTCGTCACCCGCTCGAACTGCTTCGGCGAGTCGATGATCGCCTTCTCGAACTCGCTGAGGAAGACGTCGCGGAGGACCCGAATTGAGAGGTCCGCCTCCTGGAAGACCAGCGAGGGCGCCTTGGTCGAGTCCGACCGCCGCTCCAGCACTTCGTTCAGCTTCTCCAGGTATTTGATCTCGCGCACGAAGTCGGCTTTTTTGGCGCCGTGGGCGGCGGTGCGGACGATCAGCCCGCCCTTGCCTTTGTAGGTGCGGTCGACCATCTTGCGCAGGCGGTCGCGCTCTTTGTCGGCGAGCCGGCGGGAAACTCCGACGCCGCTGCCGTGGGGGGCGAAGACCAGATAGCGGCCGGCGATCGAGACGTTCATCGTGAGCCGCGCGCCCTTCGACTTCAGCGGGTCCTTGACGACCTGGACCAGGATCTCCTGGCCGGGCTTGATCAGCTCGTTGATGCGGCGACCGCCGCCGCGGCCGCGCCGCGGGGCCTGCTCACCGTCGGGGGTGAGGATCTCGTCGACGTGGAGGAAGCCGTTGCGCTCGAGGCCGATGTCGACGAAGGCGGCCTCCATCCCGGGCAGGACGTTGTCGACCTTGCCCTTGTAGATGTTGCCGACGATCGATCGCCGGCCGCGCCGCTCGATGTAGAGCTCGGCGACGTTGCTTTTACCGCCCTTCTGCTTTGCCTCGAGGACGGCAACACGGGTCTCGCCGCGCTCGGCGGAGACCAAAATCGTTTTTTTCATTTGTGATTCAGCTCAGTTCGGATAGGTACGCGATGCCGGGTCTCATTCTCGAGATCACCAGGCGAACCTGCCTCTCTGACTGAGATGCGCTTGGACGTTGATGCTCTGAAGAACGCCGACTGCCAGGAAAGTAGCGAGCACGGAGGACCCTCCATAGCTCATCAACGGCAGGGGGATCCCGGTGATCGGCATGATCCCCAGGTTCATCCCCACGTTGACGAAGGTCTGGAACAGCAGCGAGACGGCGATGCCGCCCGCCACCAGGGTCCCGTAGGAGTTCTTCGAGAGCGTCGTTATCCGCAGCGCCCGCCAGAAGAGCAGGGCGTAAAGGGATAGGACGAACGCGGCGCCCATGAACCCGTAGCGCTCACCGATCACCGCGAAGATGAAGTCGGTGTGCCGCTCAGGTACGAAATCGAGCCGCGTTTGGGTGGCTTTGTCGCCGCGGCCGGCAAACTCACCGGCGCCGACGGCGGTCACTGATTGGTTCTGCTGGTAGGGCGCGGCGGCTTCGTTCTCGTGGGGATGGAGGAACGACGTCAGCCGTTCCTCCTGGTACCCCTTGAGGATCGGGTGCCCGACCGCCGGTGCGGCGACGAGGACCAGCGCGATCATTGCTACCAGGGCGCCGCCGATGACCGCGAAGTGCGTCCAGGGGACGCCTCCGAAGTACATGACGGCAAGGGTGGCGACCACGAACACCATCGAGGTGCCGAGGTCAGGTTGAAGGAAGACGAGTGCGGCCGGTGCAAGGCCGAGGCAGAGGTAGCGCACGGTCCGCTGGATCGGTGAGCCCCGCCGGGCGCCATCGATCACGAACCCGGCAAGCGCAAGCACGAGCAGGACCTTGCCGAGCTCCGATGGCTGGAAGCTGAAGAAGGGGAGTTCGAAGGCCCGCCGCGAGCCGCGGGCGGCGAAGCCGAAGACGAAGACCAGCGAGACACTGGCGCAGAGGAAGGTGTAGATGCCGACCCGAAGCTCGCGGAAGCGCGAGTAGTCGATCCGGGTCAGCAACAGCATGCCGATCACCCCGAGCACGCCGTAGATCGCCTGCCGGTCGAGGTAGTAGTGGGGGCTTCCCGGGACGTCGTCCTGGGTCGCCTGCCCGAGCGTGAAGACGCTGAAGACGACGAGGCCGACGGCGGCGATCGTCAGCAGGGTGTCCATGTGGGCGAGGCCGAGGCGCTCGCCGATGCCGATGTGGACCGCGAACGGCTCTGGCCGGGCTTGTCGGGTGCGGGTGGCGTACATCATTCGATTTCGGTTTCTACTTCGCCGCCTTCTTCGTCTTCAGCGCGGCTTTCGGCCGCGATCTGGTCGTGAAAATAGGCTTCGAGGATCGTGTGGGCGGCGGGGGCGGCTGCTTGCGCACCGAAGCCGCCTTCCTCAATAGTCACACAAGTGACGATTTTGGGGTTCGGATAGGGAGCGAGGATGCAGTACCAGGACTGATCCGCGTGTCCTGGCCGTTCCGCGGTCCCGGTCTTGCCGGCGACCGGGATCGGGAAGCTGCCGAAGATCGGCTCCGAGGTTCCGCCCGGTCCCTGCGCCGCCTGGTGCAGGCCTTCCATGACCACGCTGCGGGTGCCCTCGTCGATCTTCACCTTGCGCTGCGGCTTCGGGTCGAATTCCTTCAAGACCCGCCCGGCCGCGTCCTCGACTTCCATCGCCAGGTGCGGGGTGACGACGGTGCCGCCGTTGCCGAGGGTGGCGTAGGCGATCGCCATCTGCAGCGGGTTGCTCTGCAGGTCCCCCTGGCCGGTGGCCAGCTGGATGTTGTCGCCGGCCGACCACGGCCGTTCCGTTTCGCCTTCGGCGAAGAGCTGGTCGCGCCATTGTTTGCTCGGCAGCAGCCCGTCGGTGTTGACCGGGATGTCGATACCGCTGGCGCGACCGATCCCGAGCTTGTGCGCCCAGTCCTGCAGGTCGTTGGTGTCCCACATGTCGAGGCCGAGCGTGTAGAAGAAGACGTCGTCGGAGACTTCGAGCGCCGGCACCAGCGAAAGCGGGCCGTACGCCGCGCCTTCGGCGTTGTGGAAGCAGTCTTCCCCTACGCAGAGCTGCCCGGGGTCGTTGATCACACTGTTCGGCGTAATCACCCCGTTTTCGACCGCCGCCAGCGCGGTGATGATCTTGAAGGTGGATCCGGTCGGGTAGAGGCCTTCGGTCGCGCGGTTGGCCAGCGGCGCCGTCGTTTCGTCGCGGTAAAGAGCGTTGACCTCGGCCTGGGAGAGCGGCGGGATCAGGTCCGCAGGTTCGAAGGTCGGGAAGGAGCCGAGGCCGAGGATCTGCCCGTTGTGGACGTCCATCGTGATGAAGGCACCGGGCAGCCCCTGCGACGCGAGGGCGCTTTCGCCCGCCGTCTGAACTTCGGGATCGATCGTCAGCTTCACGTTCTCTCCCGGGGTCGGCGCTTGCGAGACCAGCTGTCCGCCCGGGGTCGGCTGGCCGAGCGCGTTGACCTGGATTTTCTGCAGCCCCGGCTGGCCGCGCAGGAACTGGTCGTAGGTGTACTCGATCCCGGCTTTGCCGATCTCGTCGCCGGGCTCGAGCCCTTTGTACTCGGGTTCTTCCAGCTCTTCTTCGTTGATCTCGCCGACGCTGCCGAGCACGTGGGCGGCGAGAGTGCCGTCGGGGTAGTGGCGGACGAAGACCCGCTGCACCGCGACCCCGGGGAATTCGCGCTGGTGTTCTTCGATATAGGCGATCAGGTAGAAGCCGACGTCCTGGCGCAGCGTCACCGGCGCCCCGGCGGCGACTTCTTCGCCTTCGCGGATCGCCTTGCGGACCTTCGGCAGCGACATGTGGGCAAGCTCCCCCAGCCGTTCCAGCTCTTCGCGTTCTTCGACCTGGTCTTCGGGCAGTTTGCTGGTGTTCAGCTGCAGCGCCAGGCTGGTGCGGTTGTCGACGATGACGTTGCCTTCGCGGTCGAGGATGTCGCCGCGGGGGGCGATCACTTTGTACTCGCGGGTGCGGTTGTTCGTCGCCTCGGCGAGGTACTTGTCGCCGTCGAGGACCTGGAGGTTCCAGAGCCGGAAGAAGAGGACGCCGAAGAGGGCTACGGCGACGCCGCCGAGAACGGCGACCCGCAGCGAGAGCCGGCTGCCCTGCGGACGATCGTCGTTGCGCAGGTACACCGTCCTATGCTCCCATGGCCCGCGGTCGCCTGCCACGACTCGGCCGCGACACCCGCCGCCGGCGCACGGTCGCCGGCTCCTCGACCAGGGCCGGGCGCAGGACCCGCCGCAGCAGCGCGTAGACGGCCCAGCCGAGGAAGAAGGCGAAGATGCTCTTGAGGAGGATGTCGCGGACCACCAGCGGGCTGACCGGGGCGTCGATTCCCAGCATCAGCTCGACGGCGCCGAAACCGAGCTCGGCGAAGAAGGTCAGCGCCATGCAGAGGAGCGGCGGCACCAGGGTGCTGTGGATCTCGAAGCGCTCGCGGAAGAGACCAGCGAGGTAGCCGGTCGCCAGCAGCACCAGCGAGCCGCCCCCCAGCGGCACGATCAGCAGGCAGTCGAGCAGGAAACCGACCGAGAAGCCGCAGACGGCGCCGGTCAGGGTGCCGCCGAAGAGGCCGACCACCACCACCAGCGAGGGCAGCACGTCGGGGCTGACGTGGAAGAGCGCCACCTGGCTGAAGAAGGTCAGCTGCAGGAGCACGCCGACGATGACGATCGCGACCAAGCGGGCGAGGATGTTGGGGGTGAGGATCACCCGCGCGAGCCCCCGGTCAGCACCTGGACGAGGTCGAGTTCGCGCAGATCGGCGAAGGGGCGCACGTGGACCTGCTGCTGGGCCTCCTGCTCGACCAGGGAGGCTTCGGCGACCTCGCCGATCGGCAGGTTCGGCGGATAGCTCGATTCGATCCCCTGCCCGCGCCAGCCGGAGGTGACCACGGACTGGTTCTTGCCGACCGGCTTTTCGCTGTCGAGGAAGTCGAGGATGAGGTCGCCGGGGTCGCCGACCGACGGTTTCAGCACGCCCTGGACGCCGCTGGGGACGACCTTGGCGGCGACGGCGCTGGAGTGGTCGGCTATCAGGGTGACGCGGGCGCTGCCGCCGGTCACCGCGGCGACCCGGCCGACGAGGCCGTCGCCGTTGACCACCGGGTCTTCGACCTCCACCCCGTCGCCGGAGCCGACGTCGATGGTGACGTCGGCGAACCAGACGGTCGGCGAGCGGCCGATCACGCGGCCGGTGACCGGCGTGTAGCCGGAGGGGATCGCGCCGCTGCGGTCGAGCTTGACCAGCTTGCCCAGCTGGGCGTTTTCGGCGATCGCCGCCTGCGAGCCGACCCCCTGCTGGCGGGCCGCTTCCAGCTCCTCATGTAAGCGGGCGTTCTCGCCCTTGGCGTCGAAGGTCTCGTCGAACCAGTTGACGAGGTCGCGGGCCGGCTTCAGCGCCCGGTCGGCGACCGACTGGATCGGGCTGAAGATGGTCGCTACCCCGCGCTGGACGCCGTCGGAGCCCTGCCCGTAGGTGACGCTGAGCAGGGCGAAGGAGCCGACGATCAACAGCGCCAGCACCGCGCGGCGGCGGCGTACTTGCTTTCGGTACACGTTCTTAGTTGGGAGTTCGCATGGGGAGCGCTGACTAACGCCGGGGGCGCGCTCCGTTGTTCTTTCCGGCGCGGTGGATCGTCTCGACCTCCTCGAGGGAGATGCCGGAACCGACCGCAACGCACGTCAACGGCGACTCTGCCAGTTGACATGGCATCTGGCACTCGTCGCGCAGGCGCTGCTCCAGTCCTTGCAGCAGCGCGCCACCGCCGGCGAGGGTGATGCCGCGGTCCATGATGTCACCCGCCAGCTCCGGCGGGGTGAGGTCGAGCGTCTCCTTGACCGCGGCGACGATGTGGCTGACCGGCTCTTCGAGCGCGCCGCGAACCTCCTCCGAGGTCAGTTCGACCGTTTTCGGCAGGCCGGAGACGAGGTCGCGGCCGCGGATCTCCGTCCGCACCTCGGTGGGCAGGGGCGAGGCGGAGCCGGCCTCGAGCTTCACGTCCTCGGCGGTCTGGGTGCCGATCGCAAGTTTGTACTTCTGCTTGCAGTGGGCGACGATCGCGTCGTCGAGCTCGTCGCCGCCGACCCGGATCGACTGCGAGACGACGATCCCACCGAGGGAGATCACCGCGACCTCGGTGGTGCCGCCGCCGATGTCGACGATCATCGACCCGGTCGGCTCGGCCACCGGGAGACCGGCACCGATCGCGGCGGCCATCGGCTCCTCGATCAGGTAGGCCTGGCGGGCGCCGGCCGAGAGACAGGCCTCCTCGACCGCCCGCTTCTCGACCCCGGTGACGCCCGACGGCACGCAGACGACGACCCGCGGGTGGGCGAAGCGATTGGAGTGGACCGAGGCGATGAAGTGACGGAGCATCTGCTCGGTGACGTCGAAGTCGGCGATGACGCCGTCCTTGAGCGGCCGGATCGCGGTGATCGTCCCGGGGGTACGGCCGAGCATTCGCTTCGCTTCGACCCCGACCGCGTGGACCTGGCCGGAGACCGAGTCGATCGCCACGACCGAAGGCTCGGAGAGCACGATCCCGCGCCCCCGCACGTAGACGAGCGTGTTCGCGGTCCCGAGGTCGACGGCCATGTCCCTGCCGCCGAGCCCGATTTTGCTGAATAGGCCCATTTACAGGGCCGATGATGGCAAACGCGTCTTAGCGTTCTGTGAGTTTGCTCAGGCCCGTTCGAACAGCTGCGGCGCCAGCTCCGCCAGCAGCCCCACAGGAAGACCTACAACGTTCGAAACGCTGCCCTCGAGCCGTTCAACCAGAGACGATCCGAGCGTCTGGATCGCATAACCCCCGGAGCGTCCTTCCCACTCCCCGAACCGCACGTACCTCTCCTTTTCCTCCTCAGAGAGCTGCTTGAAGACCACAGTCGTCTGTTCGACCCCCACCCGCTCCTTGCCATCGACCACAACCACCAGCCCGCTCATCACCGTATGAGCCCGCCCACTCATCCGATCGAGGTATGCGCGGGCCTCAGAAGCATCAGTCGGCTTACCGAGCACCTCGCCATCCAAGACCACGTCCGTGTCACAGGCAATAACTACGCGCTCCGGGTTCGAGGCGGGCATGCCGAGCACGACCCCGCGCGCAGGTATACCCGCCTCGCCCAACGCCCTGGCCTTCCTAAGAGCGTTCAAGCGAACCAGCTTTTCCGGGTCACCAGCCTCAAGCTCTTCGACCCCGGGCACAACAACCTCGAAGTCGACCCCCAACTTCTGCAGGATCTCCCGCCGCTGCGGAGACCCAGATGCGAGGACTACCTTCAGAGTTCGGGGAACCAGATCCCGATCTCGCGCTCGGCCGACTCGTCGGAGTCGGAGCCGTGGACCATGTTGAAGGTCACCTCGAGCGCGAAGTCGCCGCGGATCGAACCGGGGGCGGCCTCGACCGGGTTGGTGGCGCCGATCAGCTGCCGGGCGGCCTTCACCGCTTCCTCACCTTCGAGGACCATCGCCACCAGGGTGCCGCCGGTGATGAAGGAGACGAGCTCGCCGAAGAAGGGCTTCTCGCTGTGCTCGGCGTAGTGCTGGTTGGCGATCTCCTCGGTCGCCCGCATCGACTTGAGCGCGGCGACCCGCAGCCCCTTGCGCTCGAAGCGGGCGATCACCTCGCCGGTGAGGGCGCGTTCGAAGGCGTCAGGCTTGACGAGGATCAGGGTCCGGCTCACGGGTGGGGCTCCTTTGCTCTCGGGTTGGATCGGCCCCTTCGTCCGCCGCTGGCGCGGCTTTCCTGCGGCGCGCTGCGGCCTCGCCTCGCGGCGGCGGCGCCTGGCGCTCTTCGGGGTCACGACGTTTACGACGCGGCCGCTCTTCATCGCTGCTGCCCCTCAAGTTGGTCTCGCAGTAGGGGCAAAGGCCCCAGCGCGGGTCGACCGGCTTGCCGCAGGTCGGGCAAGGATCCTTGAGGCGGCGCTGGCAGTTGGGGCAGCGCAGGTAGTTCTTCTCGACCGGGTACTCGCAGTTGGGGCAGGTCTGCTCGCGCAGCTGGCGCACCCGCAGCTCGGCGGCCTTGATCTCGAGCTCGCGCTCGTGCGCGTCCTCGAGGTACTCCGGCGGCCGCACGATCGCGTAGACGGCGGTGCCGACGAAGGGGAAGAAGGAGGCGACGGTGGCGCAGGCGATCAGGAACGGGTCGCTGATGCGGCGCCGGGCGTCGAGGTAGGTGTAGACGATCAGCGCCAGCCAGAGGACGACCAGGAGCAGGAGAAAGAGGGTTGCGGCGAGATTGAGGCCGTCGTTGTTGATGCCGAAGATCGCTAGGGACATGTTCTGGGGGCGCCGCTGAGGGAGCGGCAGTCTACTTCGCCGTCGCCGGCGTTGATCCTGTTCCTACAGGAAGAGCCTTCCGAACAGATAGCCGACGCCGAAGAAGAAGAGGATCACGATCGCCACCACGGCGGCGACGAGGCCCATCATCGAGAGCAGTTCGGATCCGGCGCTGCGGGGACGATCCATGCGGAAATCCTCGCACAGTCAGGTGGAGAGGACCGCTCGGGCGGGGGCGATTGCATAGTGGGAGCCGACCACGAGGACGAGGGCTTCGGGCTCCTCGGCTGCAAGTGAGACCGCGCGCCGCAGCGCCGTTTCGAAGTTCGGCTCGGCCTCGGCCGGCAGGCCGGCGGCGGCGCAGATGGAGGCCAGCTCGGCTGCCGCGCGGGAGCGGGCGCCGGGGCGGCCGTGGCCTTCGAGCGCGGCGGCGGGGAGCTCGGTGCAGACCGCGCGCTCCAGCGCCGGCGCCAGCGCCGCGATCATCGCCTCGGCGTCCTTGTCGGCGAGGACCGCCAGGCAGGCGACGACCCGCCGCCCCTCGGCCACGACCGGCAGCGACTCGGCCAGCGCCGCCGCTCCGGCCGGGTTGTGGGCGGCGTCGATGAAGACCGGAGGGCGCTCGGCGAGCTGCTCGAGGCGCCCGGGGACCGTCACGGTCGCGGCCACCACGGCCGCCCGCTCAGGCTCCAGGTGGCCGAGGAAGGCCTCCGCTGCCGCGCAGGCGAGCGCGAAGTTGCGACGCTGGAACTCGCCCGGCGCCCGCAGGTGGACGTCGAAGTCCGGCACCGGCGGTGCGACCACGAGGCGGGCATTGCGCTCGCGCGCCGTCGCCTCCGCCAGCTCCCTCACCTCGCCGGAGACCCCGCCCAGCACCAGCGTCGTCTGGTCGCGGAGGACGGCGAGCTTCTCCGCCGCGATCTCGAGGTCGGTCTCCCCCAGCCACTCGGTGTGGTCGAGACCGATCGAGGTGAGGACGGTGACCTTGGAAGGGATCGTGTTGGTCGCGTCGAGCCGGCCGCCGAGGCCCGCCTCGATCACCCCAGCCCGCACCCGGGCGTTGGCGAGGGCGACGAAGCTGGCCGCCGTCGCCGCCTCGAACTGGGTCACCGCCTCCCCCTCGTCGAGGGTCCGGTTGACCCCCTCCGCCGCCCGCTCCACCTGCTCGACCGCCGCCGCCCAGGCCTCCGGCGCCACCTCCTTGCCGTGGACGAGCGTGCGCTGCGACCAGCGTTCGGTGTGGGGCGAGACGGAGGCACCGGCGCTGACCCTGTGCGCCTCCAGCAGCGCCGCCGTCATCCGCGTCACCGAGGACTTGCCGTTGGTGCCGACGACGTGGATCGAGGCGAAGCGGTGCTGCGGCAGCCCCAGCGCAGTCGTCAGCTTGCGCATCCGCTCGAGGCCGAGTCGCCAGCCGACCGGCTCGAGCGAGTTGAGGTACGCCTCCGGGTCGATCAGCTCAGCTCGGCGAGTTCGGCCTCGTAGCGCGCCAACTTCTCCCGCTCCTCCTCGACGACCTCGGGCGGAGCCTTGGCGACGAACTTCTCGTTGCCGAGTTTGCCTTTCGCTCGCTGAACCTCTTGCAACAGCTTGGCGCGGTGGAATGCGATCCGTTTAGCGAGGTCTTCTGGGTCGATGGCATCGGAAGCAAGCACCCGCACCGGGCCGACGGACGCGACTGGTTCGGCGCCGGCGCTGTCGAACTCGAAGCGGGAAAGGCGGGAGACGAAGGAGGGCGGCTCCGCCCCGTCGATCACAGCGGCCAGCTTGGCTCCCACCGGCACCCCGGCGAGGTCGCGCCAAGCGCGCAGGCGCTGGGTCAGCTGGATCCCGCCCTCGACGTCTTCCTCGGCGGCGTCGTCGAAGAGCCCCTCGTCGGCGGTCGGAAAGGGGTGGACGACGAGGTGGCCCTGCCGGGCCGGGTGGTAGCTCCAGATCTCCTCAGTGACGAAGGGCATCGTCGGGTGCAGCAGCGCCAGCACCCGTTCCAGCGCGTAGAGCAGCGTCGCCGAGACCTCCGCCTCGCCGTCGTAGAGGCGCGGCTTGACGATCTCCAGGTACCAGTCGCAGAGATCGCGCCAGAAGAACGAGTAGGCCTCCTGGACGGCGTGGGCGAAGTCATAGGTCTCAAGCTTCTCGGTCACCGAGGCGATCGTGCGCTCCAGCCGGGAGAGCAGCCAGCGGTCCTCGACTTGGGTCGGGCGCGGCGCCGGCTCCACGTCGGCGGCGTTGAGGAGGATCAGCCGGCTCGCGTTCCAGAGCTTGTTGGCGAGGTCGCGCCCCTGCTGGACCTTGGCGTCGGAGAAGCGGACGTCCTGGGTCGAGGACATCGCCAACAGGCCGAAGCGCAGGGCGTCGGCGCCGTGGACGTCGATTTCCTCCAGCGGGTCGATCCCGGTGCCGAGGCTCTTCGACATCCGGCGGCCGTCGCGGGCCTGGATCACCGAGTGGACGTAGACGTCGCGGAAGGGAATCGCGCCGGGGAACTCGAGCCCGGTCATGATCATCCGCGCCACCCAGAGGAAGAGGATCTCCCGCGCCGTGGTCAGGAAGCTGGTCGGGTAAAAGGCGCGCAGCTCCGGCGTATCGTCGGGCCAGCCGAGGGTGGCGAAGGGCCAGATCGCCGAGCTGAACCAGGTGTCGAGCACGTCCTCCTCCTGGCGCAGCTCGCCGCCGCAGGCGCCGCAGCGCTGCGGCTCGGCTTCGGCGACGATCGTCTCGCCGCACGAGTCGCAGTACCAGACGGGGATCCGGTGCCCCCACCAGAGCTGGCGCGAGACGCACCAGGGGCGGATCTCCCGCATCCAGTCGAGGTAGACGCGCTTCCACTGCGGCGGCGTGATCCGCACCTCGTCGCGTTCGACGACTTCGATCGCCGGCCGCGCCAGCTCGTCCATGCGGCAGAACCACTGCAGCGAGATCAGCGGCTCGATCCGCTCGCCGGAGCGGTGCGAGAACGGGACCGAATGGACGTAGGGCTCCTCGGCGCGGAGGCGGCCCTCCTCGCGCAGCGCCTCGACCACGGCCTTCTGCGCCTCGGCCGCGGTCATCCCGGCGAAGCGGCCGGCCTCCTCGGTCATGCGGCCGTCGGGGCCGATGACGCCGATCTCCTCGAGCTTGTGCCTGCGGCCGATCTCGAAGTCGTTGGGGTCGTGACCGGGGGTGATCTTCAACGCCCCGGTCCCGAACTCGACGTCGACGTGGTCGTCGGCGATCACCGGGATCCGCCGCCCGACCAGCGGCAGGACCACGTGCTGACCGACCAGGTCGCGATAGCGCTCGTCGTCGGGATTCACGGCGACGGCGGTGTCGGCGAGCATCGTCTCCGGCCGCACGGTGGCGACCGTCAGCACCCGGTCAGAGTCCTCGACCGGGTAGTCGATCGAGTAGAGGACGTCCTCGACCTCGCGGTTCTCGACCTCGAGGTCGGAAATCGCCGAGTGCGAACCCGGGTCCCAGTTGACCATGTAGTTGTCGCGGTAGATGTAGCCCTTGTCGAAGAGCTGCTTGAAGACCCGGTAGACGGCCTTCACGTAGCCCTGGTCGAGGGTGAAGCGCTCGCGCTCGTAGTCGCAGGAGGCACCGAGCCGCTTGTACTGCTCGACGATCCGCGAGCCGTACTCGGCTTTCCACTCCCAGACCCGCTCGACGAAGGCCTCGCGGCCGAGGTCGTGGCGCGACTTGCCTTCTTTTTTGAGGTCTTTCTCAACCACCGCCTGGGTGGCGATTCCGGCGTGGTCGGTGCCGAGGATCCAGAGCGCGTTGCGCCCGCGCATCCGGTTCATCCGCACCAGCGTGTCCTGCATCGAGCCGTTCAGCGCATGCCCCATGTGCAGCGCCCCGGTGACGTTCGGCGGCGGGATCGCGACCGAGAAGTTCTCCTCCGGCGTCCCCTCCGCGGCCGGGTGGAAGTACCCGCCCTCGATCCACTCGCGGAAGATCCGCGCCTCGACCTCGGTCGGGTCGTAGCGGGTGGTGCTGTCGAGTTTCTGCCGGTCCCCCGCGCTCACGGGGGCGAGTCTAAAGACGCTATGCGGTTTCTTCGCTGAGGCCCGGATCGGCGGGGCCGATGTCCTGCTGGACCGCCTCGGTGACCAGCGTCGGGCGGCGCCCCTCGCTGATCGTCTCCTTGGTGACGACGCACTTGGTGACGTCGCGGCGCGAGGGCAGCTCGAACTGGACGTCGAGCAGCGTCTCCTCGAGGATCGAGCGCAGGCCGCGGGCGCCGGTCTCGCGCTCCAGGGCCTTGTCGGCGATCGCCTCGAGGCTGTCCTCGGAGAAGACCAGCTCGATGTCGTCGAACTCGAAGAAGCGCTGGAACTGGCGGGTCAGCGCGTGCTTGGGCTCGGTCAGGATCGTGGTCAGGTCGTCGCGGCTGAGCTGGTGGATCGCGGTGATCACCGGCAGGCGGCCGATGAACTCGGGGATCAGGCCGTACTCGACCAGGTCCTCGGGCAGCACCTGCTCGAACCACTCGCCGGCGTCCTTCTTCTGACGCGAGGAGATTTCGGCGCCGAAGCCGATGCCGCGGTCGCCGACCCGCCGCTCGATCACCTTGTCGAGCTCGGCAAAGGAACCGCCGCAGACGAAGAGGATGTTGGTGGTGTCGATCGTCAGGAACTCCTGGTGGGGGTGCTTGCGCCCGCCCTGCGGCGGCACCGAGGCGGTGGTCCCCTCCAAGATCTTCAGCAGCGCCTGCTGGACCCCTTCGCCGGAGACGTCGCGGGTGATCGACGGGTTGTCGGCTTTGCGCGCGATCTTGTCGATCTCGTCGATGTAGATGATCCCGGTTTCGGCCTTCTTGACGTCGAAGTCGGCGGCCTGGATCAGCTTCAGGAGGATGTTCTCGACGTCCTCGCCGACGTAGCCGGCCTCGGTCAGCGCGGTCGCGTCGGCGATCGCGAAGGGGACGTTGAGGATCCGCGCCAGCGTCTGCGCCAGCAGCGTCTTACCGCAGCCGGTCGGGCCGAGCATCATGATGTTCGACTTCTGCAGCTCGACGTCGGTCTCGTCGGACTGGGCGATCTGGACCCGCTTGTAGTGGTTGTAGACGGCGACCGAGAGCGAGCGCTTCGCCGCCTCCTGCCCCACCACGTACTCCTGCAGGACGTCGTAGATCTCCTGCGGTTTCGGCAGGTTCTCCAGCTCGAAGGCGGGCGGCGCCGTCAGCTCCTCATCGATGATCTCGTTGCAGAGGTCGATGCACTCGTCGCAGATGTAGACGCCGGGGCCGGCGATCAGCTTTTTCACCTGTCGCTGCGACTTGCCGCAGAAGCTGCAGAGGAGCTGCTCGTTCGAGTCTGAAGGACGTGCCAGCGGGATCCCCTCCTAATGGGATGTTCTCTTGCCTCCGGCGGGGTCCCAAAGCTTAGTCGGGGACTATTGCCGGTCCGTGGGGGTCTTTACGGCATCGGCGCGAGCGTCCCTGCTCATGAGCGCAGGCTTGCGTGTCGCTACCGTGGGCGAATGGCCGCCGAGATCGAGATCGCGCCGATCGGTAGCGAGGAGCTCGAGGAGCTGCTGCCGCTGATCGCCGCCTACCAGCGCTTCTACGAGGTCGAGGACATCTCCGAGGCCCGAAATCGCGCTTTCTTCCGTCGCTTCCTCGCGCCCAGCGAGGACGGGCTGTTGCTCGGCGCTCACCAGGAGGGGCGGCTGGTCGGCTACGCCTGCCTCTACTGGCACTTCAGCTCCCTGGAGGCGGTCGAGAACGTGCTGATGAACGATCTCTACGTCAGCGAGGAGGTGCGGGGAGAGGGCGTCGGCCGTGCCCTGATCGAGGCGAGCGCCGAGATCGCCCGCGAGCGCGGGGTCCCCTTCGTCGAGTGGTCCACCGCCCCCGACAACCACACCGCCCAGCGCCTCTACGACTCCACCGGCGCCGAGCGCTCGGAGTGGTACAGCTACGAACTGCGGGTGGATGGCTGAGTTCGCGCTCGAGCCGATCGGCCGCGACGACCCAGAGGTGCGGCGGCTGTACGCGGACTTCGTCCGCGAGGCCGACGGGCCGTTGGTCTATGACCGCGACGAGGCCGGGGTCGACCTCGAGGAGGAGATCGCGAAGGGGCCGCCGCCGGACCTAGTGCCGCCGAACGGGGTGCTGCTGCTGGCGCGGGCCGACGGCGAGCCGGCCGGCCTCGGCGGCGTCCGTTACCTGAACGCGGCGATCGCCGAGGTGAAGAGCATGTACGTGGCGCCGCCCTTCCGCGGCACCGGCCTCGGCCGCCAGATCCTTGCCCGGCTCGACGAGATCGCACTCGAACACGGCTGCCGCGCGGTCCGCCTCGACACCTCCGATTACCTCACCCCCGCCGTCGGGCTCTACCGCTCCGCCGGCTACCGCGAGGTCCCCGCCTACAACGAGAACCCGAAAGCCGACCTCTGGTTCGAGCGCGCCCTGCGCCAGGACGACTAGCTCAGCTGTAGCGGTCCCAGCGGCGCAGCTCGGGTTCGGGGTCGACGGCGACGCCGTGGACGTGGATCTCGAAGTGGAGGTGGCAGCCGAGACCGCGGGCGTTACCGGTTTCGCCGACGGCACCGACCCGCTCGCCCTCCCACACCCGCTCGCCCTTGTCGACGGGCGCCGGCCGCGGCATGTGGGCGTAGAAGTAGCTGCGGGTCTCGCCTTCGCCGTGGAGCAGCAGGTAGTTGCCATAGAGCACCGGGTCGTAGCCCTGCTGCAGGACCCGGCCGTTGCGCACGGCGACGAGCTCGGTGCCGCAGGCGGCGGTGATGTCGAAGCCTTCGTGGATGCGGCCTCCGCTGCGCGGCGCGTGGTAGGCGCCGACCGCCCCCCGCGCGCCATGCGTTCCCTGCACCGGGAAGACGTGCCCGTA
>Ga0307306_10000067_pt1 | contig 22108 bp, 27 predicted proteins | sample ER_DNA_193_FD_194507 | JGI IMG/M metagenome (GOLD analysis project Ga0307306, IMG submission 194507) | Bulk soil microbial communities from the East River watershed near Crested Butte, Colorado, United States - ER_DNA_193 | ecosystem: Environmental > Terrestrial > Soil > Floodplain | place...
TCGTCACCCCTTGAAGTGGTGATGTTGTGAGCGTTGCCTACCCGAACCATCACCTGTCAAACTGGTGATGTGAATTTTGAGTTCATCGCCGACCGGCCTGTGCTCGACTTCTTGTCGACCGTCGCCGAGCGAGGCACGAGCGATGACGAGAAACTGCAGTCCGAGCAAGATTTGGCGGACTGGATCAAGCAATCGGGCATTCTCGACACCGCACCGCCGGTCACCAAACAGGCCCTCGAGGACGCAAAGGCTATCCGCGAGGCGATGTTCCGCCTGGTCGCCGCGCTCATCAACCACCAGACGCCCAACCCGGCGGACCGCGCGCTCGTCAACGCCGCGGCGGAGGTATCGCCGCCCCTGCTGCGGCTCGATGATGACGGACTGCACCGCTCCGGGGACGCCGACGCGGTCCTGGCGGTCCTCGCCCGTGACTGTCTCGACTTGTTCGACAGCCCGGACCGGGCGGCGCTGCGCTGGTGCGGGGACGCGAACTGCACTCGCGCGTTCATTGACCGGTCACGCGGGCAACGACGCCGCTGGTGCGGGATGAAGGGCTGTGGCGATCGCGCCAAAGCAGCCGCATACCGCCGGCGACGACGTACCGCGCTCGGCAACGAGACCGCCGCCCGTAACACCGCCCGGCAACCCAATCCCGTACCGGCACGCCACTGAGTGACGCCGGTGTCCTGACATCCGTCCAGGAGAGCCGAGTGATCATCAACTGAAGTATTCGGCCTGGGGGACGGCTTTGACCGCGCGGATCTAGTTGAGGGACCAGAGGGCTGGGCGGTCTGGTACAGCCGGGATGGCTGCGTAGTGGGCGTGTTGGCCGAGAACTGGGACCCGGCGTACGAGCGCGGTCAGTCGCTGATCGAGCGAGGCGCCCCACTGAACGAGGCGATGGATTCCTCCGAGGGCGGCGAGTGAGCGACGAGCTTCGGGCCGCTTAGGGCTGGCTACCAGCACAGCTGAGCTGCTGCGAGGCGAGACACCCAGGACCGCGCTAGTGTGCTTCACATCCGCTACCGTACGGCTCGCAGGCGAACAGGACTTTGGATAGCAGCGGCCCTGACCATCATCTGCATGGTCGCGCTGGTCAGCGTTGCAGTCGTCCGTGGATACGCCGTGAGTGGCCGGCAAACGGTCACCGTGATGACGCGCAATATCTACCTCGGCGGGGACATCAACCGTCCGATACGTGCGGCGTATCACCGCGCGGGTCGAGAGGGCCTGCTTGCCCTTGGTCACGCGAACCACGAGCTGCGCGAGATCGTCGACCGCACCGACTTCAGAAGCCGCAGCAAGCTGCTCGCCAACGAGATTGCCGCCGCACGACCCGATCTGGTCGGTCTTCAGGAAGTCGCGCTCTGGCGCCATGGACCTATGCAGCTAGACCAGATCGGACGACTCAACGCGACGCAGGTCGACTATGACTTTCTCGACACCTTGCTAGCCGATCTGGCCGACCGAGGCGTGCGCTATCAGGTCGTCCACATACAGCAGGAGTCCGACGTGGAGGCGCCCGCATTCACCGGCGATCCCTTCACCGGCACAGCCAGTTCAGCTGAAGACGTACGCCTGACGGATCGCGATGTGATCATGGTCCGAAGTGGGGCAGAAATCCGGATCGAGGGCAGCGGCGGCAGCAATTACAGCCAGCAACTCGATGTCAACCTCGCGGACACAGCATTCCGGTTCGTGCGCGGATATGCCTGGGCTGACGTCGCAGTCGGATCTGCTCACATCCGGTTCATTACAACCCATCTGGAATCGCAGAGCCCCAAGCTGGCCAGTGCTCAGGCCGGCGAGCTGCTTGGCGGACTGGCAAACCTGAGTCAGTCAATAGTGATCACCTGCGATTGCAACTCCAACCCAGTCAGCCCTGCGGCCCATTCCGGCATTCCGATTGGCTCGGGCGCCGCGTACCGGCTGATCACCAACGATCATGGATTCGCCGATCTGTGGCTGCAGCAGGGCCATGCCGGCCCAGGCAACACGGCGTCACTCAGGGAGCTCGTGAGCGATAACTCGGCCGATTTCAGCCGGCGCATAGACCTCGTGCTAGCCAAAGCTGCACCCCCGGCGCAGCTAGTCGCCAGCCGAGCGGAGGTCACGGGGGATGAGCTCAACGATCGAGACCCAGTCACCCGGCTGTGGCCATCGGATCACGCGGGCGTTGTGGTACAGCTGGAGATTGGCTGATGATCATGTTTGACGCCCTCTCGCCGCAACGGCGTCGCCTGGTACTTGGTGCCGGTGCGCTCGTGCTGCTGCTGATCACGGCAATCGCGGTGGTCGCTGTTGTCCGGGTCGCCGCCAACTCTGTTCATCCTGTCCCGCAGGGAGATCCCGGCCCGGTGCTCCTAGTGCCGGGATATGGCGGGAGTGGGCAGTCGCTCCAGCCCTTGGCCGCTGCCTTGCGCTCGGCCGGCCGTACGGCGGTCATCGTCGAACCGGTTGACGATGGTACAGATGATCTTCGAAAGCAGGCGGAGCATCTGGCAGAGGTTGCTGATCAGGTACGCGACGATGCCGGCGCCGCATCAGTGGACGTGATTGGCCACTCCGCCGGCGGCGTTGTTGCCCGCTTATGGGTCCGAGATGACGGCGGTGCCCAGGTGGCCCGCCGAGTCCTTACCCTCGGCTCGCCACACCATGGAACCAGCCAGGCCGCTCTCGGTGCCGAACTTGCTGGCGGATGTCCGACGGCCTGTGAGCAGCTGGTTCCCAATAGCGACCTGCTGCGGCGCTTGAACGCCGGTGACGAAACCCCGGCCGGACCGCTGTGGACAACCGTGCGGTCGGCCAGCGACCAGGTGGTGACGCCGGTCGATTCCGCTGCCTTGTCAGGCGCCCTGAACATCCTGGTCCAGGACGTGTGCCCAGGATCGGCCGCAGCCCACGGTGATCTTCCGAGCAATCCGGTTGTCTTGGCAGCTCTTGGCTCGGTGTTGGGGGTTGGCACGCCAGAACCACCAGCCAACGTTGAATGCTGAACTCAGTCGTCGATGTCTTTGGTGCCGAAGTTCGCCCAGGCAGCCAGTGTGAATACAGTCAAATAGCCGAGCTGCACCTCAAGCCCGCGTACCACATCGCGCCACAAGATCGGATCCCGGAAGAGATCGACGAACGCGAGCCAGTAGCGCGTCGGCAAAAACGGATGCAATGCGCCGGCAGCATCGAGCCCGAGCAGCACGGTCGAGGCGACGAGCACACCGATCGTGCCCAGCGCAGCGCCAATCGCTGATCTTGTCAACGTTGAGAAGAACAAGGCGATCGCAGCGACGCCGAGCATGCAGATGATCACATAACCAAGAGCCAGTGCAGTTCGCCAGCTGAGCTCCTGCTGGCTTAGCGTCGAGCCGCTGAGGCTCACTGTCCCGGTCGCCGGCGCCCGTCCCAGCAGCAACCGCCCCTCAGCGTAGGAGACAGTGGCGACCACGAGAACGGCAAGCAGCACGAACGCAACGACGGTTGCCAGCTTGGCAAGCAGCAGATGGGTACGCCCGACAGGGCGGACAAGCAGATAACGCAACGTGCCGGTCTGGCTTTCTCCGGCGATCGCGTCGCCGCCGAGGACAGCCACGGCGATCGGCAGCAGCAGCGGCAGTACCACGCCGAGGGCAGCGAGGGGAAACAGTGTGCCGTCGCTCAGCACCGCCGAAAGGAAGGGTGGACCAGTACCCGGCCTGGGAGCGAGATCAGTTACCGCCAGCAAGATCGCGACCAGAGTTGGCAGGGCAACTAGCATCCCGATGATCAACCAGGTCCGCGGTCGGCGGATCATCTTGATCAGCTCGACGACGATCATGCTGGCGCCGCCTCCACCTCAAGAATGACCTCCTCCAGCGTCCGGCGGTACGGACCGATTTCATCCACAGAGACGCCTTCACCAACGAGATAGGCGTTCAGTCCGGCAGGATCCTCCGCCCGAACCAGTAGACGATCACCTACGACGGACACCACGGCTACCCCGAGCAAGTCTCTACTGCGGGCCAGGTCGGGCGTCCGTACCGAGACCAGTCCAGTCGGTCGCAGCACTGTGTCCAGCTCCTCCTGGAGGATCAGCCGCCCGCCACGCAGCACGCCGACGCGGGTACACATCTGCTCGATCTCTGCCAGTAAATGGCTGGAAAGAAAGATCGTGGTCCCTTGAGCATTCAGCTCGAGCAGCAGTCGCCGGATCTCGTGGATGCCCTGTGGGTCCAGGCCATTGCTCGGCTCGTCCAAGATCAGCAGCGCCGGTCGGCGCATCAGTGCGGCCGCCAGCCCGAGACGCTGGCGCATGCCTTGGGAGTAGGTGCGGACTGGGCGGCGATCGGCGGGATCGAGCCCGACCTGCTCCAGCGCCGTAGCGATGCGGGTCCGGCGCACCTGCCGTCGGCTGCGGTCCGATCCGGTGGCGTCAAGCAGTGCGAGGTTTGCGCTGCCCGACAGGTGTGAATACGCCGCGGGACTTTCCACCAGAGAGCCGACGCGCGGCAGCACGCTCCGGCGAGCGGTTGGCATTGGCATTCCGAGCACCTCCGCTTCGCCGGAGGTGGGCAGCACTAGTCCGAGCAGCATGCGCACGGTGGTCGTCTTGCCCGAACCATTTGCCCCGAGGAAGCCGTAGACGTCACCTGACCGGACCTCGAGGTCCACCGCGTCGACCGCCCGCAGCGCGCCGTATCGCTTGGTCAGGGCTCGAGTCCGGATGACGTGGCCATTGCTGAGAGCCGCGCTAGTCATTGCCGCTCCAGCAGTTCGGCCGCGGCCTTCTGCAGTGTCTCCGCTGTCACAGTGCCTGCCAACAAGAACGTGCCGCCGAGCTGCTCCCGAGGCGTGATCAACAATTCGACAGGCCCCACCGGCACTAGCGTGCCGAAATCAGTAGGTTGTGCGGTGCCACGTTCCCGCAGCTGTCGGCGCAGCGGCCCAGCAACCTGGCCGCGTAGCGGCAGAGCGATCAAGGTCGTCGGGCCACGGCCGTAGATCCCGACAGCGCCCGGGTCTTCGCCATCGCGTGAGCTCAGCCCGGCAAGGGAAGCCGGCAGATCGTACTCCGCAAGTGCGTTTGCGGCCGCGGCAACGTCGACTGACGGTTCGTATTCCACCCGTACGCCTTCGGCCAGCCTGAAATGGGTCACTGTCGTCGGGGGTCCGCCGACCTTGAGCTTCCGAAGCGTCGTCGTGAGTACCGGACGCTGCTCAGCGACGCCATAGAACTCCACCTCGAGCGGCAACCCGGTCACCGGGTCGGCCCAGATATCGACATGCCCGACGGTGGTTGCCTTCTCGTCGGGCGTCAATCGCAGACCTGGTGCATCAATGCCCGCTATGCGCCGTACCGGCAGGCGGCTTAGTTCACTCTGACGCGCGCCTTGTAAGAGCGACCTTGCGAAGGTTGGCGGCAAGAGGTCTGAGGCATCCGGCAATCTGATCTTGGAAACCGGTGAATACGTCGCAGTCTCGGACTCGAAGACCCAGCGAACAATGCCCCAACCCTGACGGAACAAGTCGGTCTCGCCCGTGCTGCGGATTCGATCGACGCGCCAGTCATCGGCACTGCGCCACCACACTCGCAGCTGGGTGTTGTCGCCGAGCAGTTGGGCAAGCGTGGCGAATGACTCATTGTCGGGGACTTGGAGCGTTCCGGCCGTCTCGACGAAGCCGGACCATCCGACACTGCTGGATTGCTGGATCTGGCCGGCGAGCTCGGCGGCAGAGATCTCTGAAGGTGTGGCCGACCGGGCACTGATGAAAAGCGGCGTGGCGATGAAGGCAGCGGCGGTCAAGAGCACGACCAGCCAGCGCGCCGACATGGCGCCACTGTAGGTCGGCCTCACCAATGGCCAGCGGCCGGCGCTATTGACACAACTCCGCATCCGTCACTCTGACCTCGCATCACGTATAGATGGTGCGGTGTCTGAGTAACTGACGCGGAGTTGATGAGGTCGAGCGGGGGGTTTTGCGCAAGCAGCTCTACTTCTCTGAGACTTCTTCCAGTACCTTTCCAACGACCTCGTTCGGGAGGGCTCGGGCTACATCGGCCTGAGCCACGATGCCGACAAGTTGGTGTCCGTCAATGACCGGCAGGCGGCGTACTTGATACTTCGCCATCGTCCTAAGGGTTTCTTCGGCGGAATCATCGGCGCCAATGGTCACTGGTTTGCCCTGGGCTAGGTCAGATGCCCTAAGAGAATTGGGGTCCTTGCCCTCGGCAATGCATTTCACGACGATGTCGCGATCAGTGAGCATCCCCTTCAGTCGCTGATCTTCACCACAGATCGGTAGCGCGCCCACGTCGAGGTCGCGCATCTTCCGGGCGGCTTCGACCAGGGTTTCGGTTGAGTTGACGCACTCTACGCCCTGGGACATCAGTTCTCGGGCTGTTGCCATAGCAGACTCCTCCTTGAGTTCGGGTTCGCAGTTTCCTACCCCGTGTGGAAGGTCACAAACTCGCCTCTTTGGCCCTCGATGTGGACTGCTGTCGGCTGATCCGGAAGAGACTGGGAGCTGATCACCCGGCGGACTGAGCGCCACTCGGGCAAAGAAGATCTTGCGCATTGCCGCAACGAATCCACAGTGGAGCGGTGATTCCCATCACAGATTGTCCATATGCGTTGCGGCGCACTTTGGCGCTCGGTGGCCGCTTCGGTAAAGTACCTCGGGACTCGCGAGCTAGCATTTTAGCCCCGAGATGCGGCCGCACCAGTGTCGTGTACCCGACCGACGCCAGTCGCCAGTTGCCAGGAAACGTTATGCCGCAAGCCGCACCACCAAGATCACAACAAAGTTATCGGCACGAGGCGTTCATGTGGCGCGATGCTGACGACTATGCCACTGTCCTGACTTCATTTGTGGAAGACGGGCTGGCCGCGGGCGAGGCGGTCATGGTCGCAGTAGTGCGGCGCCATGCCAACTGGTTGCGGGAAAGCTTGGGCTCTCAGGCGCGAAAAGTGAAATTCGTCGATATGGCCAAGCTGGGCCGTAATCCCGCACGAATCATTCCGGCTTGGCAAAAGTTTGTTGATCAACACTCCGGCTACGGCCGTCCCGTACGCGGTGTTGGTGAGCCAATCTGGGCCGGACGGCGTCCCGAGGAAATCTTGGAATGTCAGCTGGATGAGGGCTTGCTAAATCTCGCGGTGGATCCGAAGATCCCGCTCTGGTTGATCTGTCCGTACGATCTGCGCGGCCTGGACCCATCGGTCATCAAGGAAGCGCATCGCAGCCACCCCGCCGTCATGGAGGGCGACCGGTATCACGGCAACTCCCAGTACGGCGGGCGAGCCCACGTGGAGGCGATGTTTAGCGCGGAGCTCCCCGATCTCGGTGCAGAGCCTGTGGAGTACCCATTCATCTCAGAGTCTGTCGACCGCGTCTTCAATATCGTGACCCTGGATGCCTACGGCGCAGGGCTTTGGTCGGACAAGGTAACTGATCTTGCTGCCACATCACGCCGGCTTGCCTCATGCAGTCTGCGTCGCGGAGCCACGCAGGGGACACTGCGGATCTGGGACCTGCCGTACGCGCTGATCTGTGAGGTCTCCGACGACACCATGATCGACGACGTGCTGGCTGGTCGGCGGGCGCTCGTCTCCAACGACCGCGATGGACTGTCCTCGGCAAACCGGAAATGTGACCTTGTACAGCTGCGCTCCACCGTCTCCGGGACGACGGTGCGTCTGCACATGTGGAAGCAGTGAGCCTCAGCTGAGCTTGGCTCGGCGCACTGATCAGCATCTTCATCATTAATACATCGAATCGATAACGATTCGACGAATGCCCACGCACATGTATTTCTTCGTGGGGACCTGTGCTCTCAGCATAGAGGGACTCCGCGAAATCTCGGCCACGCGCTGATACGTACCTACGCTGAGAAAGGGGACTTCATGCCCAGCAGACGCGTCCGCCCTATGGTCTTGACCGTCCTTTTTGCTTCATTATTGACTTTCGCCAATTCTGCTGCGGCATACGGTGATGATCCCGAGAAACCTCCCTGCGCTCCCGTGACGCAATTTAGCTCCTTCAACTTTCCCGATCCAACCAAGATCGACAATAAATGGAATCCCCTGATTCCGGGGACGCAGTTCACGCTAAATGGAGAGGCGGACCGGGGCGGCGGGTTGCTGCCTCATGAGGTGGTAACCACAGTCACCGACCTGACCAAGGTGGTCGATGGTGTGCGTGCCGTTGTCATCTTGGAAAAAGACCTCAACAAAGGTGAGCTCCAGGAAGCCGAGCTGAACTTCCAAGCAGAAGACAACGGCGGGAATATTTGGAACCTTGGCGAGTACCCGGAGGAGTACGAGAACGGCAAGTTCGACGCGGCGCCGGATGTCTGGATCGCTGGGACGTCCGACACCGAGCCGGGCAACTCAATGGTGGGAAATCCGCAGCTTGGATCGCCGGAGTATCTCCAGGGATGGTCGCCAGAGATCGAGTTTTTGGATTGCGCCAAGGTCGCCGAAATGCAGCAAAGGACCTGCGTACCGGCCAGCTGCTATGAGGACGTAATGGTGACTCATGAGCGGAGTCCACTTGAGCCGGAGAGCGGTTACCAGCTCAAGTACTATGCGCCGGGAATCGGGAATGTTCGGGTCGGCGCCGTGGGCGATCCGGAAGGCGAAACGTTGGTCCTTACCAAGGTTTCCCAGCTCAGTCCGAATGATTTGGCTAAGGCTCGTCAGCAAGCGCTGGAGCTGGAAAAGCGCGCGTACAAGGTGAGCCCTGTCTACCGGAATACCCAACCTGCCGATCCGCCAGCCACTGTGGCGGGATTCTAGCGGCTAATGATGCCGCTGGGCAGCCAGCCGCTCGACGAGGACTGTGATCAAGTCGTAGGGGATCGGCTGGCCTAACGGAAACTTGGCAGTGCCTCGACCGGAAAGATAAGGCGCAACCTGCGGCTCGAGAGTCTCATCGAGCTCTGGAATCGGATAGATGCTGATGTGCTTTTTCCAGCCGCCAACGTAGACAACCGGCCGGCCACCAACGCTGAAGGTGGGGATTCCGTAGCTGATCGACTCTTGCAGGTCAGGAGCTGCAGCATGGATCGTCTCTCGGGCCGCTTGGAGGATCGTCTGTACCTCAACCGGAAAGCTGCCGATGTAGTCATCGACTGACTCGAATTGCCGCGCCATGGGATCTCAATCTCGATCTAGGAGCTACGCCGGTTGCGGCGTGCTGCGGTCGCCTCGGTCATCGCGGTATAGATCTCGATAAGAGCCCGGCGTTGTCGGGCCGTCAATCCTGGATCATTCGAAATCGCCGCAACGAGCGAGGTGTGCTCGTCCGGCCGATCTTCCTCTTGATGATCATGATCCTCGGTGGGGCCATGATCATCATCACTCGCCCGTGGTCGCAGCGCCTCGGCGGGAATACCCAGGGTCGCGGCGATGGTGTCAAGTACGTCGGCCGAAGGGGCGCGGAGTCCATGCTCTATCTGAGATAGGTACGGGTTGGAGATGCCAGCCATTGCTGCGACCTGGCGCATGGACAGCTCTGCTAACTCGCGTTGCCGGCGAATGATCTCGCCAACCAGATTCCCCGAGGACTCCGGCTCTGGATTCATGGCAACCATCCTAGAGAGAACTACTGTGATGCATCTCGCACGAGCCCGCTAGCCAAGCTAGCAGTTTTCGGCTAACATAGAAAACGTTGTACCCAACCATCCAAGGAGAAAACATCATGGCTACGACTACGAATGCTAAGAAGGGCACCGAGGTCTTGGGCGACTTTACCGAGGGCTTCGGCGATGTCAGCGAGCGCTACCGCGTCGTCAATGAGAAGTTGATCGAGAGCGGCAAGAAGACTGGCAACGCGGTCCTCGACGGCTACGAGAAGGCGATCGGTAGCTACGTCGACTTCCGGCAGCAGGTCGCGGAAGCCACCCAGCTCGACTGGGTGAGCACCGTTGTGAAGGCGCAGAACGAGTTCATCAGCGAGGTCAACGCGGCGTACGTCTCCGCTGCTCGTGACGTCCTGAAGTAAGCCTTATGCTCAAGCTGTGACAACACAGCAGTCGACGGATGATCAGCTGCGACTCGGCGAAATCATCCGTCGACAACGAGAGCTGGCCGAGCTATCGATGCGTCAAGTCGCAACGATGGCAGGCATCTCTAACCCATACCTTTCCCAAATCGAACGTGGGCTTCGTGCCCCATCGGAGGCGGTTCTTCGGGCCATCGCCGAGTCCCTCAATGTTTCCGCCGACCTACTCCGCAGCGATCAGCCAGCGGATGGGTCGGCGGACGTCGTTGAGGCCATCCAATCCGATCCTGACCTGACTGCTTCCCAGCGCCGATCGCTGGTTGAGGCGTATCAGGCACTCCGCCACGTCACCGTCAAACGCCGTAAAGGTCGGAGGACTTGATGAGTGAAGCAGCACGTCCGCAGCCCGGCGCGGATGATGATTGGGACACCATTGACGAGGCCGTGCGCGATGAGTATGCCCAGGTTCTGACAACTGACGCTAACTTGCTCGATGGCAGCGACCTGATGGGTCGGCTTGACCCGCTGGCCGTGTTCTCTCCCTTGCTTCAGACGAGCCTTTCCGCGGTCTCCCATCCGGATAAAGTCGCCGGCGCTCTGGGACGGGCAGCCGGCGAAATGCTCCGCGCGACCACAGCCGCAACCGTCCGTGCTGTCGGAGGCACTCCGTCGTACGCGCCCAAGCATGGCAAGGACCGGCGCTTTACCGACCCGGCATGGAGCGAGAACGCTGGGTATTGGTGGCTGAGAGAGATCTACCACGATTGGGAACAAGCGCTCCTTGACATCGTGCGCGACACCGATACGCCGCCAGCTACCAAACAGAAGGCCGAGTTCGCGGTACAGCTGATGATCGACGCGCTGGCTCCGACCAACTTCATTCCGGGAAATCCCACGGTCATCAAGAAGGCGTTGGAGACCGGCGGGTTGTCCTTGGCCAAGGGCGCGCGCAACTTCATCCATGATCTGCGCACCAATCGGGGCGTGCCGCGGCAGGTCGTTCCGGATGCGCACACGGTCGGCAAGGACATGGCCATCACACCGGGCAAGGTGGTCTTCCGCAACGAGTTGATGGAGCTGATCCAGTACGCGCCTAGCACTGCCGAGGTGCACAAGATTCCGCTGCTATTCAGCCCGCCGTGGATCAACAAGTACTACATCATGGACCTGGCCCCTGGTCGCAGTCTCGTGCAATGGGCAGTCGATCACGGGCATACCGTCTTCATGATCAGCTATCGCAATCCTGATGAGCGAATGCGTCATGTCAAGATGGACGACTACCTGATCTCTGGACCTATTGCGGCTCTCGAGGTGGTACGCGACATCACGGGTGCAGAGAAGGTAAACCTCCTCGGGCTCTGTCTTGGCGGCACCCTCACTATGGCGACTCTTGCCTACCTCGACGCCGTTGGCTTGGACTTGATCAACTCGGCAACCTTCCTGAATACCCTGATCGATTTCAGTGAACCGGGCCTGCTCGGCGTCTTCACCGATGAAGCGTCCATCCGTCGGCTGGAGCGGACCATGAAGCGCACCGGCTTCCTGCCGAAGGAGGAGATGCAGCGCTCCTTCAACCTGCTCCGAACCAATGACCTGATCTGGAATTATGCGGTGACTAGCTGGCTGATGGGAGAGGAACCGCCGGCGTTCGACCTGCTCAGCTGGAACAATGATTCGACTCGGATGCCCGCTGAGATGCACAGCTTCTACCTGCGCAGTTGCTATCTAGGCAACGAGCTCGCCCGGGGCATCATGGAACTAGCAGGACAACGTCTTGATCTTGAAGAAGTTGATCAAGATCTGTATTTCCTGGCTGCCGAGCAAGATCACATTGCGCCGTGGCGGAGCTCCTATGTCGGTGCCTTATTGCCAGGTGGGAACGTACGTTTCGTGCTCTCAAACTCCGGTCACATCGCCGGCATCGTAAATCCGCCGAGCCCGAAATCGATTCATCATGTCTTGGAGGGTGACCGACCGCTACCGGAGAGTTCGGACGACTGGTTGAAGAAGGCGACCGTGCATCCAGTGACGTGGTGGGAAGACTGGGCTCAATGGATCGGTGAGAGAGCTGGCGGGATGCGCAAACCGCCGCGGATGGGCAACCGTAAATACCGACCGATCACCGACGCGCCCGGAACGTATGTGTTGGAGACCTGAGCGCTGCCCTTCGACAGACTCTGGCCGCATCGATCTCCGGCCTCACCGCGGTTCGTCGAAGGTGACGAATCTGTAGCCGTGGGAGCGGTAGTCGTTAATGATCCCAACCAACGCGGCGACAGTTGCTACCCGATTGCCGCCGCCATCGTGAAGCAAGATCACCGGATGCTTCTGCTCGAGCCCGGCTGCCGCCCGTTTCTGGATGATGGGTGCGAATTTCTTATTCGGCGGAGCGGCCCAGTCCCGAGTGTCGACTGACCACAAGATCATCGAAAGACCTGCGGCATGGGCAACCCCCGCAGCGCCTTTGATGATTCCCCCAGGCGGACGAAACAGGCAGGGCTCTCGCCCTGTGGCATCGGTGATTGCTCGACGAGTGTGATCAATTTCCTTTTTCAGCGTGCTGGCTTTCCAACCTGCTTTGGCGCTCGGAATGTGGTGCGACCAGGTGTGATCGCCGATGGCGTTGCCGGCCGCAACGATTTTTTGCAGCATTTCCGGCTCGGCGGCCGCATTCTGTCCGATCACAAAGAACGTTGCGGGTACGCCGTTCTGCTGCAGCACATTCAGCACTTCCGGAGTCGATGGACCCGGGCCGTCATCAAAGGTCAGCGCCACGGTCGGCTGTGCTTCACCGGCTTGGCCACTGCCGACGGGTGCAGTCCGGACGACACCAGGCGACCGTCGTGGACACGTGTGTTGTCGGTTGACAGCAGGCGCGGTGGGATGCACCGTCGCAGCGGCCTCCACCCGCGCTGGCGTGGCCTCGGCGGGTTTGAGATTGTTACGCACCGCAACCACCACGGTGTGGGCAACGACGGTGGCAAGCACAGCTACCAGGGCAACAAGTACGCTCACCCGATCCCAGCGCACCCGCAACTGGGGACGGCTCATCGATGCACGATTTACCGCATTCGGCGTACGGCCACGCGGCGGCGTCGAGGCCATAGCTCATACTGCACCGTTGATCATCGGCTATCCGGCTTCTGCTCAGCATGTCGTGCGGTCGTGGCGGGCCCAGTGTCACGAATGAGACCTAGGGTCGGGGGATGAGGGAGTCGCAGCACATCAGCATCTGTATTGAGCGCCCAGCTGCCGAGGTCTACGCATACGTCGCAAATCCAGTGAATCTGCCCAATTGGGCTGCCGGGTTGAGTGGCTCGATCGAGCAGCGGGACGGACGCTGGTTTGCCGATTCACCAATGGGCGAGATTGAGGTGGTCTTCGTACCCGACAACCCGCACTTCGTGCTCGATCACGACGTCACGCTGTCCGATGGCACCACCTTCAACAACCCGATGCGGGTGATCGCCCACGACGCTGGCTGCGAGTTGGTGTTTACGCTTCGCAGACAGGCAGAACGGCCCGAAGACGACTACGAGGCGGACGCCCAGGCAATCCGGGCGGATCTGGCGACTCTGAAGCGCCTTTTGGAGCGTTGACATTCATGGTCCTAGACCCAATTGCGCTGTGGACCAGCAGCGCCTTCCGCGACGAGGTGCAGGCGTGGGTTTCGGCACAGCTCGCGCCGCGCGGCATCCGGCTTACCGGCGATGGGGAGCAGTCGCATGTCCGGGTCTGGTCGAGCGCGATCCGATTCGAGACGAGCGAAGGTCGCGTCTGGTTCAAGGTGAGCGGCAGTGGAACGGCGTACGAAGCTGCCCTGGTAGCCGTGCTGAGTGACCTCTGTCCGGGCCTGGCGCCGGAGGTGCTGGCGTACGACAAAGCCCGAGCGTGGTCGCTCGCGAGGGATGGCGGGCCGGTGCTGCGGTCGATTGCAGCACCAGAAGCCATGTGGGGCTACTGGGAGCGGCTGCTGCCCCGGTACGCCAAGGCGCAGCTCGCTCTTGCCGAGAAGAGAGCTCGGCTACTGGCCACCGAGATACCCGACCGAGGGCCCGCGCAGCTACCGGTGGAACTCCGTCGGCTGCTCGGCGAGCTAGCCGCCCGTCCCATCGAGCACGGTGGGCTCACCTCGAGGCAAGCAGGCGCTCTGGAGCTCCTGCTGCCGGCGTACGACGACCGCTGCGCCGAGCTCGCCGCGTCAGGAGTTCCAGACAGTATTCAGCATGATGATCTGCACTCCAACAACATCTGTTGGTCCGGCAGTCTGGACGACCTGTCCTCGGTCCGGATTGTCGACTGGGGTGATTCGTCGGTCGGGCATCCCTTCGGGACAATGCTCGCAACTATGAACTCGATCGCCTTCCACGCGGGGCTGTTGCACGACGACCGCGGCGTCATCGAGGACCCGCGTGTGTTGCGGGTTCGGGATGCTTACCTCGAGCCGTTCACCGGGCTGGGCAGCCGTACGGAACTGGTGCGCTGGGTGGACCTGGCCCGGAGCACGGGCTGCGTGAGTCGCGCGCTTGCCGAGGAGCGAGCCGTGCAGGATGCGCCCGCGACCATGATCGGCGAAGAGTTCCCGATACGAGGTTGGCTGCTGGAGCTCCTCCAGCCGTGGACGTACGTGGATCAATACGACGAAGTAGGACGCGAAGCGTTTCCCTGAGCAATAGATCGCACCAGGGCATAAGCGCGGCCCAGGTTGACGGTCCAGCCAACGCCAAAGACCTGGGGACTGAGGAGTTCTGGTCTCTCGGGTGACCACATGCGTTCCTGCACCCGCGCCCAGGTCGGCGGCCGAAAGTCGTACGGCACGAACTGCCACACCTTTTCCTGCCACGTGCGCTCCGCGGCCGGTTTGGAGAACTCGCCGAGGGCGCTGATGAGCATGGCCAGTGTGACCATGCCCATGAATCGCGATACCGGCTTCTTCTTGTGCATGCTGTCAATCGTGGGAGCGGCCTCGTACGGCGCGTCCGCTGATCTTGCGCGGTTTGATCTCAATGAACAGGTTCCGAATTCCGTCAGCCCAGGGCACCGGACCGGTCTCCCAAGCCGACGCGAGCAGGTAATTGTGCGCCATCGCTTCGGCGAAGCCGAGCACGAGTACGCTCCAGCCCGACTTGTTCTGCTCATCAATTCCATCGATTTCGAAAGCGACGCTGGTCCGCCTGACCAGTCCCGACAGAGCTCCAACCGGAGAGGTGCGGAAGATCACGCTGCCGTTTCGGTATTGATAGGTCACCGGCAAGATCTGTGGACCGTCCGGTGCCATGAAACCGACGCGGCCAGCGTTGTGTTGGGCCAGGAGCTCGTTGCATTCGGCCTCGGACAGCTCAGCGAAGTTGCTAGTCGAAGGATTTTCCTGTGATGAGGTCATTGGGGCACTACTCCATTCATCGATGGTGGCGGTGAAGATCGCCAGCGTGAATGGCCTGCCCTCACCGCCCACATTTCAGCCTCCTGCCGCAACTGCGTTGAACCCAGAGTCGAAGGTCCCGCAGCGTAAGGATAGTAGGCCCAACGGGCGTGAGCTCGGCAATCGCGCGCCGCCGTGCTGAGGAGGAACGAGAAGACACGCTTTTCGTCTGCGAGTGACGACGAAGTAGGCGGATTCCAAGCGCGATGCGCGAACGCCCGAAGAACCCGTCGTCGATGCTCTTGAGCCGCATGTGTGCGAGCTGCTCCTCTTGGGTATGCAGATTGGTGCGACATGGTGGATAGATAGGGCGAGAACGGCTCGCACAGAAAGGAGATCCGATGACCACGCAGCCTGAATTCGGTAGCACGCCGTCTGAATCCAGTGGCTCTGAATCCGGTGAGACCGAATCCGGTATCACGTCGTCTGAGTACGGCAGCACGCAGCCTCAATCCAGCGAATCCAAGGAAGGCCAGGGCGCGGGCGCCCTGACTCGCTGGCCGCGAGATCTGATGGACATGTGGAGTGGCTGGCAGCCTTTTGGTGCTGTGAACTGGCCGTTCCGAGACATCAAGGTCGAAGAATATGTCGAGGGCGACCAACTAGTCATCAAGGCCGAGGTACCAGGCGTTGATCCGGACCGCGACATCGATGTGTCCGTCGACAATGGGGTCCTGACGATTTCGGCGGAGCGCCGAGAAAGCAGTCGGGAAAAGTTCGGCGATAGAGGCTTCCACAGTGAGTTCCGCTATGGCAGTTTCGTCCGCCAAGTGAGGCTTCCCGCAGGCACCTCACCTGAGGTGGTCTCGGCGACGTATAAGGACGGGGTTCTGGAGATTAGGATGCCGAAGCCCTCGGCTGAGGCAGCTTCGCGCCGTATCCAGATTCAGCGCGGCTAAAAGCAAGGACTTTCGTCCCGCGCACGGGTCTCTTTGGGCCCGTGCGCACTGCTGTCGGTAACCGGGACAGTTAGATCAGCCACCACAGGGAGGTGATCATGTCTCCGATTGCCGACAACTCCGGATGGGCACTGCTCGACCGGGGTGGTCGTCTCGAGGCGCTGGACCGCGATGAGTGCCGCCGCCTCCTCGAGTCCAGCAACATCGGCCGCCTCGCGTATTGCACTGACTCCGGACCTCGCATCGTGCCGATGAACTACACGCTGGTCAGTGAACGGCTGATCTTTCGCACCGGCATGGATACCGAGGCATCGGGCTACCTGATCAATCGCCCGGTCGCATTTGAAGTTGATCAAGTCGACGAATTTCTGCAAACGGGATGGAGTGTGCTCATCGTCGGTAACGCTGGACTAATGGATGAGACGTCCTTGCGTCTTCTTGATCTTCAGCAGTCGCCGCAGCCGTGGCCCGAAGGCAGAAGATCATTGGTTGTCCAGTTGCCATTAACAACAGTGACAGGCCGTCGAGTCCATCCGTCGTGAGTTCTGCTGTCCCGCTCGTCGTAGTCTGTTTTGGACATGGCGGCTAAGAATGGAGAAGGTGAGCCGCGGCCCGCGTTCCCAGCGGAGCCCGAAGGCGCTCCGCGGCTGTCTGTCGAGCTGCTGATGAGCCAACTCGTCGATCAGGCGTCAATGATCATGACAGCTCAACAGCGGCTGCGACAACTGCTGATCGCCAACCGCTCAATCGTCCAAGAGCTGTCCCTGCCGGCCGTGCTGCGCCGTATCGTCAATACCGCAAAGGATCTCTCGGGCGCTAGATATGCAGCGCTGGGAGTCATCGGCGCCGACGGTTTGCTCGAGGAATTCCTGCATGAGGGTCTGGACGAGGATGCTAGCCGGGGGATCGGTGGGTCCTTATTGGAACCTTGCCACGATCTGCCCAGAGGCCGCGGCGTGCTTGGTGCACTGATCAAAGATCCCCAGCCGATCCGGCTGACTCGAATCGCCGACGATCCGCGATCATCGGGCTTCCCGGCCGATCATCCGCAGATGACCACATTCCTGGGCGTTCCCATCCGTAGCCGCGACTCAGTCTTCGGCAATCTGTATCTCACGGACCGCGCCGATGGCGGGCCTTTCACCGCCGACGACGAGGAGCTCGTGCTTGCCCTGGCGGCGACGGCTGGAATTGCGATCGAGAACGCACGGCTCTACGAGGAGTCGCGCAGGCGCCAGGAATGGTTGAGAGCATCAGGTGAGATCAGTCGCCAATTGCTTGACCCGGAAGCCGACTATTCCGAGGTTCTGCAACACATTGCCACGAGTGTGAAGCGCCTAGCCGCAGCCGATGTAGTCACCCTCGTCAGACCGACTCAAGGTGATCCGATTCAGCTGGAAGTCGTTGTGGCGACAGGTGCCGCGGAGCGCGACCTGATCGGCCTTCGCTACGCCACCGAAAACAGCATTGCCTGGAAAGCCATGGAGGAGGGCCACGGGGTACGGGTGGACTCGGCGGATCAGCAACCGGAGGTCTACATTCACCTGCGTCCTTATGTGCCGATCACCCAGGCAATGGCCCTTCCGCTGCGAGGTGAAACTGGTCCGCGTGGTGCGATCATTGCGGGCCGAATTGTTCCGCACCCGCCCTTCAGCGGAGCCGACCTTGATATGGCCGAGGCTTTTGCGGGCCAGGCGGCTATCGCCTTAGAACTCAGCGACGCCCGAGCTGATCAACAGCGGTTGGGTGTCCTCGAGGATCGCGACCGTATTGCGCGCGATCTGCATGATCATGTCATTCAACGGCTGTTTGCGGCTGGTCTTAGCCTCCAAAGCATTGCCGCGACGGTCGACGATGACGCTGTTGATCAGCGTTTGACGCGCACCGTGGCGGAGCTCGACGACACAATCGGGCAGATCCGAAGCACGATCTTCGCGCTCCAAGACGATTCTTCGCGATCGTTACGTGGCACAGTGCTGGCAGTTGTTGATCAACTAACGCCGCTCTTGCCGGCGCGTCCCGACGTACAGCTTCTGGGGCCACTGGACACGATTTCCGATGAAGCGATGATCGCCGATGCTGAGGCCGTCTTGCGGGAATCGTTGACCAATGTTTCCAAGCATGCGCAAGCTAGGCACATCCGGGTACGACTTCAGGCCGACAAGCACCGGCTGGATTTGACGGTCATCGACAACGGAATAGGTCTGGGTCGAAGCACGCGGCGTAGCGGCTTGGCAAACTTGAAGCACCGCGCCGAGCGCCACGGCGGTTATCTTGATGTCAGTGACGCACCGGAAGGAGGGCTCCGGCTGCAATGGTCGATCCCAATCCAACAGTGACCAGCGACCGGCCCATCCGAGTCTTCATTCTTGATGATCATGAGCTGGTTCGCCGTGGACTTACCGACTTGCTGACAACGACCGACGATTTGGTCATTGTGGGTGAGGCGGCCACGGCTGCCGATGCGCTGCATCGCATTCCCGCTGCGGCACCCGATGTCGCGCTGCTCGATGCCAGATTGCCCGATGGCAGTGGCATCGATGTATGCCGGGAGATCCGCTCCTCGTATGAAAACGTTCGGTGCTTGATTTTGACCTCGTACGACGACGATGAGGCGCTCTTTGCGGCGGTAATGGCCGGCGCCTCCGGATATCTGCTCAAGCAAATTGGTGGAAACAACCTGCTCGAGGGCATCCGGCAGGTTGCCGCGGGGCGATCGCTGCTCGATCCTGCAGTGACTGAAAAGCTGCTCGATCGGCTCCGCAATCCAGTTGAGCCGGACCCCATGGTTGGCAAGCTCACGGCACGCGAGCGCGAGATTCTCGACCTTATTGCCGACGGGTGCACCAACCGGCAGATCGGTGAACGGCTGTTTCTGGCAGAGAAGACGGTGAAGAACTACGTATCGGGCTTGCTCACCAAGCTGGGCATGCAGCGGCGGACACAGGCGGCGGTGTACGGGGCTACGCTGCGCCGGCGTCCTGGGCGACCGTCTTCGGGAGGCTCCTAAGTCTGCTTCAGCGGCGCCGGAGGTAGCCCATCAAGTTCGACAGCAGCAGAGCCAGCGCAGCGAAGATGAGTGCGACGGCAACGGCAAGCCTGAGGTTTGTCAGAGCAAGGTAGATACCGGCCAAGATCAAAAGGAGCACCACCAGGCTGGCCAGAAATGGAAGCAGTCGGCCACGGAACGTAGCCTCGATGCCCGCAACGGCGGCGATGATCACCAGAAGTCCCACCAGCAGGGCGGAGGTGGATTGGTAGAGGATCAACCATGCCATTGCCAACAGCAGAACTGAGACCGATATGGCCGCCCAGAGCCGCAGGGTCCAGTGTGCCGGTCTCAGAGTGTCTTGATCAGGTAGTGGTCGGTGCCGCAGGTGAGCATGGACAGGCTCGCGCGGCAACGGCGTGACAAGAGCCTTTGACACTGCTTGGCGCTCCGCCAGCAGATTCGCGATCTCATCCCGAGTGGTATCGACGGCTGACTGTGCGGTGGTGTAGGTCGCTGGAACGGGCGTACCCGCAGTCGCGAGGGAGCGCGTCCCTTCATGGAGCGACCGCAGTCGGCTTATCTCTTCAGCCAGCCGCGCCTGCGCGCTGTCAAGCTCAACTTCAATATCGCTAGCCCGTCGCTGCAGCGCGGAGGTCTCATCCATTTGGGTTGGTGGCACCTTGTCCAGCCCGGCCCATGCGACCGGTCGATCCCAGGACCGCCTAATCGAGCCGTCGCGTTCATAGCGTGGCCCCGCCGGTGCGCGTTCCCCGCCGAACGGATCTCGGGTGTCGTATCCCCACAGACCGCGATAGTCCTGCACCCAAGGCGTTTCATCGTCGATCACGACGGGCGTCCAAGATTGTTCGGTGCCGGGCCCGACAGATGGACCGTCGCCGCGCCGGTAATCAATGAACGGCAGACCAATCCCTGAGCGCTCCTGGGTTTTCCTTGAGAGCGCGATCACGCGAGCAAAGCGGCGCCACCACTGAGTGAGTCTTTCCAGCGCTGGAGGGGCCACCGTAACGATGTAGTCGCCGGGCAGGTAGGCGCCGCTGTGTGATCCGGCCCCTGCGTGAACAACCGGGTGTGTTCCGTCGACGAGCTGTAGATCGGGGTCGTCGACGCGTCGTCGCAGATCATCTCCCACCTCGTCGTGAGCAGAGAATGCGACCCAGGCGAGTTGCGGCTCGCCTTGGTCCGGCTCGGTGAGGAACAAGGTGATCTGCTCCCAGTCACCTTCATGATCATTTACTCCGGCGAATGTTGATCGCCAGTCGTTCATCGCGTAAAAGAACCAGTACTGCAAGATGAGGTAGCCAGCATCCCGGACCGCGCGTACGTAGTAGGTGGGCGCGAGTGGTCCGGCCTCTTGATAGCGGATATGGGCCGCTGCGGCAAAGCCACCGGGCACCTTGCCGCGGATGATCAATGACAGCCGCATGATCGAGTCGATGATCCGGCCGAATATGCCGACCATCGCGAAGCGACTGCCACCCTGGAATCGGGCGCGATCTGGGCGACGTCGCCAGCGACGGTATGCCGAGCGATTCAGTGGTTTGTCGACGAAGTGGAGTTCGAGATCGACACCACCGCGCTCGCTGGCGTAGCTGAGCAAGGTCGATAGATCCAGGGTCGTAGCAGGTGCCACGAGCTCGGGGACCTTCTTGCCCACCGAACGGCGAAATAGAGCAGAGGCTTCGACATAGCGTTCTACCGGCATCGGGAAGAACAGCTCGCCCCGGGTATAACGCAGCACTGGTTCGAACCGTCGGGCCAGCCTAAGAACATCGGATATGGGCGATTGCACTAGCAAACCGACGGAGTCCATGACCCACTTTCTTACAAGATCACCGTTGTCCACCAGCTTGGGTCAGGGCGAAACGGCGCCGCGGGCTGACCGGTCGCATCGGTATCGAACATGTAGACAAGGCCAGCGCCAGGGTTCGCACGTCGCTGTTCGTCGGTCCAGTTTTCGGTCGCTGTTGTGACATAGAGCCAGTGCAGCCCAGGGCCTGCAAACGCGCAGCAGGTGGTTTGCTCGGCCGGGACCAACAGTTCTTCGCGTAGCTGGCCGCTCGGAGAGTAGCGCCGGACCCTTCCACCGCCGTAGATGGCGACCCACAGGTCACCATCAGCATCCACCGTCAGCCCGTCGGGCGACCCAATCTCCTCCGGCACATCCACCAGCAGGCGGTCCCCGGAGATCGTGCCTCGATCGGGATCGAAGTCGAACGCGTGGATGACGCCTGGGCCGCTGTCGGCGAGATACATGGTGCGACTATCGGGACTCCAGCCCAATCCATTGGAGATCGTTAGCCCCTCTAATATCAGCTCGCTCTGTCCAGTGCGCTGCAGCCGATACAGCGAGCCGCCTCCGGGGTGCTGATCATCGGCAAGCGTGCCCGCCCAGAACCGGCCCTGTGGATCGCAAGCGGCATCATTCATCCGCGTCCCCTCCGATGAGACCTCGGCAATGAGGCGCAGTTCGCCGTTCGGTCGCAGATAGGTAATGGTTCTGCCCGCAGCAAGCAGCCAACCCTCGTCGTTCTCGATTGGAGCAATGGCGCCGACGGTACCCGGAACTTCATGAGTGCCGACCTGGGAAAGCGAGCCATCGTCGTTGATCTTGTCGCGGTAGATCCGCCCGGCGAGTATGTCGACGTGCAGCAGCTCGTGATACCGGTCGTCCCATCGAGTGCCCTCGCCGAGCTGGGTTTGCTCGGTGGTGCAGGCGACTGGAAGTGATCGAGTCATTGCGCTCCTCTCGCCGGTTCTACGCCGGCCTCATTGCCCAACTCGTTGCCCAACCTCATT